>ERZ842401.387-NODE-387-length-63360-cov-10.995624_pt1 | contig 63360 bp, 58 predicted proteins | sample MGYA00521270_ERZ842401 | MGnify/ENA primary metagenome ERZ842401 (study PRJEB31892, sample SAMEA3878208) | bioreactor metagenome | biome: Moose rumen | place: Sweden | collected 2011-10 | study: EMG produced TPA metagenomics assembly of the PRJEB12797 data set...
GATTCAAAAGACCTTCTCCGGAGCGCGAGCAGGAAATCATGCGCTGCATAGAAAAGTTGGGTAACGAATATCTCTCCATTGCAAGTTAAGCGAGAATGACCGGAAGCACCTCATATTGCATAATTCCGGCTACTCCCTCCACGATTAGGTGGGGGGGGGTATAACAGCGCTATAATCAATCGTTTAAAGAGTGTTATCGCGGACTCCGCAAGGAGGGCCGCGGGATTTCTGCGTGCTTGCCTGAACATTCCGGCTCAATGGAAAAAACCGGTTGTTTTACTTGAAAAGTTCTCGTGCTCGGCAGGCCAGTTTTGCCTTCGCCAGACACCAAAACGGCCGTTTCTGTGCTCGTCAGGCGGATTTAGCCCATTTCCGTGACGTATGTACCTGAAGACCACTGCACACTCCGGGGGTCCCGGTATTCTCAGGGGCCTGCTGCAGAACGACGGCTCCCTTGCCGCAGGAGGAAAGCAGCATGGCGGCGGCCAGCACGGCCCATATACGCTGGTGTCTCATAGCAACTATCTTTACGGCTCAAAGGTAAATCCTTAAAAACACATTTGAAACTTATCATCTAGTTAAAAATCAGCGAGTTAGGAATTCTTTATCCCCAAAAAAGAGCAAGATACTAAGCCGTTCGTGAAATCCCAAGAAGTGTCAGGAAAAGTCACTGTCTTTTATCTGGAGAAAAATCGGACTGCTTTTACGTGAAACTTTTTGTATAGTTCCTGCATTTTTTGTAATTTCGCAAAATTTTGCAGCCTATATGTATGCAGGCGTGATTTTTGCATAAAAGGGGCGGCTTATATTTGAAAATTCAGGTTAGTTTATGTGTATAAAACATGGTCTTTTGGCACTTGCGCTCCTGGTTCCGCTGGCAGCGCAGGCGCAGTACAGCGGGACTGAGCGTCCCGCAGGAGACACAACCCTGGTGCTTACCCTGGACGATGCCCTCAAGATTGCCCTTTCGGAGAATGTCTCCGTGAAAGTGGCCGACATGGAGGTGGAACGTACCAAGTATGCCCGGAAAGGTTCCTATGGTCAGTTGTTTCCCCAGATCAATGCTTCAGGCATGTACAGTTACGCCATCCAGAAGCAGAAAGTGTACTTTGGTTCAGATTCGGAGGAGGAAGGGTCTTCCAGCGGCGGCGGCATGGCATCCATGATGATGAGCGCCTTCGAGCCCATTATGTACTATATCAATCAGCTGTACGCCTTTACGGGCGCTCCGTTCGTCCCTTACATCGCCCCGGAAAATCCCAGTTCGGAATCTTCTTCCGGTGACGATGCCATCGAGATGGGCCGCCGCAACCAGGTGACCTTCGGCCTGTCGGCATCCATGCCGCTGGTGAATTTCCAGCTTTGGGAGAGCCTGCGCCTTACCGGCGACCAGGTGGAACTGGCCGTGGAACAGGCCCGGCAGTCCCGTCTGGGCATGGTCACATCCGTGAAGCAGGCCTATTACGCCGTTCTCATGGCCAAGGCCTCGTACGAGGTGTACAACGCCGTTTACGAAAATGCGGTGGAGAATCTCAAGCTTACCGAAATGCGCTACAATGCCCAGAAGGCTTCCGAGATGGACCTCACCCGCGCCAAGACCAGCGTGGCGGCCGCCATCCCCAACCTGTACAATGCGGAGAACGCCATCTATCTGTCACTTTGGCAGCTAAAGGCAGTCATGGGTATCGACCTGGACCGTCCCATCGACATCGTGGGCAGTCTGGAAGATTATGCGCAGCACATGTTCTACGATGTGAACGAAGCCGGCGAAGCCTCCCTGGACCGCAACTCGCAGATGCGCCAGCTGGCCACCCAGGCCGAGATGCTGGCCAAACAGATCCGCATGCAGCAGTTCGCGTACATCCCCACGCTGTCCATGCAGCTGTCGTACAACTACTACACCCAGAGCGACAAGTTCGCCCTGAGCCAGTGGAAGTGGCTGCCTTCCAGCACCATGGTGTTCTCCCTGAGTATCCCCATCTTCTCCGGCGGCCAGCGCTACCACGCCATCAAGCAAACCCGCGTCCAGGCCGATGAACTCGCCCTCCAGCGGGCGGAGACCGAGCGGCAGCTGAGGATCGGCATCCGCCAGAGCATCTCCACCATGGAAACCTCCATGCGCAGCTACGATGCCGCCAAGGACGCCCTCGCATCGGCCGAGAAGGCCTATGACATTGCGGAGAAGAGCTACAAGGTGGGAAGCAGCACCCTTACGGACCTGAACAATACGGAGCTCACCCTCACCCAGAGCCGTCTGCAGGTGATGCAGGCCGTTTACAACTTCGTAGTGGCCAAGGCCGGCCTGGAACAGACCCTGGGCTACGATTTTACCGATGAGGCTGCCCGCGCAGACCTCCTGAACAGATAATAATCAAATATTTATATGAAAAAGACTATCATTGTCCTGGCCGCAGCCGCCTTTGCAGCTTATTCCTGCGGCAACGGAAACGGACAGCAGGCCGCACAGGGCGGCCCCGGCGTTCCGGCAACGGTGACCCCCAGTGTGGAAGTGACCGTGGCTTCTTCCAAAGACGTGCCCGAAGAAAGCACCTATTCCGCCTCCGTTCAGCCTTACGCCACCAACAACATCATGCCCCAGACCGGCGGACGCATCCGCAAGATCAACGTGGAAGTGGGCGATTACGTGACCAAGGGCCAGGTCCTCGCCGAGATGGACCGCCTGCAGCTGGAACAGCTGGAACTCCAGATCCAGAACGACAAAATCGAGCATGCCCGTCTCAAGAGCCTCTATGAGGAAGGCGGCGTGTCCCAGTCGGACTTCGAAGCCGCGGAACTGGGCTATAAGGTGCGTGAGAGCAATTACCAGAACACGCTGGAAAACACCATCCTCCGCAGCCCCATCACGGGCTACGTGACCGCCCGCAACTTCGACGTGGGCGACATGTTCTCCATGAGCGGACCCCTGTTCACCGTGCAGCAGGTGGTGCCCGTGAAACTGCTGGTGGGCATTTCCGAAAGCGAATACACCAAGATCAAGAAGGGAGATTCCGTAACCCTGAATGTCGACGCCCTCCCCGGCCGCTCCTTCACCGGCAAGGTGGAGCGCCTGTATCCGACCATCAATGCAGCCACCCATACCTTCAACGCAGAGGTCCATGTGGGCAACTCCGACCGGGCCCTCCGTCCGGGCATGTTCGCCCGCGTCACCGTGAACTACGGCACCAACCACCGCGTGGTGGTTCCGGACCAGTGCATCGTGAAGCAGGAAGGCACCGGCCAGCGGTTCGTGTACCTGCTCAAGGACGACGGCACCGTGAGCTTCGTTCCCGTCGGCATCGGCCGGCATATCGGCACTGAATACGAAATCACCGAAGGCCTCTCGGACGGCGACGTGGTGGTCCTGAAGGGACAGGCCACGCTCCGTGACGGAATCAAGGTCAATGTTCTTAAGTAGAAGGTCATGAGTATCTACAGATCAGCTGTAAACAGGCCGGTCACCACCGCGCTCATATTCCTGGCCTTCGCCATCCTGGGCGTGTTCTCGCTCACCCGGCTTCCGGTCGACAACTTCCCGGATATCGAATCCAACGTGATCATGGTGATGAGCTCCTACCCGGGAGCCAGCGCCGAGGACGTGGAGAACAACCTGACCAAGGTCCTGGAGAATTCCCTGAACGGTGTTTCCGACCTCAAGGACATTACGTCCAACTCCCGCGAGAACATCGCGGTGCTCACCCTGGAGTTCCAGTACGGAACGGACATCGAGGTGGCCACCAACGACGTGCGCGACAAACTGGACATGGTGGCGCAGACCCTGCCGGACGGCGCTTCTTCGCCCACCATCTTCAAGTTCAGCGCCGAAGACATGCCCATCATGATCCTGTCGGCCACCGCCGACCAGAGCGTATCGGCCCTGGACAAGATCCTGGACGACAAAGTGGCCACTCCGCTGGCCCGCGTCTCCGGCGTAGGTACGGTGTCGGTCTCCGGCGCTCCGCAGCGTGAGATTCAGGTCTATTGCGACCCCAACAAGCTGCAGGCCTATGGCCTCTCGATCTCTTCCATCGCCGCCGTCATCGCCTCCGAGAACCGCAACGTGCCCTCCGGCAACATCGACATCGGCTCCGACACCTATACCCTCCGGATCAAGAAGGAGTTCCAGGACCCGTCCGAACTGATGGACATCATCCTCGGCTCCTACAACGGCAGCGCCATCTACCTCCGGGACGTGGCCCGCGTGTATGACGGCCTGGAAGAAAAATCACAGGAGTCGTTCACCAACGGTGTGCGCGGCGCCCAGATCATCATCCAGCGCCAGTCCGGCTACAACACGGTGAACGTGATCCGTGACGTGAAGAAGGAGCTCGCCAAGCTGGAGCAGACCCTGCCCACGGACATCAAGATTACCACGGTGGTGGACTCCTCGGACAACATCCTCCGCACCATCCACTCCCTGGAAGAGACCATCGTCATCATCTTCCTGGTGGTGATGCTGGTGGTATTCCTCTTCCTGGGCCGATGGAAGGCCACCTTCATCGTGGTGCTCTCCATCCCGGTCGCCCTGCTGGCCTCCCTGATGTACCTGTTCTTCACGGGCAACACCCTGAATATCATCTCCATGAGTGCCCTGGCCATCGCCATCGGCATGGTGGTGGACGACGCCATCGTGGTGCTGGAGAACATTTCCACGCACCTGGAGAGGGGAGAGAAGCCCAAGGAGGCGGCCGTGCACGGAACCTCCGAAGTGGGTATCTCCGTCATCGCATCTACCCTCACCATGCTGTGCGTGTTCATCCCGCTCACCATGATCAACGGCATGACGGGCATCATGTTCAAGCAGCTGGGCTGGATCGTGTCCATCATCATGATCGTGTCCACCACGGCGGCCCTCACCCTTGTGCCGATGATGTGCTCGCTGCTGCTCAGCAACAAGCCCAAGACCGGCAAGCTGTACAAGGCTTTCTTCGGCCCGGTGAACCGCTTCCTGGACGGCATCTCGAACGGCTATTCCCGGATGATCGCCTGGTGCATGCAGCACAAGAAGATCGTGATGCTCCTCGCCATCGTCATCTTCGTGGCGGTGCTGGCCCTCTATGCTCCGCAGATGAAGACCGAATACTTCCCCACGCAGGACCAGGGCCGTCTCAGCGCCACCATCGAACTGCCCATCGGAACGGCGCAGGAAGTCACCGGCGAAGTGGCCGCCCGCATCTACGAGAAGATCGTGGCCGACGTGCCCGAAATCAAGGTGCTCAGCTACAGCTTCGGCCAGGCCGATTCCCAGAATGCCTTTGCCTCCATGCGCAGCAACGGCACCTACCTCATTTCCATGAACATCAACATCGGGTCGATGGAAGACCGCAAGCGCTCCACCTCGGAGATCGCCGACGTGATCCGCGCCGACCTGGCCCTGTTCCCGGAACTTACCCGGGCCACCGTGACCGAAGGCGGCATGGGCATGGGCGGCCGTGCGAGCGTGGTGGTGGAAATCTTCGGCTATGACTTTGAAGAGACGGAAGCCGCCGCCCACGACCTCCGCCAGAAGATGCTCGCCGATCCCCGCTTCGCCCAGGTCATCCTGAGCCGCGACCAGTACACCCCGGAATACGAGGTGGACTTCGACCGCGAAAAACTGGCCCTGAACGGCCTGTCTTCCACCACGGCCGCAGCTGCAGTAAGTGCAGCCATGAGCGGTACCGTGGCCTCCTTCTACCGCGAGGACGGCGAAGAGTACAACATCCGCGTGCGCTTCGCCCCGGAATTCCGCCAGAGCGAGGAGGACATCGAGAACATCATGGTCTACAATGCCCAGGGCCAGGGTATCAAGGTCCGCGACCTGGGCCGGATCGTGGAGTCCAAGGTGCCTCCCACCATCCAGCGCAAGAACCGCGTGCGGTACATCTCCGTTACCGGCATGATGGCCCGCGGCGCCGCCCTCAGCGAGGGTGTGGAGGCCGTCCAGGGCATCATGGCCGATACGCAGCTTCCTTCGTCCCTGTCCTGGGACATCGGAGGCGACTACGAAGAGCAGCAGAGCATGTTCTCCGACATGCTCCTCCTGATGATCCTGATCATCATCCTGGTGTACATGGTGATGGCCTCCCAGTTCGAATCGTTCATGGGCCCGTTCGTGATCATGTTCTCCATCCCGTTCGCCCTGGTGGGCGTGGCGCTTGGCAACATGCTGCACAGCATGGCCATCGGCGTGATGTCCCTCATCGGCATCATCATCCTGCTGGGTATCGTAGTGAAGAACGGTATCGTGCTCATCGACTATACCATCCTGTGCCAGGAGCGGGGAATGAGCGTGCGTGAATCGTCCGTAGCGGCCGCCAAGAGCCGTCTGCGCCCGATTCTGATGACCACTCTTACCACTGTGCTGGGCATGCTCCCGATGGCCTGGGGCACCGGCGAAGGCTCCGAAATGTGGAAGGGCCTGGGCATCACCGTGGCCTGGGGTCTTTCCATCTCCACCCTCATCACCCTGGTGATCATCCCGGTCCTGTATTGCGGCCTTACGGAACACCGTGCCCGCCGCCGGGAACGCAAGGCTGCCCGCAAGGCCGCCAAGAACTGAATGTCATTCTGAACGAAGTGAAGAATCTATATGAAAGCGATTTTTATTGCCTATAACCAGGCGTACAACCAGGAGATCGTAGAACTCCTGGCAGGACTGGGCCAGCGGGGCTACACCGTCTGGGAAGAGATCGGCGGCCGCGGCAGCGTGGACGGGGAACCGCATCTGGGGAACCATGCCTGGCCCACCCAGAACCATGCCCTCCTCACCGTCGTGGAGAACGACCTGGCTCCCAAAGTGATGCAGGAACTCCGGAAAACGGATGCCGCCAACGGAAAACTGGGGCTCCGGGCTTATGTTCTCCCCGTAGAAGACGTTTTATAAAAAAATGCTTATATTTGTGGGAATATAAAACCAATGACTATGGCAAAAGTAGCAACCAATACCAATTTTGACGAGCTGCTGCAGGACAGCAAGCTTGTCGTCGTGGACTTCTGGGCCACCTGGTGCGGCCCCTGCCGCATGCTCTCTCCGCTCCTGGACGAGGTCGAGGAAGAAATGGCCGACAAGATCCAGGTCGTAAAGGTAAACGTCGACGACGCCGAGGAGGTGGCCGCCCGTTTCCGCATCATGAACATCCCCACGCTGCTGTTCTTCAAGGGCGGCCAGCTGGTGGACAAAACCGTGGGTGCCATGCCCAAGAACGTACTTGTAGAAAAAATCAACGCTAACTTGTAAAAGATTATGAAAAAGCTTTTGACTTTGGTGGCCGTGCTTTTCGCCTCCGCTACCATGGCTCACGCCCAGTTCGGTATCATCGGCGGTATCAATATCTCCGGAACCACGCTGGATACCCAGAATATCTGGAACAACGCCCAGAATGTGACCCTGTATCATATCGGCGTCGCCTATAAGTGGAACCTCGGCATGGGCTTCGCCCTGCAGCCGGCCCTCACCTATGAAATGAAGGGTGCCAACCTGGGATCCACCACCTCCGTCGAGGGCTGGAAACTGGCCGACCTGGACATCAGCACCAAGTCCGGCTACCTGGAGCTGGGCGCCGGCCTGCAGTGGGGGCCGGACCTCATCGTGGCCCGTCCTTTCGTCATGCTCCAGCCTTATCTGGGCTATCAGATCGTGGCCTCTGACAAGAGCAGCGCTTCTGTCCTGGATGCCGTAAGCTTCAATTCAGACTCTTACAACAAGGCCATCAATGCTGCCAAGAGCAAGCTCGAGTATGGTGTCGGCATCGGCGTGGGCGTAGAGTTCCTCAAGCGTCTCCAGCTCACTTTGCAGTATTTCAAGAACCTGGGCAACCTGTACAACAACGACGGAAGCCTCTCTACGGCAGAATGGGAAACTGTCAAGGACATCAAGAGTTACAACGGCGTCAAGGTGAGCCTGGGCATTTTCTTCTGATGACACAGAAACAGATAAGTATATTCTGTTCGGCCAGTTCAACCATTGATCCGAAGTATAACCAGGCAGCGCGTGAACTTGTTCGCGCGCTGCACGCTTTGGGTTATTCGGTGGTTTCCGGCGGCGGAGCCAGGGGTACCATGGGTGCCATTACGGACGAATCCATCAAGGTGGGCGGCCGTCATGTGGCCGTGTTGCCCCGCTTCATGAAGGGACTGGAGAATCCCGGCCTGAGCGAGGTGCTCTGGACGGACACCATGTCGGAGCGGAAGGAAAAGATGCGGGAGGGCAGCATGGCCGCCATCGCGCTCCCGGGCGGCATCGGCACGCTGGATGAGTTCGCCGAAACCCACACCCTCAGGAAGTTGGGAAAGTTCCAGGGAGAACTGTACCTGCTGAACCTGGACGGCTTCTATGATCCATACCTGGCTTATCTGAGGCACCTGGTAAGGCATCATATGCTGGAGGAGCAGGATCTTGCCCTCGTGCATGTGGCTTCTTCCGTAGATGAAATGACGGCTTTTTTCAAGTAGATGGAAATCGGGGGAATCAAAGAGTATCTGGCTGAGTGGCTGGGGCGCGTGCAGGACTGTGTAAACACTTCCCTGAAGAGCGATATCGCCCTTTTGAATGCCACCAACCGTTCCTTGCAGGAGCATTCCGGCAAAATGTTGAGGCCGATGCTGGCCCTCCTTTGCGGCGGGGCATGCGGAAAACTGAATGAAGATACGGTGCGGTTCGCCGCATCGGCCGAACTGATGCACAATGCAACCCTGCTGCACGATGACGTGGTAGACCATTCCGGCGAACGGAGGGGGCATCCTACGGTTTTTTCCATGCTGGGCGGATCTCCGGCCGTGCTCATCGGCGATTACTGGCTGGTACGGTGCATGCAGACCATCCTGTCGGCCGTCCACGACAGTGAAAGGGTGCTGCGCGTTTTCTCCGGAACGCTTTCGGACCTGGCCGAAGGGGAACTCCTGCAGATGGAAAAGGCTTCTTCCTGCGACACGACCCGGGAAGATTACCTCCGGATCATATACAACAAGACGGGCTCCCTGTTTGAGACGGCCGCCGTGTCCGCCGCCATTTCGGTCCATGCCTCGGACCAGGCCCGTACTGCCGTCGGCAGCTACGCCAGGAATCTGGGCATCGCCTTCCAGATCAAGGACGATATCCTGGATTACGAGGCCGACGAGGCCACGGTGGGAAAGCCCGTGGGAATCGACCTGATGGAACAGAAAATCACCCAGCCGCTGCTGTGTGCCCTGGAAAATGTGCCTGTCGCCCGGGCGGAGGAAATACGCCGGAAGGTGGCCCTGATCAGCGACAGTCCCTCCCAGGCGGAGGAAGTCCGCTCGTTCGTGCTGGAGCAGGGGGGGATCGACCTGGCGAAAAAAGTGCTGGAAGAATTTGTAAACAAGGCAATTGCCTGCCTGGAGCCGCTCCCGGACACTCCGGAAAAAGGTTTCCTGGCCGATCTGGCCCGTTACGTGGGCCTGCGAAGCAATTAGAGAATGAAAGTCTATGGGAATACGGAACTTGTGGACGCCCTTCACCGGATGGTGGAGAGCGGCCATATCCCGCACGCCATGCTCTTTCATGAGGATGACGGCGGCGGCGCGTTTTCCATCGTCCTGAACTTCCTGGAGGCCCTCTACGGCGGGTCTCCCCGGGTGCAGAAACTCATCCATCCGGACATCCATTTCGTATTTCCGGTGGCTGGAAGCGACCGTCCTGTGTCGCTCCAGTACATTGTCCCTTTCCGGCAGCTTCTCGCGGAGAATCCCTGGTTCTATGAGAATGAGCTGTATGCCGCCATCGGCATTGAGGGGAAGCAGAGCGGCATTTCCGTAAATGAAGCCCGTTCCATCCTGGACCGGCTGTCCCTTTCGGCCGTGGAAGGCGGATACCGGAGCGTAGTGCTTTATCTGCCGGAGAAACTGAACATGCAGGCGGCCAACGCCCTTCTGAAAATGGTGGAGGAACCGCCGCAGAAGACCCTTTTCCTCTTTATTACGCATGCCCCTGAAAAGGTGCTGACCACCATTGCCTCGCGTTGTCTGCAGATGCGCGTACAGCCGCTTTCGGCCGAGGCCCAGCGGAAAGTGCATGCCCGCGAGGCGGCGGACAATACGGTGCTGGCCGACCTTTTTCACGACTTGATGCATGCGCTGGTGGGGAAGGACCTGCTCTCCGCACTGGAAACCGGTGAGGCGCTGTCGGCCCTGGAGTCCCGCGAGAAACAGAAGGCCTTCTGCCGGCTTTCTTCGGCCGCCCTCCGCAACATCTTCCTGCTTCAGCAGAAGATGCCGCAGCTGGTGCAGGTCTCTTCCGACGAACTGGCCTTCTACCAGCAGATGGCATCGGCCGTGAAACCGGCTTTCCCTCGTCTGGCCATGGGCTGCCTGGACCGGGCGCTGCTCCTGATAGAAAGGAATGTGAATCAGAAAATCCTTTTCACCGACCTGGTGAATCAATTATATATACGTGTCTGACATGGACTATTCGAACGAAACCATCCAATACGACTGCTTCCGGGGCTGTACGGTCACCATCGATGAGCAGACCGGCGACAGGGACATCCGCTATCGCCAGGGATGCTGCAAGCTGGAGGTGTACGATACCCTGAAGGGAATTCCCCAGGAACAGTTCGATTCCTACTTTGAAGTACGCTTCAAGAATACCCGGAAAGGCTTCTATGTGAACGCTTCCGGCCAGAGCGTCAAGACGGGCGACCTGGTGGTGGTGGAGGCTGCTACGGGGCACGACCTGGGCATCGTGACGCTGGAGGGCCCCGCAGTGGGTCGCCAGATGAAGTGCAAGAATATCGACCCGGAGACGTCGGAAATCCGCAAGATTTACCGCAAGGCGCGACCCTTCGACATCGAGCGCTGGCAGGAGGCCATCGCCCGCGAACAGGAGACGATGATCCGTGCCCGCGTGCTGGCGGCGAACCTGGGGCTTGAAATGAAAATCGGCGATGTGGAATTTCAGGGCGACGGCACCAAGGCCATCTTCTATTACATTGCCGACGGCCGCGTAGACTTCCGCCAGCTGATCAAGGATTTTGCCGAAGAATTCCGCATCCGGGTGGAGATGAAGCAGATCGGCGCCCGTCAGGAGGCCGGGCTCATCGGCGGACTGGGTGTCTGCGGACGGGAACTCTGCTGCGCCAACTACATCACTGAATTCAAGTCGATTACCACCTCTGCCGCCAGGGCTCAGGAGCTTTCCCTGAACCCGCAGAAACTGGCCGGCCAGTGCGGGAAGCTCAAGTGCTGCCTCAATTATGAGGTGGCGACCTACCTGGATGCCCACTCCCGCATCCCCCGCGTGGCGGAACCGCTTGAACTGCAGGACGGTCCGGCCTATCTGGTAAAGACGGACATCCTGGCGGAAAAGCTGTACTTCTCCTATGAGAAAGGATCTCTGGCCCAGGTCTTTCCGCTGACGGCCGACGAGGTCCGCGAAATCCAGGAAATGAACCGCCGGGGCGAAAAGCCCGCCACCCTCCGTCAGGACGATGTGTCCATGCCGGAATTCATTTCAGCGGTGGGGGACGATGCCATCAACCGCTTCGACCCGGAAAAGCGCAAGAAACGCCGGAAGAACAAAAGCCGCGGCCGCAAGCAAGGTGGCGGCGGTGGCCAGAAACCGGCCAAAACCGAGTAGCCATTTGCGTCGAATCTTCTCATATCTGATTCTGTTCCTGGCAGTTGTAGCCTGCGGGGAGCCGCTCTCCGTAGAAAAATTCATCCCAGCTCCCGGTCCGTACGAGTTCCAGGTGGACATGACGGACACCCTGGGCTCTTACAAACTGGATTTCTATACCCGGCTGGATGGTTTTCCGGAGAAGCTGGACGAGGCCGGCGAACTGCCGCTTCGGATAACCTGGGAATCGCCTTCCCATGCCACCTTTACGGAGAACGTGAACCTGCCTCTGCAGGGGCGTTCCACGCTTTTCTCCCGCCAGGTCTTTCAACCGTACCGGAACCGGATGCGTCCGCAGGAGCCCGGCGTGTGGAAACTGACCGTAGCCGTGTCCTATTCCGATGGGCGGGATGTGCTGAGAGGCCTGGGGCTTGTTGTGACTCAATCGTTTGATTGACGGTTTGTTGTGTGAAACATTGTAAAACAGGTGTTTATGGGACACGGGAAACTTCGCAAATTTGCCGAGAACGAGACCTTCCGCTGCTTGTTGCAGCCGGATGCGCAGGCGGTGCTGGACAAGCAGCCCGGTTCCCGGGAACTGAAACTCCACGACCACGCCATCAAAGGCCGATGGGGCAGCGAAATGTTCGGAAACAGCCATCCCATCGTCCTGGAACTGGGGTGCGGAAAGGGGGATTATACCATCGCCCTCGCCCTCAGGCATCCGGAAATCAATTTCATTGGCGTGGACATCAAGGGCGCCCGCCTGTGGAAAGGGGCTAAATTCGCTACGGAGAACGCCCTGCCCAACGTGGCGTTCCTGCGCACCAGAATCGAGTTCATCGAGGCTTTTTTCGGCCCGGAAGAAGTTTCCGAAATCTGGCTCACGTTCTCCGATCCCCAGCTGCGCGGCAGTGAGAACTCCCGCCTCAGTTCGCCCCTCTTCCTGGAGCGCTACCGGAAATTCCTCCGCCCCGGCGGCATCGTGCATCTCAAGACCGACTCCCGCTTTCTCTATGAATACACATCGGCCGTTGTTAAAGCCAATGACCTGAAGGTGCTTGCAGCCGGGACAGATATCTATCACAATCCCATCGATGCACCGGCAGAGGTGACGCAGGTGCAGACTTTCTACGAGAAGATGTTCCTCGAGATGGGGCTGCCCATCACTTACCTGGCCTTCACCATCGGCCACGAAGGCCCGTACGCCTTCCCCGGCGAAGCTTTCGACCATGACTACTGGCTGGAAGCCGAAGGTCCCCGCCGCAGCTTCTCCCACCAGCCGGCGAAGAAAGCATAGGCGTTACTTCTTTTTTCCGTATCGGACGTCTGCTTCGCTGAGAAAAGCTGCTTTTCTTGGCGAAATGCGGTATCCGTCAATTACTTCTGTCGGTTTCCTATACCGTGCTCCTGGCGATTCTCCTGGGAACTGGTCCTGCTGGCCGAACTGGTGATGCTCTTTTATGCCGTATGGGGTTCACGAATCCGAAAAAAGTTCTAAATTTGTATCTCATGACCAAGAAGATTCTTTCCTACCTTGCCGCCGCCCTCATGTTGGCGGCCTGCACGCCCAAATCCTTCGTGTCCATCGACGGGACCACACTGGTCGGGACGGACGGGAAGCCTTTCCTCATCAAGGGAACCAACCTGGGCAACTGGCTCAACCCTGAAGGATACATGTTCGGCTTCGGCCGGACCAATTCGCCGCGGATGATCGATGACCTGCTGTGCGAGATGGTCGGGCCCGATGAAGCGGCTGCGTTTTGGAAGCAGTTCAAGGACAACTATATCACGGAGGAGGACATCGCCTTCATTGCCTCGACGGGCGCCAATACGGTCCGGCTTCCGTTCCATTACAAACTGTTCACCGACGAGGACTACATGGGCTTTTCCACCGGTCAGGACGGCTTCGAGCGGGTCGATGCCTGCGTGGAGTGGTGCCGGAAACACGGCTTATACCTGATTCTGGACATGCACGATGCACCGGGCGGGCAGACGGGCGACAACATCGACGACAGCTACGGCTATCCCTGGCTGTTCGAAAGCGAGCCGGCCCGCCGGCTGTTCTGCGATATCTGGCAGCGGATCGCCCGGCATTACCGGGACGAGCCTGTCATCCTGGGTTACGAACTCATCAACGAGCCCATTGCCCCGTATTTCGGGGATAAGACGGAGGAACTGAATACGATGCTGGAGGGGCTTCACAAGGAGGCGGTCGCCGCCATCCGCGAAGTGGACAGGAACCATATCATCCTGCTGGGCGGGGCCCAGTGGAACGGCAATTTCGAGCCATTCACCGACTGGACTTACGATGACAAGATCATGTACACTTGCCACCGGTACGGCGGGGAGCCCACGAAGGAGGCCATCCAGGCCATCATCGACTTCCGCGACAAGACGGGTTTGCCGATGTACATGGGCGAGATCGGCCACAATACCGATGCGTGGCAGGCTGCTTTCTGCCGGACGATGGAAGAGAACAACATCGGCTGGACCTTCTGGCCGTACAAGAAGATGGACGGCTCATGCATGGTCTCGTTCCATGCGCCCAAGGGATGGCAGGAAGTGCGCCGTTTCTCCGAGGCGCCTCGCGGGACCTATGCGGAGATCCGCGAAGCCGGCGTGGACCGGGCTGTCGCCCGGGAGGCGCTCGCCGACCTCCTGGAAGCCGTGAAATTCAGGAACTGCCGTCCGCAGGGTTCCTACATCCGATCCATCCAACTGGATTACGAGGACCCGGCTACCCGGCCTTGAAATACCTTTCATTGGTTTAGCATATCAATCGTTTCATCATATGAAACCCCTCCATTTCATTACCTTGTTCTCCGGAATCCTCCTCCTGGCCGCCTGTGGCACCCGTACCCGGCAAGAGCAGCCGGAATTTGTTTCCGCCACGGCCGTTCGTCCCGCCAGCTATGCAGGGAACACGCCCCGGTTCCAGGCGCTGCTCTATTACTCCGACGCCGTCGAGGAGGCCCATCAGCAGTTCGCGCACCAGAGCATGGAGTTCTTCCACAAACTCACCTACGGCGAGGGATGGATCCTGGACGTCTCCACCACCCTGGACGGTGACCTTTCCGGGTATGACGTAATCATCATGCCCGACGTCTCGCCCTCTTCGCTCCACGAGCGGCAGCTCTTCGAGCAGTACATGGAGGACGGCGGCGGCTGGCTCGGGTTCCATGCCGCCGGTTTCAACGACCTGTCCACGGAATGGGCCTGGTTCCGCGATTTCCTGGGCGGCGTCCGTTTCCTATGCAATACCTGGCCGCCGCAGCCGGGCCTGGTGGACATCGAGACCCACGACCATGACGTGACGCGGAATCTGCCGGACGCCTATGTGGCCCCGGCGACGGAGTTCTACCAGTGGCAGCCCGACCCGCGTTCCAACCCGTCGGTGAAGGTGCTGGCCAGCCTGTCCCCGAAGAACTTCCCGATGGGCCTGAAAGACATCGTCTTCGGCGGGGACTTCCCGGTCGTCTGGACCAATATGGACTACCGGATGGTGTACATCAACATGGGTCACGGTGACGAGTGTTTCTCCGACGCTACGCAGAACCTCCTGTTTGTCAACGCGCTCCGCTGGGTGGTCAGTTGCTCGCCCAAGGGAAATCCTTTCGAAAGGTAGAGGGTAATGTCTGTTATTTATTGTATATTTGTGACACTATGGCAAAACTAATATACACAATGGGCGAAGTGGCTCAGCTGCTGGGTGAAAACACATCGGCCGTACGCTACTGGAGCAATTATTTCGAGAAGTTCATCAAACCCGACCGGAATGCCAAGGGGAACCGGCTCTATCACCCGGAAGACGTGGAGACGCTCCGGCAGATCCAGTTCCTGGTGAAAAAGCAGGGGCTGACGCTGGAAGGTGCTGCGCAGAAACTGCAGCAGGACCGGAGTTCCGTGGACAAGAAGGTGAAAGCCCTCACCCTCCTGAAAGAAATCCAGGCCGAACTGAAGGCGGTGAGGAAAGCGCTATGAGGGCAGGAGACATAACCGCGGCGCTGGAGGCGTTTGCTCCGCTCTGCATCCAGGAAAGCTGGGACAACAGCGGGCTGCTCATCGGCGGTCCCCAGGATGAGGTGCACGGTGTGCTGGTAGGCTTCGACTGCACCCCGGAGCTCATCGACGAGGCCGTTCAGAAGGGCTGCGACATGGTGGTCACGCACCATCCGCTCATTTTCAAGGGCATCCGCCGCATCAATGCCGATGATCCTGTCGGGGCGGCCGTGATGAAAGCCGTGAAGCAGGGTGTGGCCGTCTATGCCGCCCATACCACCGCCGACAAGGTGATGGCGGGGGTGAGCGGCGCCATGGCCAGGAAGCTGGGCCTGAGGGACGTGGAATTCCTGGAGCCCGGCCCGGAAGGGTTCGGCCTGGGCTGCATCGGCAACTGGGAAACCCCCAGGACCGGAATGGAAGCCGCCGCCTTTGTAAAAGAACAGTTCGGCCTGGAAGTAATCCGGAGTTCCGAGCCCCTGGAAACCCCCATCTCCCGGGTGGCGGTTCTCGGCGGCAGCGGTGGCGGCGAGATAGACCTTGCCCTCCGCGCCGGAGCCCAGTTATATATAACTGCCGATGTCTCCTATCACAATTTCTTCACCCCGAAGGGCTTCATGGTGATGGATATCGGCCATTTTGAGAGCGAAGTGGAGATTGTGGATATTTTTCTCTCCGAGATACGGAAAAAATTTCCTAACTTTGCAAGCTACAAATGTGCAGATCTGGGCAGGAGCAATCCAGTCCACTATTTTGTGATGTAAATATAAATCGATTTATAATTTTTATGGCAACCAAGAAAACTACCGCCGCCAAGAAAGTGGAGGCCCCGATCGACAACAGGGAGACCTTCGTGTCCCTGCAGAAGAATTTTGCCGATTCCGACATGCCCGTAGAGGAAAAGCTCAAGACCCTCTATCAGCTTCAGGCCGCGGATTCAGAGATTGACAAGATCATCCAGCTCCGGGGTGAGCTGCCGGCAGAGGTATCGGCCCTGGAAGAAGAGATTGCCTCCCTGAAGGAGCGCAATGCCGCCCTGCAGGCCACCATGGACCAGATGAACCGCAACATTGCCGATGCCAAACTGGCCATCTCCGAGCATGAGAGCACCATCGAGAAGTATCAGCGCCAGCTGGAGACCATCTCCAACTCCCGCGAATACGATTCCCTGAACAAGGAAATCGAGAACCAGGAACTGCTCCGTCAGATCGAGGAGAAGAAGATTGTGGACACCCGCGCCGAAATCGGTGCCATCAAGGCCCAGCTGGAAGACCTGAAAGACCGTCTGGCCATGCGCACGGACGACCTCAAGGCCAAGAAGGAAGAACTGGAGACCATCGTGGAGTCCACCGCCAAGGAAGAGGCCGTGCTGCAGAAGAGAAGGGACGAATGCGCCGCCAGGATCGACGCCCGCACCATGAGCGCCTATGAGCGCATCCGCGCCAGCGTGCACAACCACCTGGCCGTGGTGAGCATCTACAACGGCGACTCCTGCGGAGGCTGCTTCAACACCATCACTCCTCAGCGCCGCGTGGAAATTGCCTCCAACCGCAAACTCATCATCTGCGAGCATTGCGGCCGTATCATCATCAATCCGGATTTCGAATAGGATACAGCCATGCCGGAACCTTCCCGCAAGAAAGCCCGCGCTGAGCAGCCCCTCAACCTGGAGACCCTGATGGGAAACAAGCCCCCGCAGGCCCTGGATGTGGAGGAGGCCGTGCTGGGGGCCATGCTGGTGGAGCCCGCCACCATAGACGAGTCTATGGAGGAGCTCTCCGCCTCGTGTTTCTATGATCCTCAGCACAGGATGATCTTCGAGGCCATGACGGAGCTCGTGAACGAGCATGTCTCCATCGACCTGGTCACCGTGAGCGAAAAACTGCGTTCCAAGGGCAATCTTGAAGTGGTGGGCGGCCCCGTGGTGCTGGCCCGGCTGTCGCAGAACATCGGTGCGGCGGCCCATATTGAGTATTACATCAAAATCCTCAAGCAGAAGACCATCCAGCGGGATCTGATTACGGCATCGTACGAGATTCTGAAGCAGTCCTTCGACGAGTCCACCAACGTGGACGACCTTATCGACAACGCCCAGACCAAGGTTTTTGCCGCCATCCAGAACAATGTGAAGCGGGATGTCCAGGATATCGGCTCCATCATCAACAGCGTACTGGACAACCTGCAGGAACTGCAGCAGCAGACCGGCCTTTCCGGCGTTCCTTCCGGGTTCCATTCGGTAGACCGCGTCACCCAGGGCTGGCAGAAGTCGGACCTGATCATCCTGGCTGCCCGTCCTTCCGTGGGTAAGACGGCCTTCGCCCTCAACATCGCCCGCAATGCGGCGGTGGAGGCCAACATGCCGGTAGCCGTCTTCTCCCTGGAAATGTCGGCCGACCAGCTGGGCAAGCGACTCATTACCACGGAGTCGGGCCTTTCCGGCGAAAAGATCAAGGGCGGCGTCAAACTGGAAAGTTTCGAATGGGTGCAGCTGGAAGATACGCTCAAGCGCCTGTCCAAGGCTCCTTTGTACATTGACGATACCCCGGGCATTCCCATCATGGAATTCCGCACCAAGGCCAAGCGTCTGGTCAAGCAGAAGGGGGTCCGCCTGATCGTGGTGGACTATCTGCAGCTGATGCAGGGCCCGGCGGAACTGCGCGGCCTGCGCGAGCAGGAAGTGGCCGCCATCTCCCGTACCCTCAAGGCCACGGCCAAGGAGCTGAACATCCCGATCATCGCCCTATCCCAGTTGTCCCGTAACGCCGTCCAGCGCACGGGCGGCACCGGCAAACCTCAGCTCAGCGACCTCCGCGAATCCGGCTCCATCGAGCAGGATGCCGATATGGTCATCTTCATCCACCGCCCGGATTTCGTAGGCATGTCGGACAATCCCGAAGATAAGGAAAAAGCCATCCTGATCATTGCCAAGCACCGAAACGGCGAGGTCTGCGACATAGAGATGAAATACAAGGCCAACCAGGTGAAATTCGTGGAACCGGACCAGAGCCTGGATGTCTATGCCGCCCAGGCCCCCGTAGCCAGCGGTGTCAACAGCAGCGCGGCCTCTTCGGAAGACTCTTACAATTTCGACGATCAGGCTGCATTCTAGCATGAGCCTTCTCTGCTTCATATCCGCCGTCGCCCTCTGCCTGTCTTCGATTGCGCAGACCGGTGCAGGCTGCGTCCCTTTTCTGGACCGGACGGTTTTTTCTGACGGGGAAAAACTGACTTTCGGCGTGTCTTACAAGTGGGGAGCAGTGAACACGGAGGTGGCGTCGGCCGAAATCGAGGTTCAGAAGCAGATTTACAATGGAGAGCCGGTGTGGTATTCCGACGTGAAAGCCCGCACGGCTCCCTTCTTTGATGTCTTCTTCAAAATCCGCGAGCATTTCATGGGCTGGTTCAGCCTGGGATCGCTCCGGCCTCAAAAATGTATCCGGGACACCCACGAAGGGGAGTATGCGGCCTACAACCTGTTCTATTACGACTGGGCCGACCGGGTGATCCACGCCACCGTGAAAAATACGTCGGAAGGTGACAAGGAGCTGGACATTCCGCTCAAGGACTGTGTCTGCGACATCCCTTCCTTGGTGTATTTCCTTCGCCAGATGGACATGGCCCGGATGCCGGCAGGCGTGCCCTACGACCTGCATTTTGCCATTGACGATACCATTTTCCATATCAATATCACCCTGGACGGGACAGAGGATGTGATGGTGAAAGGATTCGGGAGCGTGCGTTGCAAGCGGCTCCTCTGTTCCGTTGTCTCCGGCGCTGTGTTCGCCGGCGACCAGGACGTGAAAATCTGGGTTTCTGACGATGAGAACCAGGTGCCGGTGTCTTTCTGGGCCCCGCTCCGGGTGGGTGCCATGAGGGGTTCCCTCAAGAAAATTGAGAAGAGATGAAAGAAGAGGTGAGCCATAAGGGGAAAGTAGTCAGGATGACTCCGCAGACCACGACGGTGGCCATCGGGCAGCATGCGGCCTGTGCCGAATGCCATGCCGCAGGGCTGTGCGGGATGTCGGAAGTGACAGAGAAAGCCATCGAGGTCCCCACGGACCCTTACGCCGCCTACGGCGTGGGGGACGAGGTGGAGGTGGTGCTCAAGGCCTCCATGGGCATGAAAGCCGTCTGGCTGGCCTATTTTATCCCGCTCGTGGTGCTGCTGGGCGTGATCCTCGCGCTCATCGGCCTGGGAATGGGAGAGGTGTCCGCCGGGCTTTGCGGCATGGGCGCGGTAGCGGTCTATTATCTGCTGCTGTGGCTGCTGCGGGACCGTTTCAAGAACGAATATATATTTACAATAAAAGGATAAAGTATGGTAGTAAACATCATCATTTGGACTGTCGCGGTGGTTACTGTCCTGGGACTTTTGCTGGCTCTGGTCCTGTACCTGGTCGCCAAGAAGTTCAAGGTGGAGGAAGATCCCCGAATCGATGAGGTGGAGAAGGTGATGCCCGGTGCCAACTGCGGCGGTTGCGGCTTTGCCGGCTGCCGTGCCTTCGCGGAGGCTGCTGTCAAGGCTCCTAACCTGGACAACAACTTCTGTCCCGTAGGCGGCAACGACACCATGGCCAAGGTGGCGGCCATCCTGGGTTACGAAGCCCAGGCCAAGGCGCCCCAGGTGGCGGTGGTCCGTTGCAACGGTACCTGTGAGGTCCGTCCCAAGGTGAACGAGTACGACGGCTTCTCTTCCTGCCTCGTGAAATCCACGCTCTACACGGGCGACACCGGCTGCGCCTTTGGGTGCTTGGGTTGCGGCGACTGCGTGAATGCCTGCCAGTTCGGTGCCCTTTCCATGGATCCGGCAACCGGCCTCCCGGTTGTGGACGAGGAAAAGTGCACCGCCTGCGGGTCTTGCGTGAAAGCCTGCCCCAAACGCATCATCGAACTGCGGCCCAAGGGTCCCCGCGGCATGCGTGAGTTCGTCTCCTGCCAGAACAAGGACAAAGGCCCCGTGGCCAAGAAAGCCTGCGCCAACGCCTGCATCGGCTGCGGCATCTGCTTCAAGACCTGCACCCACGGCGCCATCGTCTTCGAGAACAATCTGGCCTACATCGACCCGGCCAAGTGCAAGCTTTGCCGCGAATGCGAGGCCATGTGCCCTACCGGTGCCATCCATGGGGTGAACTTCCCCAAGCCGCTGGACAAGGACGCGGTGAAGGAACGCATCAAGATGCGTCAGCAGAAGGCAAAGGAAGCCGCCGCCGCTGCTGCGGAAGCCGCCAAGGCCGATGCGCCCCAGCCCGCCAAGAAGGATGTTAATGTTAAGGAGGAAAAGTAGTATGGGTAAGAGAACTTTTTCCATCGGCGGTGTCCATCCGCACGACAATAAGATTTCCCGCGAGTGCCGCATCGAGCCGCTGCCCATCGCCCCTGCCGTGTATATTTCCGTGGCCCAGCATATCGGCGCCCCTTCCGTGCCGGTCGTGGCCGTGGGAGACAAGGTGAAGGTGGGCCAGGTGGTGGCCGAACCGGGCGGATTCGTGGGTGCGTTCATCCATTCTTCCGTATCCGGAACCGTCAAGTCCATCGCCCCCCGGGCCGATCTGGCCGGCCGCATGGCCACCCATATCGAGATTACCGTGGAAGGGGACGAGTGGCTGGAGGGCATCGACACGTCCGATACCCTGGTGACGGACATCCCCGAGGACAACAAGGCCATCCTGGACAAGATCCGTCTGGGCGGTGTCGTGGGCCTCGGCGGTGCTACCTTCCCCACGCACGTGAAACTTTCCCCGCCTCCGGGATCCAAATGCGAGCGCGTGATCATCAACGGCTGCGAATGCGAGCCTTACCTTACCTCCGACTACCGCACCCTTCTGGAGAAGGGCGAACAGGTGGTGGTGGGTGCCGCCATCCTCAAGCAGGTGATGGGCGGCGTTCCCTGCACCATCGCCATCGAGGAGAACAAGCCTGAGGCCATCGCCCATATCAAGGAAGTGATTGGCAAGCTGGGTTATTCCGGCATCGAGGTGATGGAGATGAAGATGATGTATCCGCAGGGCGGTGAAAAGCAGCTTATCGACGCTGTAATGCACCGTCAGGTGGGCTCCGGCGCCCTGCCCATCAGCGTGGGTGCCGTGGTACAGAATGTGGCTACTGCGCTGGCCGTGTACGATGCCGTGCAGAAGAACAAGCCCATTGTCGACAATTCCGTCACCGTCACGGGCGAGTGCTTCCCCCGCCAGGCCAATCTGCTGGTGCGGGTAGGTACGCCCCTGCAGTATATCATCGACTATCTGGGCGGTATCCCGGCCGATGCAGTGAAGGTGATCAGTGGCGGTCCCATGATGGGCCGTGCCGTCGCCAACCTGCAGGCCGCCACCGTCAAGGGAACGGGCGCCCTGTTGTTCCTGACCGAAAAGCAGACCCGCCGCGCCCCCGAAACCCATTGCATCCGCTGCGGCAAATGTGCCGACGCCTGCCCGATGGGTCTGGAGCCGTTCCTGCTGAACAAACTGTCCAAGGCCAAGGACGCCGGCGCCCTGGAGGCCAATGCCGCCCAGGACTGCATCGAGTGCGGCTGCTGCCTGTATTCCTGCCCTGCCCATATTCCGCTGCTGGACAACATCCGCGTAGGAAAGGGCATCGCCCTGTCTGCCATCCGTGCCCGCGCAGCCGCCGCCAAGGCAGCCGCCGAAGCCGCTAAAAAATAACCGACCATGAGTAAGTTGATAGTATCTCCTTCACCCCATATCCATTCCAAGGACTCCACCAAGTCCCTGATGCTGGATGTGGTGATTGCGCTCATGCCGGCCGTCATCTGTTCCTTCATCTTCTATGGCTGGAGGGAAATGCTGGTGATGGCAGTGAGCGTGGCCTCCTGCGTGCTGCTGGAATGGGCCGTCACCAAATACATGCTTCGCAAGCCCTCCACCATCGGAGACCTCTCCGCGGTGATTACGGGTATCCTGCTGGCACTGAACGTGCCTTATACCACGCCCTGGTGGGTTATCGTCATCGGCAGCATCGTCGCCATCGGCGTCGCCAAGATGACATTCGGCGGCCTGGGCCAGAATATCTGGAATCCCGCGCTCGTCGGCCGTGTGTTCCTGCTGGTTTCCTTCCCGACGTACATGACCACCTGGAGTCAGCCTCAGGGTCTTTTCGGGGCCGATGCCATTACCAGCGCCACCCCGCTGGGCGCCATTCAGGAAGGCCTGATGCAGGGTGCTTCGGTCCAGGACATCATGGCGGAACATGGATACAGCTACAGCCAGATGCTGTTTGCCAATCTGGGCGGCAGCGCCGGTGAGGTCTGCGCCCTTGCCCTCCTGGCCGGTTTCGTGTACCTCTGTATCCGCAAGGTCATCAAACCCTGGATCACCCTCAGCATTTTCTGCACGGTGGCCCTCACCGCCCTCATTTTCTGGGGAATCAATCCGGAACGCTTCACAGATCCTCTGTTCAACCTCCTCACCGGCGGTCTCATCCTGGGCGCCTGCTTCATGGCCACGGACTATGTGACCTCCCCGATGTCGCTCTGGGGCGGCGTCATCTTCGGCGTGGGAATCGGCTTCCTCACCATGATGATCCGTTATTTCGGCTCTTACCCGGAAGGCGTTTCGTTTGCCATCCTCATCATGAACTCGCTGGTTCCGCTCATCAATATGGGCTTCAAACAGAAAAAATTCGGGAGGAAATAAGTTATGGCAGTGAAATCCAATCTTACCAACATGGTGCTGGTGCTGGGCGTTACTTGCCTGCTGTGTTCCGCCATCCTGGGCGGGGCCTATGCCATCACCAAGGCTCCTATCGACAAAGCCGCGGCGGAGAAGACCGAACGCGCCATCGCCCAGGTGCTTCCTGCATTTGACGCGGTGTCGGACCGTGCCACCGTACAGGTCGACGGAAAAGACTATGCCTACTATCTGGCCAAGTCCGGCGACGCTCCCGTGGGCTATGCCATCGAATCCACCGTGGTGGGCTTCGGCGGCGATCTTACCCTCATGGTGGGCGTGACCTCCGACAGGAAGGTGTGCAACACTTCCGTGCTCTCCCAGAGTGAGACGCCCGGCCTGGGTGCCAAGTGCAGTTCCGACCAGAAGTTCATGGCCCAGTGGAAGGGCTTCGACCCTTCCGTCAAGATACTCTCCGTAAAGAAGGACGGCGGCGACGTGGACGCCATCACGGCTTCCACCATCACCTCCCGTGCCTATACCCAGGCTGTAGCCAATGCTCTGGCGGCTTTTGACAAACTGTCCGGCAGCAACGATTAAAGCGATGACAACCATGAAGACAAACAAACTCAAGCTGATCGGGGACGGTCTTATCAAGAACAACCCCACCTTTGTGCTGCTGCTGGGTATGTGCCCTACGCTGGCTACCACCACATCGGCCATCAACGGCCTTTCCATGGGTCTGGCTACGCTCTTTGTGCTGGTTCTTTCGAACATGGCCATATCGGCCATCGCTCCGGTGGTTCCCGACAAGGTGCATATTCCTGTCTACATTGTGGTTATCGCTACTTTCGTGACACTGCTCCAGTTCCTCATGCAGGCCTATACGCCGGCCATGTACGAGACGCTGGGCCTGTTCATTCCGCTGATCGTAGTGAACTGCATCGTGCTGGGACGTGCCGAGGCTTTCGCCAACAAGCACGGCGTGCTGGAAAGCGCCTGTGACGGTCTGGGCGTGGGCCTGGGCTTCACCTGCTCTCTTACCGTGCTGGGCCTGGTCCGCGAAATCCTGGGTTCCGGTTCTGTGTTCGGATTCAACTTCATCGGCGGAAACGACGGCATGCTGGCCTTCGTGATGGCACCCGGCGCCTTCCTCTGCCTGGGCTACCTGATGGTCCTGTTCAACAAATTCCTTAAAAAGAACTAGGCTATGGAGTACTTTCTGATTATCATTTCGGCGATTTTCGTCAACAATATCGTCCTGGCCCAGTTCCTGGGTATCTGCCCGTTCCTGGGCGTTTCCAACAAGCTGTCCACCGCCACGGGCATGTCCATGGCCGTGTGCTTCGTGATTACGCTGGCTACGCTGGTCACTTACTTGATCAACCAGTACCTGCTGGTGCCTTTCGGCCTCACTTTCCTGCAGACCATCGCGTTCATCCTGGTGATTGCCGCCCTGGTGCAGATGGTGGAAATCGTCCTTAAGAAGGTGAGCCCTTCGCTGTATCAGGCCCTGGGTATCTTCCTGCCCCTGATTACCACCAACTGCGCCGTTCTGGGCGTGGCCATCAACGTGGTTACCAAGCAGTTCTCCTTCGTTCCCGGCGGTATGCTCAACCTGGGACAGGCGCTGGTCTATGCCTTCGCCACTTCCCTGGGCTACGGCCTCGCGATGGTCATTTTCGCCGGTATCCGTGAGCATCTTGCCATGAACGACGTTCCCAAAGCTTTTAAGGGCGTTCCCATCGCCGTAATCAGCGTGGGTATCCTGGCCCTGGCTTTCATGGGCTTCAGCGGCATGGTGAAGTAGGTGGAGTTTAACTCCTGGATTATCAACGTATTAAACAGTACTCCTGTGTGTCGCACGACACACAGGAGTACTGTTTAGAGTGCTGGGAATCAGCTATTTGCCCTCCACCTAAAACTGGAAAGTCCTGGAAGGGGCGGTGAAGGAAGCGATGGTGGCGGTGGCGTTCTGCATGTAAAGGACGATGGTGTTGTCATCGTTCTCGTCGTACATGCCTCGGAGGCTGGGATTCTTGTCCAGCATGTCCTTCTTGGCCTCTACGCGCTCGTCGGGGATGAGTTCGCACTGGATGCGGATCCATTCACCGTCGACAAAGGCGCAGATTTCTGCCAGCGGATTGGCTTCCAGCTGCTTATACACATTCTTGGACTTGCCGGTCTGGATGTACAGCTTGCCTTCGAAAATTTCGGCGGTGCCGAAGGGGCGTACGCGCGGCATGCCGTTTTCTTCGGTGGCCAGGTAGTAGGTGCCGGCTTTCTTGAGGAACTGCTGCGCAAGGGCGGCGTTCTCAGGATTGGGAGTGGTCTTTTCAATCATATACTTTTCGCAGCATTCTTTGGTTTCTGTCTCGTGGGAATTGTTGCTTCCGCAGGAAACGGCGATGGCTGCCACCGCCAGGAAGAGGAAAATCTTTTTCATAGGGCTATTTGATTACTTCGGCCAGTTTGGCTTCCAGGGCGCTGCCGCGCAGGCAACGGGCCACGATGACACCCTGCGGGTCGATGAGGAGGTTGTCCGGAATGGAGTTCACGTTGTAGACTTCGGAGGCGACGGTTTTCCAGCCCTTAAGGTCGGACAGGTGGATCCAGGGCATGTTCCAGTCCTTGATGGCGGCCACCCAGGGCTCCTTGTCGTTGTCGAAGGAAAGGCCTACGATCTCAAAGCCTTTTGCGTGGTATTTTTCGTAGGCGGCCACCACGTTGGGCATCTCGGCCTCGCAGGGGCCGCACCAGGAAGCCCAGAAATCTACGAGCACCCATTTGCCTTTGCCCACATATTCGCTGAGCTTGTGCATCTTGCCGTTCGCATCGGCCTCTTCCAGATCCAGGAAAGGCTGGCCGATGACTTTCTGCTTGGCCTCTTCAGCTGCCTTCTGACGGGCGGCGCGGGCATCGCTCTGCTCCTTGACCTTCTGGGCATACGGATGCTGCATGAAAACAGCGTCGGCCGAATTCAGGGCCTCTTCCAGGACTTCCGGTTCCACCATCTGGTACAGGGTGGGAAGGAAGGCGGCGGGGATCAGATTGTCCATATTGTCCTTGAGGATGGAAGTATAGCATGCTCCCACCTTGTCGATCATTGCCTGGCGGTCGTCGTCGGAGAGGCTCTCATCGCGGACTGCTTTGACGGCCTCTTCATAGAGTTTGTTGGATTCGATGTCGAACTCCGACAGCTTTTCGTTCTGCTTGGAGGCGGAGACGGAGTGGTCGGCGTTGATCTTGACGGGTTTTCCGTCGTTGAACAGGAGCGTACGCCAGGATTCAGTCTCGGGAGAAACGGCCAGCAGGGCGTTTTTCTCGGCATTCCCCTTGAAAGTATAAGTGCCGTCCGTGACAATGGCGGTATCGACCGGTTGGCCGGAGAGCATGTCAATCAGGACAACCTGGGTGCCTTCGGCGCCGGTTCCCGTAATGGTGTAATTTGCACCGCTGTTCTGGGTGCAGGCTGCAAGCCCTGCCAGGAGGACCGAAGCCAGAATCAAAAACTTTTTCATCTCATTTAAACTATTTTCTTGCCGTAAAGGTAAGGATAATTATTGATTTTCAGTCAATTGCTCCAGTATTTCCTCTTCGGTGACCAGGTTGAAGTCTCCTACGACGGAGTTCTTGAGCTGTGAGGCGGCGGTGCTGAAGTCCAGGCAGCGCTGCGGTTGGCCGGGCCATTTCTCCGCGGCGTGGATATAGGCCGCGACGAAAGCGTCGCCGACCCCCATCGGGTCGATGATAGGGGAGATGTCGTAGATGCGGGTCCGGTATATTTCTCCCTCATACCACAGGAGAGCCGTGAGCGTATGCCAGTTGGAGGTGATCTGGTTCCTGAGGCCCAGCATCATCTCCTTGCAGTTGGGGAACTGGCGGTGCATCTCGTCAAAATAATTCCGGTAGGCGTCCATGTCCAGCTGCGTATCGGCCATCATGTGGTTCATGGGGATCTGCTTTACGCCGGTGGCCACCTCCCATTCGTCCTGGTCGCCGAAGATGTAGTCGCTGTACTGCATCAGCTCATGCAGGGTGCGGTGCGCGTCGGCCCCTTCATATCTCCAGAGATTCTTGCGGTAATTGATGTCGCAGGTAATGCGCAGCCCCATTTCCCTGGCGGTTTTCACGGCCTCGAAGGTGGCGGCGGTGGCAGAGGGAGAGACCGCGCAGGTAATACCGGAGCAGTGGAAGATGTCCGTATGGCTGAAAATTTCTTTCCAGGGGAACATCCCCGGGGCCGATGAGTAAAAGGCCGATCCCTGCCGGTCGTAAACCACCTGCCCGCGGCGGAAAGAGGTGGCTCCTTCGAAGAAATAGGTTCCCATGCGGTCGCCGCCGAAGACGATGTCGCTTACGTCGATGCCGTAGTAGCGGAGCTCTTTGAGGCAGGCCTGCCCGATGGCGTTGTCCGGAATGCGGGTGACATATCCTACCTGGTTGCCCAGGATGGCCAGCGAGACGGCCACATTGGCCTCGGATCCGCCGTAATGGCCTTCCCAGTCATAGCCCTGGCTTACGCGGAGCGGCCCTTTCTTGGACCACCGCAGCAGGATTTCTCCAAAGGTGACGATTCTTTTCATAGTTGTCAGTTTTTTGTGCCGAACGAGTACTGGATGCCCAGGTTGGCGTTCCAGAGATGGGTTGTCATGTTCCGGTGGTCCAGGTTGCTCACGGCCATTACGTAAGGAACCATGGAATACCGCTGCTCCAGGAAAAGGGAAAGTCCGTCATATACCCTGACCTTGAACTGCACGCCGGCAGAAAGGCCGATATAGGCACCTACACCGTGATTGGTCCTGCGACCGATCCGGATGGGGAAGACCATCGGTTTCTCGTTTTTGTCTCCGCTGTAGTTCTTGTTGAAAAGACCGGCTTCAGGGCCTGCGATCAGGGACAGGGAGACCCTGTTGTCGCCCCGCTCGTTGTGCAGGAGATCGTAGAGGACGTCCAGATTGGCCGTCACCAGACGGAGGCTGTGCAGGAAAGTGGATTCCTGGGGGACGGCCTCGGAGAAGGTTCCGGTGGCGCGGATGCCGATACCGCCGGCAAAGTTCCTTCCGAAGAACAGGCCTGCCCGGTATTCGCTGCGGTAAATGTCGCTCCCGGCTGCGTCGGCAAGCCGCGTCGACTCGTTCTGGATACCGCCGACCAGGCCGACGAACCAGTCTTTGCCGGGATCGGCCACCGGGACGATCTTGCCTCCGGACATGTTGAAGGCCAGTCCGAAGGTGCCTCTGAAGGCGCCTCCGATGCCTTTCATGCTGCCGTCCACCAGACTGTGCGGGTCGCGGAAGATTTCCAGTTCGGGCTGGAACAGCAGGTCTGTTCCGGGGAAGACATGCATTCTGAAATCGAAGCCGGCGTGGCCGGTGAGTGTTCCTGCTTTCTGCTTGATTTCCGGAATCAGGTAGCCGGCGCCGCCGATGAGGGAGATATCCAGCGGGCGGTCTCCTTCGTTCAGGGAGGCCAGCCTGTTGAGGCTGAGCAGGTAGGAGGCGCGGATTTCTGCGGCAGCCATGTGCTGCGGCCCCACGACCCGGCCATTATTGTCCTTCGAGAGCAGATTGTCCCGGAAATAACCTACACCGGCATCCAGCAGCACACCGCTGGCACCTCTGAACCAATGTCCTACGCCGATGGAGACGATGGGGCCGTTGGCATACCCGCGTCCGAACGGGCGGAAAGCCGAAGCGGTAAGCTGGACGAAGGTGGTATGAGGGCCTTTGTCCGTATCGGGTTCCACGGTCCCGGATCTGTACCGGTCGTGGCCGAAAGCGTATTCCAGGCCGAAGTTGGTGCCGTAGATATGGGAGTAGTAATTCTCTTCGCCTGCGCTGGTGCGGGCCACATAGGGAGCCAGGGAATACTTGGGCTCCAGGAAGGCCGACAGGCCGTCGGTAAACCGGTATTTCACCTGAACGCCCGCCGACAGGCCCAGATAGGCCGAAATGGTGGAGCGCTGGAGGATGAGTCCGCTGCCCTTGCTGTTCTCGCCGTCATTTCCCTTGTGCTGCAGGCCGATTTCCGGACCGCCCACCAGCGAGAGGGACCATCTCCGGTCGACCTTGTCGTCTCCGACCAGATTGTACAGGGCGTCGATGTTCATGGAAGCGAAGCGGAGGCGGTGGGCGAAGGTGCTGTTCTGCCGGTCGTCATGGATCTGGCTCAAGTACGATACGGAGAGCCGCCAGTCCATTTTGGCGCTGTATTTCCGGCCGACGAACACGTTGATGCGGTATTCGCCCAGCGGATCGTCCTCGTAGGATTCTCCGGCGAGGCGGACAATCTCGTTCTGGTAACCGGCTCCGAGTCCGGCGAACCATTCCCGCCCGGAGTCGGTGAACCTGGCTTCCGGCGTGCCGCCCACGCTGTAACTGAGGCCGAAGGTGCCGCGGAGGGCCGGCGACCAGTTTTCGGAAGGGTCTTTCAGCAGGTCCATTTCGGGCCGCACCACGAGGTCGGTCCTGGAAAGCACGTGCATCCTCAGGTCCAGGCCGGTGCGGAAGATGGCGGAACCCTGCCAGACTTCCCGGATGGGCAGCATGTAGCCTGCTCCGGCCATCAGGGAGAGGTTCACCATCTGCGAAGGGTCGGTTCCGTGGACGAAGCGCGTGATGTTGAACAGGTAGGCGGCCGAGAATTCGGAAGACTTGACGTAACCGTTTCCGTACTGCAGGTCCTGGAAGTAGCCCAGTCCGGCGTTGACCATTAGGCCGTTGACGGGATTGAACCAGCCGCCCAGCGACAGGGAGGCGATGGGGCCGTTGGCGAAGTCCCTGCCCAGCGGACGGAAGTAACTGCCTTCGAGCGAGGCGAACAGGCTGATTTTAGGCTCTATGCGCCGGTGCCAGCGGTCCACGGCCCTGTCGCGGGTGGCGAGCAGGTCGTCCCAGGCCTGCCGGTCCCATTCCTGGGTCCGCTGCCAGGCTGCCTTCCGCTCCTGGACGGAGGGAATGGCGTACTGGAGACCCAGATTGGCGCTGAGGATTACATCCAGATGGTTTTCGGCGGAGGAATCATCGGCCCGGATTACATAGGGGACGAAGGAGGCGCGGGATTCCAGGATGGCGGAAATCCTCCGGTAAAGCCGGGCCCGCAGCTGTGCGCCGGCCGTGGCTCCGATGTAGGCGGTCTGTCCTTTCAGGATGCCGATGCCGCCCACGATGGCGGGGCTCGAACCGGTCGTATGGACCAGTCCTGCTTCTGGACCGGCCAGCAGGGAGATGCCCCAAGGCAGATTTTCTCCGCCGGCAAGCGCCAGCAGGTCGGTCAAAGCTTCCAGCCTGGCGGCACCGTAGGTGAACTGGTCTTCTTTATCCGCACTGTTGAAAACCTGTGTCCAGGTTCCGGAGAGACGGAGGCTGAACGCGGGGGAAATCCTTTCGCCCACTCCCAGCATCACCTGATAACCCGTCCGGCCTGCAGGTGCGTTCAACTGCCAGGCGGGGCCTCCCGCGGTCTCGATGAACCAGGGATGCTCCCTTTTTGGCGGAAGCAGGCTGTTCCAACGGTCAATCCGGTAGCTCAGGCCGACATTGCCCCTGACGCCGCCGAAATAACCGCGCCAGTTGCCGTCCTCCTGATGGACGAACCGGTTTCCGTTGAGTTCAAAGACGGGCTCTACAAACAGGTTCCATCCCCTTGCGACACGGACGCTGTAGCCAAGTCCCAGCTGGGCGGTCCAGTCTCCGGAGAAAGCCAGTCCTTCCCCTGCGCCGCGTGAAACCTGCCAGGCATAGCCCAGGCCGCCCAGGGTATAAAAATAACCCGGAGCGGAAGCGTCGTAGCCGTACAGATAGGACGACAGGTTGAAAAGGTGCGATACCCTCACGTCCGGAAGGATCTTCACCCTGCCGCCGGTCTCGTTGTTGAGGAAGAATCCGGCGCCGGCCTCGACCCGGAATCCGTGGAGGGGACTCAGCCATTTGCTGATGGCCACCCCCGCCATCGGCCCGGAGCTCAAGTCCTTGTCCAGCCAGCGGTTATAGCTTCCCATGAGGGAGATGGAAGTATTCTCAAGTGCGCGCAGGAAGCCGTTCCGGCCGGGGATGGTGTCGCGGAAAGGCTGGTCGGAGGGCGAATACCGGTGCTGCATCTTGAGACCGAAGATGCTTTCTTCGGCCGATGCTTTGGACGGAGCCGCTCCCACGGTGTTTTCCTGGGCGAAAGCCTGCCCTGCGAAAAGGGCGGTCACCAGCAGTATGAACAGTCTTTTTCCCTGCATAAAAGCCTCTACTCGAATTTATTGGATTTGGCCCTGGCCTCGGCTGCCACGGACTCGGAGAATCTGGAATTGATGCGCCGGAGCATGTTCCGGTTCATCCTCAGGCAGGTGGCCAGATAGTCCGTCACCTTGCCGGCATTCTCGGGATTCCCCATCAGTTCCTCCGCCCATTCGAAGGCGGCTTCGGCCACCAGGTCTTCCGGGAGGAAGGCGTCTTTCTGCGCGGTCACCCTGAAGGAATCGTCCCGCAGGAACGCTTCTTTCAGATACTGTTTGGCTGCATCGGACACCATGATCTCCAGGCCGATGTCATCCGTTCCCCAGACTTCTTCCTGCATGCGTCCATAGTCCCTTCCGCCGCCGAACTTGCGTGCGAGGTACTGTGCCCACATGTACTGGGTGACAGCATCGTCCTGCGGAAGCTGTCCCAACGCCTTCTCCGCATTGCTCCACGACCTGACCGCCATGTTCATCACGGCGGCATTCCTTACCGAGGAGGCGCTGACCACCTGGAAGGTTTCCCGGCCTTCGGCATTGTCCACCTGATAGTATCCGCCCAGGCAGCGGGCGATGTGGTAGAGGGTGCGGTATTGCGGCAGGTTCTTCAGGTAAGTGGCCCAGAAAACGGCGCGGGTGCTGGATTTTGCGTTGAGCAGCATGATCACCTGGTTGGCCACGATGGGGTCCAGGTTCCATACCCTTTCGTATTTGTTGGGGTCGGCCATGCTCATGATGGGCCGGTTCACGGAATAGCCTTCGTGGAGGTACGGTTTCAGGAGGGTGGTGTCCACCTGGTCCTGTTTGATCAGCGAAACCGCCAGGTTGTTGGCGGGCAGCGGCCAGAAATAGCTCATCTCCTGTGCGGCCTTGATGCCGCGGCGGTACAGGCCCTCCAGCTGCTCTTCGTCCTGGAGCATGTTGTACAGGTTCCAGTATTCGTTGAGGGTGAGCTGCTTCTTGCCGTCCCGGAGGTCCTGGTCGGAGTTGTATTTTTCCAGAATCTCTTCCGGAAGCAGTTTCCGGTACACTTCGCTCAGGTACGTACACGTTACAGAGCGGAGTTCGGGAAGGCGGGGGGCTATCTGGTCCCTGTATTCCGGAAGCCGCTGGACACGGGCCCACTGGCCGTCCATGCTGCCGGAGTAGCTGGCGGCGATGCTGCGGACCTGCTCTGCCAGCGTATTCAGGGAATCCCTTTCCAGGATGGCGGCCACCTCTTCCCAGGAAGCCACTTTGGAGGTGCCGCTCTGGTACACCCGCTGGCGGCTGTAGGAGGGGAGGACCGACAGGATATTGTCCAGCAGATAGTTCATCCTGGCGCGGGCCAGGTCGACGTTCTTGGCGTAGTTGCCTTCCGGGGAGGCGACGCCGGAGATGTAGAGCTCCTTCAGGCTGGCGTCGCGGTCGGCGGAAATGTTGGAGATTTCTTCCTTGATTTCCGCCAGGGCCCGGAGGCCGGCGGTATCGGCCGGGTCGATCTTGGATTTGCCCACCATGAACTGCAGCGGAAGCTCCTTCTTGCCGGTGTGGCGTTCGCGCTGGGCGTCTACGAAATACTCCTGGGGGTCCAGGTTATAGGTGCCGAAGTCGTATTCCAGGAACTGCATCGGATCCTGCAGGCGGGCCGTGGAGAACACCTGGGCCGAGTCCTGCACGAAGACATGGTTGTAGTCTTCCATCCAGTACTTGTAGCAGAAATAGCGCACGTCGTCGCGGCTGTCCAGCTTGAACTTGAAGGGATAGGTGACGCTGACGGTGGAATCCGACAGGAAAAGGGGCTCTTCCGGGCTTGCCTTGGAGCGTGCCTCTTCGGCGCACTGGTACAGGTAGTCTTCCTCGGGATTGAAGTCTTTTCTCCGCAGCTGGGTCTTGTGGTAGTCCTTTCCGTCCAGGACGATGGGATGGAAATACTGCAGGGTGTCCTTGCGGTCTTCCCCCAGCAGGTAGGCCTGGATGGCAAACCGGGCGTCAGGCCTTCCGGCTGCGTCTCCGGAGAAGAGGAAGGTGAATTCGGACGCGATTTCGTTGTCGCCGGAAATCGGGATGGATTCCAGCACTACGTACGGCTTGGGATTGTCGGCCTCGATTACGGCTTTCTGGATCTGGCGGGCCACTTTCAGGGCGACGTTGATTTCCAGGCGGCCCCTGACCTCTTCCAGGCGGATGACACGGGCGTCTTCATAGAAAAAGATGAGCGCCCCCGAGCCGGGCACCTGCACCGAATAATAGTTGCCAAGGGTGGAATTGGGCGTCCCGTTGAACACGTACGCGGCCAGGCTGTTGTCTTCCAGCATCTGTTTGATGCGGGTATAGTCGTCATGGGCCGATGCGATGGTCATGTAGGTGTAAACCGTGATGCCGTCCGACACGGGGCTGCCGTCTTCGGCCGACGTGATGACGCCGGACACGGTCTTGATGTCCTGCCCCCGGGCTGCCGTCAGGCAGGCCGCAAGGCCGATGAGCACCAGGACGATATGGAGGCGGATCTTTCCCATGTTCCTTATTTGATGATATACACCAGTGAAATGCCTATTTTGTTGGGCATCAGTTTATAACCCCAGGTCTGCGGCATGCCGTCCTCGGCAGGCAGGGCGCCTTCCCGGGTGTCGGCCCGTTTTCCCCAATAGAACAGGGCGCCGGCGCCGGTGCTGATTTCAAGGTCCAGGCGTTTGGTGATGTTGAAGACATACCCTGCCGTGAGACCGGCTCCGGCGGCGTTGCCCTTGTGCACCACTTCCATGAGGGGGAAATCATAAGAGACGGCCATGGCGTCCACGCCCGCGAAAAAACGGGTCAGGGGACGGCCGTTGAACCAGTACCGCACCTCCGGCTGAATCACGAAGAGGGAAGTGTTCATGTCTTCTCCGGCCGACAGGTCGCGCCAATAAGGGTTGTGCGTCCCGTAAGCCGAGATCGACAGGCTCATGTGTTCACCGGTGACCAGTTCGAATCCCAGGTCCGGAGTGGCCATGGCCAGGGACAGGACGTTGGTCTTGACGGCCAGCCGCTGGGCCGATGCCTGGAAAGGCAGCGTCAGCAGCAGTGCAAAGGCCACGAGCCATGAATATGTTTTTCCTGTCAGTGCCATCTATTAATCCTGTTTCTGGTTTTCATCGGCCCCGGCGGCCTTGCCGGCCCGTAATTCGGCCCGGACAGATTTGTCGAAATCGGCCAGCGCCTTCCGCTGCAGGCTCTCCACCCGGCTGCGGAGTTTTTTCCTGGAACGCTCGTCCAGGCGCGAATGCTCGATGTTGTCCAGGGCGATATCCACGAAACTCTCCTGCAGGTAGGCTTCGAAATCGGCCCGGTAGGCGGACGGGTCGCCTTCGTAGAGGTCCATGAAAACGCTCTTCTGGTACACCTTGAGCTTGCCCTGGTGCATGGCGTCGAAGTTCTCGCGGTTGGTGACGTCGTAGTTGATCTGGATGGCCTCCGCTTCGCTCTTGAAGACGGCCTTCATGGGGTCGGTGCTGTTGTACTTGTCCTTGACGGAGGTCTTGCGCCATACAAGGGCTACCCGCAGTTCCGGATAGGGAAGCACTTTCCGGGTATGCCCGGTGGCAAGGACGGTGGACATGCCGTCTTCGGCGGCCGTGAAGTCCAGATAATCCACATAATGCGCCCCGACGGAAGCTCCGAGTTCCAGGTCCAGGGCCGACCGGCGGTATTGGTAGAGGGGCAACTCCCAGCCTGCGGAAACGCCTCCGCCCCAGGCGGTTCCCTGCCAGCCTTCCGCCTTTTTGGGCAGTCTGGTGGTGAAGGAATCGTAGGCGGCATACCCGCCCACGAAGAGCTGCTTCATGTAGTAGCGGTATTCCGGGCGGACTTCGAAGAGGGAATACATGAAGGAGGGAACGTAGGTTTCCTTGGTATTCCACTTGTATTTGAGGGTGATTCCGGCCACCGAACGGTTCCAGGGCTTGCCGGAGAGGTCTGTCATGACGGAGATGTTGGGGATGGCGGCGGTCCATTCCACCAGGTTGGCTTTGACGGCCAGGAAGCCTTTGGAGGGCTCCTGGGAGGCATCACTTGCATTCTGCGCTTTCACCCGGGGACATGCCAGGGCGAAAGTGCTGAAAAGAATCACTACCAACCGTTGCGTAAAACCGTTCACGCCAAAAAAATCTTCTAACTAAAAATCTTGCAAAGTTACACATTATTCAGAAGAATTGCAACTATTTACGACTGTGGGGCCATTGTTTGCATAGTTTTTAGTATTTTTGCAAAAATGAGTCAAGATATGAAAACAGGTCGATTCTTAGTTCTCCTGGCACTGGTTTCCTGTGCCGGAGGGAAGACGGAAACTTTGGAAGTGAACAGGAATGTCCCCGGATATGCCGTGATGGCGCACCGCGGCTCCACCTACTGGGCCCCGGAAGAGACCGAAAGCGCCTGGCGCTGGGCCCGGGAAATGGGGGCCGACTATCTGGAGTCGGACCTTCAGTGTACCAAAGACGGGGTCATCCTTGCCAATCACGATGACAACCTTACCCGCACGACCGATATCGAGGAGGTGTTCGGCGCCGGCGTCCCGGCCACCCGGCGGGATTTCTATCTGTCCCTGGGCTTCTCCGGGGCCGATGCGGACGAGCAGCTCGCCATCGACAGGGAGGGCTTCAAACCTTATTATGCCGCTTCGTATTATTATGCGGAACTGCTGATGCTGGACGCCGGCTCCTGGTTCAACGCCGCCAATCCGGACCGGGCGCGGGAAGCTTACGCCGGCAGCCAGTATGTATCGGCCCTGCAGGACCAGATCGCCTATGCCGAGGGAAAGCGGCTCCACCGGGATGCGGAGGGGCATCGCGTATTGCCCTGGAAACTCAAGGCTTCCTGCAAAGGGAAAACCCTCTCCGATATTCGCTCCATGGCCGCTGAGGGCGGAAAATACATGGAAATGCTGGAGTATGACTTCCTGCATGCCTATGAGGCAGATCCCGCCGACGGGGGACATCGGCCCGGTATCTATATCGAATTCAAGGAGCCGCAGGTGAATCCGGAGGACATGGAACAGCGGGTGTACGACATCCTGGATGCCGCCGGCTGGAACATCATCACCGCTCCGGCAACGGAGAAGGAATTCTACAAGGATGGCAAGGTGCAGGTGGGGAAGACCGCCGGCAAGGTGATCCTGCAAACCTTCTCTCCGGCGTCCCTGGTGAGGGCCGATGCCGTTTTCAAGGGCCGTCTTCCCATGTGCTTCCTGCTGTGGCCTCCCTGCCCGGAAGAGATTCCAGGCGGCGATCTGGACACGCCGGAGGGATTCCAGGCCATCCTGGACTGGGCCAAGGCCAACGGCGCCAGTATCAGCGGACCGTCCATTTCCGGTGAACCCAACAATTACTCGGAGCTGAACCATGCCTGGCAGGCCGCCCTGGTGCGCAAGGCCGGCATGCTCAACCATCCTTATTCTTTCGATTCCGTGGAGCAGATGCAGGAGCAGACTTCCCGTTCCGACGGCTTTTTCACCAACCGCTCGGACCTCACCCTGCAGTACCTGATCGGCCAGGGCCTGAGACCCGCCCCCGCCCCACAGACAGTTCCCGATCCGGTGGCCACGCTGGAAAGGCTGGGATACTGAATGACGAGGAACGGGCCATGGTTGGGTTTTGCAAATCCTCGACCTGCCACGCTGGTCACGAAATCGGCCCTGGAGAGCACCGCGGTTGTCACCGCGGCAAGGAGCTTCCTCCCATTCGGCTGTTGCCATCACCTGCTTAAAGCACACTTTCGCTCTCCCAGGCCCCATTTTGTGCTTTAGCCACTGCTGCAATACCTGCCTAAGGCACACTTTCGCTCTCCCAGGCCGCATTCTGTGCTTTAGCCACACCAGCACTGCTGCACTAAAGCACAGTTTCATTCTTCCAGGCCGCATTTCGTGCTTTAACCACTGCTGCAATACCTGCCTAAAGCACAGTTTCATTCTTCCAGGCCGCATTCTGTGCTTTAGCCACATCAAGAACAAGGCCGCCGCGGTACAGCTGGCCGTCACCAGCTGTCAGTCTGTCATCATTATTCAGAAAAAACCCGCAATGTATTTATAATCAACACATTACGGGTAAGTGATTCCGTTGGGATTCGAACCCAAGACCCACAGCTTAGAAGGCTGTTGCTCTATCCAGCTGAGCTACGGAACCATCCTTGATTGGAAATGCAAAGATAGTGAAAAATCGGCAAATGGCAACACGCTAGCGTTGCGAAAGGGAAAGAAGGAGCTGAAGTTCCTGGTTCACTACATCTGCAAAACTGAGTTCTTCTTCTTTCAGGGGCTGGACGAACGTGTCCGTTACCACGCCGTCTTCATGGACGATGGAGATGGAGTCGATACCGCCGGCCATGCGGGCGAGGTCTTCCATGGAAGGGAAAACATAGACGAAATTCGTATCGTCCCGGGTCTGGTTCAGTTCGATTACGGAACCATCCTTGAGGGTGAACCGCACGGCGGCATCGTATTCCACGTGGTAGGAGTCTTCCGTGCCGATCATGAAGGCCAGGTCGATGTCCTCCGTATTGGTGTTCTTGTAATACAGGTGCGACAGGATGATGTTGTACACGAAGCGGTCGCCTTTGCCCACGAGCGGCTCTGCGGTGATCATGACGCTGTTGAGATTGTCGGTGTAGCCGGCCACCGTGGCTTTCAGGTCGATGGTGTTTTCTGCGGCCGTCAGGATGGCTTCGCAGTGGCGCTTGAGCAAGGTGCCGAAGGCGTCATCGGCAAAGGAGGCCTGTACGTAATCGTCCGGGTCCCAGCCGGTTACGATATCGATGGACTTGACCCCGCGCACCATCTTCTCCATGTCCGAAGCTTCCACGGCGTATTTGAGCCGGTTCCAGAAAACACCGCTGTCCAGCCGGCGCTTGGTGGCCGAATCCTGGCCGATCTGCTCCAGGCGGACAATCTTTCCGTTCGAGAGCGTAACGGCCATCTTCACACCTTTGGGTACCACGGTGGAATTCTTCTGCTCCAGGTTCATATACAGCAGGTACATGGTGGACCCGTCCGGAAAACCCACCAGTTCCACCCGTGTCCAGACAGGGATGCCGGCGGCTTCCAGCAATTCGTATTCCGTGGAGATGTGGGTCATGCCCTCCGACCGGTAGTTGGTCCGGATTCCCTGGGCCTGCAGGCCGATAAAAGCCAGCAAAGCGGCTGATAAAGCTACAATCTTTTTCATCAAATAAATAATTTCAGCCCACAAAGATACATTTTCTATGCCAAAAATCACTATATTTACAAACCTAATTATCCAACTATGTATAAGTACACCGAAGTAGAAGAGAAGGCGCTCCTTAACGCGGGCACCCTGGGTATCAAACGTTATATCCTGAGCCTGGACAACCATGTAAGCGTTGTGGAGGCCCTCACCGCCTTTTGTAAGGAAAAGAATATTTATGCCGGAAAGATCAGCGGGTTAGGCGCCGTCAACAGCGCTACGTTCCGCTTCCTGGACCCTGCCACCCTCAAGTATGTAGACAAAACCTTCGAGGAGCAGATGGAAATCACCAACCTCACCGGCAATATCTCAGAAAAAGACGGGAAACCCTATCTGCACCTGCACATCACCGCCAGCCGCAGGGACTATACCTGCATCGGCGGACACCTGCTGGATGCGCGCATCAACGGTGCCTGCGAGCTTTTCGTGGAAGGCTATCTCCTCACTTCCGTCGGCCGGTACCAGGATCCGGAAACAGGGCTTAACTTGTATAAATTCTAAAACCATATGACTTTTACCATGATTATCGAGCTGCTGATCGTTCTGGCAGCTCTCTATGTGGGTTCCCGCTACGGGTCCCTCGCCCTCGGCGCCATCTCCGGCATCGGCCTGGCTATCCTGGTCTTCGGCTTCGGCCTTAAGCCCGGCACCCCTCCTACGGATGTCATCTACATCATCATCGCCGCCGTCACCTGCGCCGGTACGCTGCAGGCATCGGGCGGTATGGACTGGATGATCCAGATTGCGGAGAAGATGCTCCGCAAACATCCGGAGCATATTACCTTCCTGGGGCCCCTCGTGACCTTCTTCCTTACCGTGCTGGTGGGTACCGGCCATGTGGTCTACACCATCATGCCCATCATCTGTGACATCGCCCTCAAGAAGGGAATCCGTCCGGAGCGTCCCTGCGGTGTTTCTTCCGTGGCTTCCCAGGTGGGCATCACCTGTTCTCCCATCGCTGCCGCCGTGGTGGCTTTCGTCACCATCTCCAACGCCAACGGTTTCATGGTCAGCATCCCTCAGGTGCTCATGGTCACCATCCCTGCCTGTGTCTGCGGTCTCATGTGCGCCGCCGCCGCTTCCTACAAGCGCGGAAAAGACCTGGACAAAGACCCTGAATTCCTGAAGAGAAAGTCCGACCCGGAGCAATATGCCTACATGTACGGCAACTCCGCCACCACCCTGGACAAGGTGATCACCAAGGAAGCCAAGGCTTCCGTGTTCATCTTCCTGGGGGCCCTCCTGATCATCGTCGGCTTCGCTTTCTGCCAGATGATCCACGTGGGAGACGAGACCCTGGCCGACCGGATCGCCCTTCCCAAGATGAACATCTGCATCCAGATCATCATGCTCATGGCAGCCGCCTGCAACATCATGTTCTGCAAGGCTTCTCCCAAGAAGGCGGTAGCCGGCGCCGTGTGGCAGTCCGGCATGGTGGCCGTGGTGGCCATCTATGGTATCGCCTGGCTGGCCGATACTTATTTCGGAAACTACTTGGACCAGATGAAGCTCATGCTGGCCGATCTGGTAACCAGCTACCCGTGGAGCATCGCAGTGGTGTTCTTCCTGGTGTCCGTGCTCATCAACAGCCAGGGCGCCGTGGTGGTCGCCATGCTGCCGCTGGCCTATGAGCTGGGCATTGCCGGTCCGGTGCTGCTGGGTGTCCTTCCCAGCGTCTACGGCTATTTCTTCATCCCCAACTACCCGTCCGATATCGCCACCGTGAACTTCGACCGTTCAGGAACCACCGTCATCGGCAAGTATCTCCTGAATCACAGTTTCATGATGCCGGGCCTGATCAGCGTAATCGTGGCAACCATCATCGGCTACCTGATCACGAATGTCTTGTTCGCCGGGTATTTCGCCAGTTTCGTACAGTAGACCGTCGCGGCACAGATTCTTGGCCGCATAGCCGGTGATGCCAAGTGCTCTTTTCAGTTTCATTTCTTTGTCTTTTGGTTCCGGGCAGTCTTTTTACCAGTGATCCGTCAGTGCAGTTTGAGGTCCCACTTGGCATTGTCGCTGTTGAAGTCGAACTTGGCCAGGGTGGGAGTGCTGTCCGCCACCGAATACAGGCAGAGCCGCTCGGAACAGCCGGGGATGGCTTTGGGCATGATGCGGTAGGTGCCGTCGGTGAGCTGGTCAATCTGCCAGAGCTGCTCGTCGGCACCGGTAAATGCCGGTACGGTCACGAGTTCTGCGCCTTCGGCCGCGGCCAGGGCACGGCCGGTGCCTTCAATGACAATCTTATAGTACGGGCCTCCCAGATAGCCTCCGGCTTCGGGAACAGCCTCGATGGTCCATTTCTGATGGGGACGGGCCATGTAATCGTTGGTTCGGACGGGAATGGTTCCCGCAGGCCAGCCGTCAATCACCTCGGAGAGTTTCTGGTCTTCCACGATGACGATGGTATCGTCCTGGCGGCCGAAGAATCCGCGCATGCCGCCCTGGGCACGGACGAAGTCGACGGTGAGTTCCAGGGCATATCCCCTGCGGCGGGAGAGGATCTTATAGTTGCCGTCCTTGAGGATTTCTCCGGCTTCGGGCCAGCCGTCGCGCCAGAGGATGGGACGGATGGCCAGGACGCTGCGCCCGCTGCGGTCCAGGTCGGCCTCGAAGTGGAGGGACATCTTCTCCACCCCCGGTTCCACGATATAGCGGCCGAAGTGGCCGGCTCCGAAGAGGCGCTCCTCGGCGGCGATAACCATTTTGCCGCCTCCCTGGAGCATGTCACGTCCCACGTTGTCCAGGAACGGTCCGTACGGGCTGCGGGAACGGCCGACGACGATGTTGTAGGTGGAGTTGACGCCGTCGCAGCAGGTGCCGTGGGTGCCCAGCAGGTAATACCAGCCGTCCCGGTACATCATGGTGGAGGCCTCGCAGTCGATGGCTACGTCAATGGGTTCGCTCCCTGCCAGGCGTGCGCCGGTGGCCGGGTCCAGTTCTACCTGCCGGATATTGCCGAAATAAGTGCCGTACGTGCAGAACAGCCGGCCGTTGTCGTCCATCAGGAAGCCTACGTCGATGGCGTCGCAGTCCTCGTCCATTTCGGAGTGGGCGACCTCGACGGGCTCGGTGAAAGCGAAATCAGGGGAGGAGGGGTCCAGGGTCTTGTTCCACATGGTGAGGATTCGGCCTGCGTGTCCGCCTCCCAGACCGCCTCCCGTGGAACTGTAGCCTACCAGATAGCGGTCCCCGATCTTGATGGCGTCCGGTGCCGCACCGCCGCCGGGACGTACCGCACCGCTTTCCCAGACCCAGCCGTCGGCCGAAATCAGGCCTCCTCCGCCGGTTCCGAAGGTATAGTACTTTCCGTCACATTCCATGATGGTGGAAGGATCGTGGATATAAGGCTTGCCCACCTGGGCTGCTGCATGGGTACAAACAAGGGCGAAAGCGCCTGCAAGAAGGATATTGCGTGTCTTCATGGTGTCCTGGAATTACTTTGTGGTAAGGGTGATGTTCTTGACCGGGTGGCCGTCTTCGTCGATGAAGCGGGCGCAGAAGTCGCTCATGCCCGGGCCGTTGATGACGGCGCCCCAGATCACATTGCGGCCTTTTTTGAGGGTCAGGCGCCGGGAGGCGCCATCGTCCATCACGCGGCGGCGGTCTCCCGACAGGAGCAGGGCCTCTTCGCCGTTGACCCACCACATGGAAGCGGCGTTGGAGCCCACTGCCAGGCGCACGCCGGGAATGTCCTCTTCGCAGTTGACGACGGTCACAGCCCAGAAAATGATACCGTAGCGGTCTTCAGTGAGGTTGGTGGCGAAGCGGAAAAGCTTCACGTTGGGCATCTTGCTGTCCATCGCGTGCCACTGCAGTTTCACGGTTTTCTTCTCATAGACGGGTTCTTCCATCGGGAACATCGGCCTTCCGCCGTCCAGTTTCACGGGCGGCTGATACTCCACGGTAATCTTCACTTTGGAACCGTCCTTGGGCAGGATGTCTCCCAGCTGGCCTTTAAAATACTCCACACCGAACACTTCGCGGAGATAGCTGTCCGTGAAAACAGTGTTGGAGCGGTTGGGTTTGCTGATGGGCTCCAGCAGCATCCAGCGGCCCAGGAAACCCTGCTCGTCCGGGGTGGCTGAAGGAGTGGCGGCGGGGACGAGATACTTGTCCAGCCGGGTGGATGAATCGGCATAGACCTGTGCCCGGCAGGCCGGCCCGGACAGGGTAAGCAACAGAACCGCTGCAACCAAGGCAGATGTAACGACAGATTTCATATAGGCGGATGATTGGTTTTCTTCTACGAAGATACGACATTCTTTCGTCCGGCCAAAGCCCCTGCAGCGGCTCAGGAGGCTTTTTGAAGATATTTGAAAGAAATAGACCTAAAAACAAAAGCCTTCTTCTCCGGTCTTCCGGATGGAGAAGGCTTGTCTTGTATATTAAGAGCGAATTGTTTAATTTTGCAGCATGAAACGATTCTGCCTCTTCATTCTTACAGTCCTTCTTGCCGTGTCTTCCTGCGACAGGAATGGCTTGTATATAAGCGTCGACAATACCACGTGGGAGTATATGAAAGGGAACCAGAAGGCCTGGATCTCCTTCCTGGACGATGAGCGCGTGAGCCTCATCGCCGTCAACTATGAGACCGACGCCTATCAGACTTTCAGCGGCTTGTTCGACGTGGACGGCCACCGGGTCAACATTACGTCCGGCACCGCCTCCGCGGTAAAGATGACCCGCACCTTCTCGCATCTGAAAAACAGCAACAACAAGAATTACTGGACCAAGAAACCGGCCGCTCCGGACAAACTGCCCGGAAGCGTCTGGGCCTGCCTGCTGGATGGCGACTTCCATGTCACCTATTTCCGTGAGGACGGAACTTGTGTGGAGGGTGTTTTCGAGAATACATCCTACAAAGAAGGTATCGAATACGGTTGGAAGTGGGATACCGCCCCCTATTCCGCGGAGGGGTACAGTTTCACGAGCGAGGGTTCCAACGGCACTTTCTATGGAGAGTTCCTGCGCCTGGACTCCGTCATCATCCCCCGCGTGAATTCCCTAACCGCCATGGACGGCTCTTCCAGCCTGAAGGGTACGGCCTGGATTTATGAAACTTCCGGTTTCCCCGGCCTCATCTTCTTTACATCGGCCCGGGATTTCATCCGCATCCAGGTGAGCAGCACAGCCGTGTTTTCCGTTCTGGAAGGCACCTATGCATTAAAAGGAAACTCCCTCGAATTCATGACGGATTCGGAGGAGTTGAATAAAACCTGTACCGTCTCGGACGGTCAGTTCACGTATCTGGAAAAAACCTATTCGCTGGTTCCTTCCTTCTGATCATCTTCTTTGGAGAACATCTCCTTGATCTTGGGCCAGTACTCTTTCAGGAAGACGATTCCGCATCCCAGTACGATTCCCAGGAATGTCCACACAATCAGTGTCCGGGCGCGGCTGTTTGAAGGCTGGCGCGGCACTGTGACAGGCTGGATGATCGTGAGCGTGGGCGTGTCGTACTTGACCTGCATCTTGGCCTGTTCCAGCTGCTTGGCCATTTCGGAGTAGATGGAACTGGAAACGTTGTATTTGGTCTGCAGGCGCTCCTGTTCGATCCGGGCGCGGGTGGTGGTCATTTCCTGCGAACGGTCCCGTACGGTGGCCAGCTGGGCCTGGAGGGTTTCGGTTTCGGCCTTGATTTCGTTATAGCGGGCCTGTACGTAATCCAGTTGGTTCTGGGCTTTTTCCGTGCGGAAGCGTGTCACGGCTTCCTGCAGCATCTGCTGGGCCTTGATGGCCAGCTCGGCCGTCTGGACAGGCTCCGCCCCTACCACGGTAAGGGTAAGATAGCCTTCTTTCTTGTCCACCGCCAGGGTGACATTCTGGGCGATGGCCTTCAGCACCTTTTCTTCGTCCTTGGTGACCGTGATGGGCTTGGGCGTATCGTCACCGATGCCGGCGGCATCCAGAAGGACAGGGTCTTCTTTCTCTCCGCGGATGGCTCCCAGGATCAGGGAAGGCAGGCCGATGGTGTATTTGGCGATATAGCCTCCCAGCGAGGGTTTGGCGTAGTCTTTCGCATAGGTGAACATGCTCACGGCCGTATCGGCCTTCTCATAATGCAGAGGCGTGTTCATCAGTTCCAGCCGGAAAGGGACGCTGCCCACGATCTGCGGGTAGATGAGCGGAGAAAGGTCCGCCCCCGTATTGGTCATTCCCAGGTCGATGCCGGCCAGGGAGGCCAGCGAACTGAGGGACGAAGAGGAACTGCGGGAGTTCATCTGCGGGACCATCGTGCTGTTCACGGTGTAAGTCCGCTTCATGGTAAAGGCCATCACAAGGCCCAGGACCATGAAGACGACCGTCCAGATGATGATGGTTTTCCGCCCGTTCCAAAGCTGCTTCAGCAGGCCGATGATGTCGATGCCCTCTTCTTCTTCCATGGGCACGTTGTAAGTAGGGTTTTCCTCCATGGCTAGTTCAGTCTTTCAATCAGCAGGATCATGGAAACGATGGATGTGAGCGTAGACAGGGAACTGGCGGCTACCTGGCTCCAATCCACTTTCTCCTTGGGTTTTGCCAGCTCTTCGCGTTTCTTGTCGTCGATGCGGAGGGAGATGACGCTGCCCGGTTCCACCTTGGGGTAGATCCTCCACCACAGGAAGTGGCGGGTTCCCTCCGACTGGCCGTTGGGCTTGGTGACGGTGACGCTGTTCTTGTCGGCATCCTTGGTGAAGCCGCCGGCGTTCTTGCGGATGTACCACTTCGCACTGTGGCGGCCCTGGTAGATCACGGCCTTCTCCGTAGCGGAGAACTCTTCCGGAATGTACTGGGACATCAGGGTGCCGGTTTCGCGGATGAACACGGTATTCTCCCTGCGGACGACATTGATCACGTCACCCTCCATCAGGATGGGATCGTACTGCGTGTTGCCTCTGTTGGACCGGATTTCGCCGAGATCGATGCCGATGTTGCCGCGGCCGTTGAAGGGACGGAACAGGACGGCATAAGGTTCAGCATCGTCCAAAAGGCCGCCGGCCTGGGCGAGCACCTCGGACAGCTGGGTGCGGGTGTCGTCCAGCACGTAGACGCCGGGATACCTGACGCGCCCGTTGATTTCCACGGTGCGGCCGGTGGAGAAGTTGGGGGTCATGCGCACCACGATATGGTCGTAGGGCTGCAGTTGGAAATCTCCCTTGGCCAGATTGTAGTTTTCATCCACCTGCAGGGTGACTTCCTTGAATTTGACCTCGTCTTTCTTGGAAATGTCCATGCGGAAGACCTGTACCCTGTCGTAGGCGGCGCCGGTTTCAAATCCGCCGGCCATGGTGAGCAGGTCGTGTACGGTGAGGGTGGAGTCGTAGGTGACGTTGACAGGCGTCTTGACGGCACCGCTCACGCGGACCTCGCCGATGTTGGTATAGGTGGAGTTGTCGTAGACGTTGAGGTTGTCGCCGGGTTTCAGGAGCTTGTCACCGTCTTTGTTCAGGTTCACCTGGATGTATTCCATCTTTTCGGGGTTGGTGACGTCCTGGCGGAAGATGTAGGCCACGGGATAGGTGGTGGACTTGATGCCTCCGGCGTATTCGATGGCCTGGGAGACGGTCATTTTCTCATTGAGGCCGAAGTCTTTAGTGAAGGGCTTGCGGACGGCGCCGTTCACGGAGATGGAGGCGAGGTCACGGTAGGCGGCCTGGCCCAGGACGCTGACGGAGTCCCTGGCCTGCAGGCGGAAGTCCGGGTTGGATCCGGTGCCGGGGTAGGGAATCGTGAGCACCTGTACGGTGGAGTCCGGGAGCATTCTCTCTACGAACACATAATCCTTGCGGGCGGAATAGGAAGGCTGGGCGTTCTCCAGGAGGGCTTTCAGGCTGCGGTTCCTGTCCAGGTTGAAGCGGCCGCCGAAATATACCTCACCGCCGATGGCGACGTAATTCTCCAGGACGCGCGGATTGGTCTTCACCCTTACGATGTCTCCGGCGGAGAGGGCCACTTTCAGGCCTCCGTTCAGGACATTGTTCAGGTTGTATTCTTCCAGTTTCTTTTCGCCGTCCTCAAGACGCTCTACGGATACATAATCGGCATAGGCGTCAGCAGAGATGCCTCCGGCGTAGCGGATCAGGTCGGCCAGCGTTTCTCCGTCGGCCATTTCATAGCGCATGGGGCGGTTTACGGCACCTTCGATCCGGACGATCTTCTGGGCGACGGGAACGAAGAGAACATCGTTGTTCTGCAGGTCATAGAGGACACTGCCGGATTCTCCCATCATGAATTTGTAGAGGTCCAGGCGCTCGGTCTTGCCGGCGCGGGAACGCTGGATGTTACGGACGGAACCGATTTCGGTGGGACCGCCGGCGGCAGCCAGGGCGTTGAAGGCGGTGTTGAGGGCGCTGATGGTAAAGCCACCGGGAATTCCCACTTCACCGTAGATGCTGACGGTAAGGGTACGGGCCGTGGTGATGGTTACGGCGATCTGGTCCTGGCGGAAAGAATAATGCTGGGACAATTTGTTCTTGACAGCCTGGCGTCCCTGCGCCAGGGTAAGCCCCTTGAGGAAGATCTTTGAAGACCCGGCCGGCTGGATGGAACCGTCCTGGGCGATTCTCTGGTGGATTTCCGTCTGGGAAGAGCCGAAGATGGAGATATGCACTTCGTCTCCCTCACCGAGGACATAAGTGTCCGGAGCCTGGGCTCCGTCGGTGGTCCGGAAGATTTCCATGGCGTTGCCGGTGAAAAGGGAGTGTCCGTACACTCCGTCAGCGGCGGCAGGAGCGGTGGCGGCTGCCGTATTCTGTGAAAGGATGTTTTCTGCGTTCATCTCCTGGACCGTGGTCTGGGGGATGGCCATGTCAGGGACGGCGGGAATGCCGGTGGTATCGGCCTGTGCGGCGGCTAGATTCCTGGATTTTTCGGCCTGCATCTGGTTCAGGATGGCCATGACCCTGCCCTGGTACTGGGCGTACTCGGTGGGAGGGATGGCGTCAATGTCGATGCCGTTCTCCAGCAGGCGGGCGCGGACTTCCGTCTCGGTGAGGCCGCGTTTCTCCAGTTCGGCCCGGGCCATTGACAACATGTTTGCAGACTGTGCGAGGGCTGTCAGCGAAAGCAGGACACACAGAATAACAGAGGCGAATCTCTTCATATATCAGTTCTTTTAGTTATTCGGACAAAGATACTTATCAGAGTGCAAAGTTAAGAAAAAAAATCGTATCTTTGCATTAGTACTGATAAAACCTAGAACTGCTGTGGATATCCTTTTACAGATTCTCACCCTGCTGGGCGCCGTAACGTTGTTCCTTTTCGGCCTCAGCCTCCTGAGCGGCGGTCTTCAGAAAGTGGCCGGTGACGGCCTCCGGGCCTTCCTGGCTTCCATGACCTCCAATCCCTTCAAACAGATTGTCACCGGTATCGGTGTCACGGCCATCATCCAGAGTTCCACCGCCACCACCATCATGGTGGTCAGTTTCGTGAACGCCGGCCTGCTGGTACTGGGACAGGCCATCGGTGTCATCATGGGCGCCCACATCGGCACCACCATCACGTCGTGGATCATGGCCGTATTCGGGTTCTCGTTCAACATGGCCGATTTCGCCTACCCGCTCATTCTGGTAGGCTATGTCCTCATGCAGAACAAGAAGAACCAGAAGACGCGCGACCTCGGCTCCATCATCATCGGCTTCGCCCTGTTCTTCATCGGCTTCGCCCAGCTCAGGGCCACCGCCCAGGTGCTCATCACCCCGGAACGTCTCGGCTTCCTCACCTCCTGGACCCAGTGGGGCGCCGGCAGCATCGCCATCTTCCTGCTGATCGGCATCGTCCTTACCGTCTGTTTCCAGAGTTCCGCCGCCACCATGGCCATCATCATGATCCTGGTCACCACCGGCGTCATTCCTTTCCGGCTGGCGGCCGCCATGATCCTGGGAGAGAATATCGGCACCACCATCGCCGCCAACATCGCGGCATCGGTGGGTAACACCAACGCCAAACGGACGGCTATTTCGCATACCATCATGAACACCTTCGGGGTGTTCTGGGTGCTGTGCATCTTCCCGGTCTTCCTCAAGCTCGTGGGTGCCGTCGTCACGCTGTTCGGCCTGCCGGATCCCAACACGGCAGACCTTACGGACGTGGCCAACGCAGACGCCATCCAGACTTCGCTGCTGTACAGCGTCTGTACCATGCATACGCTGTTCAATGTGGTGAACACCCTCATCCTGGTGTGGTTCATCCCGTTCATCGCCAAGCTCTGCTGCATGATCTTCCCTTCCAAGACCGAAGACAAAGTGGTGCATCTCAAGTACATCACCGGCGGTCCGCTCTCTACGGCGGAACTTTCCCTGGATGCCGCCAAACAGGAAATCATCCACTTCGGAGAGGTCTGCCACAAGGGCTTCGCCCATGTCCGGGAAGCCGTCAATGAGCAGGAGGCCGAAAAGTTCGAGGAACGCATCGCCAAGCTGGTGAAGTACGAGGAAATTACGGATAATATCGAATATGAGATTGCCGCATACCTGAACGAAGTGTCCAAGGGCGAAATCTCCAACATCTCCGCCTCCCGCATCAAGGCCATGTACAAGATCATCGGCGAGATGGAAAGCCTGGGCGACAGCGGCGAGTCCATCAGCCGTATCCTGAGCCGCGCCAAGGCCCACAACACCCCGCTGGACGAGGGCATGGTCCATTCGCTGAACCAACTCATGGACAAGGTGGAGAATGCCTATGTGGCCATGATCGGCAACCTGAGGGTGCCCTACCGCCAGCTCAAGGACATTTCCAATGCCCAGAATGCGGAATATCAGATCAACGAAACCCGCAATGTCCTCCGCGAAGCCCACATCGCCAGCATCGAAAACTCCGAGCACAACTACCTCATGGGCGTTTACTATATGGACATCGTTTCCGAGCTGGAAAAGATGGGCGACTTTATGATCAATGTGTCCGAGGCCATCATCAAGGAAAACAATTGACCTTGTGGCCGGCTTTTTGTATCAGTTGCAAAAAGTTTCACTTTAACACTTGAGAAAGATGAAAAGAATGATGTATTGCCTGTTGATGGCGGCGGTGGCTGCCATGACAGTTGCCGGGTGCACCAAATACGTCCCTTACATCCGTCCCGGCGGAAACAACACGGATGAGAACTCCGGTCGTCCCGGCGGTGGCCAGAACCAGGGTGTCACCATCACCGAGTGCACCAACTGGAGCATCCGCTATGAAGGCAGGGCCGACTACAAGGAGGAGGACGGCAGCATCTCCCGCGTGGAGGAATTCACCTTCGATTATCCCGGACAGGCTTATTTCATTGTCCGGTCCATTACGGACGAGGATTTCAAATCCTGGTACGACGGCGACATCAAGGCCTTCCTGGAAGGGGAGGTGAGCGACCTGGTCACCACTGCGCAGAACAACAACCAGAAGTTCTACGAAAACACCGGTTCGGTCTTTACCAAAAACACCAGGACTGTCTGGTTCGACATGCTCATCCACGGAACCTACACCACCTATATGATCGAGATTTCGGCCGATGGGAAAATGACCGGCAACTATGCCAGGCTGCGCCATACCGTGGAGGAGGAAACCCCTGTGGAGGATTACCTCAAGTGGATAGGTACCTGGTATATCGGCAACGGCAAGGCCGGCTATGAAATCCAGGTGAGCCGCTGCGAGGCCAATTATCTGTACTATATCGACGGTTGGGAGACCGGGGAGGCCGTGCAGGAGCAGATGAACATGGACCGTGACTGGCTGTTCGCCCGTTACCGCAACGGCGACGGAAACCTCTATTTCTACGGCCAGTACCTCATGAGTTATTACGAGGAGTCCCTGAAAACCGACGTGGATCAGATGTTCGTCGGCACCTATCTCACCCCTACGGACGAACTCGTAGACGTAGAGGGGGCCGATGCCAACTACGATATCGCTCATACCGAAACCGGCGAGAACGGCACTGTTTCCGTAGTACCGGAGTCTTTCTCCTTTACCAACGGTTTCCAGGCCACCTATAATACCATGCGCTACTCGCGCTATTGCTATGACGAAGAGAACTGGGCCCATTACAACAACAGCGGGGTCCCCTCCCTGCCGCTTAAAATGGAGAAGCTCTCCGATACCAAGTCGGTCGCCGGCCCTGTCCGGCGGATCAGCAGCAAGGCGGCCGTCCGCCGCGTCCAGCTGAGAGTGCATCAGCCCAAGAAAGAGCGCAGCATCAAAACAGATTGATTATGAGACCACTTTTCCTTACCAATACCCTTTCCAGAAACAAAGAGCTTTTCAAACCTATTCATGAGGGCCGCGTGGGCATGTATGTCTGCGGCCCTACTGTGTATGGGGACGCCCACCTGGGCCATGCCCGTCCCGGCGTCACCTATGACGTCCTGTTCCGTCTGCTCAAATACCTGGGCTACAAGGTGCGATATGTCCGCAACATCACCGATGTGGGACACCTGGAGCAGGATGCCGATGAAGGCGAAGACAAAATCGCCAAGAAAGCCCGCCTGGAACAGCTGGAACCCATGGAGGTGGTGCAGTATTACACGGAGCGCTACCACGAGGCCATGCGCCTGCTCAATGTCCAGTCGCCCTCCATCGAACCCCGTGCCTCGGGCCATATCATCGAGCAGATAGAGACCGTGAAGAAGATTCTGGCGGCCGGTTATGCCTATGAGTCGAACGGCTCCGTCTATTTCGACGTGAAAAAGTACAACAGGGACCACCATTACGGCATTCTTTCCGGCCGGACGCTGGAGGCCACCCTGGAAGGCACCCGTTCCCTGGACGGCCAGTCCGACAAGAAGGAACCGTACGATTTCGCCATCTGGAAGAAAGCCGAGCCGGAGCATATCATGCGCTGGCCTTCCCCCTGGGGCGACGGTTTCCCGGGCTGGCATCTGGAGTGCTCGGTGATGGGCGAGAAGTACCTTGGCCGGGAGTTCGACATCCACGGCGGCGGCATGGACCTGATGTTCCCTCATCATGAATGTGAAATCGCCCAGAACATGGCCTCCCGGGGTACCGGCGGCGTACACTATTGGGTACACAACAACATGATCACCATCAATGGCCAGAAGATGGGCAAGTCCCTGGGCAATTTCATCACCCTCCCGGAACTGTTCAGCGGAAAGCATCCCAAACTGGACCAGGCCTACAGTCCCATGACCGTGCGCTTCTTCATCCTGCAGGCCCATTACCGCAGCACGCTGGACTTCTCCAACGAGGCCCTGCAGGCGGCGGAGAAAGGGTACAGGCGCCTGATGCAGGCATGGCGGGACCTCCAAGCCGGAGAAGCCCCTGCAAATGCACAGGCAGAAGCTCCCTCTTCCGCCGTATCCGCCATCATCGAAGCCGTGGAGGAAGCCCTGTGCGACGACCTCAACACCCCCATCGCCATCGCCCATCTGTTCGATGCCGTGAAGCTGGTCAATGCCGGCAGTCTTCCCCGGGCCGATAAGGCTGCCTTGCTGAAACTGTTCGACGAAGTAGTGGGCGGCGTGCTGGGCCTCAAGGACGAGGAGGCCGGCGGCTCGGGAAAGGCCGAAAAGGCCTTGGAAGGCGTCATGGACCTGATTTTGGAAAACCGCAAGAAAGCCCGCGAGCAGAAAGACTGGGCCGAAAGCGACCGGATCCGCGACCGCCTCGCCGCCTGCGGCATCACGGTCAAAGATACCAAGGAAGGAGCCACCTGGACCCTCTCCTGACAGATGTCATCTTGAAGAAGCAAAGAATTTATGAAATTCATCTCCTGGAATGTAAACGGCCTCAGAGCCGTTGCCGGAAAAGGTTTTGCGGACGTATTCGCGCAGCTGGACGCCGATTTTTTCTGCCTGCAGGAAACCAAGATGCAGGCAGGCCAGCTGGACCTGGAATTCCCCGGTTACCAGTCGTATTGGAACTACGCGGAGAAGAAGGGCTATTCCGGCACCGCCATCTATACAAAGCATACTCCTCTGGATGTCCGGTACGGCATCGGCATAGAGGAGCATGACCACGAGGGACGGGTGATTACCCTGGAATACGACAAGTTTTTCCTGGTGTGCGCCTATGTCCCCAACTCCCAGGACGGCCTTCGGCGGCTGGACTACCGCATGCGCTGGGAAGATGCCATGCGAGCCTACCTGTGCGGCCTGGGGAAACCGGTGGTTTTCTGCGGAGACCTGAACGTGGCGCACGAAGAAATCGACATCAAGAATCCCGCCACCAACCGGCGGAACGCCGGTTTTACGGATGAAGAACGCGCAAAATTCAGCGAACTGCTCTCGGCCGGTTTCGTGGATACCTGGCGCTGGCAGCATCCCGGTGAGGTGAAATACTCCTGGTGGAGCTACCGTTTCCATGCGCGGGAGAACAATGCCGGCTGGCGGATCGACTATTTCGTGGTGTCGGAATCGCTTCGCGACACCATCGTCTCTACCGACATCCACAACGAGATTTTCGGCTCCGACCATTGCCCCGTTGAACTGATCACTAATCTCTAACCCTTATTATTATGGAACGTAAACTTAACATCCAGGCAGTGCTGGCAGACGGCTGCGCACTCGGTTTCCGGAACATCATCAATCTGCTGCTGATGGTCCTGCTCTATTTGATTACCTTCTGGATTCCCTATCTCAATGTGGGTACCACCATCGGGTTTTACAAAAACATCGTTGCCCTCAGCTATGGGGAGGAGGTGTCTCCGCTGAGCATTTTCAGCCGGCAGAACTACCGGCATCTGGGCGATTTCTTCATTCTCATGGGGATTCAGACGGCCGGTATTACGGCTGCCGCCGCATTCCTGTTGATCCCTGCCTTTGTGATGAGCCTTGCCTGGCAGTTTGCCATGCTCATTTTCGTCGACAAGAATGTTGCTCCGCTCAAGGCACTCAATGTCAGCTTCCAGGCCACCCGCGGTGAAAAGTGGGCTCTCTTCCTGGTCTATCTGATCCTGTATTTCGCCGTCATCCTGGTTTCGGGACTTCTGGGCATCATTCCGGTTGTCGGGCCGTATCTGGCAGTTATTGCCGCCCTGGCTTCCGTAGCCATTATCCTCGGTATTGAAGCGACCTTGTACAGGTATTTCCGTGAGAAGGCAGAAAACATGCCTGCATAAAGAATCCACATGCTGTCATTTACTTGCGATTATAACGAGGGGGCGCATCCAGCAATACTGGAGCGCCTTCTTGCTACCAACCTGGAACAGGTTCCGGGTTATGGTCTCGACCGTTTTTCCCAATCGGCCAAGCAACGTATCAGGGAGGCCCTGGGCCGTGGGGAGGCCGATGTGTACCTGCTCACCGGCGGCACCCAGACCAATTCCACGGTCATCGCCGCCCTGCTGCGCGATTTTGAAGGCGCGGTGGCCGTACAGACCGGCCATATCGCCATGCATGAGGCCGGAGCGGTGGAGTATACCGGCCATAAAGTACTCACCCTTCCCGCCCACGGCGGAAAAATGGATGCCGCGGAACTGGAGTCTTATCTGGCTGGTTTTTATGCCGAAGCCGCCTGCGACCACATGGTTTTCCCGGGGATGGTATACATTTCCTTCCCTACGGAATACGGTACACTTTATACAAAGGCGGAATTGGAAGCCATCTACGCCGTGTGCCGCCGCTACGGCCTTCCCCTTTTCATCGACGGCGCCCGGCTGGGCTACGGACTGATGAGCAGTGCCTGTGACGTCACTTTCCAGGAACTGGCCGGCCTCTGCGACGTATTCACCATCGGCGGCACCAAGGTGGGGGCTCTTTGCGGAGAAGCCGTCGTCTTTCCCCACGGCGGCGCTCCGGAGCATTTCTTCACGGTCATCAAACAGCATGGCGCCCTGCTCGCCAAGGGCAGGCTTACCGGGATTCAGTTCGATGTCCTGTTCACGGACGGGCTGTATTTCCAGATCAGCCGCCATGCCATGGAAATGGCAGAAGAACTAAAAGCCCTTTTTGTGCGCAAAGGATACCGGCTCTTCCTGGATTCTCCTACAAACCAGCAGTTTATTGTCCTGGACGACAAGACTCTGGCCTGCCTGAAAGAGAAAGTGGCCTTCGAAATCTGGGAACGCTGTCCGGACGGAAATACGGTGGTGCGGTTCGCCACCAGCTGGGCCACGACCCGGGACCAGCTGACAGCCTTGGAAGCCCTGCTCCCATAGGGGATTTACTTCACCAGGGAAATGGCGCCGAAAACGCCGAGGGAGGCGGCCAGCATGATGGCGCCGGCCAGAAGCACGCCCAGAAGGACGTACAGGACGCTCTTCTTGAAGTCCATGTTCAGGATGCTGGCGGCAAGGGTGCCCGTCCAGGCACCGGTTCCGGGCAGGGGAATGCCCACGAACAGCAGCAGGGCCCAGTAAAGGCCCCGGCCGGCCTTGGATTCCAGTTTGCGGCCGCCCTTTTCCCCCTTCTCCAGGCACCAGGTAAAGAAACCGCCGATGATTTTCTTGTCTTTTCCCCACTCCAGGATGCGGCGGGCGAACAGGAAGATAAACGGAACGGGAATCATATTGCCGATGACGGAGACGATAATGGACGGGACGATGGGAAGCCCGAATCCTACGGCATAAGGGATGGCTCCGCGCAGTTCGATGAGCGGTACCATGGAGATGAGAAAGACGATCAGGTATTTTTTCATCGTATGGTCTTGAGCAGTTTGACAATTTCATCAAAGGCTTCCTTCTGCGAAAGGGCTTTGTCGGCGGGGTCTTTCACCACCAGGTCGAAGACGTCGCCGGAGAGCTGGTCCCGGCCCACCTTGAAGCGGGCTCCTGAGCTGCGGACCAGGTATTCCAGCGGATAGTGGGCCGATGGCAGCAGTGAGATCAGCAAATCCGGCTCTCCCTGCAGCAGGAGTCCGGTTTTCTCGCGGGAGGGCTTGTCGTACCAGTTGAGATCTTTGCGCAGCACCGTGGTGGTGATGCTGGTGATGAGCCTTTCCCCCTTGGAGATTTTCCTCAGGTCGAAAAAGAAGATATCGACCTTGATTCCCTGTTCGCGGAAAAAGGCCATGATGGTGTTCTTGCAGTGGTCGAAGCCGGGGTCTTCCACGTCGATAAAGGCTACGGCCGAGCGCACCGCGCTGAGCGGCAACAGGCCTGTAGGCACTTGGGAGGCGGCTTTTTTCAGGCTCCGCCGGCGCAGGAACTCCTTGATCATGCCTCCGGTGTGTTGGCGGCGATGAGGGCGCGGATTTCTTCCTTGGCGGCCCTCCAGCGCGGAATATCTATCTTGGTGCCGATCACCTCCACCACCTTGGCGGCGATGATGGAGCCGATTTCTCCGCAGACCTTCAGCGGCATCCCCAGCGAATGGGCGTAGAGGAAGCCGGCGGCGTATGTGTCTCCGGCGCCGGTGGCATCGACCGGATCGGCCGGCCACGGCTCGATGAAATGGAATTCATCGCCCGATTTCACCATCGACCCTTCCTTGCCTACTTTCACCACGGCAATCCGGCAGTGGCGGGCGAGTTCGTCGATGGCCTCGCGGGGTTCCATCTTGGTGAAGGCCTTGGCTTCGGTTTCGTTGGCGAAGACGATGTCTACGTAATTCTCTACCAGGTTATGGAAGAAAGCGTCGTTGGATTCCACCACATTATAGGAGGCCATGTCGATGGAGATAATGCAGTCGGCCGCCTTTGCCAGCCGGGCTGCTTTGGAGATAAGTTCCTGATTCTGTACCAGATATCCCTCGATATGGAAATAGTCGTACCCTTCGAAGAAGGAAGGTTCCAGATCGTCCGGCCCCAGTTCCAGGGTGGCGCCCATGTAATCGGCGAAGGTGCGCTCGGCGTTGGCGCCGGTGATGAACACCATGCACCGCCCCGAAGATTTGGGGCTGTAGAGCATCTGGGCGCGGACGCCGTACTGCTCCATGGTGCTCTTGAACAGGTTGCCCAGGTCGTCGTTGCCGATTTTTCCCAGGAAACCCGACGGCATGCCGAAAATGGCCGTGCAGGTGATGGTGTTGGCGGCCGATCCGCCCGGTACATACTTGACGCCGTATTCCTTGAGGGCATCCCAAATGCGGTCTCCGGTTTCCATGTCTACATGCTGCATGCTGCCGAGGGGAAGGTGGTACTTTCGAAGCAGGCTGTCGTCCGGAAGGACCGCCAGAATATCCGTGAGGGCATTGCCGATACCAAGGATGGATTTCATAGCCGATTCATTTATGATAATTCACAAAAGTAACTATTTTTTGCCGATTTTCCATTATCTTTGCGCCCGTATGGACAAGAAAGCCAAAAATATCCTCCAATATGTGTTTTGGGCCGCCGTGGCCGTAGTCCTGGTTTATTTCTGCCTTCGCAGCATCGACTGGGACCAGTTTGTCGCCGCCCTGAAGCAGTGCCGCTGGGAGTATGTACTCATTTCCATGGTGCTGGGAACCCTGGTCTTCTATATCAGGGGCACCCGGTGGCGGATGCTGCTTACGCCCTTCGATCCGTCCACCTCGCGGATTACCTGCTTCAATTCGTACAATATCTGCATGGCCGTCAACCTGGCCCTCCCGCGTGCCGGAGAGGTGGTGAAACTGGGCTATGTCGTAAAGCATTCGGCCCTGGACAGCGAGGGCAGGCGGCTTCTCACCTTCGACAAGGCCCTTGGGACGCTCCTGATCGAGCGTGTCTGGGACGCCATCGTCACGCTGGGCATGGCTGCCGTCCTGCTGGCCGTGAAGTGGGACCAGTTCGGCACTTACCTGATGGACAGCCTGTCGGGTATCGGCGGCAGCAGAAGCCTCTGGCTGATCCTGGGCGGCGTCATCCTGCTGGTCGGCCTGTTCCTCTATCTTGCCTGGCGCTTCCGTGAAAAGGGCGGTGTCTGGGGCAAGATCTGGAATTTCATCGCGGGAATCGGCAGCGGACTCAGTTCTTTCATGCACATGAAGAATGTCTGGCTCTTCTTCCTGTACACAGCCGTCGTCTGGATTATTTACTGGCTCATGAGCGCCTGTATCGTCTGGGCCCTCCAGGACATCGAGGCATTCTCGTCACTTACCATGACGGATGCATTCTTCCTGATGATTGCCGGCAGCATCAGTTCCGTCGTCCCGGTCCCCGGCGGTTTCGGGGCCTATCACGGACTGGTGACAGGAGCCCTCTTCAGCATCTGGGGCATTCCCGTCGGAATCGGAATGATTTTCGCCATCCTCAACCACGAATCCCAGGTGATCACACAGGCCGTCTGCGGTCTTTGCTCTTATATTCACGAGAGCTTCTTCCGGAAAAAATGAAGCGGTTCGCGCTCATAGGGAATCCTGTTTCCGGCTCGCTGAGCCCGCGGCTTTTCCAGGCCGCCTATGCAGGCCGGTATGCGTATGACCTGATTGAAGAACCTTCGTTCGAGGCCGCCTGGGGGCGGTTTTTATCGGCCTATGAGGGCATCAACGTCACGGCTCCTTTCAAGCTGGATGCTTTTGGAAAGGTGGATGTGGTGGCTCCTTCCGCCCGTCTTACCGGCGCCGTGAATCTGGTGCTTCGCACGAAGGAGGGTCTGCAGGGAAACAACACCGACGTGGACGGGGTGGCCGGCGCTGTCCGTGAAACCGGTCTTTCTGTTTCCGATGCCCTGGTAGTGGGCGCCGGCGGGGCTGCGAGGGCCGCGGTGGCCGCTGCGCTGGAGCTGGGCTGCAGGGTAAGCGTGACCAACCGCACGCTTTCCAAGGCCGAGGCCCTTGCCCGGCAGTTTTCCTGCCAGGCGGTTCCGCTGGAAGAAGCCGGAGCCCTCGCTCCGGACCTGGTCCTGTACACCCTGCCCGGAAGTGCCCCTGTCCCTGCGGGACTGCCGCTGCGCCAAGCCCTGGTGCTGGAGGCGGAGTACAAGCATCCTGTCCTGGCCGATGTCCCCTGCAGGCAGTATATCAGCGGCCGGCGCTGGCTGCTTTGGCAGGCCGTGACAGGATACAGTCTCTTCACGGGCGAAAACCCGGACGTGGAAAAAATGGCAGCTGTCCTGTAGTTTTTTTCCAAAATAATTCCGTAACTTGCAACGTCGTACTACAGGATGCGGCGTTTAAAATTTTATTGTATTATGTCACTGAACAAAGTCATGCTGATCGGTAACGTTGGAAAAGACCCGGATGTACGTTACCTTGAATCCAATCCCAACAACCCCGGCGGAAACGCCAAAGTGGCTTCCTTCCCGCTGGCCACCACCGAACGTTACAGAGACCGTAACGGAGAACTCCGCGAGAATACGGAGTGGCACAATATCGTTGCCTGGCGCAATTCGGCCGACGTGGCCGAGAAATTCATCCGCAAGGGAACCCAGATCTTCGTAGAGGGCCGCCTGCGCACCCGCCAGTGGACGGACCAGACCGGCAACAAACGGTATACCACGGAAGTGGTGGTGGACAACCTGCAGCTGCTGGGCAAGCGCCCGGACGGCCAGGAAAACGGTTTCCAGGGCCAGGGCGGCGGTTACCAGAACCAGAATCAGGGCAGCTATCAAGGCGGATACCGGCCTGCGCAGCCTGCTCAGCAGCCATACGCTCCCCAGCCGCAAACTGCGGCCCCTTCGCAGCCCGTCCAGCCCCAGCAGCCTGTGAATCCGGCCTACAACGGGCCCCTGCCTGCCGCCGAACCTACGGACGACCTCCCGTTCTAGTTCTCGTGCAGGGTTATACTGCGCCCTGGCGCTGGCGGACGGCTTCGAAGAGCAGGATGGCGGCGCTGACGGAGACGTTCAGGCTGTCCAGGTTGCCCAGCATGGGGATGCGGATGTGGGCATCGGCCGCTTCGCGCCAGGCGGGAGAGAGGCCTACGGATTCGGTCCCCATCACGATGGCGGTTCCTTCCCGCATGTCCGTATCATAGTAGAGCGAGGAGTCCTGCAGCTGGGCCGTGAGGATGCGGATGCCCTGTTCCTTGAGCCAGGCAATGGTATCCCGGGTCGATGCAAGCACGGTGGGAACTGTGAATACCGCGCCGATGGAGGCCCGGATGAGGTTCGGGTTGTACAGGTCCGTGAGCGGGTCGCAGAAAATGACGGCATCGGCCCCGGCGGCATCGGCACTGCGGAGGACGGCTCCCAGGTTGCCGGGCTTCTCGACAGATTCCAGCACCACGATGAGCGGGTTTTTCTTCAGGGGCAGATCCCCCAGCCCCAGCGTGCGGTATTCCACTTCGGCGATGATGCCTTCGGTGCTTTCCCGGTAAGCGGCCTTGCGGTAGAGGTTTTCCGGAATCTCAAAGACGGAAGGCCGGCCGGCAGCTGTTGCCAGGTCCTTGCCGGCCAGACCGGCAATCTCCGGGCACACGAACACCGTCCGGACCGTGAAGCCGGCTTCCAGGCAGTGCTCCAGTTCCCGTCGGCCTTCTACCACAAAAAGGCCTTGCTCCCGCCGCACCTTGGATTTTTCCTGCAGCAGAAGCAAGTTCCTGAATTTCGGGTTCTGGGCCGATGTGATTTCCATGGGTGCTAGAACTTCTCCGGACGCATTGTGGGGAAGAAGAGGACATCCTGAATGGTCTCGGCGCCCGTCATGAACATGGTGAGGCGGTCGATGCCGATGCCGATGCCGGAGGTCGGCGGCATGCCGTATTCCAGTGCGCGGACAAAGTCGTAGTCGATGTACATGGCCTCGTCGTCTCCTTTGCTCTTGAGGGCGGCCTGCTCTTCGAAGCGTTCAAGCTGGTCTACCGGGTCGTTAAGCTCCGAGTAGGCGTTGGCCAGTTCTTTCCCGTTCACGAACAGCTCGAAGCGTTCCGTGAGGGTGTCGTCGTAGCGGCAGCGCTTGGTAAGCGGAGACATCTCTACCGGGTAGTCGATCAGGAAGGTGGGCTGCACCAGGTTCTTCTCTACATATTCTCCCACGATGGCGTCGATGAGCTTGCCCACGCCCATTTCCGGCGTGACTTCCACGTTCAGTTTCTTGCAAACCTCGCGGAGCCCGGCCTCGTCCATGCCCTTCACGTCTACGCCGGCGTACTCCTTGATGGCGTCCAGGATGCGCAGGCGGCGGAAAGGACCTTCGAAAGAAATCTCATTGCCGCCGATGGTCTTCACCACGCCCCCGGTAGCCTCGGCCACCCGCTGCAGCATCTTCTCCGTGAATTCCATCATCCACAGATAGTCCTTGTAGGCGATGTACATTTCCACGCAGGTGAATTCCGGGTTGTGGGTCTTGTCCATGCCCTCGTTGCGGAAATTCTTGGCAAACTCGTATACACCGGCGAAACCGCCCACGATCAGGCGCTTCAGATAGAGTTCATTGGCGATTCTCATGTACATGTCCACGTCCAGCGCATTGTGGTGGGTGATGAACGGACGGGCCGTTGCACCGCCAGGAATGGGCTGCAGGATAGGGGTTTCCACCTCCAGGCAGCCGGCCTCGTTGAAGCATTGGCGCATGGTGTTGATGATGAGCGTGCGCTTTACGAAAGTATCCTTCACGGAAGGATTCACCACCAGGTCTACATAGCGCTGGCGGTAGCGGAGTTCAGGGTCTTCAAAACTGTCGTGCACGGTGCCGTCGGCGTCGGTCTTGACGATGGGAAGCACACGCAGCGACTTGCTCAGTACGGTGAGTTCCTTGGCATGGACAGACAGCTGGCCCGTCTGGGTAAAGAAGGCGAAGCCCTTGATTCCCACGATGTCGCCGATGTCCAGCAGCTTCTTGAATACGGTGTTGTACAGGGTCTTGTCTTCGCCGGGGCAGATCTCGTCCCTCTTGACATAGACCTGGATGCGGCCGGCGTGGTCCTGCAGCTCCATGAAGGAGGCGGCTCCCATGATGCGGCGGCTCATGATGCGGCCGGCGATGCATACGTCCTGGAAATTGCCCTCTTCCGGTTTGAAGCCTTGGGCAATCTCTTCCGTGGTAGTGTTTACCGGATACAACGGCGCCGGATAAGGATTGATTCCCAGTTCACGCAGTTTGTTCAAAGATTCCCTTCTTCCGAGCTCCTGCTCGTTCAATTCGTAGTATGCCATATCTCTCTGATTTCTGTAAAGCGCAAAGATAGCAAAAATCTGCGAAATATCGTATAGACGGGCTTGATGGAGTGTTTCAAGGTTATTTTGATGCAAAAATGGCATTTTTCGTGTTTTTTTGCTATTATTGTAACCTAAGACATTTGGCGAAGTATGATAGATATCTTTTGCATAAACGACGGCCGGCATTATCCGGTGGAAGAAGGATATATGATTGCCGCCCTGGCCCCCGAGAGAATCTCAGACCCCAAAACCGGGAAAGAGTATCCTGTCCTGGCTGCACTGGTAGACCACAAACTGAAGTCGCTGGACAGCCGTTTGTATGAGCCGCATCAGGTAGAATTTGTGGGGTACAACCATCCGGACGGACGCCGGACATACTTGCGTTCCCTGAGTTTTCTGGCCCAGAGGGCCGCGCGGAACCTGTTCCCGGACAAGGTCTTCAAGATCAACCATTCCCTGCCCAGCGGGCTGTACTGCAAGTTCCGCGCATGCCGCATCACGGACGAGCAGATCATGCAGCTCCGGGAAGAGATGCGCCGCCTGGTGCAGCTGGACCTGCCCTTTACCCGGGAAAAGATGCTCGCCACCGATGCCGAAGCCATCTATTCGGCCCAGAACCAGCCCTTGAAAGCCGGGCTGCAGCACTCTCTGGGGCGGTATTCCTGCAGCGTTTACTTCCTGGATGGAGTGGCCGATACCTTTTACGGCCCGCTGGTTCCCTCTACAGGTTACCTCAAGGTCTTCGACCTCATGCCCTTCCACCACGGGTTCTGCCTGCAGTATCCCTCCGGCGAAGACATTACCCGTCCCATTCCGCGCCAGAAGCAGATCAAGCTCACCAATACCTTGAAAGACTACGGTTATTGGTGCAAGACCACCGGCGTAGTGAGTGTAGGCGCGTTGAACCATCTGCTCATGGACGGAAAAGCTGTGGAGCTGATCAACCTGTGCGAAGCCCGTCAGGAGCGGAAATATGCAGAGGTGGCCGACAAGATCTTCGCCGAGCGTGACCGCCTGAAGATCGTCTTCCTGGCCGGTCCGTCCTCCAGTGGAAAGACATCGTCTTCCCTGCGGGTGGCCCAGCAGCTGAAGGTGCTGGGAATGAACCCCAAAGTGATCGAACTGGACAATTACTTCGTGGAGCGGGAGCGTACGCCCAAGGACGAGGACGGCAATTACGATTTCGAGGCGTTGGAAGCCATGGACCTCCAGCTTCTGGGCGATCAGCTGAACGCCCTGCTCCGGGGAGAGGAAATAGAACTTCCGCGCTACGACTTCAAGCAGGGCCGGCCTTTCTTCGAGGGCAGGCGGATGCACCTGGAAGAGAACGACATCCTGGTGATGGAGGGCATCCACGCCTTGGATCCGGACATGGTTCCCTCGGTAGATCAGAGCCGCATCTACCGGGTGTATGCATCGGCCCTGACTTCCCTGAAACTGGACGAGAACTGCTGCATCTCCACTACGGACAACCGCCTGCTGCGCCGTATGGTGCGGGATAACCGGGTCCGGGGGATTATCCCGGAAGACACCATCCTTCGCTGGCCTTCCGTGCGCCGCGGGGAGAATCGCTACATCTTCCCCTTCCAGGAGAATGCCGATGTCCAGTTCAACAGCGCGCTGCTGTACGAACTGCCCCTGTTGAAGTACTATGCGGAACCGCTCCTGCGCCGTATCCGTCCGGATTCTCCGGCCTATGCGGAGGCCACCCGCCTGCTCACTTTCCTGGAATACATCGTGGCGCTGCAGCCCTCGGAGATAGCCGCCATCCCGCCCACCTCCATCCTCCGCGAGTTCATCGGCGGCCAGACGCTGTAAGAGCGGCGGGCCGCCCCCGGCTTTGCCATGTTGCCGCCGGAACCGGCCCTGCAGTGCGTTTTGCGCTGCAACATGGC
>ERZ842401.389-NODE-389-length-62960-cov-11.446181_pt1 | contig 62960 bp, 52 predicted proteins | sample MGYA00521270_ERZ842401 | MGnify/ENA primary metagenome ERZ842401 (study PRJEB31892, sample SAMEA3878208) | bioreactor metagenome | biome: Moose rumen | place: Sweden | collected 2011-10 | study: EMG produced TPA metagenomics assembly of the PRJEB12797 data set...
GGTGCAAAGGTACGAAAAAAATTGAGAAACTTAAAAAAATAATCGTCTTTTTTTTGCATATTAAAAAAAAATATTTACTTTTGCAGCAGATAAGTGTTTAGATACTGAATAGAGTTTGACATGAAAATTGTATGAAAAATTACCTGTAAGTGTCTGGCTTCCAATACGTAACAACATAAATCCGTGCCTTAAGGGGTAACCCCAAGCGGATCACTAGGAGAAGTCGCTGAATCCTCAGCGACTTTTCTGTTTTAAAAACTTTACACTAACTATTGACACTACACTAAATATAAATTACTAATTACAATAAACTTATGCACAGAATTTTTAGTTTTTTCATCATAAAAGTTTTTTTGTTAGTTGGTATTGCCTCTTTCGCCGGCGACCGCTATAACTTTAATAGCGGTTGGCTGGTGAAGGTTGGCAAAGACCCAAAAGCCTCCGGCACACATTGTGATGATGCTGATTGGCAGAAGGTGACACTACCTTATTCTTTCAATCAGACAGAGGCCTTTGGTAAGCACATTGCAGAGCTGACAGACACTGTGGCATGGTATCGCAAGCACTTCGTCTTGCCTGAGAATATGCGGAATGCCAAGAAATTCTTCATTGAATTCGAGGGCGTACGCTTTGGAGCCCGCTGCTTCCTTAATGGCAAGGAACTTGGATGGGGCGAGAACGGTGTTATGGCCTTCGGCTTCGACCTTACGCCTTATATAAAGAGAAATGGTGAGAATATACTCTCCGTATATGTTGATAACGACTGGCGCTATAAAGAACATACCACGACTTGGAGCGATAAGTCGCAGAAGGAAGTCCGTAGCGGTTTCCAGTGGAACGACAAGAATTTCTTCTGCAACTATGGCGGTATCAACAAGAATGTGTGGTTGCATGTGATGCAGAGTGATGTCTATCAGACCCTGCCCCTTTACAGCAATCTCAAGACAACAGGAGTCTATGTCTATGCCACACAGCATGATGTGAAAGGTCACACGGCAGTCATCAATGCCGAGTCAGAAGTGAAGAATGAATCAGATACACCCAAGAACGTTTCATACATAATAAAGGTTAATGAAAGAGGAGGCAGGCAAATAGCAAGTTTTGCTGGTCAGACAGTAACTGTTGAACCTGGCAAGACTGCTATCTGCAAGGCTTCCCAAAAAGTATCAGGCTTGAATTTCTGGTCTTGGGGCTACGGCTATCTTTATGATGTGAAGACCCAGTTGGTCATTGACGGTAAGTGCGTTGACGAGGTTACTACCACCACGGGTTTCCGTAAGACGGAGTATAAGGACGGTATGGTGTATCTCAATGACCGTGTGTTGCAGCTGAAGGGCTTTGCACAGCGTTCCACCAACGAGTGGCCAGCAGTAGGCATCAGCATCCCTGCATGGATGAGCGACTACAGCAACCGCCTTGTTCTTGGTTGTAATGGCAACCTCTTCCGTTGGATGCACGTAACCCCGATGAAGCAGGACATAGAATCCTTCGACCGTCTCGGTCTCATCCAGGCAATGCCGGCAGGTGATGCAGAGAAAGATGTCGATGACCGTCGCTGGGAGCAGCGCACAGAGGTGATGCGTGATGCCATCATCTATAACCGCAATAACCCGTCCATTCTCTTCTATGAATGTGGCAACAACCAGATTTCCGAGGAGCATATGGCAGAGATGAAGAAGATACGTGATCAGTATGACCCCAACGGAGGTCGTGCCATCGGTTCACGAAACATGCTTGACTCCAAGGTGGCTGAGTATGGTGGCGAGATGCTCTATGTCAACAAGAGTGCCGGCAAGCCGATGTGGATGATGGAATATAATCGCGACGAGGGCATCCGTCGCTATTGGGACCAGTGGAGCTATCCTTATCATATCGAAGGCGAGGGACCTCTCTATCGTGGAGAGCGCGCTGTTGCCTACAACCATAATCAGGACGGGCTGGCAGTCGAGAATATTATTCGATGGAATGAGTATTTTTTGGCACGTCCGGGAACCGGTAAGCGTGTTAACTCCGGAGGTGCGAAGATTATCTTCTCTGATTCCAACACCCACGCCCGTGGTGAGAAGAACTACCGAACCAGCGGTGATGTTGATGCCATGCGTATCGCAAAGGATTCATGGTTCGTACATCAGGCCATCTGGGACGGATGGGTAGATATCGAGAAGGAGCATACTTATATCATAGGCCATTGGAACTACGAAGATGGCGACAAAGATGGCAAACCTGTTGTTAAGCCCGTCTATGTAGCTTCCACAGGCGATGAGGTCGAGCTGCTGCTCAATGGTATGAGCCTGGGTAAGGGCGTACGTTCCAATACCTTCCTCTTTACCTTCAATGATGTAGCTTGGAAAGCAGGAACACTGCGTGCTGTCAGCTATAAGAACGGAAAAGAAGTCAGCTCACACGAGCTGAAGAGTGTCGGCAAACCCGTTGCCCTGAAGATGCATTGGGTTGAGGCCCCTGCTGAGTTCCGTGCCGATGGCAGTGACATCCGTATAGCAGAGATAGAGGCTGTCGATAAGAACGGTCAGCGTCATCCTCTGGCTCACGATATGATAACCTTCGATATTTCCGGCAATGGTGACTACCTCGGTGGCGTCAGCGGCATCGTCAGCGAAGAAGAGAAGGCCCTGAATGCAGCTGCCAAGCCTGCCACAGAAGGCGAGATAACATCCGAGGGCGGACACAGCCGCGATACTAATGGCGTGCTCTCCAAGGAACTGATGCTCGAGGCAGGTGTCATACGTGTTATGGTACGTTCTACGACGGAGGCTGGTGATATAACGCTGACAGCAAGTGCCAAGGGTTATGCGCCTGCGTCGCTTACTGCCACTACCGTTGCCTGTCCGCAACAAAACGGTTTCTATGTGGATGCCAATGGTAAGGCCTTTGAGGCTGACTGGGCATCGGCACTTCCTGTCTTTCTGGAGCGTGGTGCCACTCCTGCAACGCCTTCATACAAACAGACGCTGAAGGGCGTTGCTGTCAAAAGTGTCGAAGCTGGTAGCACAACATCTGAGGTTGCCAATATGTATGACGATAACGAGAAGACACAGTGGCAGAGTGACGGCCTGTTGGATAATGCGTGGGTGAAGGTGACATTGGAGAAGCCAGCCGCCATCAGGCAGATCAGCATTCGTCTGCTTGATTTCCGCAAGAACAGCTATCCTCTGGAGGTGACAACTGCCGATGGTACTGTAGTATGGACAGGATACACCCCAAAAGGACTCGGTAATGTATATCTGGATATAGAGAAACCCGTAAAGAGTGCCACATATAAGATTCGCATGATAGGGCCAGCTACAGTCAAAGAAGCATTTGGCTCAATGACAGAACTGGCAGCCAAGAAGAACGTCAGCACCCAGGCTTCCAAGAGCAACAAGCTCAGCATCATCGAAATAGAATTCAATGAATAGACCAACCCGCAAGCTACTTTTAACTATAGCTATAATGTGGGTGTCAGTTGCCTTCGGGCAAACAGGCATCCACGTGGCGTGTTATTATGGTGATTGTGAGGCTGCCATCAGCTACACTTTCGACGCTTCTCCGATTGGGAAGAGGAGGATTGTGAGTAATAAAGCGAATAGGACAATTAAACCAAATGAGCTCAGCATTGCGCTGGGCTCATTTCATTTAAATATAGCCAATCGGCATAACAAAGATTAGCCAACTGGCGGAACAAAGATTAGCCAACTGGCGGAACAAAAATTAGCCAACTGACGGACTAAAAACACGAAATTCTTTGTTGTTTCATAAAAAAGTATTACCTTTGCAGCAGATTAATCTTTTATTGTTATGGAATTAGGGATTATTTACAAGAAAAGGATTGCAGACAAGTTGTTAAAGGACCAGCTTGAGGCTGCTGGGGTGGTGTTGATAGAGGGGTCGAAATGGTGTGGAAAAACAACAACAGCAGAGCACGTCGCTAAAAGTGTTCTTTATATGGATAATCCTAAGAATAAACAGAATTATCTCGTATTGGCAGAAAATAATCCGGAATTATTGTTCGAGGGAGAAGAACCGCGATTAATAGATGAGTGGCAAGTAGTACCGCAGTTGTGGGACACAGCACGCTTTATTGCTGACAGAAAGAAGGGGACAGGCCACTATATATTCACAGGTTCGGCTGTACCTGCTGATGATACAAAGATAAGTCACACGGGGACAGGACGTTTTGCCTGGGTTACTATGCGTCCCATGAGTCTGTGGGAGACAGAAGAATCGAATGGTAGCGTCAGCCTGTTAGACCTGTTTAATGGAAAGATGCAGGCTACTGTCGCTCCAGAGTACTCGTTGGAAGAAATCGCCTACATTTTATGTCGAGGAGGGTGGCCTGCCTCCATTGGTCTAACAAGCAAAGCTGCTTTGAAACAAGCGAAGAATTATGTAAACGGGGTATGCAAACGAGATATATCACGTGTGGACAATGTGGAACGTGATGCATCTTTTACCATGCGACTGATGCGTTCATATGCCAGAAACCAAGGAGGCCAAGTACCCGTCAGTGTAATCTATTCTGATATATCAGCCAATAAAGAGAAATCGATGAGTGAGGAAACCATATCATCTTACATTATGGCACTGAAAAAGTTGTTCGTCATAGAAGATATGCCCGCGTGGAATCCCAACCTGAGGAGCAAGACTGCCATACGTACATCAGATACCCGTTATTTTGTTGACCCGTCGATTGCAACAGCGGCTCTTGGTATTGGTCCCAAAGACCTGATGAATGATCTTAATACGTTTGGACTGTTATTTGAAACGATGGCAGTACGTGACCTGCGTGTTTATGCAGAGGCTCTTGATGGAGAGGTGTTTCACTATCGTGACAAGAACGGGTTAGAGTGTGATGCAGTAATGCATCTGAGAAATGGTGATTACGGACTGATAGAGATTAAATTAGGCGGTGAGACACTCATTGAAGAGGGTGCTACAGCGCTGAAAAAACTGGCTGACAGGATTGACACAAATAAAATGAAATCGCCCTCGTTTCTGATGGTTCTTACTGCCGTGGGGACGTATGCTTATCGGCGAAATGACGAAGTTATGGTAGTACCGATAGGCTGTTTGAAAGATTAAAAGAATGGGGTGATGTAATCTGTCATCCACTTGAGGCACTTCTCCTGACTCGACGGAAAACGCCAGTGGCCGCTCGTGGGAGTGATGTCGCACTGCTTGGGGGCAGTGATTTCATTGTATGCGGCCCACACAGATGTTGGCGAACAGGTGTCGTCATTGTACCCCCAACTTATGAAAGTCGGAACCTTTAAGATGCGGGCAAAGTTGACTACATCGAAGTATTGTAAGGTTTTGACGGCTTGGTCTTGCGGGATGATTACCTGTCCGTCGGCATAGTAATCGGAGAAAAATTTAGGCCAGCCACCAGCACGCTGATGAAGGAATCCCGTCAGGTCGCAGAGGGCAGGATAGAAAGGCGCACATAGCGTCACCTTTTCATTAAGTGCAGAAGTGACAATCGTCAGTGCTCCTCCCTGGGAACCGCCTGTTACAATTACGTTCTTTCCATCCCAGTCTGGCAGAGAACACAGGAAATCCACTGCTCTGGCGCAGCCTGCATATACATTTTTATAATAATAGGTGTCCTTTGACTCCATTCCCAAACGCATATACCCGTTAACTCTCTTTCGAGCCTCATTGTATTCATCATCAGGCAGGAGCTGGTTGTTATCATGAATCTCTATCTTCAGGTATATGCATCCGTGTTTTGGAAAATAGTCGGATGGGCTGATTTTCGTGCTGCCTGCTCCAGGTGGAACTAACACAACTGGATGCTTCTTGCCATCGAGAGGTCGTGTGAGATATCCTTGTATCCACTTATCTTTGCCCACATGAAGACGTACGAGCTTTGTCTCTAACTGCTTGTTGGTAGCATCGGGAATATCGGTGTATTCTGCATCAAAGGGCACTTTTCGTGCTTCCTTGAGGGCTTTTTGCCAGAACTTCTCAAAGTCCTTTGGCATTTCTGTGTAAGCCTTGATTCTTTCTGGTGCAAAGGCGAGTTTCACCAAATCGCCATATTTCTTGCCAGCGACAGAGAACTCATATTGACAGGCCAGGAATCCAGGCTCTTGCATCGTCCCCATAGATATGACGGCCTTACCATTGGTAAACACCGTGGAATCCATTGCAGCAGGAAGCAACATTTCTTTGCCTGTCTTATAATATACTTTTGTCCCGTTTAGGGGATTGCCGCCTTCTTTGACAATTATCTCTAATGTGGCATTCTCTCCTGGCAGGTAATAGCTGTCAGCATGATTAGGTATGGCAATAGTCTCAACATACGCCTTCCTTGCATTTCCATATTCTTGCTGAAAGTGTTGAGATTGTGCTGTTAATGACAACAGCATTGCACTTAATGTAATAGTTAGCTTTTTCATTTTCTTCTTATATTCTTCAGTCGCAAAGGTAAGGAATTTTCTCCAACCAAGCAAATATTTTTAGGAAATATGCTATAATTATCTTTCTATGTACTATAGGAAATACCTTTCTCATAACTGAGCACCTCCCCAGCCGCCAGCTATTGCTGCGAGGATGTAAGATGCTATCTGAAGGATGTATTTTACTGTCTTGTTCATAACTTTACTTTTTAATTTAATTTGAACACGGATTGTACAGATATTCACAGATTTTTATTGAGACAAAAACCGAAATAACCCTTTCTTGGACTAGCCAAGCGTGCAAAGCCCGATTACATCGGTCTTTAAGCTCTTTCAGAGCCTTTGTGTAAAGTGTTATGTTCTTGTCTTTAAAAGCAAGCTATTAAGCCAATTCCACACCACTTTTCACATCCACTACGTGGTTTCAAGCCCTCGAAAGCAAAAACCTCGATTGTTATCACAATCTGAAAAACCAACATTACCTGTCAACTGCTACCAAATGTTTTAGGAACATTAAAAACAAACCCGCCGACTGCAAAGCTTTTTATTGTTATATATAGAGAGTGTGTGAACAGGATGTGTAAGGTTTATTGATGTGTAACGATTTTTTAGGTTCGAAGAACCGATGTTTTTTCCGACGAGGACAGATAGCTGCTGAAAGCAGAAGTAGCAATTTAAGAGATTAAGACTTATAAGCTCGCTTATAGAGGATTAATATATTAAAGTGATACATAAAAGTCTTAAAGACTTAACTGGCCTCGGAGGGGTTTTTATGGTTTTTGTTTAAATATAATTCTCGGAGGGTTTTTGTTAAAATTTTTCTGTGATTTGACTTTGTCGATACACGCAAGACTCCAAGTTCTGACTAAGCCTCCCCGCAGGGGCAACTTCGGTTTGTCATCACTTGTCGCTTTCCGCGCATTCCGTGATTTCTGTGTGAAATTAAAGGATTTTTTCATTCATCCTGGACGATGGGTCCCTCTTTTGGACGCTGCGTCCCCCTTTTTGTACAGTGTGTCCGATTAAATGGACACATTGATGCGTAGCCATATGGTTTTTCTTCGTACCTTTGCACTCGCAAACTCGTGCGAATCTGCTTACGCAGTTTTAGCACTCGCAAACCACTCCCTCGGAGGAGGGATTTTAGAAAGGTATAGTTTTCAGTTTTTTTATTAGAAATTTGTTCTCTGGTCTGTGAAGATAGGGGTTCTACAAGTAAAGATGAACTACTATTAATTAACGCTCCCTGTGGCTGCTACTGCCGCAGGGAGTTGTTAAAAGGAAGCAGGTTGTTTGCGCACACAATTCCTGAGGCTGTTAAAAATGTTTAAATAGTAGTGCGTTTTTCGCATGTCTGAGTCCCTGTTACTGATTAAATTAGTACCTTTGCACTCATGAATTCGTGCGAACCTGCTCACGCTCGGCATAGTTCAAATACATTTGACTCTGCCCTCGCTTAATCGCAGCTTTGTCACCAATAAATTGTCGCGAACCTAGGTCTGTGAAGATATAGGGTTCAATTGCCTGAGAAAATTCGATTAAAATTTAACATATAACATATTATTAACTACAAAACAAAAATGAAAAAATTATTTTTACTAACTAAGACGCTCCTCGCAGCAGCTCTCCTCTGCGTCGGGCAAAATGCGTGGGGAGAAGCTGGTGATGTCACCACAAATGCCGACATTGATTTCAGCAATGCAATTGTTGATGGTGTCGTTGCAGGCACGGTAAATTCTATGACGATTGGTTCTGGTGCAATTGCAAGAAACGGTGATACAGGCTGGCTTTCTGTGTATGATGCTACAAGCACTGTCACTATTCCTAATGCACAGCGCGCAGGTTCGAAAGATCAGGTGAACATCAAGTTTAAAACTGCATGGGGACATAAAAATAATATGGGCTTTGGTTTTAACTTGAAGGATGCAGAAGGAGAACCTCTTGCGGCCTTCCAGTTTGCAAGATGGGATGATAAAGCAACCAGTAGCAACACGCTTAATATTAACATGTCTGGTCTTGTTGGTGGCCATTATAACAACAAACCTATAGCAGGACGTTACACGTTGTTTGATGTTACTGTTGATTATAAAGCTAGGACTATCACTTCTGTTGTATATTGTAATAATAACGATGGTAGCGGTACAACTAAGACAGAAACATTTGTGGCCACTCTTACCAATACAAATCCTATTGCCACATTTAATATTTTCGGCTATGGTGTGGGAGATAATACAGATCGTGCAAACATCTTTGATGACTTGACAATTAAGACTACAGAAGGAGACTATTCTGTTGATGAATATGACTATACTGTAAATTGGGTGTGTGACGAAGAAATTGTAAAAACCGCAATTCGTCAAGGTGAAGCGGACGCTGATATAGAGTTGTCAGGAACCGACGATGATCCTTTCTGGGTATCTACAAAAAAATACTTCTACGTAAGCAGTGATGTTGCGGGCAAAAAGGTTGCTTCTGATGGAAGCACAGTAGTTACAATTACGGTACGTGAGGCTGAAAATTGGGATTATACTATTAATGCAGTAGATGGAAGTAGTAATTTCCTCAAAGTAATTACAGCAGGAAGTGTTACAGAAGGCGAAAGTGTTACAATCACATATCCGCAGAATGTATTTGTTAGTAATAAGCTTTATGATATTGCTCTAAATGGAAGTAATCCAAGATTCAAGAGGACTATAACTCCAACAGGAGATGATTATGTAGTAAATCTTGCATATAGCAACGGGGTTGTTAATAACGTAACATATTACACAGAGGCAGAAGATATCACAGGTGTTATAACTGGTACAAACACGAACTATGCTTCAATGGATAAATATGGGTATGCTACAGATTATAAGGAAGTAACAACTCTCCCTGCTGGAAAATATATTGCAAAGGCTCGTTTTGATTGCGGCAACTCCGCTTCGGAAAGACACTATTACTTAAAAGTTGGTGACGATGTAGTAATGGACGGAGTATGTACAACTCAAACTCTACAAAATTATACTACAACTGAAGAATTCACTGTGGCATCACCAGCTACTTTGTCTTTTAAGGCAAATGGCGGTAGCGCGACAGGTGTTGACTGGTTCTATATCCAAAAGACAGGCGAAGTTGCCACTATCACCCCTGCTGGTTGGGCATCGTTCTCAAGCAGTTATCCACTTGACCTAAGCACTATCACTGGTGGTGAAGCTTACTATGCTTCAGCAGCAAATGGAGAAACAGTTACTCTGACGCCTACTACAGCAACTGTGCCAGCTGGCGAAGGACTGATGATAAAGGGTACTCCAAATGCTACATTCACTATTGATGTTGCTGCAAGCGGAACAGCTATTGAAGGAAACCGACTCAAGGCAACTGATGGTACTGAGATAGCAGCTTCTCCTGCTTCAGGTGCAGGCACCTACCACTATGTATTTGGCTATAAGACAAGCGATCCAACAGAATATGGTTTCTATAACCTCGCTTCTGCAACATCAGTAGAGGCAGGAAAGGCTTATCTGGAGATAACAAGTAATGGCGCTCGTGCTCTCCGCATCTCTTTGGGTGATATCACAGAGGTTGAGAATATTGAGGCAGAACCTGAGGCAAAGGCTCAGGAAGGCAAGTTCATCGAGAACGGCAAGTTGGTTATCATAAAGAACGGTGTTAAGTATAACGCTGCAGGCGCTAAACTATATTAAACATTAAAGATTAAACATTAAATTTCAGTTTTTGTATGAAAAATATATATATAATTCCAACCTTGAATGTGGTAAAGATACAGCCAACAAGTCTGTTGAATGAAAGCATGGGGATGCAAGGCGACTTAGATGGTAACGTTACAATAGGCGCTCGTCGTGCTCGCTTCTCTGAGTGGGAAGAAGAAGAGTAATATAACGGTTAAAGGTTAATGGTTAAAGGTTAAAGATTATAGAGATCTTAAAACCAAAGCTTTTATATAATCATCGCCCCTGTGGATTTCTTTCCGCAGGGGTGAGTTAATTTTTCTTGCTATTAATTTGGAGGTTTGAGAGAAATTCCTTAATTTTGCAGGCAGAAAAGATAGAAAAGAAAATGGATAAGCTACAACAGATATATGAGATAATCGATAGAGAAGGGATTACTAACGTTGTGGTACAGGAAATAGATAAATATATAGAAGATATACAAAATGGGACAGAAGATTTTTCTAGATTCAATCTATCAGAGCATGCAGGACTCTGTACGGCAGGTGCGCCTCTCATTGGGGCGTCCATCATCGCATGCTACGCGACAGCAAGCCTTACAGCAAGTAGCAATGTTGCAGGCAGCAAAGGATGCCCAACAAACTGGGAAATAGATAAGAAAAAAGAAAAACTTATTAAGCGATTCCGGACACTGCCAAGAGACTTCACTTTTGAGGAGGTGGTGACATTGTTCCAAGGCTGTGGATTCTCTTAAGAACAACTATATAAAATAAGGAGGTAACGACTATGGGATTTTTAAAATACAAAGGATATACAGGAAGTGTTGAGTATAGTGAGGAAGACCAGTGTCTCTTCGGAAAGGTACAGGGAATGACAAAGGATAGTATTACCTATGAGGGAAATACTGTAGATGAACTAACTTCAGACTTTCATGGGGCAGTGGATGACTATTTGAAACTTTGTGAAGAAAAAGGAGTGTCGCCAAGAAAGCCTTACACAGGAGTGCTTAATGTGCGTCTGACACCAGAGATGCACAGTGGAGCTGCTATGGCTGCCAAGCATGAGGGTATAACTATCAATGCTTTCATCAGGAATGCTGTTGCCAGAGCATTAGGTATTATGCTATAAGTTTTTAATTAAACTAAGGGCTTAAGGCTGTTAGCCTTCAGCAATATATAATTAAACCTCACACAGATTGAAAGGCCTGTGTGAGGTTTTTTATGCCTTGGAGGAAATTATTTTAGTAAAAAGTTTGTTACTATAAAAGTTTTTACTAATTTTGTACCCAGAAAATAGAACGTTGATATTATGACAGCAATACAGTTACGAGCAGAGTTGTTTCGCCAGATGAATCCCTTACTTGATAATGAAGTGGCTATGACAAAGGTGTTGGAATTTGTAAAAGGTCTGATGCCTTCAAACAGTCGTAGCGTTTCAGCAAGACGTGGATGGGCTGCTGCTGCCAAGAAAGCACACAAGGATGGACAGGATGCCTTGATTGTAGATGATGTATTTGTAGATGAGACAATGGAGGATTGGAAATGGTAAGCCAATTTGAGGTTTATTGGGTTGACTTAAATCCTACTATTGGGGCAGAAATGCAAAAAATACGTCCTTGTGTGATAGTAAGCCCAAAAGAGTTGAATGCTCATATGAATACTGTTATCATTATTCCTATTACATCATCAGTTCATGGCTATCCTTTCCGTGTAGGTTGTACTATTATGGGACGTAAAGGGGAAATAGCGACAGATCAGATACGTACTATAGACAAACGTCGCCTGAAACATAAGATTACAGATCTTTCTGATAATGAGATAATGAGTCTTCAAAATGTTTTAAAGCAAATGTTTTGTGAATAGTGATACAGAAATTATAAGGCTCACACAGACTTAAAACTCTGTGTGAGTTTTTTTTATATAGGGAGAAATTTTCTTTTTCCCCTTCGATGGATTTAATTTTTCTACTAGGGGGATTTTTATTTACTACTAGATATATTTTATATTCAAAGGCTGTGAACATATGTTCGTGAGGCTTGAACATAAGTTCTGCGACCTTGGACATGTGTTCGTGATCCGCGAACAGAAAATCTCTCTATTGGAAAATTATTTTCTCTCGGGGGGTAAATAATGTTTTGTCGAGAAAAATTATATTTTTCTTGCAATTCTCATAATCTTTTTGTAATTTTGTCCCCCAGAAAGAATAGATGATAAAAAGAAAAGCTATGAGTACTACTGCATTAACAAACCTGCGTGACTACCTGACTGGAACACTATCGCCTGACGATATGATGTGGTTGATGGAGGAAATGAAGGATTTTATGCGAGGTAAAGAAGAAAAGCTCAAGCCTTACTCCGTTGAGGAAATCCACGCTATGATTGAACAGTCGGAGTGTGACATTGAAGAAGGACGCGTCACTTCTCACGAGGATATGATGCGTGAGTGGGAAGAGGAACTCGCTCGTGAGGAACAAGAAGCACTTGAAGTGGCAAAAGCAGTATGAGGGTAGAATGGACTGAGCAAGCCAAAGTGGGAAGAAAGCAGGTAGCTGATTATATTCGCGACCGCTTTGGACTCAGGCACAAGAGGGATTTTATTCAGGAGGTTAACAAAGCTGTAAAAATGCTCATGCGATTACCAAATGTTGGTTCTGTTGAGTCTTTGCTCGCAGATTATCCAAGGACTTATCGGAGCATTGTAGTGAACCACCTCTTTTTACACAACATGCCCGATTAAATGGACATATTGATGCGCAGCCAAAGAGTTTTTCTTCGTAACTTTGCACTCGTAAACTCGTGCGAACCTGCTTGCGCTCGGCAAATTAAAAACAAGTTTTCTTTTGCCCTCGCTTAACCGCAGCTTTGCAGCCGTAAATAAATTACTAACTATCAAACAAACTAACTAATGACAAAAGCGATTAAATTGTTTTTTCTTGCTGTGTTTGCTGTTGTATCATTGTCAGCAGGGGCTGATGTGGTGTGGTATGATGGCAATAATGCCGTAAGCTACCAGGTTGAAGGCAAGGCGGCTCCTGTTGTTCAGCAAGCGCTTCGTCTGTTCGAGGGCGATATGGAACTGGTGACAGGCAAGAAGGCTGTTGCCTCGAAGAATGCTGCTATCCGCATTGTGCAAGGCAAGGGCAGCGATGATGGCTTCTGCATTAGTGTGAAAGATGGGAAGATAGTGGTTGAAGGCCACAATGCCCGAGGAGCTGCCTATGGCCTGTTGGAACTGAGCCGGATGGCAGGTGTCTCACCTTGGGTGTGGTGGGGCGATGTGAGGCCTCATAGCAAAAACAAGCTGTCTCTGCCAGAAGATTTTCGCATAGAAAAGACCCCTTCTGTTCAGTATCGTGGCATCTTCATCAATGACGAAGACTGGAGCATCCGAAAGTGGTCGCAGGACAATATGGGACCACAGACCTATAAGCGACTCTTCGAACTGATGCTGAGACTGCGTGCCAACATCATCTGGCCTGCTATGCATGATGTCAGTCCTGGCTTCTTTACAGTAAAGGGAAACAAAGAAATGGCCGATTCCTTCGGCATCTTGATAGGTACAAGTCATTGTGAGCCTCTCTTGCGCAATAATGTGGCTGAATGGGACGCAAAGAAGCGTGGACCATATAACTACATCACCAATCGTGAGCAGGTGCAGCAGTACTGGATAGAGCGTGTGAAGGAGGTGAAGGGTTCGGAAGAATTCTTTACTATCGGCATGCGAGGCATTCATGATGGTTCGATGGAGGGTGTGAAGACGAAGAAGGAGAAACTGGAAGGTCTGCAGCAGGTGATAGACGACCAGCGTGAGATTCTGGCAAAATACTATGACAAGAATGTGGAGAAGGTGCCACAGGTGTTCATTCCTTATAAGGAGGTGCTGGAGATAATGGAGAGTGGCCTGAAGGTGCCTGATGACGTAACCCTGATGTGGTGTGATGACAACTATGGCTACCTGACCCGTCTTCCTGATGCTGAGCAGCAGAAGCGCAAGGGTGGTGGTGGAGTATATTATCACCTCAGCTATTGGGGCAGGCCGCATGACTATCTGTGGCTCACCACAACGCAGCCAGGACTCATATATACTGAGATGAAGGCTGCCTATGACCACAACTGCCGCAAGCTATGGATAGCAAATGTTCACGACCCAAAGGTGGCAGCTTATGACTTGGAACTGTTCCTCGATATGGCTTGGGATATTGAGAGCCTCACCCCCAGCCCCTCTCCAAAAGAGAGGGGAGTGTTTACACTCAATCAGCACCTTGAGAACTGGCTTTGCACCCAGTTTGGGGCAGAGGTGGGGCATGCTATAGCGCCTGCTATGCGAGAGTTCTACCGCCTGAATGGCATCCGCCGCCCGGAATTCATGGGATGGACACAGGTAGAGCTCGACAAGAAGAAATATCCTGGCGGCAAGTCTGTTCCTACCACAACAGAGTTTACCAGAAAGCAGGCTTTTGAGCGAATGAACGACTTTGCACGAATCGAAGCAACAGTTGATGTATATTCGCAGATGATACCAGAATACCTGCGGGATGCCTATTTCGCTCATGTGCTTTACCCAGTGCATGCCTCAGCAGCTATGACTCGAAAGATGCTTTCGAAAAATGGTAAGGACTATAACCTCATACAGATGCTGACAGAGGCCTATAACACTATGAATAATGGAAAGTGGAAAGGTCTGATGTCAGCAGCTCCCCGTGAATTGCCTGTCTTTGCACCAAATGTGCATACAGAATTGCCACAACATCCGTCAGGAGGACCATGTATTGCCCGCAATGCTTGCCAGTATGACAGCAGTACCAGCCCTTGTACAGTAATAGATATGTTAGGACACTCAATGAAAGCTGTCGCTTTGGCAAAGGGTAACACCTTGATTTACGAATTTGAGAGTCCTGTAGAGGGCGATGCTGTATTGCGAACAGCGATGATTCCTACGCAACCCAGCGACAAGGGCGACCTGCGCTATGAAGTGAGAATTGATGACCAGACTCCTGTCGTCATCTCCCTGAAAGAACCTTATCGCTCAGAGCAATGGAAGAAGAATGTGCTGCGATGCCAGGCCCTGAAGCAGACACCAATCCGTCTGACAAAGGGTCCGCACAAGTTATACATCAAAGCCCTTGATGACCACATCATCGTTGACCAATGGATGGTGGATTTCAATAAAGAGCGAGAGTTTTATGTGATACCAGCTAAGTAAAGTTTAGAGTTGAGAGTTTCAAGTAAGTAGAAATGGGTGGAAAGGAAATAGAAGAAAGTAAAAGAAATAAAATATGAAAAAGAAAACGATTATACTTGCCGTAATGGCATTCTTTTCGTCGGTTTTATCGGCACAGGAGCAGGTGGACAAGAGCCTGTCTCGTCACAATTTCTTCTATGCGGGACAGAGTAAGCAACGCAGAATGTTCATTGTGAAGGATGGACAGGTGGCTTGGGCCTATAAGGATCAGCTGAAGCGTGGTGAGATAAGCGATGCTGTCCTGATGAAGGATGGACACATACTGGTGGCACATCAGTATGGTGTGGCAGAGGTGACACAAGATGGTAATACCGTTTGGCAGTATGCTGCACCAGAGGGAACAGAGATACATACCATACAGCCAATAGGCAAGAATCATGTCGTCTTTGTGCAGAACGGAAAGCCGGCAAAGGCTGTCATAATGGCGATTCCATCGACAACAATAGTGCGTGAGTTTGAGTTGCCTATCACCCCAAAGGGTTCTGTTCACGGACAGTTCAGGAATGCACGATTGACATCTCGTGGCACACTTCTCATTGCCAATATGTCGATGGGCTGCATTCATGAATTCACCAGTGACGGCAAAGAGGTGGACAGATGGGGAGGCTTCTTGCCTTGGTCAGTACAAGAGATGCCAAAGAATGGCAATCTGCTCATAACAGGCAGAAAGGGTAAGATACAGGAGATAAACCGTCAAGGCGAGACAGTATGGGAGATGAATACAACAGATTATGGTATCACCCAACCACAGAAGACTGTCCGTCTGAAGAATGGTGGACATATCGTCAATAACTGGTATAACGAATGGAACAAGACACCAATGGACACCGCCAATGCTCCTGTTCAGGCAATAGAAGTCGATAAAAACGGCAAAAAAGTGTGGGAGCTTTGTGCCTGGAAGAATCCAGATCTGGGACCATCAACAACAATACAGCTGCTCGACGAACCTGTAAACAGAGACAGGCTGTTCTTTGGAGACATCAATACCCCTTCACCAAAACTGTTCGTAAAACCCAACGAGCCAATCGGCATCGGACGAGGCATACACCCAGGGCGTGTGGCTTGGATTCACTCGCCAGGTGTTGCGAAATGGGACGGACACACAGGTTTGTGGGTAGAAGATCGTTGGAACGACCAGCAGAAGGCTGACGCTATGATACTGGAAGCTGTTATGGAACTGACAGGCGAGACAACAGCAAAGAAAGCTTGGGAGGCTCTCTTCCGCAGTTTTAATAAAACGCACGGACGAGGCAGCAAGGGCTACAAGAAGGGTGAGATGATAGCCATAAAGCTGAACCTGAATAATGCCATAACCCATCATGATACGATAGAACTCAACTCTTCTCCCTTTACCACATTGGCATTGGTGCGCTCTCTCGTCAGAGATGGTGGGGTGAGACAGCAGGACATAGTGCTATGCGAACCAAGTCGCGCCATTACAGACAGTATATATGATAAGGTGCATAGGGAGTTCCCTGATGTACGTTTCATCGATAACATCGGAGGAGACGGTAGAGAGAAATGCGAGTATTACCCAGAGCAGATAGTTTATTCAGCGGAAAACGGTAAGATGGCACGAGGACTGGCCAAGTGCGTTGTGGATGCTACCTACCTGATAAATTCTGCTTTGCTCAAGACACACACAGGACCTGGTGTCACATTAACAGGAAAGAACTGGTATGGAGCAACAGACATAAACCTGCTTTGGCGACAGAATGCCCACAATAATGTGAGTCAGGACAAGAAAAACGGAAAGCCTGGATATAAGACTTTTGTCGATTTCATGGCTCATAAGAATATGGGACAGAAGACACTTCTCTTCCTTATTGACGGCACCTATGGCTCTCGTGATGTTAATGGAGCACCAAATCCTAAATGGATGAAGGAACCTTTCAATGGCGACTGGGCTTGCTCGCTGATTGTTTCACAGGATGAGGTGGCTTGCGATGCTGTAGCGATGGATATGATTATCAACGAATGGCCAGAGTTTGGTAGCCTGAACTATTGTGACGAATACCTTCGCGAGGCTGCAAGCATACCAAATGCGCCAAGCGGAACAATATATAAGCAGGATGGTAAGCCGGTAGAGAAGCCTCTCGGACTTTTCGAGCATTGGAACAAAGAAAATAAATATACCAAGATTGACCTGAGATATAAAAAGCTATAGTGAAGAAGTCTTTTGTCATAGTAATGCTAATTATTTGCCACCTGATGGTTTGTAAGGCTCAGGTGGTAGATGCCTTTGGGGGAATCCTTCCCGTAACAGATAAGCAGATGATGCGAAGCCTGAATGGAGAATGGAAGCTGAAGGTTGTGGAGGGCATCAAAGATGACAATTCAGTACCCCAAGAGGATGGCTCGTGGGGGAAGATACCTGTTCCTGGTTGCTGGGAGGCTTATGGCTTCTGCAAGCCCACCTATGACAAGACCGACCCTCTGACAGGTTACTACAGGACAACATTTGAGGTGTCTCAGGAATGGAAGGGACAGCGTGTAGTGTTGCGTTTTGATGGTGTGCTATATGGCTATGACTTATGGATAAACGGAAAGAAGGCTGGCTCTTGGCGCTCTGGCTATAATACTGCATTGTTTGACATTACCCCCTTCTTAAACAAGAAGGCAGCAAAGCAAGAGTTGGCAATGAGGGTGATATCACGATTTCCGGGGAGCGACTTCGACTATAATGACGACTGGACACCAAATGGTATCTTTCGGGATGTGACGCTGATGGCTGTACCAGAAACACATATAGAAGATATCACCATAACCCCAAAGCTTACAGGCGAGGTTGACATAAAGGTGAAGGTTTCGAAGGATGGTAAGGGAACAAGTGTGAAGCATGAGATACTCGATGCCCAAGGAAATATCGTTGGTACGACAAAGGTGGAGAACCCACAGCTATGGACAGCAGAGACTCCTTATCTATACACTCTTCGCACGACATTATTACAGAAAGACAAGGCTCTGCAGACCTTTGAGCATAAATTTGGCTTTAGAGAACTGACAATAGAGGGAAATGTGCTAAAGTTGAACGGGCAACCCATAAAACTGCGTGGTGTGACCTGTCATTCTACAGACCCTAAGACAGTAAAGGTGATAGATGAGGCTTCAATCTTGCGAGATATGCGCCTGATGAAGGAAGCATCCGTAAACTATATCCGCACCTCTCACTATCCTCGTGAGCCTCGTTTCTATGAGTTGGCTGACTCGCTGGGATTCTATATCATAGATGAGGTGCCGTTTGGTTATGGCGATAAGAATCTGAGGGATTCTACCTTCTATCCTGTTTTGCAGCAAAGGGCGCAGGCAACGATACGGCGGGATAAGAATCATCCTTCTGTTCTGATATGGAGTCTTGGCAACGAGAATCCTCTGACGGAGATTTGTGAGAAATTAGGAGATTATGTAAAGAAAGAACTTGACTCGACTCGCCCAATCTGCTATCCACAGGTAGGGTCTTACTTCCGTCGTTTCAACTATGACTTCCCTAAGGCGGCTGATATTTATGCCCCACATTATCCTACGACAGATCAGATAGGAGGTTTCTATCAGCGTGCTGACAGACCTGTGATATTTACTGAATACTGCCACACCCTTGGTATCTCCTTCGAGGACCATAATCGCCAGTGGGAGATAATAGAAAAGACTCCCTGCATAGCAGGCGGCTCCGTATGGGAGTGGGTGGATCAGGGTATGCCGTTTGGAGGTAAGATGGATGATGGAAGATGGATGATGGAAGATGGAAGAAGGATGATGTATGGTTATGAGGAAAAGGTATTTACCTCAGGAGAAGGTGGTTTCGAGATGTATGGCAACAAGGGCACGGATGGTTTGCTGTATGCTGACCGCACACCTCTCCCGAATTATTACGAATTGCAGCATAACTACGCAAGAGCCTTTGTCCGTTCCGTCAGTTGTGGGTCGCTCGCTGCCAATCTGGAAATAGTCAACCGCTACGACTTCCTCAACCTCAAAGATGAGGTGGATTTCCATTGGGTACTGACTCTTGACCGAGATACCGTAAATCAGGGTACGTTTCGTCCCGACTGTCCGCCGCACTCCACAGTTCCTTATCATTTCCAGCTGCCCCTTATCCCCAATGAAGTCATCGCCTCGTCGCATTATGTGCTACACTTCACGCTCACAGATACTCAGGGACATACCTTCCTGCGTCAGAGTTTTGTGCTGAACAAACCGAAAGAGAGTTGGGAGGGTAGTGGTGATAACACTTCGATGATTCAGGAAGGTCCGTTGGTTCGCACAGGTCGCAAACCGACATTGGCGGAAAAGGTGACACAAAAGGAAAGGATAATAGAACGCTACTTACTGCCCTTATATAATAAGGATGTGGTGGCAGATGTGCAAACCAAAGCCATAAAAGGCGGACAGGAAGTGACCTTTACGCTTATTCCAGATACTGCAGATATGTTCAGAGCAGAGTTGGGATTGGCTTATTTGTTGGACAAGAATATTGATAGGGTTCAATGGATAGGACAAGGTCCTTTTGCCTCATATCCCGGACGCTATAAGGCGAACCGCTACGGTTTCTGGGCAAAGGAGAAGGACGACCTCTATTTCGAAGGAAATCATGGAGGCATTGATGCCGCCTTCTTCAGCGATAAGGATGGTAACGGACTGTTGGTAACAGGCGACTCCCTAAACATGAATTTCGAACAGACAGACAAAGGAATCGTAATGACGGTAAATGCTGCTGTCAGCGGTCAGGGGCCAAAGTTTGCAAAGACCCGTTTTCCTGGCTGGAGGAAGGGTGATAAACCTGTAACGGCCTCATTTCGTCTATATTATATAGAGGCATCAAAGATGCCAGAGACTGTAAAGCGGCTGTTTATGCCAGCTAAGGCTGTGCCTGCTCCACTGCATCCTTTCGTGACGCAGTATGATACTTATTTGATGAAATTTGAAGAGATTAAGGGATTAAGAGATTAAAAGATTAAGATATGAAAAAATTAAAGTTTTATGTTGCGAGTGCTCTATTGATGATAGCAGCAGTTAGTATGCAGGCTCAGAATACGCCTGTCAGTCAGATGGAAAAATTGGATCGTGGACTGATTGCTTTACCTAATTCGTCAGGTGGAGGAAAGTTTGTCAGTTGGAGATTCTTAGGAACTGATGACCCTGCTCGTACTACCTTCAATGTGATACGAAATGGTGTTGTTATAAAGGAAGGCCTGACTGTAACAAACTATAAGGACACTGGGGGTAGCAATTCTTCAGAGTATCAGATTGCGACGCTGGTGGATGGAGAGGTTGTAGAAACTTCTGCTCCTGTTAAGGCGTGGGCGAAGACTTGGCTGAAACTACCCCTGAATCGTCCTGCAGGTGGTAGTAACAGTAGTGGAGACTATACCTATTCTCCCAATGACTGCTCTGTAGGTGATGTTGATGGTGACGGTGAGTATGAGCTGTTCGTAAAATGGGATCCTTCAGACTCTCAGGATAACTCTGTAAATGGCTATACAGGCAATGTATTCATCGATTGCTACAAGTTAGATGGCACTCTTCTGTGGCGTATAGACTTGGGATGTAACATTCGTGCAGGAGCCCATTATACACAGTTTATGGTGTATGACTTCGATGGTGACGGAAATGCTGAGATGATGTGTAAGACAGCTCCTGGCTCAAAGGATGGTACAGGAGTGTATGTTAATCAGGCTACAGATAATACTGCTATCAAGAATGCCAGCAATACCAAGGATTGGCGCAATTCTGGTGGACGCATCAACGGCGGACAGGAGTACCTTACTGTGTTTGAGGGCTTAACGGGAAAGGCTATCAATACCATAGCATATTATCCTAACCGTAATACTAAGGCAGAGTTGAGCGAGGCAGAAGGTACTTTCAACTGGGATGACCGCAGTGGTAAGAGCGATAAGGGCAGCTATGGCAATCGTGGCGAGCGCTATCTGGCAGCAGTAGCATATCTCGACGGACCTGAAGGTAAGGCCAGCGGAATATTCTGTCGTGGATACTATACCTATGCTTACGTGTGGGCTGTAGATTTTGATGGTGAGAAGTTGACACCCCGTTGGCTGCATCGTTCTGATTCGAAGACCAAGTACAGCGTCGTAACCTATAATGCTCAAGGTACAGGAACGAGCAAGGAATATACCCCTTCTACGGCTACAAGCGGTAGTGGCAGCAATACGATGTATGGTAACGGTAACCATAATATGTCTGTCGGAGATGTTGATGGCGATGGTTGTGACGAGATAATATGGGGTGCTGCTGCCCTTGATAATGATGGTAAGTTGCTGTATGCCACAGGCTTCGGACATGGTGATGCTATCCATATGGGACAGATGATACCAGGTCGCGAGGGAATGCAGGTGTTTGATATTCATGAAGAGGGGGGCACCTACGCTTGGGACCTGCATGATGCGGCAACAGGAGAGATTATCTTCAAGGGAGGTCCTGAGGGAGTTGATAATGGTCGCAGTATGGCGGCACAGCTGACAAATAAGTCTGCAGAGTGGTGGTTCTCTTCAGCAAAGGCTCGTGAGCAGCGCAGTGCTGCAACTGGCGAGACAGCATCAGATAAGAGCGCCTCCCTGAACTTCCGTATGTACTGGGACGAGACTGTGCAGGATGCTCTGCTTGATGGTAATGTGGTTGACAAGTATAATTCTTCATCGAATAGCTTCAGCCGCTTGACGACATTCTCTGATCTTGGTCCAAGTTCTACTTGTAATAGCACGAAAAACACTCCAAACCTGTCTGCCGACATATTAGGCGACTGGCGTGAGGAAGTTATCCTCTATAGTGTCTCTGATGAGGAGACTTATCTGGGAATTTACTCCACTAATGTAGCTACCGCCTACAGGATACCAACCCTGATGCACGACCACACTTATCGTATGGGCATCTGCTGGCAGAATACGGCATATAACCAACCACCACATATCGGTTATAACCTTGTTGAGGCTACACAGACTCATCTGATTGTTGATAAGGATGTAGATGGAACGCTTGATGAAGAAATGAAATTCCTGATAGCAGGAGACTTTGTACAAAGTATGTCGGTAGTAAGGGGAGTCTCACCCGATGGTTCTTCCAAAAGAAATTGTCCTACGGGCTTTAGTCAGAAGAGTGATGCGGAGACACATGTCATCACTATCACAGGTACTCCGACACAGGTGGGTGTTTATAAGTTTGCAGTTAAGCTGACTGGTCTTGGTGGCGAAGCTGTCACAGATACAGTATATCTGCATGTTGCGGCTCCTACTGGTATTGTTGCTACGACTCCGCAGGTTTCGTATAAAACTACTATCTATGACGTATCAGGTCGCCTGTTGCCTATTACCGATGAGGCGCTGTTACCAAAGGGTATCTATGTCATCAAGCGTGAAAGTGCTTCAGGAGTAGAATTAAGGAAGATTGTGAAGTAAGAAATGAAGAAGTCCCTTATCCTTCTGGCAGCATTATGCTGTGTGGTGTCCTCTTGGGCCCGACCTCGGGTGCCTGTCATCCTGACTGCTGGTCAGTCGAATGCTGACGGACGAGTGCCGCTGAGCGACCTGCCTTTATTGAGAGACAATCTGCACTTCAATGCCCAAGGGGCTCAAGAACTGGGGCAGAGATTCTTTGACAAGATGCTGGAGCTGTGAGAACAGTTAACAATTAACAGTTAACAATTAACAATTAACAATTAACAATTGCCTTTAATGATGGCAGCAGCAACTTCCTTTAGGTTGCTTCTCTTCATGATGCTTGTGCTCGTGGCAGCAACAATGCTCGTGCTTATGGAACAGATGTCTCCTGAGGGCATTGAGGAGCAACAGGGCTAGGAGTATGGTGCTACCGAGGTTGAACCATGATGTCTCCTCTGCTTCGCAGCAGGCTCCTGATGTGAGGGCCGTCTGGAACCATTCCCCAGGCAGGCAGAAGTCTATGAAGCATCCCCAGCCTATTGCCATGATGATGATGGAGAGGAGATAGACAATCATCGTTTTCTTTCCCAATACCTTATTTATCACAAGTATTGACGCCATATTGCATGCCGGACCCGCCATAAGCAGCACTAGGGCGGCACCAGGTGTAAGACCTTTCAGCATCAGTGCAACAGCAATAGGAATGCTGCCTGTGGCGCAGATATACATAGGTATGGCGATGCACAGCACGAGCAGCATACTCATGAGCGTGTTGCCCCTGAAGATGGTGAAGAAGTCGTCTGGCACGAATACCGTTATCAGACCAGCAATGATGAGGCCTATGACGAGCCATTTGCCGATGTCTTCCATCATCTCGATAAAGCCGAAACGCAGAGCCTCCCGTATCTTGCCTGCAAAGGTGGTAGGCTTTTCATGAGAATGGCTGCAGCATGACTTTGTATCTTCTTCCGTCACTTCCTGACCTTCTTTCTCATCAGCAAAAGTATTTACCATGAGCCCTCCCATCAGAGCGTTGCAGCAGGCTGCTATTGGCCTTATCAACGCAAAAGGCAGTCCCAGCAGCGAATATGTCGCAATGATGCTGTCGACACCTGTCTCTGGGGTAGCAATGAGGAACGATACTGTAGCCCCCTTGGATGCTCCCTCCTTGCGGAGTGACATAGCGGTGGGTATTACGCCACATGAACACAGAGGTAGGGGAATGCCGAACAGCGCTCCGTAGAGAACAGAGCGGAAGCCGTGACCGCTGAGATAGCGGCTATATACCATACCAGGGATAAACGCATGCATCAGTCCTGCCAGCAGAAAACCCAGCAGCAGGAATGGTGACATCTCATTAATTAAAGCAAAAACTTCTTGCATAATGACTTGTATTTAAAATTTCTGGGTGCAAAATTACTGCAACCTTTTTGCAAGTCAAAGGCAATTGTTAGTTGTTAGTTGTTAATTGTTAGTTGTTAGTTGTTAATTGTTAACTGTTAATTGTTAATTACTAATTACTCTCTCCAGTTCTTTTACTAAAGCTTCAGGTCCTGCTATGATGCTTATCTTGCGATTGTCGCAGAGGGGTATCACGATGCCGCCTGCCTCGCGCACTATGAGCTGTCCTGCGCAGACATCCCACGGATTGAGGTTATACTCCCAATAGGCATCGATGGTTCCCATAGCGGTACAACAGAGGTCATAGGCGGCACTTCCCATCCTGCGGAAGCCACGCACCTGAGGAACGATGATGCTTACCTCACGTATGTTGTTGATGGGGTTGGTAGCTTTGTCGTAAGGGAAGCCGGAAGCCACAACACACTCCTTGAGGGAAGTCTTTTGCGAAACATGAAGGGGTTCTTTCTCCAACCATGCTCCCTCGCCCTTAATGGCTGTATAAAGCTCATTGAGATATGGAGCATAGACAACGCCTACTACGCAGTCATTCTTATAGGTGACGCCTATGCTGACGCAGAATACAGGCAGTCCCTGAGAATAGCTGTTTGTGCCGTCAAGCGGGTCCACCACCCATGCCCAGTCGCTGTCGGTATGCACATGCTGTCCTGTCTCTTCGCCCAAGACGGAATGGGTAGGGTAGAGGCGTGCTATTTCTTTCAGGAGATAGTCTTCGCAGGCCTTGTCAACCTTTGTCACTACGTCATAGACATTGCTCTTGGTGTCGATGCCGATATTCTGTGTGCGGAACGACGTCATCTGTATCCTGCCGCAATGCATCGCCATCCTCACAGCCGCCTCTTTTATTTCCAGCAGGGTCTCTATATCAGGAAAGTTATTCATGTTGTTTAATTCTTAACTCTTAACTACAACCTCACTTCCGGCCAGTTGTCGGCAGTCCATGTGATGGGCCGTTGTATAAGGAATGCTGTACCATTGCGTGTGGCGCTGTATCCGTGACAGATGAAGATGTCCTCGCCATCGAAGGTGTAGGCTGCACAATGGCCTGCTGCCTCCCATTCCTTCTTGTCGCCCTCCAAGACGATGATTCCGCCGCCATTCACCATATCCTTGCCGTCCTTGTCCAGATAAGGGCCTGCAACATCCTTGCTGCGTCCTACCGCTACGCGATAGTTGCTCTTCGCTCCACGACAGCAGTAGTCCCACGCTACGAAGAGGTAGTAGTAGCCCCCATGCTTGAAGATGAAGGGTGCCTCGATGGCGTTGGTGCCAGCATATTTTGAGGTAGGATTGGGTGCACAATTCTTGTAGTTGGGGTCATAGCGGCGTGCTATAGTGCGAGGCTTCTCGCCCTTGGCGATGTGCATGGTGGTGTCGAGGCGTGCCAGTTGTATGCCGTCCCAGAACGATCCCCATACGAGCCAGGGAGTGTCAGTAGCATCGTCGATGACGAAGTTAGGGTCTATGGCGTTCCAGTTGTCGCCTGTCATCTGGCCGTCAGCATTGCGCTTCCTCTCGTGGGAGGTGATGATACAGCCCTCGTCTTTCCACATATTGGAACGCAGCGAGCGGCTGCTCAGCAGACCTATTGCGGAGCCGTTCTTGCCAAATGTTGAGCAGCTGTATGCCATCCACCAGCGTCCGTGCCACTGTATGACATCAGGGGCCCACACATGATTGCCGAAGCCTGGCACCGAGTCGGTAGTCCAGCCAGGTATGACAGTCATCACAGGCTGTGGCAGCACCTTCCATGTCTTGCGGTCCTGTGATGTCATCTGCTGTATGCCCACACCAGTAGAATATACATAATAGGTGTCGCCCTCCTTCGCCATAACGGGGTCGTGCACCATCGGCGTCTCAGTAGTGAAAGCCTCTCGTGGGAAGCCCCTACGCGGCCCCTGTGCAGAAGCTGCAAGGGTCAGGCAACATGTAAGTAATAAAAGCAGTTTCTTCTTCATTCTGTTAATAGTTAGGAAATCCAGCTGCGAAGATACGAATTTATTCTGAATTTCCCAAAGAAAAGAGAAGAAAAAAATAAATTGGGGTATGCTGTCATCGGTGTCATCGTCATCGGTTGAGAGTGCGAAAAAATTAATTGTCATTTGTCACAATTGTCACAAGATAGAAAAAGGGAGTCGCGATTTGCGACCCCCTTTGTTCTTGTTTACGCTGCTCTCTTCTGGTGCTTGGCGAGGAACTGCGCACTCTTGGTGTACTTCTTGGTTACTGGGTCATAGGTGCAGTAGCCGCGTGAAACCCATTTGCGGAGCAGTGCTGAGCCGTCCCCCTTCATGCCCTGCGCACGTCGTACGGCGTTGAGGTCTTCAAGGGTGAAGGTGTCTGGAAGAAGCTCCATAAGATTTGGGCGTCCAGGCAGCATGACAGCCTTGTCGAGGTCCATTGCGCGACGCATATTCTCTCCGAAAATCCACATCTTACACCACATATCATAGTGGTATGACCAGCGCACGAAGTCTTCAATCTCATTGCACCACTTCTGCCCATTCAGGATATAGAGCACCATACCCCTCTTGAAAGCCGAGAGAGTGGCACGATAAGAGAGCTCGCGGTAGGTATCGTCGTCCGTAAGGGCAGAGTACTGCCTGTTCTCCTCTATCATCTCTGTTGCCAGCTTATTGGCTTTCTTGCATACTATGAGTCCCTTGGCTTCGTTCAGATGAGCTACGAACTCCTGAATCTGTTTCTGGAACTTATCGTCATAGACGCCATAGAGAGGCATACGGTCATCATCAGTATAGATGGTGCAGAACGATATGCGTGAGAGAGTGCCGTCGAGCAAAGAATCCTTGAAGAAGCGACGGCATTTGCCAGGAGTGGTCGAGGCATTCACGTTATAGCGCACCTCTACGCACTCACTGACCGACTTGGTGCCCACACGCTCCTGACCGTACTCTCCGCAGTCATAGGCCAGACGCAGTATCTCAGTGACATTATTACCCTTGCCATTGGTCTTGAGCTGGTTCAAAAGGCCGATTTCATCGAGACGACTGTACAGGAAACGTCCCTCAGCATCGGCCATCATCTGCACGAAGGCCGCAGGAGTCATGTCCGACTTCACCCATTGCACAGGTGCCTTGGGGCGCATCGGCTTCTGCTCGTTGGCTGGGCAAGCATCATACTGTTCCTTGTATTCCTGCAGCATCTTGCGGTTCTTGGCGTCCTTCTCCTTTATGTCGGCCATAATGGCGTTGATGGGTTCATTGACGCACGACTTGCCGCTCGACATCTCTGCCGCCAGCACATTGATGAATGTGGGCTCCACGAGGGCATTGTCGTTATAGCGGAACTTCACTCCCTTGCAATGTGCTCCCAACGGTGGGAACACACCCATTGCTACTGCCGGCTTCAGATGTTCTGGCACATTCTTGGTGATGTTACGCATGAACTTGGTGAGCTTCTTGGGCATCACAGGAGGCTTCTGGGCATGAATGCCGTTGGCTTCGACCATCTTGTCTATCTGCTGCTGTCTGCGAGCCTGTTCTATGGCACGCTTCATCAGATCTGGCATCGACTTCGTCTGTGGACGGTTGCAGGCAGAGCGGACTGTTGACATGAACTTCTGCTCATCCTCGCCATATCGGGGCATAATCTGTGCTATCCAGCGTGGGTCATCATTGCAGACATAGCGCAGATGGCAAGACATCGTGAAGATGAAGTTGTTGCGTGCACCCTGAGCAGGCACACCACCCAGCTGTTCCTCCATAGCCTTGATTATCTGGGGATAGCTGACACCATTGAAGTTGTCTTCGAAGCTCTCTCCCTCAGAAAGAGGTGGCAGGGGTGCAGAAAATGGGGTGTCATTTGTCACATTTGTCACAGCCTCGCTGACTTCACGCTCTGCAAATAGTTCCTCTTCGTCATAGTAGAGCACGTAGTCTCGGCATACTACGAATGAACAGCGAGCCAAGTCTTTGACGCTTCCGTCATAGGTCTCGTCCTCCAGTTGGGTTGCCATCCATTGCTGGGCTTCTGCCAGGCACATACCCTGAGGAATCTCGAATACCAGGCGTATGCCCTCATTGCTGGGTGATACGTGAGCAAAGGAGATACCCAGCTCCACTTCACGGCCTGCCACCTTATTCTTATAATAGGCGCGAGGGTCGATGGTGAGGTGGTCTACATCGTAGATAGACAGTCCGCTGGGTACTGCCGACTGGTTGTGACGATAGCCGTCAGAGAAGTTAGCATGGAAGCATACCACAGGCAGGTTGTCCTCCTTCAACTTGGTCTTCTGCTGGTTGAAGGCCTTACGCGTGAGCGTACCTTCATTAACAGCCTTGAGCTTGGCGGCAATCTCCTGACAAGTGTTACGAACGAGCTGGTCGTCGAGAGTAGCGTTAAGGAGCTCAGGAGTGCAAGGTTGCATCTGAGCTGGAGTCTTGATTGACTTGGAAAATGAGAAAGAAATTTTTCTAATCATAGTGTTTAAATTTTTAAAAGTTTGACATTTCGGAATGCGCATTTCCAAGTACAAAGGTACTATATAAAAAAAGGAGTAGAAACGAAAAACTCCCTTCGGAAGGATTTCGGAAGAAAGTCGGAAATCTCGGAAGGGAGTTGGAAAACTTCGGAAAGAAGTTGGAAGAGTATTGGTGTTTAAGACGTCAATTTTGTATCATAACGGCTTAAAATGGGTTTGAATCTCTCTGCAATCTGGTCACAAATCTCGCGGTTTGTGGCTTGTACGGGATTAGGGGATGTTGGTGACCATAAGCGGTAAGAGTCTGTGCGGTCAAACATTATATTGTAGTTGCCATTCTTGCGCACAGTGTCATGCCCCTTGCCTGGAATCATGCTGCATATTATGGCATCGAAACGGTTAGGGCTTATGTCGCTCATTATTATGTTCTCGTCAACCATAACGCGCATTACGTGTGGCCACGTCCACATAGTGTCCCCATAGGCTATTTCCTTGTTGATTCCGCGCACAATCTCAATGAGTCGTGCGGCTTTTTCTTTCTCACGATACCTTGCATAGAATTCTTTTGGCATGTGTTTGGCATTAATAGCTGGCTTTCCTGTGATGCTGGATATCACATCGTCCACGTCGCCTCCCATGCCCTCATGCTCAGCCCACATATTGATAAGGTCTACGTAAGGCCTGCGCTTGCTGTCACTGGTAAGCGTCAGGGCATGATCCACGATGTAGTCAACAGGAATAGGGGGGAGGTTAGAATGTGTCGTCTTCATGTGTAAATCCCTCAATTCTCTGTTCGGCATTCAAACGGTTTGTAACATCCAGCAGTTGTCCGTCTGTTGTCTGAAAACGTATAGTGAAGACTTCATTATGGAAGTGGTGCAGATAGGTATGTAACTGCATGCTGAGGTCGTTATAGATCTCATCGGCTGTACCTTCTGACTCAAAATAGAATCCCTCATAACGATTGCTACGGACGCGGTATATGCTTCCAGGCTCATCGCCAAAGCCCTTGAGGCACATCACATCCAGTGTGGCCGTGTAATCATAAATCTGCACCTCATTGCCGTCCTTGTCTTTCTCTACAGGCATCTTGATAAAGCAATTCAGCAATTTCATGCGCTCCAGGATGTAGTCAGCACCAGCAGGGATTTCCTGTTGGAAGTCGTACTCTATTATTTTTGCCACCCAATACAGGTTAGTACCCTTGGGAGTGCACAGCGAACGGCAGTCCTCTACGTCAACAGGTACTAGCTTGCCGGCTGGATATTCCTCACCCAGGTCAAGCACAGGGTATGATTGGCTGTCTATGAGGTCACCCTCTTCATTCTCTTTCCAAGTCACCAGCGTGGCAATATGGCGACCCACATATCCCCCCCGCATAGATTACGTCGTAGGGTGAGTCCAGTTTCAAAATCTGTGTTTTCATATCATCTGTCTATTTATTTTGTAGGCAAAGGTACAAAGAAAATCTGAAATTAGCGCATTCTTTTAAAAGATAATTTCCCGACCTTGTGACAATTGTGACAAATGACACCCCATTTTTTTGCTCCATCCCAGGAGGCAGGGCAGAGTAGAGAGAACGGTAGCATGATTGTAAGTTGTTGATGTACAATAATTTAATAAATAATATATATATAATGATATATAATATATTAAGGTATATATATACTATTTTATATAATATTCTATACTATTTTCTATTATTATTATCTGTTATTTACTTTATTATATACTTATAATCATTATTAGTAATATATATATATATTGTTGTTAGTATCCCTCCACCGCAAACCTGCGTGTAAAAAAAAGCTGTCACAATTGTCACAATTGTCACAAAACGGACAAAATTTTGTTCCTCCCCGAGGAAAAAATATTTTCTCCTAAGGGAAAAAAACAAAAGAAAATTGAGAGTGAAAGTGAGGAGTTAAAAACATACAAAACAGAATCAAAAACAGTCATTTCCCTCCCCAAAATTTGAGAAAATTCACTGTGCGCGCGAACAAAATGCGAAAATTTCTGCGATGGTATTGTAGCGAAAAAAAATGTAATAAATAATAAAGTACGATTTCATCGGAATTATTACCTTTGCATCCGCATATTTGAAAAATGTTGCAAATTTCGGTAGAGTGATAAAAATGTCGCAAATCTAAGTCTGAAAATACAAATCAAATACATTAAAAAATAGTAAACCTTTAAATTAAAAAAACGAATGAAAAAAATTTTATTTCTAATCGCCCTTTTCACCCTACTGGGGGGGGCAAATTCTTATGCTACTAAGCTTTATGCCACTTATGGCACACCTGCTGCTAATGGTTCGTGGGATTCAGGAACTAGTACCTATACATGGACAGGAAATTCAAACAATTTGATGAGAATTTTCACGTTTTCAAGTGGTGAATTACGAAATTTTAATTCCCTCCATTTTACAACATCAGATTTGTCGGATGGAGGTGTCTACCGATTATATTTTCATGGCCCGAATAAAGAAATAGCTTTCTATTCTCATGGTGAAAAAAATATTGTTTTTGCAGATCGTGAAGAATTAAAAGGGGTTGATTTGGCTACTGTAACAGGCATCAGTTTTGGTGGCGCATCTGGTAGTGGTTCTATCAAAATCACTAAGAAACCATATATTGTAAAACCGATGTCATTAACATGGGGTGATGATGGAACAGCAGAGATTGATCTTACCGACTTAACTGCTTCAGGTGGCTTCTCTCTCAACGATCAAACAGGTGAACTTACTTGGACAGAAGGAACTGGTGAACTGAGTATCAATTTCCCTGCTGGTGGTGTTAATCTATCTTCTATTACTGGATTCTCAGTGACTTATACAGGAACTAATCTTTTTGGTGGTTTTAAAATTGGTACAAGTGAATCTAAGAAAAAAGATTTTTACTCAAATCCAACAGGACGTGATGACTTGGCATCACATATAACTGTTGAAAATGTTGGCGATCCTTCTGCTATAACTCTTTGGAAGTGGTGGCAAAATGGAGAAACAGGTACTATGACAATCTCTTCTATAAAATTGAAATTTAAGGGAGGAGTGATAAAGGCCGCTAGATCAAAAGGAGAAACAGCCATAGAATCTTTAGAACGTAAATATTATCAAGATGATGAGTGGAAGACAGGAACTGTTACCTATTCTTATGGAGAAAACATAGGGACACCGATAGGAGATGGAAACTCAACACAAGACGAATATATTGAATTATCCAAATATAATGAGATTAGGATGTATGTTTCAAAAGGTGATGTGCGAGTCTTTATGGTAAAAGAAGATAGTTTTGACCCATCAGTAGAAGGTTACATCATTACAAAAGACGGCGTTAAGCAGAATGGCCAATGGAATGGAACACAAGATACTGACCACAAGTTGGTAAAGAATGGCGATTATTATTATATTACTGTTAGTGATATTAAAGCCGCTTGTGGTGGTCAAGCTAAACTTATTGGTGTGAAAGCAGAATATGGTCAAACTGTTGATATTAGTAAAGTAGTGGTTGTTAGTGAGTTTGACTACACTATTTCTGGTTCTGGTCCTCTTTCTATAAGTACTACAAATGCTCTTGCTGACGCTACTGCAACAAGTTATGACGCTACTGGCGTAACAGGCACTGGTGTTGACCTTTCTGGTGCTGCTAATGCAAATGCTCTCTTTGTTGCTAATGCTGGTGTTCTTTCTAACACAAACAATGTGATTGTTGATGGCGCAGCTAGCCTTGTCTTGACTGATGGTAACTATCCATTTAGTGCTCCTGAGACATTTACTGCAACAAGTGTTTCTTTTAATCGCACATTCAAAGCAGGAACACGCTCTACAGTTTGTCTGCCATTCGCTCTGACAGCAGCAGAAGCAGCAGAAGCAGGTACTTTCTATGAGTTGTCAGGTACAGAAAATGAAGGTACACAACTTACTTTCACAGACATAACTGCAAGTGGTACGACTGCTTATAAGCCTTATATCTTTGAAGCAAATGCAGATGGTGCTCCATTTACTGGCTATTCAAGCAAGGAAATCGCAGAAACTCCTGCAACATTCACGGGTACAACAGTCGAAGGTTACACTCTGACAGGTGTTCTTACTGGTAGTTCTGATGTTGCTGCTGACCATCCAGGTAAGAAGGTATATGGTTGGAGCGCTAACTCTGGTAAGGAAGGAACTTTCGTAAAGGTTGGTTCAGGTGTTTCAATAGATCCTTTCCGTGCATATGTTGTATATAATGGTAGTGGAAGCAGTGGTGCAAGATTGGCAGCACGCTTTGTTGGTGGTTCTGTAACGGGAATTAATGAGGTTTCTGAGGCTCAAGGCTTCAATAACTTTGAAGGTAAGGTCTTCGAGAATGGCAAGATTGTCATCTACAAGAAGGGCATGAAGTTTAACGCTAACGGTGCTAGATTGAAGTAAGAAAAAGGTTATAGGTTATGGGTTATAGGTTATAGACCTTGGCCCATGACCTAGCCAAGAACGGATAAAAAAAATAAGGAGAAATAAGATATGAAAAAGACATATATAAATCCAACCTTGAAGGTAGTAGAGATAAAAACTCAAGCAATTCTCGCTGGAAGCCTGGATGCTGAAGAGCAGAATGGTGGTACACTTAATGCTCGCCGTGCTCGCTTCTCTGACTGGGACTTTGAAGAAGAGGAGTAATATAACGGTTAAAGGTTAATGGTTAAAGGTTAAAGATTATAGAGATCTTAAAACCAAAGACTTTTATATAATCATCGCCCCTGTGGATTTCATTCCGCAGGGGTGAGTTTTGTGTATACAGCACTATTTATATCATTTCGGGTATAATTTTGAGGGAAATGATAAAATTTATACCCGTTATGGTATAATCTTCAAAAAATATAAGTACTTTTGTAGCCGTTAAGGTATAATCGATATGGCATATATGAACAGGTTTACGCAGTCGGAGGACTATAGGCGCGACGAGCTGATACGCATGATAGAACATTCTGTCGAGAATATGACATTGGCGGAGTTGGAGGCGTTGTACTATGACATGATAACAAAGTCGTACATCAACGATAGTGAATAAAAATATGGGTTCATAAGTAATGATTTAGACAAAAACAATGATTATCATTAACCCTATCTGAAAAGTTTTTTTATATTCTTATGTCACACAACAATAACATTCCGCAGGCTGTTTTTCAGGTTCAACAAAGTGGAACCGAGGTTTTTATTGTTTTTGTTAAATTTTAATTCTTTGGAGAAGATAGAAATCATAAAACGTTGTTTTACGACTGCTGTGAGGCCGTCGCTGAAGACGTCGTGGTGGCTGCTGAAGATAATGATACCAATATCGCTGGCGGTGCGCCTGTTGCAGTACTACGGCGTGATAGAATGGTGCGCCCAGTGGCTGAACCCTGTCTTCCAGTATCTCGGTCTGCCAGGAGCATCGGCAATAGCCTTCCTGACAGGCGCTTCTGTCACTACCTATGCCAGCCTGGCTGTGATGCTGTCAATGACCCTTACCATGCGGCAGGCGACGATAATAGCCATAATGGTGCTGATATGTCACGCCCTGCCTCTGGAGTGTGCAGTAGTGAAGAAGGTGGGCTCAAAGCCTTTCCGCATGGGACTGATACGTATAGCAGCGGCTTTCCTTGCGGCACTGTACCTGAATATGGTATTGCCTGAGATGAGCGCTCCCTTCGGACATGTGGCGCCATCGGATGTGAGTGTCACCCTGCTGGACGTGTTGCAGGAATGGCTCTTCCTGTCTGGCAAACTGGTGATAATGATAATGGGTATCATCTATTCGCTCTCTGTGGTGCAGCGTATGATGGACGACCTGGGCATCATGTATCATCTGGTGCGTCCGATAGAGCCGCTGATGAGCTTCTTCGGCCTGCCTCGCAATGCTGCATACCTGTGGCTGGTGGGAAATGTGCTGGGCATCAGCTATGGCTCGGCAATGATGATAAGCCTTGAGGAGTCAGGACAGATAACAAGGGAGGAGGCAAACGAGGTGAACTATCACCTCATAATGAACCACTCCATGCTGGAGGATACTATGGTGTTCGCAACAGCAGGAGTGTCTGCCCTCTGGATTCTCTCCACGCGAATGCTGTTCGCCCTGCTGCTGGTATGGGGCAGGAGAGGAGTTAAAAAGTTGAGAGTTTAGAGTTGAGAGTTGAGAGTTGAGAGTTACATTATATAAATGCTAGGATGGATATGAAACGTTTGTTTATAGTAGTAGTGATGGTTTGTGGCTTGATGACGGTTATGGCTCAAACCAAACAGTTCTGTATTGCCAAAGATGGCAAGGCGGCAACAATAGTAGTGGATGAGAACGACTGGAAGGGCGTCCTGCGTGCAGCTAACGACCTTAGCGACGATGTAAGGAAAGTAACAGGCGTGGAGGCCCCCCTCACCCAACTGGGGGAGGCCGGGAGGGGGCTCATCATCGTTGGTACTATCGGCAAAAGCAAGGCCATCGACCGCCTTATCAAGCAGAAGAAACTCGACATAAAGCCTATCAAGGGCCATTGGGAGGGCTACTGTATTGACGTTGTGGACGGAAACCTCGTGATTGCTGGTAATGACAAGCGAGGCACCATCTATGGCATCTACGAGATATCTAAGCGCATTGGCGTCTCTCCCTGGTACTGGATGGCTGATGCGCCAGTGGTGCATAAGGACGAGCTTTATTGGCCTGTTGGACGCCATTACGACTGGCCTGCTGTGAAGTATCGCGGCATATTCATCAATGACGAATGGCCATCATTCGGCACATGGTGCAATACCCACTTTGGTGGTGTAAACTCCAAGGCCTATGAGAAGATTTTCGAGCTCTTGCTGCGCCTGAAGGCCAACTATTTCTGGCCTGCTATGTGGGCAACAGCATTCAACGAGGACGACCCTGAGTCACCCCGTATTGCCGATGAGATGGGTATTGTGATGGGCACCTCTCACCACGAGCCGATGATGCGCTCACATCGTGAATATCTGAACCGCAAGGAGCAGGTTGGCCCCTGGGACTATGCTACGAACAAGGAGCGCGTGGATGCCTTTTTCCGCGAGGGTATGGAGCGCAACAAGAACTTTGATAACCTCGTCACTATTGGTATGCGTGGCGATGGTGATGTGGCTATGGGAAAGGGCGACGATCAGGAGAATATGAAGACGCTGAAGAATGTCATAGACGGACAGCGTAAGATTATCAAGGATATCTATGGACGCCCCGACGCCGTGCCCCAGTTATGGGCTATCTTCACGGAGGTGCAGCGCTACTATGATGCAGGCTTCACAGTGCCTGATGATGTCACCCTGCTCTTCTGCGACAATAACTGGGGCTACATACGCCGCAAGGGAACTGAGAAAGAGCGCAAGCGCAAGGGTGGACTGGGCCTGTATTACCACATCGACATGAATGGCGGCCCTTGGAATGACCGCTGGATAAATACGACAACAGTACCAAAGCTCAGAGAACAGCTGAACCTTGCCTACAAGAGCGGCATCGACCGCATCTGGATTATCAACGTAGGCGACCTGAAGCCAAAGGAGATGCCAATCTCGTTTATCATGGACTATGCATGGAGGCCGGATGTAAAGCCTGGAGATGAAGATGGTTGGCTGAAAGAGTGGACTCAGTCGGTGCTTGGCGGTTCTGCTAAAGAAGATGTCAAGGAAGCTGCTGACATCATCGCCCTATACTCAAAGCTCAACCTCCTGCGCAAACCCGAGGCTCAGGTGCCTGGACTCTTCAACTATGAGGAAATGCTCCACTTGAACGACCTGTGGCAGTCAATTGTTGCCCGATGTGAGAATATCAAGGACAAAATTCCAGCTGAAGCGCAGGATGCCTTCTACCAACTGGTATATTACCCCGCTGTAGCTTCGGCCGGTGTCGCTATGATGTACAACGCTGCCACAATGGGTGACAGCCTCACTGTCTGCGACCTGATGGCAAAAGACCAGAGGCTAACTAATTACTATAATAAGATATTGGCAAAGGGAAAGTGGGACGGCATGATGCTCGACAACCACATCGGCTACACACAGTGGTCTATTCCTGACAAGAACTATCACCCCATGAGTCTGGGCTATAAGGTTGACCACAAGCTTCTCACCTCGTTTGCCAACCCTTCAAAGGAATATTCCATCCGAGCCATTGATTTTGACAATACTGAGAGAGATGTACATCCCTGCTTTAACGGATGGACCATACTATGGGGACTCGGACGTGGCGACGGCTGCATGGGCGCCGATGACGTGATGAAGGAATGGCCTGCTGACGGCAGCGGTCCGAAATTGGAGTATGACATCGAACTGGCAGAGGGAAAGATTGCAATCGGAATATTGCCTACTCAGGACGTGATGCCTGCTCGTGGTCTGCGCCTCGGTGTACAGCTGGATGACCAGCCGATGCAGGTAATAGATGCCCGTCAGGGATTCGTGGATACTTTCCAGGAGTATACTCCGCAGAACCTCGCACAGTCAAAGAACCTGAAACCCTTGCCTCCGCATAACAACCTCCTGCTCAGCGGTTGGAAAGACGGTCATAAGATGCTTCGTCGTGACGAGGTGTTCGATAACCTGCGCTGGCTGGAGGTTCACTTTGACAGCGCCAAAGAGGGCAAGCACAGGTTGAAAATCATAATGATTGACCCTGAAATAGTGATAGAGCAGATTGTTGTCAACCCAGACAACAACTGCTATAGCTACTTCGGACGATAAGGACTCTGACACTTGGGGCAGATGCCCTTGATGACGTATTCTGATTCGTGTATCTCATACCCTTCTGGTATGGGAACACTTGGTATGGGAACATCTTCAAGACATATTGTCTCGTGACATTTTATGCAGGTCAGGTGAACGTGACCCTGATGCTGGTAATGACATCCATGCTCATTGTCGTGGATGCAGTTGCAGATACAGTATTTCTGCATTCCAGAGCCATCATCAATGAGATGCAGCAGTTGCTTTTCGGCAAATAGCGTAAGCGTTCTGAAAATGGAAGAAGAATCCATCGTAGGCATCTTGCTCTCCACGTCAAGGAGTGAGAAGACACCATGAATGTCTTCGTGGATGGTTTTCAGAATAAGCAGACGATTGGCGGTAATCCTAATCTCTGCATTGTTTAAAATATCTTCGTATATCTGATTCATTTTATATCATTGAACATTATGAATTGTGAATTGTGAATTATGAATTAAAGAAGGCTTCTGCCACATGATTGTACTTTATGCCGTCGCTGCCCCTTACGAGGAATACTACCATACTGACCTTATCACCTTCCTGTGGTGTCCTTTTCTGGTCGCTGTGCAGTAGTTTTATAGGTGCATATCCTTCCTGACTCATTACTCCTCCGTCAGCATGGGGAAGGGAATCTGTTATTCTGTATTGGAAGGTGTGTTTCTTATTGTCGATGGATATTATTTCTGCATCGAGGGTACCAAATACCTCGCGACCTGCGATATGGTCTTCCTGCTTTATTATTACTGCCGACTTAAAGCGGCTGTTTGCAGGGATGATGGGGGTGAACCATACATAGTCGCCTATGAGAGGAATTACTTTGGGACTCTTGGCGACGAAATGGCGTGAGCCGCTGTCAAAGATGTGGAAGAAATCGTTCTTGGCGTCATAGCTGTTTACATATCCGATAACAGGAGGGATAATCATCGGCAATTCTGGTTCCCTCTTCAATGGACAATGTTCCGGATGGCGGTTCAGGTAATCTACGACAACGCGTTCAGTCCTGTCTTGAAGAGACATAAAAATTCTCCCGTCAGCAGTTGTCTGGATTTCCTTATCCTCAGGACGCAGAAACAGGTGAAATCCCCAGATGCGGATAAAATTAAGCAGGTTGAAATCGTCGTACTGCTCGGATATCTTCAGTGCCAGTTGCAGCATACAGGAGTGGAGTAGGGAAGGGCGCTCCACTGGTATCTTGATATATGTTGCCAACAACATACGCGTCTGTTGTGAGCCACATTCCTGAAAATGGTCCTTCAGATACCAATATATGGCCCACGCCGTATCCCTCGGATGTGTTTTTGCTGTCTCCAAGGATGCTAAAAGTTCTTCCCAAGTTATTGTTTTAGCCATAGTCCTATATGCCAATTTCTTTTCCGCGCTATCTTCTTTTTGTTCCCAGTCTTGTAGTATTCATACTGCGACTCCACATCAAAAGCATTTTCTTTATACTTTATCTCATATCCTGTTTCGGGAGTTCCTATTACGTTGATGGTATCATAGCGTATTTCCAGATGTTGCAGATGGAAATCAGAGATGTATGCCCTTGCAGCCCTGATGAGATTATTCTTTTTCTCCAGGTCTATGGCTTTATCAGGCTCGCCCCATATATCGGACGTCCTTGTCTTTACCTCAATGAAAAGAAGGATGGTGGAGTCTTCATCAATACATACGAGGTCTATCTCATGATGTTTCTTTTGCCAATTACGATGACGTATGTACCATCCGTGCTGCTCCATATATTCTGCGGCACGTTCCTCACCCCATCTGCCTAAATCATTTTTCCATGCCATATCCGATTGCTGCGTATTCTGCTGATTTCAAAGGTACTAATAATAGGTATTTGGAAGCCTTTTTGAGTAAAAGGTTTTATAAAAATCATATTTTTGTTGCCAAAAATTTGCACATCTCATTTTTTCTTATTACCTTTGCAGCCGTAAATTTGAAAAACGACCTCTTAATGGCGGGATAGCTCAGTTGGTTAGAGCGTCGGATTCATAATCCGGAGGTCGGGGGATCGTAGCCCCCTCCCGCTACATTAAAGGAAAATAAAATGAGTTACGCGATTCACGTAACTCATTTTTCTTTATCTCTATACTTCTTGTTTCCTTTTTACTTCATTCCTATAACGGCTTTAGCACCTTCGTTTTCTGGGTCAAGCTCAAGCAGTTTTGCTGCAACCTCTTTACCCATCTCCATATTATCGATGCAGTTTACATAGTAATACAGGAGAGTAGCGTATGCAGCAGCAAGCATCTTGTTCTCACCAGCAGAACGGTCAGCCTTAGCACCTAAGATGTCTGTGAAGGTAGCATAGTGAGGACCAGCCAGTTTAACCTGCTCTTTCTGGTCGATGGGCAGTGAGAATGGCAGTGTGGCACGCTTGTTAGCTACGTATGCAGCATTTGTTGGATACTTCTCTGCCAACTCTGCATATATTTTGTCAGCCTTCTCGTATGCAATCTTCTTGTCTTCTGCAGATGTCTTCTCGTCAGCTAACTGGTCTGCATACAGAGAAGCAACAGCTTCTTGCAGAGAGAAAGACTGCTGTGACTGAGCCTTTACATACTTATCCAAGTATTCACCAGCCTTAGCATAGTCAGAGAGCTTCTTATAGCAATCTGAGATGTCCTTATTTGCCTGTGCCTTTGTAGGAGCATCAACATTGTCGAGAGTCTGCAGCTTCTTGTACTGCTCAATGGCTTCAGCATATTTGTCAGCTCCTTTGAGGGCACGTGCATAGTAACCATAGTCGAAAGATGATGCCTTGAGGGAGTCAGAGTTATTGAACAAGTCGTTTGCACCGTTAAGGGCTGCATCATAGTTCTTCAATTCAGTATTGTTGAAGAGGATAAGGCGGTTAAATGATGCATTGCGTGGGAACTTAGCATGTCCCTGCTGAGCAAGTGACAGTGATTTCTGATAGTCCTGAGAAAGGAATACGTTGGTAGCATAGTCAGAAATCTGGTAATCCTTCATATCATTCAAGCTAACCTTGTTATAGTACTCAATAGCCTTCTTCATGTTGCCGGCACTTGAATATATCTCTGCTGCAATGAGGTCAACAGGATAGCCTGGGCATTCTCTTTTCAGTGCCTCAAGAGCACCTACTGCATCCTGAGGGGCTGTCTTACTCATTATCTGTGCATAGCGACGGTATCCGTCAGGATTCTTTGGATCTGCATACATTGCCTGCTGGAAGTTCATTGCTGCTTCACCACCATTGTCTTCACCAACAGCAATGTTACCAAGAAGGAGATAAGGCTTAGCGTTACCCTGCTTGCCCTTTAAAAGGTCAACAGCTTTCTGTGCATAGAGCTTTGCATTAGCATAGTCCTTAACAGAGAGATAAGCACGACCGATACTTACAAGACCGTCAATGTCTTTCTTGTTTTCCTTTGCAATGTCTTTTATCTGATCTTGTGCTTCAGGTGTACCCTTCTTAAGAAGTTCAGATACTTGTTTCATGAGCTGGTCAGAGTCATTGCTCTGAGCCAGTGCTGGAGCTGCGATGAATGTCATCAGTGCTCCGAAAAGGATGTTTCTTAGTTTCATATTCTTTCTTTAATTGTTTAATCTGATATTTTTACATCACGAACGGATATATTGCCATATGCAGGAAGTAGTCCTGCTTTGAATATTATCATTTGACCTTTTGGTGCTGCTACGAATTGTGCAAATCCCCAAGGCAAACCATATTTTCCGCGCTCATCATTAAGGAGAGCATATATCTTACGGATGAAAGGATAGAAATCGTTGTAGATGTATCCTTGGTATGGTTTGTATGAGTTTGCTGGTGTAGCATCATCGCTGCGTGAGATAGCGAGCACACGGATATTCTTTTTCCATGTGAGATTTGTTGTATCCCGTTTGTCGTTGAGCCAGTTACTGCCGATTATGCCAATAGCATTTGGAGTCTTCTCCACATAATCTATGACCTCGGCTGTCTTCTTTGTCGCAAAGGCATTCTCTGCCGTTATAGGTTTTCCATTAAGGATGGAGTCTTCTACATAGTGTACAGCACTTGATGTGGCATTGTCAAAACATACTATAATCTCACCTGAACGGCTATGTGTGCCGACCTCTTTCCACGTCTTTGCCTCACCAGAAAGGATGCGTTTGACATCTTTCACGGACATGCATGAGTCAGTATTATCTCTGTTTGTTATAAGGGCCAAACCATCATAGCCTACATGTACTGTATAAGGTTTGCGATCGCGCGCGATAAGATTATCATATTCTGATTTCTTGAAATCGCGTGATGTGAACATCATCAGCAACTTGTTGGCGAGCAGAAGGTTCATACCCTCAGACTCTGTCATGTATTTTGGGGTGCAGTGTGCTTGTACATAAATAGAATGGAACACCTCCAGTTCTTCTTCGATAATGGGTGCGAAACTCTCATCGGCTCCAAATGTAACAGAGCCGCTGGAGTACGTGTCAGTACGCGCATTAGGGTCCTTCTTGCGTGAGCAGGAAGTGGAAATGCTTAATGCGAGTATTGCAACGATAAGGAACGTTAAGTGCTTCATTGTGCGTTTTTTAAAAAGAGGCCAAAAGGAATGCCCTTCTGGCCTCTTTGAGAATTATTGGTTATTCTACTGTAGGCGGAATGTTACAGGCAGTGTATATTTTACACGAACCGCAGAACCATTCTGCTTACCAGGAATCCACTTAGGCATCTTAGATACGACGCGCATAGCTTCCTTGTCGAGTGATGGGTCAACAGACTTCGCAATTCTTACGTCTGTGATAGAACCATCGCGTTCTACGACGAAGGTACAGATTACACGTCCCTGAATGCCATTTTCTTCAGCTATTACAGGATACTTGATGTTTGAAGACAGGTATTGCATCAGGGCTCCCATACCACCAGGATAAGAAGGCATCTGTTCTACAACGTCGAACACCTTGTTTTCTTCTTCCTTTGGTTTTACTGGCTCTGTAGCAATGACTTCCTTAGCCTTCAATACTTCACCATTCTCATCGTTACCGACAACGTTCAAAGCGCCGACAGCAACTTTTGAGTTCATGATTTCATCCTGTGACTTCAATTCATCTTCAGGCTTTACTTCATCATCCTTCTTGATGACAGGAGCAGTAAACTTCACAGAACTCTTAACCTTCTCCACAACCTGCTGCTGCTCTTGCTTAACAGGAATTTCCTTACGCTCAACCTTAGCTTCCTTCTTCTTCTGCTGTGTTAGAGCAGAGAGCTCGGTAACCTGGTCCATTACAGCGTGTTCCTTCTGATAAGCCTCATAAGCATTCTTTGCTATCATGAAAATCATGACTGCAGCAAAGAGCAGTAAGACAGCTATCATAGAGATAACGTTACGACGTCCTGTTTGTCTGCGAAGTACGTATGCACCGTATTCCTTGTTACGATTTTCGAACATCATGTCCGACCATTCGTTGGATATAAGATCTATTTGTGCCATTTTTCTTTTCCTTTCTTAAGTTAAAGTGTTACGCGCATAGACTTATTCCTTAACCCCAGCCTCTTCAAGAAGCTTGAGATCTTCTGGAGTAATCTTGTCGATGACATACTTACCAACAGAACAAATCTGCATCTCATCAAGTGCATCAACAACGTTCAGGTAAGAAGCATTGTCTGTAGCTTTGATGATGATTGTCATTGTCTGAATCTTATTTCCGTCGATTTCACCGGCTTTGATCTTACGAAGCTCATCATCATACATCTGCTGTGTGAACTTTGGATTCTGATGCTTCTTCTGATCCAACTTTGCCTTTGCCAGCATTACCTGCTGTATTGGCTGGGTGTTATCTTCGGTTACGTGAGTGATCAGGACCTTGCGGATACCGTCTTTGCCCCATGTGGTCTTCTTAAGACATGTAGGGTCATCATACTTAGGCATACCTTCTACATAATGTATCTGGTTGTTTGCTGTCACATAAATAGTGATAGTGTATGATGCTTTTGTAACGGACTTATCCTGGTCCTCCAGGTTCTTATCATTAGTCGGCATACTCAATTCCATTGTCTGTGGCTTTGCCAAAGAGGTACAGAGCATGAAGAATGTGATAAGAAGCATCATCATATCAACCATAGGTGTAAAGTCCACCCTGGTCTGTGACTTTTTCTGTCTGCTTTTTTTCTGTTTAGCCATTCTTAATCCTCCGATGTTTTGAGTGATGTAATCAGATAATAACGGTTCTCGTTAATATCTTGCAACTCCGACATAATAGTTTTAATCGTCTTATATGGTGTCTCTGAATCTGCCTTTAAAGCAACCTTCAGGTCAGGATTAGCAGAACGTGCTGCCTTTACCCACTCCTGGAATTCAGAAAGACCACCATCTATACTATCCGTTGGGATACCCAGTTCCTTCAATGCTTTAGCACGCTCTGACTCATCCTTATTGAGATAATCTTTAAGAACGTTCAAAGGGGTACCAAACATTGGGTCAGCCTTGAAGTTAGCAAGCTGTGTACCGTTCAAGTCGATGTTGAAATTGCCGGTTACTTCAAGGATTGCCTGCTCAAGGTATATCTGGTTATCCATGCTCATGAACACCTTGCCAGTCTTGTCGACAAGAATGTTGAGAACATCTTTCTCAGGCACCTTAATCTCAGACACTGATGACGGTGTTACCACCTTCACTGGTTCAGGCTTCACGAATGTTGATGTCAACATGAAGAAGCACAGAAGCAGTGTCATCACGTCCGACATAGGCGTCATGTCGATCCAGATGTCTTGTTTCTTAAGTTTTACTTTACCCATAGCGATAAAAGTTTTAAAGGGTTATAAGTAAAAATTAAGCTTCGTCGTGGTTTGCCTCGTAAGTCTGAGCAATTGTGTAACCTACCTCATCAAGAGCGTATGTAAGCTTATCGATACGGTTAGAGAAGAAGTTATAAGATATCACAGCGAGCCATGATGTCAAGATACCGAGAGCGGTATTGATGAGGGCCTCAGAGATACCGGTTGAAAGTGCAACAGAGTCACCACCACCACCAGATGCGAGGGCTGCGAATGACTTGATCATACCCGTTACAGTACCGAACAGAGCGGTAAGGGTACCCAGTGTTACGAGGGTAGCAAGCATAGGCATGTTCATCTGCAGGGTAGGCATCTCAAGCTGTACTGCTTCTTCGTGAGCCTGCTGAATCTTAGCAATCTTCTGAGCCTTCTTGAGGTTGGTGTCTTTTTCCATTTCCTGGTACATCTTCAAAGAAGCGCCAACAACGTTTGCGATAGTTCCGCTTTGCTTCTTGCAAAGATCCTGAGCCTTTGCGAAGTCATTCTGCTTGAGGGCTGCCTTTATTTCAACAACGAACTTTGTTGTAGCCATCTTACCGAATGCTGTGCGCTGTGCGAGCATACGCTCAATAGAAAGACAAAGCACAGTGAGAATCAAAGTAATCAGGACAGGCACAACGACACCACCTTTATAGATGGTACCGAGCATGTTACCATTAAGAACTTCTCCTTCTGGATCGCCACCTACGAAGTTGGCTGGGTCACCGAGGACGAACTTGTAGATACATACTGCAATGATGAACATTGCGCAAATAATCCAAATTGCATTACGAACTCCCTGAAAACCTACTGAGGCTTTCTTCTGAGCGGCTGGTTTTTTAACGTCTGCCATAATTTTGTTTAGTTAGATTAATAAAAAATTGAAAATTAGATATAATAAATATTTTACTTGAATGCATGGTCTAGTTCGATTTCGCAGCAAAGGTATTAATTTTTCTTGATATTGGATAGGAATTAAGAACTTTTAACATGAAAACGCCATCTTTTGTGGACTTAAGGTGCCATTAGGGGGTAAAAACTCTGCACGAATTGCTTTATTATGATAACGCTAATTAGTATTTTTTATTTTGAGAAATGAGGTAAAAAAAGGTGTTTAATCTAATAAATAAAAAAAGAGCCACGCGTGAGCGCGACTCTTTGTGTTGGATTTGGAATTATCTTTAGTGTAATTTTGCACAACATTCCTTGATACGACGCATTGCCTCTACGATGTTCTCATCACTTGTGGCATAGCTCATGCGGAAACACTCTGGGTCTCCGAAAGCATCGCCACCGACAGTAGCAACATGTCCTACTTCCAAGAGATACATGGCAAAGTCGTTAGTATCTTTGATAACGCGTTCTCCGTCTGTCTTTCCGAGGTAGCTCTTGCATTTTGGGAATACATAGAATGCTCCGTCAGGTGAATTAACCTCTAAACCAGGAATCTCTTTAACAAGACCTACGATAAGATTCTTGCGACGCTCAAAAGCCTTACGCATCTCCTCTACGCAAGCTTGTGAAGCAGTGTATGCTTCAAGAGCTGCCTTCTGTGATACGGAGCATGGTCCGGAGGTGTACTGTCCCTGTAGCTTGTTACATCCTTTGATAATCCATTCGGGAGCAGCCATATAACCTATGCGCCATCCCGTCATTGCATATGCCTTTGAAACACCATTAATAATGATGCTGCGTTCCTTCATGCCTGGGAACTGTGCAATGCTCTCATGTTTGCCTACGTAGTTGATGTGCTCATATATCTCATCGGCAAGGACATATACCTCAGGATGCTTCTGTATCACTTCAGCCAATGCCTGTAACTCTGCTTTGTTATATACAGAACCTGTTGGGTTGCTTGGTGAACAAAGGATGAGCATGCGGGTCTTTGGGGTGATGGCTGCTTCCAGTTGGTCTGCTGTGATTTTGAAGTTCTGGTCAAATCCTGCAGGGATGTGTACTGGTGTTCCTCCTGCCAGAAGAACCATCTGAGGATAAGAAACCCAGTAGGGTGTAGGTATTATTACCTCTTCTCCGTCATCTACAAGGGCCATGATGGCATTACAAACAGCCTGCTTGGCACCGTTGCCGACAAGAATCTCGCTGGCTTTATAGTCCAGACCGTTTTCGTTCTTCAGTTTTGCAACGATAGCTTCACGAAGGTCTGCATAACCTGGGACAGGAGAATACTTGGACCAGTTGTCGTCAATGGCTTTCTTTGCAGAATTCTTGATGTGGTCGGGTGTGTTGAAATCTGGTTCTCCGACACTGAGGTTAATGACATCAATTCCTGCCGCCTTCATTTCACTGCTCTTTTGCGACATCGCAAGTGTAGCAGAGGGTGCTAATCTGTTTAATCTACTTGATAAATGCATTTTTTATATATTTTTGGTTAATTGTTCTATTCGAGTTATCATGAGGTCGTTGACCTTACGTATCTGCTTGAGTTCTCTATACAGTCTCAGACGTCCCAGTCCTTTCTCCGCTATTATAGGATATTTGTTGAGATATGACAGGATGAAGCGATCGCGGGTATTGCTGAGATCGTCAATGATTGCTTCCAAATCATTTATAATGTTATCGAGTTCCGGATCTGGTTTATACCTGATGGATGCTAAGATAGCGTTGAAGAGATATTTCAGTTTGTATTTTCTTGAATATTTTCTGACATTGTCAGTAAGGAGCGACAACTTTCTTACATCGTCAAAATAGTTCGGGTCGTGAATGATAACCTCCTTTGAAGTGATATTTCTCTTTACGCGTAGTCCAAATACTCGTATGAGGAAGAGCCTGTAAGCATCCATATTGAATACTACGGAGTCTTTGTTTGCTTTATATGTTACCCATGCGGCCAATGGTATCAGCACTGCTGGTGCAAGTCCTTTTCCGAAGGCTATGGACCATGATGCCTGTCGCGCCATACGGAATCCTGTGTTATCAAGGATGTAGAATAGGATGAACACTATGACAGAGATGATAACAGGTACTCCCAAACCGCCTTTGCGTATGATGGCACCGAGTGATGCTCCGATGAAGAAGAACACTATTACCATCAGTGACAGGGTGAACTTGTTCACCAACTCTATCCAGTCCTCTCGCACCATCTTGAAATTTGCTTCTGCAGCAAAACTCCGGAACTCAGTTTGCACATTTGCATTGTTTACGCGGCTCCTCAGCTGTTGCATGAGGTTGAGCTGTTTTTCAGGAGACATCTTTTGAAAGAGTGAGTCAACAGAGGCTTTTCCTTTTTCCTCATATTTTATAGCTGCAATGCTGTCGGATTTGTTGACTTGTGGCGTATTGAATGCCATCGTGCGGAGTTCTTTGCGAACCTCTTTGCCCACACTGTCTTGGTATGAATTCAGGGAATCAATATGATGAAGCAGTTGTTTTATGCTTTGGGCTGTGGCCGATTGTGATATGCCTGATGCTTCTGCCAGATTGAATCCGTTATCAAAATCCAGGACTATCTGCTTTTCAGAAAAACTCTCTCGACGGTAGGGGACATTGGCATTACCGGCCAGTTCCTGTGATCGCATATTCTCAAACCATTCCCCATTGTACAGGGTGAGAATCAGATGCTGTTTTTCTGCGGTTGATTGCAGCTTTCCGGAATCTGCAAGTATTATGGCGGCATCTTCATAACTTTGTGTCATCCTGTATATCATGATGCCATAAAGTATTCCTGTATCAAGGTCTTTCTTCTGTACATACAGGTTGCAGTTGGGGATGCCGGAATAGAATATTTCTTCAGGAATTTCCAATTCTGGACTCTTCTGTTTCATCGAAAGCAGCAGCTGTCGCAGATTGACATTGGACTGTGGACCGATGTCATTTTGGAAAAAGAAGGAAGCTGTGGCAATAAGGATTACGAATAAAATCAATCCCCTGAGGCTCTTCAGCAGCGATATTCCTGCAGCTTTGATGGCTGTCAGCTCACTGCTCTCACCAAGATTACCCATTGTGATGAGGGAGGAGAGTAGGACAGCTAGTGGCAAAGCCTGCGGTACGAGCATAAGTCCCATGTACCAGAAAAACTTGCCCAGAACTTCCAGTGACAGTCCCTTTCCAATCAGTTCGTCAACATAGCGCCACAGGAACTGCATCATCAGCACGAAAAGACTTATGCAGAACGTGCCAATAAAGAGCAACAGAAACTGTCGCACCATGAATATGTCAAGCTTCTTGAAAACCCTCATTTATGCCTATTGGCCCGTTGCTCACGGTATTTGGCTTTTTGCTTTGCCGAGCCTGAACCATGAGCACCGGTGATGTATTTCTTCTTCTTCGCTTTGGTCTTTATCTTCTCTTCCCTTTTGGGTTTGTCGCCTCCGCGTCCGAAGTTGATACCGTTTTCCAGTATGTTCTGAAAGTCGTCCATTAATGGTGGAATAGTCTTACTCCTGTGAATGCCATTGTGATGTTATACTTGTCGCAAGTGTCGATGACATTGTCGTCACGCACTGAGCCGCCAGCCTGTGCTATGTATTCTACACCACTGCGATGTGCTCTCTCGATGTTGTCACCGAATGGGAAGAATGCATCTGAGCCAAGTGCCACCTTAGTGTTCTTTGCTATCCATGCCTTTTTCTCTTCTCGTGTAAGAGGTTCTGGTTTCTCAGTGAAGAACATCTCCCATGTGCCGTCAGCCAGTACCTCCTCATAGTCATCAGAGATATACACGTCGATGGTATTGTCTCTGTCTGCTCTGCGGATACCCTCCTTAAATGGCAGGCTCATCACTTTCGGACACTGGCGCAGCCACCAGATGTCGGCTTTGTTACCTGCAAGGCGTGTGCAGTGGATGCGGCTCTGCTGACCTGCTCCGATACCTATTGCCTGGCCGTCTTTCACGTAGCATACACTGTTGCTCTGAGTGTATTTCAGGGTGATGAGGGCTATCATCAGGTCGCGCTTGGCCTCTTCTGTGAATGTCTTGTTCTTGGTTGGGATATTCTCGAAGAGGGCAGGGTCGTTGAGCTTTATCTCGTTTCTGCCCTGCTCGAATGTAATGCCGTAGCACTGCTTTGTCTCTACGGGCGCTGGCTTGTATGAAGGGTCTATCTTTATGACGTTGTATGTCCCCTTTCTCTTCTCACGCAGTATCTGCAGTGCCTCGTCACTGAAACTTGGTGCTATGACACCGTCACTTACCTCGCGCTTTATGAGAGTTGCTGTTGCAGCATCGCATTCGTCGCTGAGTGCGATGAAATCACCGTATGATGACATTCTGTCAGCACCGCGAGCCCTTGCATATGCACATGCTATCGGAGTCAGCGGAAGCTTTATGTCATCCACGAAATATATCTTTTTCAGCGTGTCGCTCAGGGGTAGGCCTACAGCAGCGCCGGCAGGGGATACGTGTTTGAACGATGCTGCGGCAGGAAGGCCGGTAGCTTCCTTCAGTTCTTTCACAAGCTGCCATGAATTCAAGGCGTCAAGGAAGTTGATGTAGCCAGGGCGGCCATTAAGTACTTCAATGGGCAGTTCTCCGTCGCCTGCCATGTAGATGCGTGATGGCTTCTGATTAGGGTTGCAGCCATACTTTAATGCTAATTCTTTCATGTAATGAAACCTTTTTTTCTGTTTTTGCGTGCAAAGTTACAAAAAAAATCCCCAATTTGTATAATTATTGACATTTTTTTGTATCTTTGTCGCCAAAATAACAAGATAAATCAATATGGCAGACGGATTTAATGACAATTATCGCAAGCGCCCTGAGGTTTTGGAGTGCGATGTGGTACGTTTTCAAAATGCAAAGGACAAGTGGGTAGCTTTTGTCGGTTTGCTCGACGGAAAACCCTATGAGATTTTCACAGGTTTACAGGACGATGACGATGGTATCATCCTCCCAAAGTCAGTTAATTCTGGCAAGATAATACGCCATATCAACGAGGACGGCACCAAACGCTATGACTTCCAGTTCGAGAACCGTCGTGGCTATAAGACCACAGTCGAGGGGCTGTCGGAGAAATTCAATCCTGAGTATTGGAACTATGCCAAGCTGATAAGTGGTATCCTGCGTTATGGAATGCCGCTTGGAACTGTGGTGAAGCTGGTATCTTCTCTTGAGATGGATGGCGGCATTGACACATGGGCAAATGGTGTGGCGAAGGCTTTGAAGAAATACATTGAAGAATAGTCTATTTCTATTTGTCTTATTACTTTTTGTTGTACCTGCTACGGCGCAAAACAGTGCGTCGTGGGAGGATTATCTTGAATATTTATACGAAAACAGCGAAAATTCCGCTGTTTCCTTTCAGGAGGCATATAGCCTGCTGACAGAGTTGTCGTCCCAACCTCTGGATATAAATACTGCCGAAACGGAAGATCTTCTTCAGATTCCTGGTTTGGATATCAATCAAATCAGTGATATCATAGAATATCGTGAGAAATATGGGAATCTTAAGGATATTCATGAGTTGTCATTGATTCCTTCCATCGATGACAGGCTTCGGAATTATTTGTTTTCTTTCTTGTATGTTGCTGAGGCTGAACCGCGTAAATGGTATAGTAGCGATGCATTGAAATATGGCATACACCATTTGAAGCATCGTATTCTTCTTACAGGCGGTTTTCCGACCTATGCAAAAGATGATACTTACCTGGGTGATAATACTAAGCATAGTGTGCGATATTCCGTTGGAATGGGCGAAAATGTGAAGTTTAATATCACTGGAGGGAAGAGTGTTGGTGAACCTTTCTTTACACAAAATAACAAGTGGGGATATGACTCTTATACCTACAATCTGTCAATTCGTAAGTTAGGCATTTTTAGGCAGATAGTACTCGGAACATTCCGTGGACAGTTTGGTATGGGGCTTACCATGAACAATACCTACACCCTCAGTAAACTGAATATGTTGTCGGCAATAGGTCGTACAAGCAGTATTTTCAGCCCGTATAGCGGTACTTCTGATGAGAAATATTTTCAGGGAGCTGCTATTGCCCTTCAGCTACCATGCAATCTCTCGATATCTGCATTCGTGTCCTATCGCAGTGCTGACGCAACACTGAATGCTGACAATTCAATTTCTACAGTTCTTACAACAGGCTATCACAGGACAAAAACTGAGATAGAGAAGAAGAACAATATTAATTTATTCACTACAGGAGGGCATGTGAAATATAGTAAGATAGTCGGTGGTGATTTCGATTGGAGTGTAGGAACCTCCATTGTATATACCAAGTTTTCAGACATCCTGAATCCTGTCTATACGAAAAATCCTGCTCTTTCTAACACGCAGTTATACCGATTCTATTATCCGAGTGGTAGCAGTACATACAATATCGGTGTTGATTATCGTATGAGATGGCGTTCCCTCTCATTGACGGGAGAAACTGCTTTTTCTGGTCGGGCTGATAATACTTGGTATGGAAAACAAAAGAATGATGCACTCCCTCTGGCTACCCTTAACAGCTTAATTTGGCGTGCCAGTGGGAAGGTTACTCTGACGGCAGTGCAGCGATATTACTCATATCGATATCAGGCCTTTTATGGCAGTGCTTTCGGTGAGAATTCCAGTGTTACCAACGAAAGTGGCATATATGGTGGCATTCATTATGAAGCGTCTCGAAGGCTCAGCTTTGATCTGTACACCGACTATGCCTATTTTGCATGGTACAGATATCACCATGAACCAGGAACCTATTCGTGGGACAATTGTGCACAAGCTACCGTCGACATGGGTAGGCAATGGACCCTGTCCGTACGTTATCGCTACAAGATGAAGGATAATAATGTGCATAAGACACGCATCATTGCCAACTATAGCGGTAAGCGGCTGCAGTTGCGGAGTCATGTGGAGGGAACTCTCTTGGGTAACGACGCCAGCAAGAAGGAAGGCTTTGTGGCATCGCAGAGTGCAGGCTACACCTTCTCAGACAGATGGAAGGTTCAGGGACTGGTAGCATATTTCAGTACGGATGATTATAACAGCCGTGTATATATCTATGAAACAGGCCTGATGTACAATTTCAGCTACCCATCATTCTGGGATACTGGTGTGCACGGTATGGTGATGGTTACCTGTAAGTTGGCAAAATGGTTAACGGCAGTAGCGAAGGTCAGCACTACCACCACCTTCGCTACTTCAGAAAAGCCCTCTAACAGTAAGACACTGATAGAGGGCCAGTTACAGATAAGAATGTGAGAAAATTAACAATTAACAATTAATAATTAAGAGTCCTCACCTCGTTGCTGCAGCTATTGTTCCACCTATTATGGCTCCAGCGAGGGCTCCTATTGAGATGGCTGCCGGTACGGGTGCTGTCTCAACTACTACCACAGGTGCTGGTGGTGGAGGAGGAGGGCAGGGATGATGATATGCTACAGGAGGTACTGGCGCTACTACGACTCTCTCGTGATACATATGGTGAGGCCTGTGGTAAACATGATGTACAGGAGGTCTGTGATGGATAACCTCGTGGTGAACTGGGCCTCCCCTGTGTCCGCGATTGTAATCACGTGCATAGTTATCATGATGACTGCTGCCGCCATGGTGGCTGAAGGACTCAGTGCGTGGGGTGTCGTGATGATTACTGCTACGACGCTGTGCTAATGTGGTGCCTGTGCTAAGCATTGTGATAGCGATGAGGCTGAATAACATCTTTTTCATGACTTTTCTCCTTTCTTATAATAATTAATATGTTTAACTTTTCGTTGTATCTTTGCAGTGTGCAATATCTTGTTTACGACTGCAAAGGTACGGCAAGAATAGGGATTTTGAAAGTATTTTTTCCTAACCTTTAGGGGGAAAAACCTACACATAATAGGAATTTCCCGAATAAACCCCTTTTATATTTCTTGCGTCATATAAGTGAGTTCAACAAAAAAATTAGGTAAAAATGAAAAAGATTTTTATTGCACTTGTGTGCGTAACAATGAGTATGGTGGCATCGGCGCAGCCTCAGCCACAGAACAAGAATCAGGAGTGTGGAAAACAAGAGTGCTGTCAGGAAAAGAAGATGTGTTGCCAGGAAAAGGGTATGTGCTGTGGCATAGATTCAGCAACCATGAAGACTGTTATGGAGCTGAGGAAGAAATATCATGAGAATTTCCGCAAGGAGTTACGTCAAACCCTTGGTGATGAGAAATACATCCAGTATCTTGAGTCTAGGGTTTATATGCAGCATCATCGTGCTATGCACAAGAGGATGAACAAACATGGAAAGGGACAGTGTGGACCTCGTCGCCATCCTATGATGCATCAGGGATTCCCTGGCCATCACCCTGGTGAAGGATTCAATAAGGCTGAATGTAAGGACAAAAAGGGTTGCGATAAAGATAAAAAGAAGGATAAGAAGAAAGATAAAAAGGATAACAAATAAATAAAATAGTAGGTTTTATCCCAGGTATAAACCTTTTAGGTAAAAAGAAAAGAGGATGGGCTTTCCCATCCTCTGATTTTTTTATTTTATAACGGCTCTGTACAAGTTACAGCCTATGAAGTTGCCGATGACTATACTGACATAGAATATCAGCACCTCTGTCGCATGTTCGTACAGATATTGTACTGGTACACACATATAGTAGAAGGCATCTGCTACGCAGTGCGGAAAGCCGCATGTAATGAAGAGTGGCACTCCGAACAGCAGTGGCAGATTTTGTTGTTTCCTTCCAAAGGTAACCGCTGTTGTCATAATAAATCCACATCCTATAGCCAATATGCCTCCTTTCAGCGGACCTGTCGCCAGGCGTCCTGACAGAATAGCCTGTGCCGTTTCCTGAAGAGGCATAGGTGAGCAGCGGGCGATGAGTGCGACAAACAGGCATCCCAACAGATTGCCAAAGAGAATGAGAAATAATTGTGCTACCTCGCCTTTTACAATAAATCCTGCTGTTCCTGTGTATAGCTTAAGGGCATAATGAACAACGGTGAGAAGTCCGAAGGCAAAGAGTACTGCTCCTATGATATCTTTAGAAGCCAGATAACCAAAACCTGCAATGCCGATACAAACGCCTGCAAGAAATGATGAACGGAGAATTTGATTGATAGTCATAATGCTTGTTTGTGGTAAGTATTTTTATGCTAATATGTCAGAATCGGTATGTCATACCTATGGTAAGGGCACGATTGTAATAATTCTCTTGCAGGTTCAGTATTGTAAACGAGGGCATTCCTGCAATGTCGCGGAAGTCGGCATAAACATTGAGATGCTTTCCGAAGTCCTTGTTTACCTTTACTGAGGCGAAGAGGTGAGAAGGAAGGAGGGATAAAGACTGTTTGTTGTTGTATAGCATTACCGATGAAACTCTGAATCCGTGTCCCAGCAATAGGGTAGGAGCAAGCTTCAGATTGATACAGTTGTTGCGTATGTTTGTATCTAACCCACCAAGTTCCGTGTTTATATGATAGTAGTCAGCCCCTGCTGTTAACCTAAGAATTCCGGCCCTCCATGTCAGTGATGTGCGGAAACCTACCTTTTGCTCCTTTGGCAGATACGAATCATCCATCCATGAATAATATACACTGGATGAAGACATGATGTTCTTATGCTGGTAAGTGTACATGGCTTCAGTGTTCCAGATAGTGTTGGTCTTTGGATAGAATTTTCTTTTTTCTAAGGCAGAGATGTCAAGATATATCTCATCAGCAGTTGGAAGATAGAAGTCATGACTGAATGAACCCTGTATTAAGTGCCTGTTGACTTTATATCCCACACTGGCTTGAAAGCAGTTGATGTTTTTTGAATTAGAGGTGCGGAACTCGTCATCGCCTGGGTTGAATGAGTGACTCCAGTGATTAAAGTGATTGAATCTGTCACCTATCGTAATGTTCCACGGCCCGTGGGAATAGTTAAGCTGCATATAAAACTGGTTTTCCAGATACTGCTGGCGATTATAGTCTATTACCCAGTAATTATCGTAATCTATTTCCCATCCGACCATCATTTGCAGGTCTTCAGTAAAGAGTGGGGAGCTGAATTCTGCATAGAAATATGGGTATGTATCACGAATCTTTAGTTCTCCCTCTTGCAGGTTGAGATAATCCCCACAAACCTCTGCAATGAATTCTGCACCATTGTCGCTGATTTCCCTGTTGTATGTAGCGACGAAGTCTCCATATCGTTCATATATGGGGATATCGTACATTTCATCGTCCTCGATGATATGGCTGTGTTCCTTGTAGTTATAGAACTTCTGATATGCCTTTATCATCAGGTTGTCTTTCGGACTGATGTCCCAGTTCAGGCTGAGGTGGGCATTCTCAACAATTCTTCTGGAACGGAAGAAGTCCACGTCGTCTGTAGTTCCAGTGCCATATTTCAGGCTGGTAAGGGCATACCCCTTTACTACTACATTCTCGCTGCTTGTCATAACGTCGGTATATAGCTTTCCGTTGCCGTATGTGCTGCCTTCTATCGCTACCTTACCGCTGGTGCCAGGTGCTGCAGGCGTATTATAATATACATCAATAACTCCATACTGTCCGTTGCTACCTTGTGAGACAGAGCCAAAGTTGTATATGTGTATCTCTTTCAATTCGGATGCCTTGACATTTTGCGTAAAACTCTCAATATCCATAATGTGACTGACATTATCTACGCACAATTCATATTTCCCGACAAGATTCCTGCCGTCAGTAGTAATGAAATCAGGACATACCAGCAGTACATCCATCAGCGTCATCTCGCTGTCAGGATGCAGCGCCTCTACGTTGATGACATAGTGGTCACCTTCGTAGGAAAATACTTCATCATCTGCCCACGCTGCCATATTACATGTTAGCAGCATGGCGACAAGGAGAAGTTTTTTTATGCCTTTCTTCAACATATCCGACAAATTTGGTGCAAAGATAATAAATTTTTTGTAATTTTGCAGCCAGAATATAAGAAATATATAGAAAATATATGCCCCAATTGATAGCCTTTGACCTTGACGGCACTCTGACAAATGACGATAAGGTGATAACCCCTCTCACGATGGATGCCATGCGTACTGTTCAGCAGGATGGCGTAAAGCTGTGTCTGGCTTCTGGGCGCCCTCCCTATGGTATGCGTCCTTTGGCACGTGAGATAGGTGGAGAGGTACTGCTGTTGTGCTATAATGGGGGATATATTGAGATTCCTGCTGTTGATGGCAAGGGCGCTCCTGAGGTGTTGGTGGAGAAAACTCTTCCGGAAGAGGCTCTGCCTCAGTTGAAGGCGTTTCAGAATAAGTCGGATTTTACCCTTATGACATATTATGAGGATACCATTTATACAGAGCATCCTGATAATCCCTATGTGGCTATCTCGTCGAGGAATAATAATATGAAGGTGCAAGGTGTTGCTGATTTTGTTACTGATACCCCTCGTCCTCTTCATAAGTGCCTTATGGTAGGCTCTCCAGAGACTCGATCTGTCTTAGAAGAGCAGATGCAGGCATCCCTTAAGAATATGTACATCTGCCATTCAACTCCTTATTTCATAGAATGTCTCCCATTAGGTATTGACAAGGGCTCTGCTTTGGAAGAGCTTGCTGGCCATCTGGGTATTCCGATGAAGGATGTGATAGCCTTTGGCGACAGCAATAATGATGTCGGTATGTTGGAAAAGGCTGGCATAGGAGTCGCTATGGGTAATGCCGAGGAAAGTATAAAAGCTGTGGCAGATTATACCACAGCTTCTAATAACGATGACGGGATAGCACTTAGTCTGCGTACTTTTTTCCCTGATTTATTTTGATACCTTTTGCCTTGGCATTAGTACGTTTCCCAGAAAGGTCATAGAATGTTCCGTTGGAATTCTTACCTCTTACCTCGTTATATGCCATCTTCACAGATGTTGGCAGCGCATTCTGGTATAGTCTGAAGTTGTCAATCTTAAACCATGTCTCTGCTGGAGCATCGGAGGTGGCAACACCTAAATCCATTGTCTCACCCTCATCTTCAACGGTGAAAGCAACATATATTGTCTGCAGAGGGTAGTCGTCACCCACACCGGCAATACACTGATCCTTGAAAAATCCGTTACAGTCCTTGGCAAAGACGCGCTGGTTTCCCAGACGTGTTGCATCGCTGCGGTTTGAGGCATGCATATCTACGCTGAGCACATACTTTCCCTGTGGCAGGGTGACGTTTTGGGAAAGGGTTACAGGTACGCTGCTTCCGTTCCATACGCCAAAGAGGTGTGTGCCGTCAGTAGGATTATCATCCCATGTATTCTTTACGTTAATACCATACCAAGTCAGCGATGTGGTGGAAAGGTTCCAATTCATAGGAACTTTCCCGCTCCCCTCTGCATTTGTAGTGTTGCCGTCAGCCTCAAAAGAAGGATTTTTGATGTATGTGGAGGTGACATCGGTACCAAGATTTTCCTTATCAACCTCTTTACAGTCCTTTGTTAGTCTCAGGTAATAGATTCCTGGGCACAGTGTACCCTGATCAGCCTGTATGCGGAAGGTGATAGTCTCCTTTGGCGTTCCGTTGCTATTCAGCAGTATTGACTGCGGTATAGCCCATTCCTTGTTGAAGAATCCGCTGCCGTCCTGTGTGCTGAAAGAAGAAGGAATAGTATAGGTGTCAATCAGTTTGCCCTCTACATATATTGTTGCCTTACGTCCTGCGTCAGCAGTCTGGAAGCGACATACGAGACCTACATTTTCCTTTACCTTATCGTGGTTGGTGAGGATATACTGAATCCATCCACCTGCCTGTGCATCACGATATACCTCATCCCTGAAGGTACCGACGGTAGAACCTGCAGAATAACTCGTTACTCCAGCTTCTGACTGCTGTTCTCCTGTGCGTATGAAGTCGATGGTGCGTTTTTCGAGTTCTTCCTTTGCCTTCTCAGCCTTAGCCCAGTCGCTGTTGTCGTATTCTTCCTGTGTTGCCTGATACCAGTAGTTCATCACTCTGCAGTGGTGTATAGCGAAGTAAGGCTCCAAGGTCAGTTTTTCCCATGTGGAACCCTCTCTGCTTGCATCGATGGTGAAGGTGAGGTCTCCCTTCGGAGTAATCTTTTTCAGCACCTCTGCTCTGTCTCCAATGAGGAGTGGGGCTGTAGCCAGAGACTTTGTCGTGGTATAGCTGTCCTCAGCATGTCCCATGCGTTCTCCTTCTGCATATTCGTGTTTCAGAGCCTCATAGTCAGCATCCCCTGGATTGCTTGATGTTGTAGGCGCTCCCAAGAGGATAGGACCATATTTGAAGGCGATATATTCCTTCAGGTTAGGACATTGCTCGTATCTCAGTGTCATAGGCAGGTTGACAGTTATTACATCACCCTTCTTCCATGTGTTGCTGATAAAGCAGTAACCATTCTTTACCGTCATATTTGCAACAGCTATCGGTGTACCGTTGAGGCTGATGGCAAATCCTTCGCCTACCCATGATGGCTTTCTGATAGCGATGGTGTAGGTAGCCCCCTTGTCTATTGTCAGCTTTGTCTGCTGCTCATAAGGGAAATCCGTCTCCTGTGTCAGGGCAAAGTTTGTATTCTCCAGTGTTGATGGTGTGAAGAGGTTCACATACAGAGTGCTGCTACCATCATGTGTGTAGATGAAGTGTCCATACTTTGAGTGGTTCTCCATACCTGTTCCTACGCAGCACCACATATCCTGGTTCACCTTACTATATATACGGTAAGCCTGTGGACGCAGTGGTGTGAAATATACGTATCCGCCTGTTACAGGGTCTATAGTAGAGAGAATGTGGTTATACATCGTACCCTCATAGAAGTCCGCATATTTGCTGTCATGAGTAGCATCAAAGAGACTTTCTGAGAGTTTCAGCATATTGTTTGAGTTACAGCTCTCTGGTCCGTTACATTCGTTGACATATCTGTTTGCTGCTGATGCTGCCATAAACCATTCATTCATGGAGTTACCACCGATGCAGACAGTACGGTTGCTTGTCACATCCGTCCAGAAATTCCTTGCTGCTGTGGCGTAGTTCGTCATAGTAGCATCCTCCTGTGCTACTCTCTCAAAACCTATGTATTTTGGCACCTGTGTATTGGCATGTCTGTTATCCAGGAAGGATGTGCTGACAGTCTGCATGCCGTTTATCATTGTGGTGTGGCTGTATTTCTTTGCTGCGTCGAGATATTTTGCCTGACCTGTGATCTTATAGGCATCAGCCAATACCTCGTTTACTCCACCATGTTCTGTATTCAGAATATCCTGCATCGTCGATGTGTTGAATTTTGCAACGAGGTTGATGGCCCAGTCACACATCTTTAAATACATCGCCTTTGCTGTTGTTGCTGTCTCTCCGTCGCCATACAGGTAGGCGTCTCTGAGACCTGCCATCACCTTATGCTGCACATACAAAGGCACATTTCCTCTGGCATTGTTGAATTCTGTCATATTGCCTGCATACATGTCTGTCCACAGGGTGTTGCTTGGATAGCCTCCTATGTAGCCATACAGTCCTGCTGTATTGCTGTCAAAGGCATCCTGACAGTCCTTCATGACTTTTAGCATATAGTCCATGCGAGCCTTCAGCTGTGCCTTTGTCTCACTCTCGTGGCAGGCAGCATAAGCCAGCGCCAATGCTGTGAGATAGTGTCCTCCCACGTGTCCGTCGAGGCGGAAGTTGCCAGAGCCCCAGTTGTCAAAGTTGGGGTGTAGAGTAGTCCAGTTGGCATAGTCACCAGTGTTGAGGCCTGCCTGTCTGACGTATGGTGTCAGCAGCCTGTCAACATCGTATGCCAGCAGGGTCTTGAAGTTTAAATCCTGTGCCACCTTCAGTGGACCACTTGTAACGTTTACCTCGCTGAGGTTAAAGTGCTGCGGATAGATCTCGCTCTGTGCTGTCGCCTTCTCAGAAAGCAACAGCAGCATGCAACATGCAGCCAAAAAAGTAATTCTTTTCATGAATTATGCATTATGAATTATGAATTGTTAATTGTTAATTGGGGCTGTGCCTATTGTCACGCCCCCAATGATGCCATCCTTCGTGCTTGCTGTCACCTTTATCTTCCCTGCTTTGTCAGTACTCTGTACTGTCAGCACTAACATGCCGTTAAACAGCTTCATCTGTGGCTCTGTGAATACCTCTAACGAGGTGGCATCACCGTTGCAGACGCACTTGAAAGCACCTTCTCCCTCCACCTTGAAGGTCAATTCGTCATTGGCAGTAGGGCACAGGTTTCCGTCTTTGTCTGTCATCGAGATGGTGATATATGCCAGGTCGTTGCCGTCAGCCTTCAGTTGCTTTCCTGCAGTCCATACCTCCATCTTCAGTTTCTCAGGCTTTCCAGCAGTCTTTATCACTTCCTCGTAGGCTTTTCCTTCTTTGTCGTAAGCCACTACCTTTATCTCTCCTGGCTCATATTTTGCATCCATCCAACGCAGGCGATATCTGTCCAGATTTGGCTCTGATGCCTTCTTGCCGTTAGGATTGGTGCTCTCCTGTCCTGCATTCGGATTCGGAGTGTTGTCCTTCTTGCGCTTGCCCTGTGACTTACCATTAATAAAGAGCTCTGCCTCGTCAAAGTCGGTATAAACCTGCACAGGAACATTCTTTCCCACCATCTCTTTGCCCCAAGACCAGTGAGGTGCTATGTGCAGGGTGTGAGAATCTTTGTTCCATACAGAGCGATAGAGGTAGTATCTGTCTTTTGGCAGTCCTGCAAGGTCGCAGATGCCGAAGTATGACGAGCGGCTGGGCCAGTAATTGTCGTATGGTGTTGGCTCTCCCAAGTAGTCGATACCAGTCCATACAAACTGTCCTATTGTCCAGGACAGGTCGTCCATATCCTCGAAATCCACATCAGGAAGGTTGCTCCACGAACACCATTCATTATCGTATGAAGAACACTGTCCGTCGCTGTAAACCCCATGATTTGTGGCTTTATAGGGCAGTTTATATACTCCTCGGGAACTGACAGTAGAGGCTGTTTCAGAACCCAGGATAAAACCTTTTGTGGTCTGCTTGTATGCTTTGTCGTATTTGTGTGTCCTGTAGTTCAGACCCACTATATCCATCACCTCCGCAAAGCCGCTGTTGAGGGCTTGGTCCACTCTGTCCATACCCTGTGTGACAGGTCTGGTGGGGTCGAGTTTATGACACAGGTTCTGTAGTCTCTTCGCCCATTCCACGCCAGCTTTCTTGTCCCATTGCTCAGGAATCTCGTTACCTATGCTCCACATCACTATTGACGGGTGGTTGCGATGGTTTAGGATAAGGTTTGTGATATCCTTCTCAGCCCATTCCTTGAAAAATCGTGCATAGCCGTTCTTGCACTTGGGGTATATCCACATATCGAAACTCTCCGCCATCACCATCATTCCCAGACTGTCGCAGATGTCCATCTGCATTGTCGAAGGCATATTGTGCGATGTCCTGATGGCATCACATCCCATCTCCTTCATCAGTTTTATCTGGCGTATCAGTGCTGCTTTGTTGATGGCAGCCCCAAGAGGTCCGAGGTCGTGATGCAGACATACTCCCTGTATCTTCCTAGAGACACCATTCAGCATAAAACCTCCCTCTTTGCCTACGCTGACGGTTCTGACACCAAGATTTGTTATTGTCTCATCGACCACCTTATTATTCTTCATTAGGCGTGAACGCACCTTATATAGAGTAGGGGACTCAGGTGACCACAGCAGTGGTTTGCTCATCGTCAGTTCTGTCTCTATCTTGCCGTCTTCAGGCACGTCGAAGTGGTTGCCTGTATAGAACATTCCCTTGCTGTCGAGTATCTCTACCACAAAGGCATAGTCCTTCCATTGTGTCCCCTCCTGTTTGCACAGTTGTGTCTCATATGATATGACAGCCTGCTGCTCTGTCTCCCCATGATTGTCCACACCCTGACGCAGTTCTTTCGTACGTATTGCTGTGTTCCAGGTGTCGATGTGTGCCTTTGGTGTTGTTATGAGCGTTACAGGCCTGTAGAGTCCTGCTCCTGGGTACCAGCGGCTGCTCTCTTCCCTGTTGTTCAGGGCCACTTCTATAACGTTTTCGCCACTCTTTATAAGGTCTGTCACATCCAGCCTGAAGGCGTTATATCCATATGCCCAGTATCCTGCTGCTTTGCCATTTACAGTGACAGTGGGTTCTGCCATAGCACCGTCAAAAACCAGCTGGTAGCTTTTGTCGTTGCTGAATGTCGGAATATTTACTGTAGTGCGATAATATCCCTTTCCTATCCAAGGCAGGGAGCCTGATCTGCCACTCTTTTCTGTTGCTTCCTTCTCGCCATTCTGTACTATGGCGACTATCTGCAGGTCCCATTTCTTGTCGAATGGTCCGCTGATGGCCCAGTCGTGGGGAACAGCAACCTTGTTCCATGTTGTCTGGTCCTTCGAGAAGTCCCAACTGTCGATATTGGTGACAGTACGCTGGCCCCACATCAAAGAAGGTACAGTCAGCGCACATGCTGCAAGGGCAGCGATCAAGTTATGTCTGTTCTTGTTACTCATGTTTAGATAGTTCGTTTTTGTAGTAGATATTTTTACCGTTTGCAAAAGTACAAAAAAATGAGGAAAAAGCCAAAGAAAATCCATTTATTTTAAGAAAATCCATTTATTTTAAGAAAAAAAACCAGAAAAACCCTTTCTTTGGTCTTGAAGCTCTTTCAGAGCCTTTTGTGCAAAGTGTTATGTTCTTGTCTTTAAGAGTAAACTCTCACGACAATTACACACCACTTTTCACATCCACTATCGTGGCTTCAAGCCCTCGAAAGAAAAACCCGCTCTTTGAGCGAAAAACCTCTGCTTGCGAGGAAAATTGACAGTTATGGTTGTCGTTAACATTATGGTTGAAAATTGTTTTTCAGACTTTGAAAAAGTCGGGGTTTTTCTTTTTGAAAGTTTAATTATCCATTAGGATAAGTTCTGATGTCGGTAAGAAAATGGTGGAAGTTTACTTACGACCAGATTTATAACGATAGCAGAACACAAAGCACAAAGTGCTTAAACTTTTAAAAAGGGTTTTCTTGGCATTCTATGTTAAATTCCAAATATTTTTCTCATTTTAACTACATATTTAACA
>ERZ842401.391-NODE-391-length-62891-cov-7.092272_pt1 | contig 62891 bp, 56 predicted proteins | sample MGYA00521270_ERZ842401 | MGnify/ENA primary metagenome ERZ842401 (study PRJEB31892, sample SAMEA3878208) | bioreactor metagenome | biome: Moose rumen | place: Sweden | collected 2011-10 | study: EMG produced TPA metagenomics assembly of the PRJEB12797 data set...
AGCGGCAAAAGTTTTTGTGTTTGCAGAAAATGTTTTAGGAAGAAAAGCGTTAGGGATAGTAGCGGCGGCGTTAGCCGTTGCGGAACATAGGGAACGGCGCTGCGTAGCAGGGCAAAAACAGTCCAGTGGACTGTATTTAGTGAGTCTCCGAGCAACTGCGTTGCGAAGGCATAGTGAAGCAATGGAGATAGGTGCGAAGCACCAGACGTAACCGCGGATAGCCCGATTATGATACAGACTTACCAACCTCATATACTATTTTTTCAAAATTCCTTGCAGAAAACGACGCAAAGCAGAGTATTCGCCCCATGGAGTAGGTTTATGCTTACTTGTGATAATGCGTTCCGCAAAAGGCTATATATACAACATCATTCTCTATTTTGTAGATGATTCTGTGATATTCATCAATGCGGCGACTCCAAAATCCGGAAAAATCACCTTTCAGAGGTTCTGGTTTTCCAAGCCCTGTGTAGCCGTTTCTGTCTATGTCTTTTAAAATCTCGTTTGCTTTTTTCAGCAGTTTTTTATCATTTTGTAAAGCGAGATAATCCTGCCAGGCAATATCCGACCAGTTCTTATTCATCATTACACCTCTATCAAATCATGCTGAGAATATTTGCCTTCGTTTATTTGTTTAATGGATTCTCTAAGAACTGCCTGGTTTTCTTCGCTCCAGAATGGATCGGCCTTTACTTCAAAGGGAATGCGGTTTTCCCGAAGGGCGACTTTTGCCGTCATGTTAAAAAAAGCGGAAACAGTAAGTCCTATAGAATCACAAAATCCCTCAAAAGCCGTCTTTGTGCTGTCGTCCATTCTAATGCTGACTGTTGCCATAATCATACCTCCAAAATACTAAGATTATACTTACATTGTAATGCATAGTCGCACAAATGTCAAATTTATTTGAACAAATCAATACATTGTCATTGTTTCAGAGGAGTTTATGCATGAAAAATCAGCCTTTCTTTCCACAGCGTCCAAAATCAAAACCCATAATCTACGAAGTGGGCTACACGAAGCGAGCCATAGAAGAACGGATGAAAGAGCATTATCCCACATTAACGCCTGCGCAATCATGGAAATTGGGAATTTTTCCCAAACTGATTGTAGGTTGAAAGAGAGTCAGATATGAATGCCTGGCTGGCAGTTATTCTTCTACGGCAGAAAAAAGTGTTGGGGCAGAAAAGTCATAGCCGTTTGCGTCGTCGGGTATGTCGTCGGAAGAAAACTTCATGTCGGTAAATCCGCTGGGGGCATACTTTATTGTCCAAGTTTCACTTACGGTTTTTGTGCTTTTAAACAGGATGCCGTCTGTGCTTTCCTTAACAGAAAAGACTATGGAACCAACTTTTACTTCGTAAGTGCCACTCCACTTTTTGGAACCGAATCTTGTGATCTGCTCAAGGGTCATGGTTCCGTCGTCAAGGCATTCTATTGTAGTTGTATACTTTCCGTTTACAAAAGACCATTTTCCTGCAAATACGCTTGTAGAAATGTCCCTAATCTGACCGTCTATGTTGCGTCCTGTTTCCTTTACAGCGCCAGTTAAATCAGACCAGAACTGGAGGGTGTCTTCCTTAAGTTGTTCCCAAGAATCGTTCAAGTCCTGAGACACAGAAGATTCGCTAGCAAAAAGAACTGCCACGGACAAAAGACATGTTACAGCAATAAGTGCGACCGTTTTCTTAATTTCAAATTTCATATGCATCCACCTAAAAAAAATAAGGGTAAAAGCAAGACGCTTCTACCCTAAAAAAAACACATGCCCTAGGGCAAGTTACACTTTGAACAGTTCAAGTGCCGTTTCAAGGGCGCTTACACCTTCAGAGTTCTTTGTAGAAGTTTCGTTTACATCACGAATTGCAGACATAATCTGATCGGTACCTGCAACCATTTCGTTCATGCGGTCGTTAATTTTAAGCATAGTCTCGCCAAGAGAAGTCATTTCGTCGGTAACCTGCTTTCCGCTTTCGAGCATTTCAAGAGAACCGTTCTTAACTTCTGCGGTAGACTCGTCTATGCTACGCATTGCTTCAAGAATCTGACTACTGCCTTCGCTCTGTTCCTTCATGGCGCTCATTACAACATCTTCCTGCTGCTTTACGGTCTTTGTCAAATCAAAGATTGTGTTAAACTGCTTTTGCAGGGTCTTTGTACTTTCGCCAACACTGCGAATAACGGCTTCAAGAGCCTTAAGACTTGAGGCAATTTTCTTACCCTGAGTATTTGACTGTTCGGCAAGCTTACGAATTTCTCCTGCAACAACTGCAAATCCCTTACCCGACTCTCCTGCGTGGGCTGCCTCAATGGCGGCGTTCATGGCAAGAAGGTTGGTCTGGTCTGCAATAGACTGGATGATTGTAGACGCCTCTGCAAGACCCTTTGATTCGGCAAGGATTCTGTCGGCAAGTTCTACGCTTTCTACAACACGGCGGTGACCTTCGTCAGAGGCTTTACCCAACTGATCAACGGCCTGACCGTTACGCTCAAGAATGCGAGTTACACTTTCTATGTTTGCAACCATCTGTCTTACGGCAGCAGAACTTTCTTCTACTCCCGAAGACTGGTTTTCTATGCTGTTGTTAAGGTTCTTGATGTTGGTAAGAATTTCACGGGCTGCACTTTCGGCCTGCTCAACTCCAGCAGACTGACCTGCAACTTCATCACGCACATCGCCTATGTTACCAACAATCTGCTGTACGCTTGCAGAAGTTTCTGTCATGTTTGAAGACAGCTCGTTTGCAATGGTAAGGCTCATTTCTACATTGTGCACGACCTTGCCAAGAAGTCCCTTTGTCTTTTCGTAGGCAGCGTTAAGGTCGTTAATAAGAAGACCAAATTCGTCACGGCTTTCAACAGCAATTGCGCTACCGGTATAGTCACCGTCTCCAAAGGATGCACTGAAAATCTGAATTCTCTTAAGGCGGATAAGGAATCCACGAAGAAGGAAGCGAATGTCAAGAATGTTCAGCACAAGGGCAAGCATCATCAGGGGGAACATCTTCTGGAAGAACAGATCCATGACGGTAAACTTTTCGCCCACAGCATCAAGGAAGTAGAAGAAGGGAGCAAGAACACAACAGAACATTCCTATGCTGGTAAGGGCAACAACAAGGGTGTCGCGCATAAGAAGTCCAAAAGACAAATCCTTTTTTCTGAACGGAAGGAAGCTAATCCACTTTTCAAAGTTTTCAATCCAGAATATATAGGAAAGAATTGCTATAAGAAGGTTAAGTCCGTTGTAAAGGAGGATGAGTGAAGTCCTGTCTACAGTTGAAATTCCGTAACGGTTTGCAGACATGGAAAGGAAAAGCGGAAAGAGGATTCCAGCAGGAAGTGCAATGACTATGTTAAGGTTTACAAGAAGGCTCTGCGCCTTGTTGCATGCATCACAGTCCTTTTCTGTTCCGTCGTAGCATGAAAGTTTTGAATAGACCACTTTTGCAGAACCTATTGCCCATGCAATCAGAAATGTGTAAAGGAGGATTGGCATAGGAGAAAGTAGTATCTTACCAAAGACTGCAAAATTCTGGGAAACTGATGCCCCCGGACCTGCAAAAAGCCCAATACAACACCCTATTATAGAAGCAATGATGTGGGAGGGAAGATGGATGAGGACATTGCGCACATAAAGGTGAAACGGAATGTCATAGTTTTGTCGTTTCATAAAAAGTCTCCTCGAAACTCTCCATTATAAAATTATAAGGCATTATCGAACAATACGCAAGGGCTTTTAAAGGAATCTCTAAAATGTCAAAAAAAAAGGTCGCCTAAATCTTCAGGCGACCTGTACCAGACCTAACTCTGCTTAGGCGATTTTTTTGATTTCAATCTTCTTTGCAGCGGGAGCCGGTTTGCGTGGAATGGTTACGGTAAGAACTCCGTTCATTACACCGGCACTGATTTCTTCTGCATCAATGTCCTTGGGCAGGGTAAAACTGCGAGAGAAGGTTGCAAAGTGCCTTTCGTGCAAAAGCCAGTCAGTTTTGTCTTCTGCCTTTTCAGCCTTCTTTTCTTCCTTTGAGTCGGTAAGTGAAGAAATTGTAAGGACAGAATCCTTAAGGCTTATGTCAACATCGTTTTCGGTTTTACCGGGCATATCCATATCCAGAATGTAAGCGTCTTTTGTTTCCTTTACGTCTACCTTTGGAATGAATCCAGTCTGGCGTCCGTACAGTTCAGGCAAGCCAAAGCAAGCGTTGTCGAAGAGTGAGTTAAAAAGTGAAAGTTCGTTCATAGTGTTACCTCCGAATAATGTAATTTATTTGAGTTTTTCGCTCATTAAGCATATAGCAGATTCTGTGCCAAGTTTTAGGTTTTTCTTTGCAAATTTTGTTTTTTTTGAGGGATTCTGGCGGATTTTTTGGTGACGATGGGGAAAAATATGCTGAGTATGGGGGGTCTTTCGGTTTAGTGGAGGTTTTTTTTATGCTGACTTTGGGCTTTTTATGATAAGAGGGCGGCTTGGAATGCTGACTGAGGGACTTTTTCTGCTAAGTGGGCGGCTCAAAAGGGTGACAAGGTGGCAAAACAGCGAAAAGCTTCGGCACAAAATGAATCAACTGTCGCATTTTTACCCAATCCACCGAGTCATTTTGACACAATTATTTGATTTGACAATTAAGAATTTGTCGCTTATCATACAGTTTAGCATGGAATCGAAACAAAACGCACAGGAAGCATTCAGTTCGTTTGCAAAACAGCTGGACAGATTCGTAGCCTCAGGAGAAAAGGAACGGCCGCAACCCCTCTACCCCAAGCCTAATCTGCAGCAAAAAATTGCACAGAGCGACGAGGAGCACTTTAATAAAATCCGGGAAACATACGGAAAATTCCTTAAACCTCAGGATGCGGAAACAGCCCAGGACCAAGAGGAGCTTCTTTTGGCATACAGGCTTTTTACTTCCGTAAACGAGCTAAACAAAACTGGCGCCTCAAGGCAGACTTTTATTAGGGCGTCAGACATAGCTACTCCCCTTACCCAGAAAACCCGATACGGCTCAGGCGGCGACATGATTTACCTTCAATGCTGGTTCATACACGAGGGAGCAAAAGTACCTCTTGTTCCAGAATTTACACGGGGAATTACAAGCCTTACCATAACATTTGTTCCGCTGGAAGACCACACCTTTACCCCTCACGAAAAAGAAATCAGGGACTTCATCGAGTCGGAATTCTACAGCTGAGAGGCGCACCCCTTACCCAACTGCACATGCAGTTTACCGACAGGCGCCCCCTTACCCTATCGCACATGCCATCCGCAAACGGTCGCACCCCTTACCCCACGGCATATGCGGTCTGCAAACAGGCGCAACATCTTTTTCAGTAGACTTTTATCTTGCCAATATGCTATACTTTCCCCAATAAGCCTATGTTAAGAATCATATTTGCAGTAATAGTTTCCATTCCTTCCGCAATCATATTCTTGCTTAGGGCGCACTATATCAAAGTGCATTTTAACGACTACACCGAGGAAGACCGCTACGCTTTTATAAAGAAATATGCCGTTACACTAAAGAACAATGCTCGCATAGAAACCATTGGCTCAGGCTACGAAAACCTACCCAAAGAAGGCGGATACATACTCTATCCCAACCATCAGGGTAAGTACGATGCTGTGGGAATCATTATAGAACACGAAAAGCCCTGCACTGTCGTCATGGAGGCAAAACGGAGCCATTTGCCCCTTGCAACCCAACTTATGACAGTCCTAAACGGAACACGCCTTGACCGCTCAAGCCCTCGCGCCCAAGTGGAAAGTTTTAACAAAATCATAGAAAATGTAAAGAGCGGAAAGCGCTACATCCTCTTTCCCGAAGGCGGATACAACCTTCAGGATTTTAGAAAAGGAATCAACTGCCTTAAAGAATTTAAGTCTGGCTCCTTCAAGTGTGCCATGCGCTCCAAATGTCCTGTAGTGCCAGTGGCTCTGGTAGACTCCTGGAAGCCCTTTGGTCAGAATTCCCTGCGCAAGGTTACCACTCAGGTGCACTTTCTTCCCCCCATCTGCTACGAGGAATACAAGGACATGACTAGCCGGGAACTTGCAGAGGCAGTTAGAAGCCGCATAGAGCAGAAAATTCAGAGTGTAGCCGCCGCCTCTCAAGAATCCTGACGGCCTAAAAAAACATTGGACATTCACATTACAATATGATATAATTGTATTGCTTTATTGTATACATCAGTTAAGGAGACTCAGATTTATGGCAAAGAAAGAGCTTGACCGCTTTGAAAAAAATCCTAAGAAAGACGTTCAGATAAAGACAAAACTTCTGGGCATCATTGGTCTTGCAGTTATTGTTGCGGCAGCATCAGTTGCCTCCCTAAGCCTGTTTTTGGCATCAAGGTTTGTTCAGGACGACATAAGGAACACTCTTAAGCATTCTGGCATTGGTGCAAACGACATTCTTGAAGACTGGGCAGACAGCGTAAACCAGTATTCATACCTTCTTTCCGTAAACCCTGCGCTCATTACGCCCTATGCAAACGGAAACACCAGTGAACTTCAGCGTCTTGTTGGAACCTACTCCACAAACATAAATGTTGAACTTCTTGCATGGGTTAACGAGGCTGGAATAATTGTTGCAGCCCACGGTGCAAATGTTGGCGAAAATGTTGCAAACAATGCCGTAGTCCGGGAAGCAATAAAGGGAAACAGGACACTTTCTTACGAGCCTTTCGGAGACCTTGCCTTTGCAACTGTTGCGGCCTCACCTGTCTTTGTAAACGGCGTGAGATCTGGCTGTGTTGTAGTAGGCTACGACCTTGCCAACGGTGAAATAAGCGACATGATTGCTTCCGCTTACGACAGCGAATGTACAATCTTTAAAGACAACATCCGCGTGGCAACAACTATTGTAGATGCGGCAACAGGAAAAGCCCTTGTGGGAACAACTTTGGACAACACTGCCATTGTAAATCAGGTTCTGGGAAAGGGTGAGGCCTATCACGGAAACAACACGATTAACGGCGAGCAGTACATGTCAATCTACTCTCCGCTTAAAGGAAGCGACGGAACCGTAACTGGTATGGTATTCATTGCAAAGAGCATGTCTACCGTCAACAGCATCACCATAAACATCAGCAAGTGGACAATACCTACAACTGTCGCAATAATCGCTGTAATCGTCTTCATTTCCTACTTCTTCGTAAACTGGCTCATGTGGCGTATTGCAAATGTTACCAACACCCTCAAAGAAATGGAAACAGGAGAGGCAGACCTTACAAAACGCTGCAAGCTCTTTATCCGCGACGAAATTGGTGCGTTGGTCATTCACTTTGATGCATTCTGCGACAAGTTGCAGAACATCATTGCGGAAGTTAAGGACTCAAAGGCAACTCTTTCCAGTGCTGGTACAGAGCTTTCAGCCGCAACAGAAGATGCTGTAAGTTCAATCACTCAGATTATTGCAAACATCGAGGGAATCCACAGTCAGATTGCAAACCAGGGTAATTCCGTAAACCAGACTGCAAATGCCGTTAAGGGAATCTCCAGCAACATTCAGAATCTTGACAGGATGATTGACGACCAGTCTTCTGGAGTTACACAGGCATCTGCCGCAGTTGAAGAGATGATGGGAAACATTGCCTCTGTAAACAACTCTGTAGAAAAGATGGCTTCTTCATTTACAGAACTTTCAAACAACGCCCAGACAGGTTTCAACAAACAGCAGGATGTTAACGACCGAATCAAGCAGATTGAAAACCAGTCTCAGTTGCTGCAGGAAGCAAACCTTGCAATTTCTAGCATAGCAGAACAGACAAACCTTCTTGCTATGAACGCCGCCATTGAGGCAGCCCACGCAGGCGAAGCAGGTAAGGGATTCTCTGTTGTTGCAGACGAAATCCGCAAACTGTCAGAAACTTCTACGGAACAGTCAAAGACAATCGGTGACCAGCTTAACAACATTAAGGCGGCCATTGAAGAAGTTGTTTCCGCTTCCAACGAGTCAAGTCAGGCCTTTACAGAAGTTACCAACAAGATTAAGGAAACTGATGAACTTGTCATTCAGATTAAGGCAGCCATGGACGAGCAGAACTCAGGTTCTCAGCAGATTAGCGAAGCCCTTAAGGCAATGAACGACAGTACTGTAGAGGTTCAGCGCTCATCAAAGGAAATGTCCGCACAGAACGAAAAGGTTATGTCAGAAATGAACATTCTTCAGGATGTTACCGAAAGCATGAAGCAGAGCATGGAAGAAATGGCAAGCGGCGCACGCAAAATCAACGAAACAGGCGCAACCCTTGGTACTATTTCAAACAAGGTACAGGAATCTATTACCAACATCGGTGACCAGATTGACCTGTTCAAAGTGTGATGCAAGCATACTAAACTAAACAAATGCGGGTCCTGCTTACGGGGCCCGTTTTTTTTGCCCTGCTACTGTTGACACAAGAGGGCAAGAGAAGGCATAATTTGTTAAGCGTGTAACTTAAGGTTGCATTAAACTGTTTACATATCGAAAGGGGGTTCACTATGAATTTACGAAAAGTCCTTAAACCTGCAGTTGGCATTCTGGCACTGGCACTTACCGCTGTTTTAAGTTCCTGTATTTTTATTTGGTCGTCATATTTGGAAGTGGGAACATTTACTTTCTACAATAACAGTTCATATACCGTTACAATCACCAATATAAGATGTGATGATTCCAGGGTGTACCCAAGTGCATATAGTTTTACACTTTCCCCTAACGGAGGACAAAGAACAATCACCTTGAGGGCGCCAAGCACCTATAGCGTATATAGTCTGGGCATACGATATGAATACAGCCCATCAGACAACCTGACACTTGAGACTAGAAACGGTACGGCTTACTTTACCAATAAACAAAACTCCAGCATACTCCCCCCAGCCGCAAACATAATTGCAGACCCCTCAGCCACAGAAGAAGAGTCCTCAACTGCAAGTGCAACTGCGACTGTGTCGGCGCAAGCGACTGCAACTGCGGCACCTGTTAACCAGTAGCACCATCTGTTACGCGTAAGAAATAAACTTACGCAGACAAGAGGCAACCTTGCGCATAAGAAGCACAACTTATGCGTAAGAGCCGCCCCATTACGCAACAGAGCGAGTCCTATCGCATAACTACGCCCATCAGCACAAGTCCAACTTCTAAAAAAACTTTTCCCAAAAGGCTTGCATATATTCCATATTTACCTTAAAATTGCTTACCATTTGAAACAGGTTGCAGGAGCAAAGCTTTTGCGGCACATCAAGCATTTGTGGCGCTGTCGTTGACAGGTTTTGGAGTATGAATGTCATACTCTGATTTTTCCCATTGGGAGAAAATGAATGCAAAACTCTTTTTACATGCAGCGGCAAGAAGCCACTGAATCAAACGCACGCTCTTATCCGCGTAAGTTTCCAATCGCATTACAGAAAGCAGAAGGCTCTTGGGTAGAAGATGTAGAAGGCAACCGCTACCTAGATTTCTTATGTGGTGCAGGAACCCTTGCACTGGGTCACAATGCACCCCAGGTAAATCAGGCCATGATAGAACTTCTTTCAAGCGGCGCTCCCCTGCATACACTGGACCTTACCACTCCCACAAAAGACGAATTTGTGCAAACTATTTTAGACCTTCTTCCGGGAGAACTTCACAACAAGGCAAAAATTCAGTTCTGTTCTCCCAGCGGAACAGATGCAGTTGATGCGGCAATCAAACTGTGCAAAACCGCAACTGGCCGGGGAACAGTAGTTTCATTTACAGGAGCCTATCACGGAATGGGTCACGGAGCCTTAAGTTTAACCGGAAATTTGGCGGCAAAGTCTCCTGTGCAAAATCTTATGGGCGGAGTCCACTTTCTTCCCTACCCCTACTCTTACCGCTGTCCCTTTGGCTTAGGAGGCGATGCAGGAACAAAAGCAGCCTGTGCATATTTTGAACGCATGCTCACAGACCCAGAAAGCGGAATTGCAAAACCGGCGGCAGTAATTATTGAACCCATTCAGGGCGAAGGTGGAGTAATTCCTGCTCCTGTAGAATTTCTTAAGACAGTCCGCAGGGTAACAAGAGAACTCGGCATCCCCATGATAACAGACGAAATCCAGTGCGGCATAGGGCGCTCTGGAAAACTCTTTGCCTTTGAATATGCAGACATTGTTCCCGATGTAATTCTGTGTAGCAAGGCAATAGGAGGCTCACAGCCCCTTGCTGTCGTCATTTACAACAAAGACCTTGACGCATGGCAACCTGGCGCTCACGCAGGAACATTCCGCGGAAATCAGCTTGCAATGAAGGCTGGAACTGTAGTTTTAAAAACCGTAAGCGAAGAAAAATTCCTTGCAGAAGTAAGGAGAAAGGGCGACTACCTCCGTTCAAAAATAAACGAACTCAAAGATCAGGTAAGCATAATAGGCGATGTTCGTGGCAAAGGCCTTATGATGGGTGTAGAATTTGTAAACCCAAACCTAAAGCCCGACTCCATAGGTTCCTTCCCTGCTGATGGAAAAATCAGTACGGCAGTACAACAGGAATGCTTTAAAAACAAACTGATTATGGAAAAAGGCGGCAGACACGGTGCCGTAATGCGCTGTCTGTGTGCCCTAAATGTAAGCGACGAAGACCTTAACACAATGATTCAGATTTTCTCTACTGCGGTAAAGAACATAGACTCTCAGGTTAAGAAGGGAACATTCGGTAAGTAGCATGGGCGACTCATATTTTCTTACAAACGAACAGGAAGACAAAACAGCCTACGCCCAGATGATAACAAAGACAATGCTTTCTGTCTGTGCTTCTTACAGCGACAAAAAAGCATACACTGGTCCCAAGCCGCAGGAACTTTCCAAACTGATTTCTTCATGCAACATTCTTCCTGAACATGGAATAGGATTTGAAAAGCTCATGCAGAATGTAGAAAAATACATACTGCCAAATTTTCTGCGCACTAGTTCAACCCAGTACATGGCCCACCTGCACAGTCCCGCCCTTTTAGAATCAGTATGTGCCGAACTTATTTTAAGCACCTTTAACCAGAGCATGGACAGCTGGGATCAGGCACCTGTAGCAACAGAAGTTGAATGCGCCACAGTAAGAATGCTGTGCTCACTTTTTGGCTACACTGATTCAGGCAGTCAACCCGACGGATGTTTTACAAGCGGAGGAAGTCAGTCAAACATTACTGGCATTTTTCTTGCAAGAGACTGGTTCTGTAGCACTCACCTTAACCACGACATAAAAAAGTTGGGTCTTCCCTCATGCTATTCCAAACTTAGGCTTTACACTTCAGAAGTATCTCACTTTTCCATGGAAAAAGCCTGTCACCTCCTTGGACTGGGCTACAATGCCGCAGTAAAAGTTCCAGTAGACGAAAGGCAGAAAATGGATGTGGAAAAACTTAAGGAACTAATTCAAAAAGACAGAAGCCAAGGTAACATTCCCTTCTGCATTGTTGCAACAATAGGCACCACAGATTACGGTTCCATTGACGATGCAGGCCAGTTAAGACGCATTGCAGACGAAGAGGGCATGTGGCTTCACGCTGATGCCGCCTACGGAAGCGGTCTTGTAATGTCGCAAAACTATGCAGAACGGATGGGTCCCCTTAACCTGTGCAACTCCATTACAGTAGACTTTCACAAGATGTTTTCCCTCCCCATAAGCTGCAGTGCAATTCTAGTAAAGGACAAAAACACCTTTAGTCCCCTGGAACTTCATGCAGACTACCTTAACAGGGAAGAAGACGAAGAAGATGGCTACACAAACCTTGTGGGAAAATCCCTCCAGACAACTCGCCGCTTTGACGCCCTTAAAGTGTGGATGTCATTTCAGGCAAGAGGAAAAGACGGTTACGCAAAACTCATAGACACTTCGGTTCAGAACGCTTACTACGCATACAAGAAAATTAAGGAAAATAGCCGCTTTGAATGTGCCATAGAACCAGAAATAAGTTCAGTGGTGTTCAGGCTTGTTCAGCCAAACCTTACTCCCCAAGAGACAGACGAACTTAACAAGGAAGTGCGTCGGGCGCTTTTGCACGAGCATGGAATCGTAATAGGACAGACGGTTTACAAAGAGCGTACCCACTTAAAGTTTACGCTTTTAAATCCCCGTCTTACACATGAAAAAATTGATTCCCTTTTAGAAACGATTGCAGGGCTGGCCAAAAAGTAAGGCTCTCTTAACTACATAAGAAAGTTTTCGTCAGAACTTGCAAACTCTTCTGCCGCCCTGTTGTAGTCTTCCCAAGAAGAAGAAAACAAGGGACGCACTCCTGGAATTTCTGCAAGGTCTGCAACGGTAAGAAAGTGATAGTCAATTCCCTTTTCTACAAAAAAGTCATGTATGCGGTCAACGGAGTTATCCAAAATGTAGGCCACAAATGTTGAACATACAAACAGTTCTTTTTTTTGTTTTGATTTTTTTGCGTGAGTCCTGTAAAACTCATCCAGTCCCTGTTCGTCTTCTGCGGTAAGATATTTTCTTTCCACACAGTATTGGGCTATCACAAAATTCTGAAGCACGCTGTAAGAAAGGTTGCTAGAATTTCTTATAAGCTCTATGGCCCTGTCGTATTCTTCTCTGGTTACCTTTACCGCAAAAACAATCTGCTGAGACTTTTCTGCATCGCATGTGTCCATATAGGGATTCGTACTAATGTCTGTACAATGCTCAACCTTTACGCAAGAAGCACCTGTCTGGGTAAGGCTAAAAAAATCATCCTTTAATGAAAATCCTATGCTTGCGTGGCTTACATGATAGTCGGACACATCGGTTTTAGAAATGCAGTAGCGCAGAAAGTTTGTGGACGAAAATGTTTTTTTGTAAACAGGGCTGTAAAGTCTAATAAAAAGATAGCAGTCATCGTCTTGAGGTTTAGGAATGTTCTCCAGTACACAGGCAATCTCTTCTTCTGCGGCGGCCTTTATTTCGGCAGCATTTACCGTATGAACATGATGGGCATAGGTTCCCAAAAGAAAAATGCCAGAGGTGCAAGAGATTATCAGCTTGTTAAAAAACGGTGGCTTAACTTTCATACTTCTGTTTTATTATAAGAAAAAAAGGCAGTCCCTGCAAGATGTGGAAACTGCCTTTAAAGATTATGCAGGACTTACCCTACTCCAGATTCATTCTAAACTGAAGGATAAGCTGAGTTACAACTCCAAAGACTACCGCATATACGACATTCATAAGGTCTACAAGCCAAATAACGCTAGCGGCCTCAGCCGTAGTGCCAATGTTGTAAGCCATGCTGTCAATCCAGCTGTAGCCCAAGTGACCCACAAGGATTATAAGCAGGACTGCAACCACAACTTCAATAAGTTTGCGGTGCTTTTTTGCAAGATGGCTTATTGCATTTACAACATAGCAGAACATCACAATAAGAAGGAATCCGCTTATGCCAAAGCATATCATTGCAAACATAAAGCTTATGCTAAAGTCTTCGTCCATAAGGGCATCAATAATATAACCAATTGTTTCGCTGTCAAGAACTCTTATAAAAAGAAGAATTACAGACAAAGCAATTATCACGGTGTAGATGAGTGACCAGACAAAAGCAACAAGAGCGCGACCCCACACATGCTCGCCCACTGTTACAGGAAGGGACATGTTAAGGTAGGCCTCGTCTCCAAGCATGCCGTGCTTAAAACGCTTTTCCAGATAGACTAGCGTTACCGCAAAACTTGCAATGTACACTACGACGCACAAAAATCCAAGCAACCCCTTAAACCATGACGGTGCAGTTGAAGAAGCGGCATCAATAAATTCATTCTTTATCTCTGGTCCCAGAATGAAGACTCCTGCAAGAAGAGCAACAACCAGTACCGCCGCATAAATGGGAAGTAGCACCCTGTACGAATTAAGGAATTCATATTTAAAGACTTTTCCCAAAGACGGGAACGGATTTCTTATTTTCTTGTCTTCCATTTTCTTTCTCCTTAGCACTTGAATTCTTCGCGGAACAAAGCGTCTATAGACATTCCTGTTTCTTCGCGAATAGATTCCACATCACCTTGACGCACAATTTTTCCCTGTTTAAGGAAGAGCACATGGTTAAGGACAGATTCAATGTCGCTTATAAGGTGAGTTGAAATGATTACGGTTGAGTCTTCACGGTAGTTACCGATTATTGTCTCAAGTATGTAGTCTCGTGCAGCCGGGTCAACGCCGCCAATGGGTTCATCCAGCATGTAGAGGGGAACTTCACGGCTCATGGTAAGAATAAGCTGAACCTTTTCCTTTGTACCTTTAGAAAGAGTCTTAAGTTTTTCCTTAGGATCAATGTTAAGGCGCTTAAGCATGTCGTAAGCCTTGTCCTTGTTAAAGTTTGCAAAGAAATCGGCAAACATGCTTACCAAATCCGCAACAGTCATCCAGTCGTTAAGGTAAACCTTGTCAGGCTGATAGGAAACTATTGCCTTTGATTCAGCACCAGGCTTAAGTCCGCAAACTGCAATTTCTCCTGAAGAAGGCTTTAAAAGCCCTGCCGCAAGTTTAAGCAGTGTCGTCTTTCCGCTGCCATTGGGGCCAAGAAGTCCTACAATGGAACCAGCCGGAACCTGCAGGTCAATAGCATCAAGAGCCGTCTTAGTCAAATATTTTTTTGAAAGCGACTTACACTCCAAAACAGAATTCATTTTATTCTCCTTTATTCTTCCAAAGCTTTTACTGCCTTTACAACTTCGCTTTTTGTAAAGCCAAGTGCCATCATCTTTTGCATGAATACGGAAACTTCTTCGTCAAAAAGTTCCTTCCGTAAGGCTGCAATTTTTTCCACATCATCAGTTATGAACCTGCCTGCGGTGCGCTCGGGGCGTACAAGTTCCAGCCGTTCTAGTTCGGCAAGAGCCCTCTGCATTGTGTTGGGATTAACTTTCGCTTCCATTGCCAAATCGCGGACGGAATTAAGTTTGCTTCCCGGCTTTAGTTCACCCGAAACAATGCGGATTTTAAAGCAGTCCATCAACTGAAGGTAAATTGGTTTTTCGCTGGTAAATGTGTATTCCATACGATACCTGACCTCCTGTAATAGTATTTTACTGTATTAAGTAAATAATACAGTAAAACAATTAAGATGTCAAGCATTTTTTTTCAGCAGTTTTGCCAAAAACATCCACTACTCGCTGCTCATAAGTTGCTTCAAATTCTTTGCGGCAACACGGGTTCTGTCTGCCAAAGCCCTAAGAGATTCAACTTCTTCTGCAAGAAGTTCCGTTCCTTCGGCAATTTCAGAACTTGCGGAATCAACATTTTTAGACGCCAAAGCAAGCTGTTCCATGTTGGAAATAACCTGAGAAGAATAGACGCTCTGTGTGGCAACAGATTCCCTCATGCGAGAAGCAGAACTTGCCATAAGTTCAGACTCTCTAGAAATGGTAACGCCAACTTCTATCTGCTCTTTTATGCTGTTGGAGGCGGCACTTACCTTTTCTACACTCTGACCGGCACCCGTACGAATAAGTTCAAATGTTCTGTTTACTTTTTCTGTAAGTTTAACGCTTTCCTTTATGCTCTTGATTACATGGGTAACAATTTCTGCAATTTTTGTAGAGCGCGAAGAACTTTGTGCGGCTAGGTCCTTTATTTCGTGAGCAATAACGGCAAAACCTTTTCCTGCCTCGCCAGAATGAGCGGCTTCTATAGAGGCGTTCATAGAAAGAAGGTCAGTCTGTTTTGCAAAGTCGTCCAGTGCGGTAACAACAGAAAGAATTTCTGCGGAAGATTTTTGAATGTCTTCAATGACAAAGAGCAGATTGCGCATGTCATCAGAACCACTTGTAGTAAGAGTGTTCAAAGAGCGGGTAAAAGTTTCTGCAGAAACAATTCCCTCGCTTACATTTGAAATTCCCTGCATTACGCTTTTTGTTCCGTCAGCCGTAGTTTTTATACTTTCTGTCGTGGCGTCAAATTCGGCATTCATTGAAGAAAGGGATTTTGCAAGTTGATTGATTGTATCTTCCGTGTGAGAATAAATTGAAGACCGTTTTTTAATGGCCTCCTTGATTACATCAACTTTTTCGCGAGAAGTAAATGTTGCCTTTGTAACTTCTTCTACAGAATCTGCAAGTTCTTCAGAAATGTCTGCCGTTTCAAGAGAAAGTTTCTGAGCCTTGGTAAGAATGTCTGCAATCCTGTTGCGTTGCTCTTCAGTTTCTTTTGCAAGTTTTGCAACCTGTCTTTGAGAAGCGGAAGACCTCATGCTAAGGGTAATAAAAATTGCCAGATCCAATGCAAAGAAAGAAATTGCCTGAGTCCACATAAAGGGAACTTTTCCAATCAGCATGTAAATTACATCGTGCAGAGCAAGAATGGAACCTACAGTAAATCCAAGAAACATGTTTATTGCATAGGGTTCATGCCTTTTTAAAGCCTTTGTAGAAGTAACAAATCCGTAAACAATTACAAGCACAATGGGAAGAAGCATTATGTTAAACAGATTGTCCATTGCAACCTGTTTTCCTATGCAGACAAAATACGACACAAAGCAGACAACCGAAAAACCGTAAGCAATGTTACGCATGAGCGCATAGTGTTTTCTGTCAAAGAAGCGGTTAAGAAAGAGAGCAAGGAAGACAAGGCTTACAGGAAGACAGGCTCGGCATAGAGAGCGGTTAAAGTTGTATGGGAATAAAATAATCTGTGAGCCTATGTCAAACAGATAGATGCTTATGAAGAACATGCTTATTGCAAAGTTAAGATAGGCAAAATCTTTTTTGTTTCCAAGATATGTGGCAAAGCAATAAAGCATTATAAAGACGCACAGGAATGTAAGGATTAAAAAAAAGCGCTGTCCAAACTGATTGTGTATTATGTTTTCAAACCAAGCTTCTTCAGAATTGTCAAAGGAAAAACTTAAGTCTACAAGACGGTCTGTAGGACAGTAGAGCCTTACCGCAAGAAAAACGAACCGTCATGAACTGCAGAAAGAGGAATGCATATGTCTGTGTTTTCTTCAACGCGAACCACATCCTTAGGAGGCATCATTCCTCTGGAGCCTATAAACACACCGTCGGCATATACTTCTGCGGCTGCATTAATGTGATCAATTCCAATCCACAGTTGGGAAGAATTGCTAAGCTGAAGGGGAACCGCAACATTGGCACGGACCCACACATAATGCGTGTCTCCCACATCAATAAAAGTCTGATCTAAGGTTTTCCAAGTATGGTCATCATAATCCGGCTGTGACCATGCTACATCATCGCCCACAAAATACTTCCACGAAGGCTGAATGTTAACAGAAATCCGGCTTGAAGCATAGCAAGATGAAAAGGCAAGAAAAACAAAAAGAATAGAAAAGAATACTTTCTTTAAAGAAAACATAAAACTCTCCCTTTACTTTGTATACTTAATAAAGTTTACCCTAAACTTATTTTTTTTCTACTGCTAGCATACATATATTGCGAAATTCCTTATAAAATAATATAGTTATATTAGGCATTATGAAAAATACCAGAAGCAACAGACTCAAGCATTTTATAAGGACGCTAAAGTACATTCTAAAAAATCCCCTCACCTATATCTGGATTTTAATCCTTATAATAATTGCAATTGCAACTATTGTAGTATTTAAGACAGAAACTCAGACAGAAAGCGGCATAGAAACCATGTTTGATTCAGTGTGGTTTACCCTTGTTGCCGTTTTTGCAGCCTACTTCGACTACTGCGTAAAATCAGTTCCAGGAAGAATGTCTGCCCTAATTCTGCTTGTGTTCGGAATGCTTCTGTTTGGAGCAGTTACTGGTAAACTAGCCTCTTACTTTACAGATTTACAGATAAAAAAAAATAAAGGCCTAAGGAAGTTGCGGACTATGAAAGGACATTTTTTGTTATGCGGATGGCGTCCCGGATTTGAAAAAATTCTTGACAGCGTGTTAAACTCCAATCCCGACATTACCCCCGACATGATTGTCATGGTAAACGATGCTGCCGACCAGGTTGAACAGCTGCGCTCTGACTCCAGATTTAAAGAACTGAACTATGTTGCAGGAGACTTTGCCGACGAAGCCACACTCATGAGAGCACAGATTACAACTGCAGAAAGGGCACTGGTCATCTGCGACAAGGCAAAACAGTATTCAGACCTAGAAATTGACTCTCGTACGGTTCTTGCAGTTCTTACTATGGAAAACATAAATCCCGGAATTTATATTGCGGCGGAACTTATTGATGCAAAATTCCAGAAACACCTTGAACTTGCCCACTGCGACGAAATAATCCTTACTCAGGATTACGAGCACAGTCTTCTGGCAACAGCGTCTTCTGGCATGGGCTACAGCAATGTAATCCGCGCCCTAATCAGTGACGATGCAGACACGGGAATAATCATAGAAAACATTCCGTCTACCTTTGTAGGAAAAACTTACGGCGAATATCAGGCCAGTGTGGAAAAAAACAATAAGGAAAACGAAGTGCTTGTAGGTCTCCTGCTTAACACTGGAAATTTTCATCAGCGTAGAAAAGACGCCTTAAGGGAAGCACAGAAAAATCCCGACATAAAGCAAATTGTAAGCGACTTGAAGAAGGTAAAAACACTTAAGAGCAACCAGCCTCTTCTTACGCCTTCAAAAGATTTTGTCATTCAAAAAAATACAAAAGCAATTTTAGTCAGAGGTTAACAACATGGATAAATTTGAAGAAGTCCTTCCAAAACTTATAAGCATAAAGCTGTTCTCTGATTTTTCCGCAGACAACGAAAACGACCGCCGCATTTTAAAGATGGTATACGAAAACATGACTCTTGAATCTTACCCAAAGGATTCAGTCATCATACAGGAAGGAAAATACGGTGACTCTTTTTTCATTCTGTACAAGGGAAGTGTAAAAGTTTGCAGGGAAACTCCTGCTGGAGACATTATAGCCCTTGCAGACCTTAATTCTTCCCAGAGCATTTTCTTTGGCGAAACAGCCCTTATAAGCAACGAGCCAAGAACTGCAACCGTAAAGGCAACCAGTGACTGCCAGTGCATTGTGCTTTCCAGCAAAAAATTTCTTGACATCTGCGAAAAGGAACCTCTCCTTGGTTACCGTGTTACCCTGCACATTGCACAGAACATGGCTCGCACCATAAGGGATGTTAACAGCGACAAGGCAACCCTTTACGCCGCCCTCTTCAGCGAAATAGAATCTGGCATGTAGCGTTAACCTTACGCAAGTTTTACAGGCTCGTACTCAAGGCGAAGTTTTGGCAGTTCGCTAATTTCTGTGTAGGAATTAAAGAGCCAATCTTCTCCTTCCTCTGCGTTTTTTCCGTCAGCAGGGGGAGCAAAAATGTTCAGCGTAAAATCCACCGGAGAAGAAATTCTGTTTGCAAAAAAGTATGGCATAAGATCTATGCATTTTGTTCCAGGCGCTTTGTAAAACCACCATCCGTCTAGTTCAACCGTAAGGTTAAGATCCAACAGGCTGTCTTCAAAATAAAGTTCCGCATAGTGGGGAGTCGCACTTACATGCATTGCAAGAGAAATCCCTTCCGCGTCTTCTGAATTTGTCCAGCGAAGTCTGCAGGGCAGGGAAACTTCTTCGGCACTTTCTATCTTTCGTCTAAAGAATTCTCTATGCAGACGCTCTCGGTAAGAAGCAAGAAGAGGCTGCTCTATTCCCACATTGTGATTGTTGGGATCGGTAACTTCAAGTCCAAGTCTTCCGTCATCTCTAAACTGATACATTGTAAATGCAGAAAGCCATTTTTCACTGTCGCTACTCAGTCTGTCCATAAAATGCGACATCATGGCCGCCTGTTCGTAAGGACCAGACACATCTCCGTCGGCATTAAGTTCAGAAAGCACAAAGGGCTTTTTTGTTCCAGTAATTTCGCAAAGTCTGTGGTATGTTTTTTTTGCCTTGTCATAAACTGCATCAACATTGTAGGCTTCGTAGCAGGAAGTTTCTTTTGTAGCCACATCAACAGGCCATCCCCAGTGAAGAGAAAGATACTGGTCTCCTGACCAATAGTCTGTTTCTTTAAACGCCTGCAAAAATTCATCTTCCATTTCTATGCGACCAAGTTCGTCTTCCCACATACCTGCACATAAAATCATCTTTACATTTGGAGCGTGACGGTGCATGACGCGGCATACCATTACATAAAAGTCGGCAAGCTGCTGATAGGTGGCACGCTTTGTAAAGCAGAACCATCCCCCAGTGCATTCATGGTTTACCCTAAGAAGAACTCTTCCGTAGGGACGCAGGTCGTTTGCAAGAAGGACAATGTCTTCTTCCTTAAGCGTTGGATCAATTGTAAGGGTAAGCACAACATCCATTCCGTGTCTGCGGATTTCCTTCATAAAGACAAAGGGTTCGTCATTAAGCCGACCTTCCCGGCCCCCACGATAGGGAAAATAATCTTCGTAAGGATAGTCCCATGCACCCGAAGGAGTTTCCTGAGGGCAGGCAATACTTGCTCGCACAGGCCATGTTTTTTCGTTGGGATAGTAAGTGTACATGAGGCTGATTCCCCTGTGTAGCGTTCCCATTTTTTGCAGAATGTAATCCTGATTAACATAAAGTCCGCGCTCACTGCCGTCACCCAAATCAAGGGCGCATTCGGCTGGTTTTAAAACAACTTTCCTTGCCATAGATTCCTCACTGCCCAAAGTATAAGGTGCGGTCAAAAACTTGTCTACATAAATTTTTTGATTTCCTATACCGTAAAAATCAGTGTAGACCTAGGGCTTTTAATTCCCAGCCTTCTGTGATAAAATGCGCTTATGAAGACAAAGGTATTTATAGACGGAAGCGAAGGCACTACAGGGTTACGCATTCACGAGCGTTTTGAAAATCGTGACGATATAGAAATTTTAAAAATCAGTTCTGAACTTCGCAAGGACAGCGCAGAGCGAAGCAGGCTGATTAACGAGTCTGACATTACTTTTTTGTGTCTTCCTGACAATGCAGCAAGAGAAGCTGTTTCTTTGGTAAAAAATGACAAGGTTTGCATTATAGACACTTCAACGGCTCACAGGACAGAAAACGGTTGGGCTTACGGATTCCCTGAACTTTCTGCAGAACACAGATCCAGTATCCGTAAGGGAAAAAGAATTGCGGTTCCCGGGTGTTATGCCTCTGGATTCATTTCCCTTGCTTACCCCCTTGTTAAAAAAGGAATTGCTCCAAGTAACTATCCATTTTCAATTTTTGCAGTTTCTGGTTACAGCGGTGGCGGTAAGAAACTTATTGCAACTTACGAAGAAGAAGGCCGCGACAAAAAATTTGATTCCGCAAGAATGTACGCTTGGTCTCAGGAACACAAGCACTTAAAAGAAATGAAGGCTGTTCCTGGTCTTGCAAATGAGCCACTCTTTTGCCCAATAACAACAAACTATCACAGCGGAATGATTGTTCAAGTTCCACTGTACACTTCCCTGCTTTCTAAGAAAATGACTCCTAGGGAAGTCCACGACTTTTTTGCAGAATACTATGCAGAAGAAAAATTCATAAGGGTAATACCCTTTGGCGCCGAAGCAGAAGCCGGAGGTGCACTATTTTCTGACGCCTGTGCAGGATGGGACGGTATGGAAATTTTTGTTACGGGTAACGATGAGCGTCTTGTTGTTGCCTCAAGATTTGACAACTTGGGAAAAGGCGCTTCTGGTGCGGCTGTGCAGTGTCTTAACATTGTGCTTGGCTGTGATGAAGCAAAAGGATTGGTTTTGTAATGTCTTTGCAAATGGTAATGGGAAATCAGGCTATTGCATTTGGTGCTATGGCTGCTGGCGTAAATCTGGTTGCAGGATATCCTGGAACACCTTCCTCAGAAATTATAGAAACGATTGCAAAGCATCGTGAAAAAACTGGTGTTTATGTTGAATGGTCTGTAAACGAAAAGGCGGCTGCAGAAGTTGCGGCAGGTGCCTCTTACGCAGGTTCCAGAACCATGATTACCATGAAGCAGGTTGGACTGAATGTTGCCAGCGATCCAGTAATGTGTCTTGCCTATGTAGGAATAAAGGGCGGCATGGTAATTGTTTCTGCGGATGACCCTGGCCCAATTTCTAGCCAGACAGAACAGGACTCCCGTGCATTTGGCAAATACTCTAAACTGCCTGTGCTTGATCCCTCCACTCCTTACGAAGCATACTGCATGGTGCAGGAAGCATTTGAACTGTCAGAAAAATATGGAACTCCAGTAATCCTGCGTCCCACAACACGCGTTTGTCATGCATACGAAAGCATGGAAGTTCCACAACTGCCGCTCCAGCGCCCGCGGGGTGCATTTGAAAAAGAGCCTTTGCGCTGGGTTATTTTTCCAAAACTGTCTTTTAACAACCATAAGAAAATTTTTGAACGAAACACAAAAACTTTACCCGAAGAATTTTCCCAGTCAGAACTTAACAGAATTGAAGGCGCGGGCGCTTTTGGCATTGCTACTGGCGGTATTTCTTATGCCTATGTAAAGGAAGCCCTTGCAAACCTTAACATGACTGATGTAGCGGTTTTAAAAATCGGAACTCCTTATCCCTTTCCGGAAGAACTGGGCAAAAAGTTTCTGTCTTCATGCAAAAAAGTTCTTGTGGTAGAAGAACTTGATTCGGTAATAGAAGATGAACTGATTTTTTTGCTTGGAAAAAATCACATTGAAACCCAAGTGTACGGAAAGCGAACTGGAGATATTCCCTGTGCAGGAGAAAACACAGTCGCCCTTGTAGAAGAAGCAGTGCGTTCATTTGTAAACGGAACAGAACCACTGTCCAAGGCAGAAGAAAAGCCCACTGTCCAGACTCCAGACTTACCCGTAAGACCTCCAGTTTTGTGTGCAGGCTGCCCCCACAGAGGCTCCTTCTATGCAGTAAAAAAAGCCATGAAGGGAAAAAAGACAGTCTACTGCGGAGACATAGGATGCTACACCTTGGGAAACGCAAAGCCCCTAGACATGTGCGACACTTGTCTTTGCATGGGAGCAGACATTACCATGGCTCAGGGATTTTACCACAACGAACCAGACGCATACTGTTTTTCTTTCATAGGGGATTCAACATTCTTTGCTTCTGGCATAACGGGCGTAGTCAATGCAGTATACAATCAGGCCCACATAACACTTTGCGTACTCGACAACTCTACCACGGCAATGACAGGACATCAGCCCCATCCGGGAACAGGCCACACCATGATGGGAGACATTACCGAAAAAATCAGCATAGAAAAAATTCTTACTGCTGTGGGTGTTAATCCTGTAATAGAGGTGGACCCATTTAATCTTGAGCAGGCAGTTAAGGCCGTTAAGGAAGCAAGCGAAGCAGAAGGAGTAAGTGCGGTAATCTTTAAGTCGCCCTGCATTTCAATAGCGCAGAAAGTAGGCTACACATTCCCCAAATGCAAAAGCGTAGATGCAGTAAAATGCATAGGCTGCAGAAAATGCATTAACGAACTGGGATGTCCTGCAATCTCCCTGCTCATAAAGGACAAGAAGCCGGTAATAGACCAGTCACTTTGCACCGGATGCTCACTGTGTGCCCAAGTTTGTCCTGCAAATGCAATAGGGTAACTAGAAGAAGCGCTCTGCAACAGCAATGCTTACAGGCAGAGTAAGAATGCAGAGTGCGCTTGTTACCACAACAATCATGCTTGCATAAGATTCATCTTTTCCAAAAATGACAGCAAAGGAAGAAACGCTCATTCCCACAGGACAAAGGGCCGCAATGTAAACAACATAACTCATCAGGCGAATGTTTTCAAAATTCTTAAACACGATGATGGAAGCCCATGCCAGAAAGAACATTACCACAGCAGAAAGCACAAGACGCAGAAGGCTCACCTTTACCACGCGAAGAACATATTCTTTAAGAGAAGTTTTTGGACGCTGAAAAGTTGCAAAGAGCATTCCCAAAAGAAGCATGGAAACAGCAGTATTCATGTCGCCAATGTATGCACATGGAGTTGCAATAAGAGACGGAAGTCTGTAGGGCACGCAGAAAATTACTATGCCTGCAAGAACTGCAAGAATGCTGGGGTTTGTAATCACCTTAACAAAATTCATTTTTCCTGCAATCATGTAGTAACCTACAGTCCACAGCCAGATGTTAAAGGCCGCAAGAAATCCCATAAGATAAAAAGTTCCCTCAGAACCAAACACTCCGTTTATAAGGGGAATGCCAATGAATCCGCAGTTGGTAAAAATTACCGAAAGCTTGTCCAAACAGTCAAGACTTCTTGCACTTTCTTTTTTTGAACGACAAAAGATAAGAGCAATAATCGTAAGTGCCAGCAGAGAAACAAAAGAAAGAAGAATGACAATAAAAAGCTCGCGAAGTTTCTGAGAAGAAAACTCCTTGTCAAAGGAACACAAAATAAGACAGGGGTTGATTACATAAAGAAGAAGTTTGCTAAAGAACTGCTCTTCCGTCTTGGAAAACTTAAAGGCCTTTGTAACGGCAAAACCGATTACCGCAATAACCGCCATAATGGCAAGCTGTTTTAAAACTACCAGATACATGATAAATTGATTATACGAAATTAAAACAAGTGTTGCAATCAGACCCAAGCTGATGTATACTTTGAACGCGAGGAAAACATGGCAGAATCAAAAAGCATTCTTATTTGCGGTGTCGGAGGACAGGGAACAGTACTGGCTTCAAAAGTTATAGCACAGGCCGCCATTGCAAAAGGTGAACGGGTCTTAAGCGCAGAAACAATAGGAATGGCTCAGCGCGGAGGAAGCGTTGTAAGCCATGTTCGCATAGGTAACGATGTATTTTCTCCTCTGGTGCCTGAACGCGGTGCAGACTGTCTTATTGCTTTCGAGGCTTCTGAAGCAGTAAGGAACATTCAGTATTTAAAGCAGGACGCAACAGTTATCGTAAATAAAAAAGTGGTTCAGCCTGTAACAGCATCTCTTTCTGGAAAAGTTTTTGATGCCGACAAGATGATTGACACTCTTAAGTCTGTAACCAAAAATGTCATTCCCGTAGACACGGAAGAAGCATGCAGCAAGCTTGGTTCTGCAAAAGTTGTAAACATGGTGCTTTTAGGTGCCGCATGCCGGGCCGGAGTCTTAGACAGGGACGACATTCAAGAAGCAGTTCAAAAACTTGTTAAGCCGGAATTTTACCAGCTTAACATGAAAGCCCTTGATTTTTTAGCATGAAAACTCGCCGTATTCGCAACCAGCGTGACCCACTGTAATGTCGTCTATTAGGATAAGGGTCTTGCCTTTTTTTTCGTACAGTTGAACAGAACCGTAACCGTTGCCTCCGTTCCACAGTTGCTCAAAGCGTTTGTTTCCGTCGGGGTCTTCATAATTTACCCACAGCATGTCGGACTTTTTGCAGTGCATTTCTGTGCGCATAAGGGAATGATTGTTTTCCTGCTCAACATGCCACACAACTTCTTCACCACTGGTGTCGCTTGAAAACTTTGTCTTTGTTCCCGTCCAGAATTTAGAAAAGTTAAATTCGTAGGGCTTACCCTCGTACCAAAAGGCACTTAAGAGCTTGCGTTCTAGGGCAATAAAAAACACCTTGGGTCTGCCGCCACCAATGTCAAACACAGAATTTTCCAGACGCTTGCCAGTAACCTTGCTTGTAAGATCGTTTGAAGAAAGCCACACCCAGGGACTTGTAAAACCGCAGCCCCAGTTTTTGTCTGCATATCCAAAGGAAGTCTCTTTTTTTACGGTGTACCGTTCGCCGTTTAGAGTTACAGTGCCGCTTACCAGAGTTTTCATTCCTTCGGCATGCCAGTACATTTCAAAAGCCTTAAGGGCACGGAAGAGAGCGCCCGCACCATAGCCAACATTAAATGCAATCTGTTTTTCAAGAGTAAGGTTCCACTCCATGCTTCCGGCATCGCACATCCATTCAGGGTGAAGGGAATTTTCTTCCTTACTCACATTTACAGAACCACGTAGTTCCCTGTCGCTGGCGTAGCAGTCATCAGCCTTTACGGAATAAGGAGCTTTGCCGTGAACTTCTATGTCCTTCCATGAAAAAAATCTGTGCAACTGAACTTTGTTTTTTCCCCAGCAGCCAGCCTTTACCATAAGGTAGGAAGGTTTTCGCCCGGTACCATCTGTCTTTTCTTTCTGACCAAGCACGGGTTTTGAGTCCTGCAGAGAAGGATTGCAGAGAAAGAATTCTACAAAAAAGGGAACTTCTTCTCCGGTTGAATCTTTTACGGCGGTAAAGGAATGCCACCACCAGTCGTATCCGCGCTTTTTAAATTTTCCTGTAAGCATACAGGCGTTTCGTTTTGGGTCTTGCTTGTTGAACATAGATTTAGTTTACAAAAAATACCATTGGGTTTCAAGCATTAGGGGAGCATAAAAAAAAACTCCGGACACATGCTTAACATGCACCCGGAGCCTCTGGCAGCCTCCAGTAAATCTTACTTAGGACCGCCATCGAGTTTTAGCTTGTAAGGCTAGACTTATTTCTTAGAAGTCTTTTTTGCGCCTGCTTTTGATGCAGTAGCCTTTTTTGCAGGAGCCTTAACGGCCTTCTTTGCTACAGCTTTCTTTGCAGGAGCCTTTGCCTTTGAAGCACTCTTTGCAGAAGTTGCCTTCTTTGCAGGAGCCTTCTTAGCTGTACTTGCCTTTGCTGTTGTTTTCTTTGCAGCAGGTTTAGCGGCAGCCTTCTTTGCAGGAGCCTTCTTTGCTGTGCTTGCCTTTGCTGTTGTAGCTTTCTTTGCAGGAGCCTTTGCCTTTTCAGCAGCGCGGATAACAGCCTGTGCACCAGCAAGACGAGCAAGAGGTACGCGGAAAGGAGAGCATGAAACATAGTTAAGACCAATGTCATAGCAGAGAGCTATAGAAGCAGGGTCTCCACCGTGCTCACCGCAGATTCCAAGGTGAAGCTCAGGTTTTACAGAGCGGCCCTTCTCTTCGGCAATGCGCATAAGTGCACCTGGTCCATCAGGATCAAGCTGCTTGAAAGGATCTTCTTCAAGAAGGTTACCCTTGAGGTAGTATTCAATGAACTTACCGTAGTCGTCGCGGCTGAATCCGAATGTTGTCTGAGTAAGGTCGTTTGTACCGAAGCTGAAGAAGTCTGCAACAGCACCAATCTTGTCGGCAGTAAGAGCGGCTCTTGGGAACTCAATCATTGTACCAATCTGGAACTTGAGGTTAAGTCCTGTGCTCTTGTTTACCTTTGCAATTACAGCTTCTGCCTGTGCGCGAACCTGTGAGAATTCGTTAACAGAAACAACATTAGGAATCATAATGCGAACATCATGCTTAAGTCCCTTCTTTTCTGCATCGGCAGTTGCAAGTGCGATTGCTTCAACCTGCATCTCGTATACTTCAGGATATGTAACAGCAACACGAACACCGCGGTGACCGAGCATTGGGTTTGCTTCCTGAAGTGCGTTGATTTTAACTTCAAGCTTTGTCTTGTCAATTCCAAGGTCCCGTGCAAGAGCGTCGATTTCGGCAGTTGCGCTTGGCTTTGGAACAAATTCGTTAAGTGGCGGATCCAAAAGACGGATTGTTACAGGGCGTCCTTCCATAGTCTTGATGATTCCGAAGAAGTCTGCCTGCTGAAGAGGGAGAATCTTTGCAAGAGCAGCCTTGCGTGCTTCGGTAGAGTCAGCAAGAATCATGTTGCGGAAGAAAGGAAGTTTTGCCGGGTCAAAGAACATGTGCTCAGTGCGGCAAAGACCAATTCCGTTTGCACCAAACTTGAATGCGCTAGGAGCTTCGTTCTGTTCAGCGTTTGCAAGAACTTCGAATCCCTTAACAGTCTTTCCAGAAGCAGTCTTGCGTACTGACTTAGCGCGTACTTCGTCTGCCCATCCAAGGAATGTTTCAAGTTCGCCAGAAATTGTAGCGGGAACAACAGGAAGAACACCTGCATAAACCTTACCGGTAGTTCCGTCGATTGTAATGCTGTCTCCCTTGTGGAGTGTCTTTTCGCCGATTACAACAACATCGTTTCCTGTAAACTTAACAGCGTCACAGCCAGAAACACAAGGCTTACCCATACCGCGTGCAACAACAGCAGCGTGAGAAGTGCGTCCACCTGTAGAAGTAAGAATGCCCTGTGCGGCGTTCATACCGGCAATGTCTTCGGGAGAAGTTTCCTTGCGAACAAGAATAACCTTCTTACCGTTCTTTGCCCATGATTCGGCTTCGTCAGCTGTAAATACAATCTGACCTGAACCTGCTCCAGGAGAAGCGTTCAAGCCCTTTGCAAGCTCTTTCTCTGTCTTAACAACTTTGGGATCAAGAGCTGGGTGAAGGAGCTGATCAAGCTGCTCAGGTTCTACGCGAAGAAGAGCCTGCTCTTTTGTAAGGAGTTTTTCGCCAACAAGATCAACTGCAATTTTAACTGCAGCGGCACCTGTGCGTTTACCGTTGCGGCACTGGAGCATATAGAGTTTTCCTTCTTCAACGGTGAACTCCATATCCTGCATGTCGTGATAGTGCTTTTCGAGGCGCTCGCGGATATTGTCAAGCTGCTCGTAGATTTTGGGGTTTGTCTCTTTAAGCTGAGAAAGCTTCTGTGGTGTGCGGATACCTGCAACAACATCTTCGCCCTGAGCGTTCATAAGGTATTCACCCATGAAAATCTTGTCTCCGTTTGAAGGATCGCGGCTGAAGCATACGCCTGTACCGGAAGTTTCACCCTTGTTACCGAATACCATTGCCATAACGGTAACGGCAGTTCCCTTAAGTGCGCCTTCCTTGATATTGTTAAGTTCGCGGTATTTGATTGCGCGGGGGTTCATCCAAGAACCGAAAACAGCACCGATAGCAGCCCACATCTGAGCGATCGGATCCTGAGGGAAATCTTCTCCCTTTTCCTTCTTGTAAAGAACCTTGTACTTCTGAACGATTTCCTGAAGTTCGTTTACATTAAGTTCTGTGTCCTGCTTGATTCCGCGGTGGCTCTTTACTTCGTCAATAATAGCCTCAAATTTTGCATGCTCGACACCCATTGCAACATCGCCGAACATCTGGATAAAGCGGCGGTATGCATCCCATGCAAAGCGTGGGTTGTCAGTTTTGCGTGCAAGACCAAGAACAGACTTGTCGTTAAGACCCAGGTTAAGGATTGTGTCCATCATACCGGGCATAGAAATTGCTGCACCAGAACGAACAGAAACCAAGAGTGGGTCGTTCTCGTCACCGAGTTTCTTGCCCATTGATTTCTCAAGTTTTGCCAGGTACTTTGCAACTTCTTCTTTAAGTCCTGCGGGATAGTCCTTGCCCAACTTATAATAAGCCTGGCAGACGTCAGTTGAGATAGTAAATCCTGATGGAACGGGCAAGCTCAACGGCTTTTTTGCCATCTGAGCAAGGTTTGCACCCTTTCCGCCAAGTTCGGCGCGCATGCTTTCATCGCCTTCTGCATCGCCATCTCCAAAGAAATAAACATATTTGGTCTTAGCCATTATGTCCTCCATATATATATGTAAAATGTAGTATACATCTAATTCTTTATGCGGTCAACGGAAAAACAAGTTTAGAACTAGAAATTTCCAAAATTATCTATGGCTTCCTGAACCGACATCCATCCATTACCCACATTGTAAACTGCTCTTCTTACCTGCTTAAGAGCATTGTCAAAAAGCCCAACATCCTGTATGTAGGCAGTTTCTACCGAATCAAGAGATGAATAAACCTCGTCGAAAGAGTAGTCATTTGAAACTGTTATAAGGCGCTTGTTTTTAGCCATGTTATTAAGTTCCTCCGTGGTAACCAAAAAGCGCATGAATTCATCCGCCATGTCAAGATTTTTACTATCTTTGTTTACCGCAAATGCCATGATGGCATCAATAAAAAAGCACAGATTAGCTTCTGAGGTAGGAATTGCATGGAATGAGTATGTAAAAGGCTGCTCTATAAAGGCAGGGGAAAGAGATTCCCTTTTTTTTGTACCTGAAAACCGATCACCCTGCATAAACACCATAGGTATATCACCCTCAAAAAAACGCTGTATAACGGCAGAATAGTTGTCCTTTAACGCAGCACAGGCTTCCTCGTTTATTACTCCAGACTTTGAAAATTCTTCCACATGCTCCAGAACTGGGCGCATATACTCACCAGCAGAAGGCTCCAGAGCATTCATTCTGCGGACAGCATCTGGATTTCCTCTCAAGGACTTACAAAAGTACTGATAGGCAAAAGTGTACCATGTTCCAGACTCATCGTTGTAACTTAATATAGGAGTGTCATATCCCATGGAAATAAGTTTTTTGCTTACAGATATCAACTCAGAATAGGTCGAAGGAATTTTCAGCCCTTCCTTTTTAAAGAGGTCTTCATTAACCATCATTCCTTTGGCAGTGGCAAAAACCGGCAGCATGGAAATCTTTCCGTCCGAGTCAGCATAGATAAGCTTCTGTCTTATGCAGTCAAGGTCCAGACCTAAGGAAGAATCAGATAAATCCTGGGCAGAATCAAAAAGAGGTTTGCAACCTTCCTTATCTATCATCCATGTAAACATTGCATAAATGTCAGGAGCCTCATCGCCTTTTAAGGCTGCAAAAATGGAATTGTTATAGAAATCAAGTGATGTGTAAACTAACTCCACTTTGGGATAATACTCATTAAAACGAGAAAACTCTTCCTCCAAAGATTCAAAGTTGGTGTAATTTCCGTCAACCCTAATCACACATTCTGTTTCCACATCCAAAGCAGGAACAAATCCTTCCTGTTTTTTGGATTCTTTTGAACCGCCTTTGCATCCAGTCAAAACCAGCACAAGAACCGCACAGACAAGAACAAGATTTCGCTTCATTTCTTCCTCCGTATGTTTCGTATTTCTTTAAGTACATGCTTTATGTCTATAGGCTTGGCAATGTGTCCGTTCATTCCGGCAGCAAGACATTCCGTAACATTTTCGGAAAAAGCGTCTGCCGTCATTGCAATAATGGGAACACTCTTTGCGTAGTCGCCCTCAAGTTTTCGTATGGTACGGGTTGCATCAAGTCCGTTCATTACAGGCATCTGAATATCCATGAACACCACATCGTATTTTCCATCTTCTGCACTACGGATTTTTTCCACCGCCACCTGACCGTTTTCGGCGCGCTCTGCATTTATTCCGTGCATTTCCAGAAGAGTCTGAACAATTTCCCAGTTAACATCCATGTCTTCGGCAACAAGGACATTTGTACCTGCTATGTCGTCGTCATTTTCTTCCTGCGCTTCCAGCTTGTTGTCTATGTTAAGAACTTCCGTTATCTTTGCATAAAGGGAAGACTTGAACAGAGGTTTGCTTATAAATCCGCTTACACCAGCATTCTTTGCGTCCTGCTCTATCTGAGACCAGTCGTAGGCAGAAACAAGCAGAATAGGAATATCCCTACCCACCACCTCACGGATTCTATGGGTAAGTTCAACTCCGTCCATTCCTGGCATCTTCCAGTCAAGAATTATTACGCTGTAGTTTTTATTCTGCTGCTGCTTCTGCATCACAAGGGCAAGGGCATCAGTTCCGTTTTTGGAAATATCTGCTTTGGCACCCAAAGAAACAAGGGCATCGTGGGCAGTTTCAAGGAGAGTCTCGTCATCATCAATAAGAAGAATATCTATGGGAGGAAGAACCATTTCTGAAACAGGCGTGTCCGCAATCTGAATGTCAAGGGAAACCTTAAATGTGGTACCCTCGCCCACCTTGCTTTCACATTCAATAGTGCCGTCCATCAGCTCTACCATTTTTCTTGTAATGGCAAGTCCAAGCCCCGTACCCTGCACCGTATTTATGCGGCTGTCAGTCTCGCGAGAAAAGGGCTGATACATTTTTTTCATAAAGTCTTCGGTCATGCCTATTCCCTTATCCCGTACAACAAACACAAGTCGGGTAAAGTCTTCCCTGTCTGTAGGTTCCTCCCTCATATCTACATATACGCTCTTGTTTTCTGGCGTATACTTAAGGGCGTTGGAAAGAATGTTTATAAAAATCTGATTTATGCGCAGTTGGTCTGCAAAGAGATTTTCATGGGCAATGTCTTTAATTCTAAAGCGGAAGTCTATGTTGTTCTGCCTTACAAGAGGCTGTGAAATGTTTACAAGGTTTTCGGCAGTATCTACGATTGAGAATGTATGAGGACTTAGCGAAAACTTGCTGCTTTCTACTTTTGAAATGTCCAGAATGTCGTTTATGAGCGTAAGAAGGTGATTGCTTGCGAGGCTTATCTTCTTAAGGTTGTCCCTTACAGAAACCGAATCATCGGCATTTTTTTCTGCAATGGCAGTAAGTCCGATTATTGCATTCATTGGCGTACGGATGTCGTGGCTCATTGTAGAAAGAAAACTGGTTTTAGCCTGATTTGCTGCGTCAGCCGCCACAGCAGCCTTTGCAAGTTGCCTGTTAAAGTACATGAAAACAAGTATATCAAAAGCAAGCAGAAGCAGAAGCCCCACAAAAGTAAAGCCTACAAGAAACCAGTCCACCGAAACGGCATTAAGGTTTTCAACTTCAAGCATGGACACAACGACCCAGTTGTCGGCATAGTCCATGGGTGCATGGGAAACAAGACACTCTATTCCCTTGGAGTCTCGCATTCTAGCAACACCAACCGATGAAGTTATTTCACCTTCAAACTGCACTAGTGCATAGGCATTTGTATCGTTGTAAGATTTGTAAAATTCAAAAAAGTTGGTGTTTTTAAAGGAATTTCCCCTGATGATATAATTTCCACTTCGTTCAATAAGCGAAACCTGGGCGTCTTTAAATTCTTCTGTAGGGAAAACCCACTTCTGTTCAAGGAGCAAAATGGGAACAACTCTAAGAAGAACAGCATCTCTTTTCTTTTCGTCTTCAAGTAGGGTTATTTTTTTATAGAAGGCAATGGATTGAACACCTGTCATGGGATTGGTATAAGAACGAGTTATGCGTATGGAAGCAGAGTTATCAATTGCCGCAACATTCTGGAAAATTGAAATGTTCTGGTAGGAAACCGTAAAATCAGTTTCATCAGTATTTTTTGCATGGGAAGAAATTCCTGAATAGGAGCCGTCGTCAATATAAATGATGTGGGAAGATATGCGAGGAACAACCTGAGTCATGCGCACAAATTCTATGGCTTCCTGTATGGTCATTCCCTTTTTGTTGATGTAGTTTGCCCAAGAATCGCAGATGTTCTGTTCACTTTGAATGTAACTGGTTGTTATTTGCTCTATGTTTACCGTCATGCTTTCAAAATCATCTGTACGAGTTTTAACAGCAGTTTGGTTTTTACTGCGAGAATAAAAAAACACAAACAAAAGGATTCCAAACATAAGAACTATGTTCGTTATAACAACAAGTAATTTCTTCATCACGACTCCAACGCCTAGTCTAGCATAAAAATAAAATTCTGTCAGTAAACCCTATTGACAGGCAGTCCTCATGGTGTATGATAATGGCATGATAAGGCTTTCTCTTACATTTGACGACGGACCTAATACAAAGGCAACCTTAGACATTCTTGACATACTGGATGAATACAAAATTCCAGCCTCCTTTTTTCTTGTGGGCAAAAACATAAGCGAACAGACAGCTCCTGTCATAGAAAGGGAAGTAAGGCAGGGCTGTTCCGTAGAGTGCCACTCATTTTCCCACAAGGCGTTTCCTTCCCTAAGCGCTGAGCAGATGAGGCAGGAAATTCAGTCTACAAACGCCCTTATTGAACAATACACAAAAACTAAGCCACTTTTTTTTAGGCCACCCTACATTGCCCTTAACGACCTTATGTTCCGCACCATAAACATGCCCTTTATAGCCGGATTTGGAGTGCAGGACTGGCTTGAAGAAATTAGCGTGGAAGAGCGGGTGCAGAAGATTATGCAAAATGCCCGTGACGGTCAGATTATACTTCTTCACGACCAGAGCGAAAATCAGAAGACGGTAGAAACCGTACGGCAGATTGTTCCAGCCCTAAAGAAAAGAGGAGCCGTCTTTTACAACATAAGGCAACTGTTTGCAGAATGCGGCATAGACCCCATGAGCGGACACGACAAAAATAAAATTTGGACGGATTTACTCTAGCGCTTTTTCTTCAGAGTCAAAATCTCGGGTAATATTCTTAACCCAAGTGTCCTTGCGATAGTGCCAAATGACAAAAGGAATTTTTTCAAACTCATCAAGGGAAAGAATAAGATAGACCCACACAGGCGGAAGTTTTAGCACAAAGGCGGCAAGAAGTCCCAGCGGAATAGAAACGCCCCACATGGCAATGGAATCCATTATAAGCCCAAACTTTGCATCTCCTCCAGCACGGAAAAGTCCGCAGATAAAGCCGGTGTTTATTGCCGCGCCAAAGATGTTTACAGCGCTTATAATCAGCATGAGTGAAAGATAGTGTGTTGCAGTGGGTGTAAGTGTTACCATGCTAAGCACCAGAGGACGAAGGGCAAGAATTACAAGACTTGCCAAAAATCCAGCAACAGTTACCGACCGCCACAGACGGGAAGCATCGGCCCTTGCATGCTCAAGATTACTTCCGCCCATTTCTTTTCCTAGAAGGATTGCTCCGCCGTAAGCCATGCCAAAGCAGAGCACACTGGCAAGTTCGCGCACAACCGCAACAACAGAATTGGAAGCCACAATGTCTTCGCCAAGCCTTCCTAAAATTGCCGAATAAATTGAAAAGGCCAAACCCCACACAACTTCGTTACCCATGGCAGGAAAAGAATAGTGCACAAAGTCCCGCATAAGCACCGTGTTTTTTCTGAACAGCACCGACGGCCTAAGCTTAACTTCCCTAACTGCAAAAGAAACTCCAATGCAGATTAAAATTTCCACAACCCGAGAAATTGTGGTGGCAAGGGCAACACCCCGTATGCCCAGTTTAGGCGCACCAAACAGTCCGAAGATAAAAACTGCATTCAGAATAATGTTCAGCGTAAGGGTTATAAAAGTAATTGCCGTAACAATACGAACTTTTTCTATGCTTTTAAAGACCGCCTCGTACACCTGGGAAACAGACATGAGCAGGAATGAAAGACTTACGATTTTAAGATATTCCGCCCCAGTCTGAATAAGTTTTGGCTCGTTGGTAAAGATGCGCATAAGAAGCTCTGGACAGAAAAAACTTGCCCCTGCAAACACAAGTCCCACAGCCCCAGAAATTTTTAACGCAATGCCTGCCAAAGTTTCTATGGAATAGGAATCACCCCGTCCCCAGTACTGAGCCGTAAGCATAACAAGCCCCGAAGCCAACCCCACATAAAAAAGCATGAGAACAAAAGAAACCTGTCCTGCCAAAGAAGAAGCCGCTAGAGCCGTCTGTCCCACATAATTGAGCATAAGCACATCAGCAGAATTTACAGCTGCAGAAATAAGGTTCTGTAAGGCAATGGGACCAACGAGAACAAAAAGTTGTTTATAGAAAAGTCTTGCGTCTTTTGCTACAGGCATACAGGCATTCTATAGAAAAAGCATATCTTAGTCAAAAGAGTTTGTTCAAATGCTCAAGTGCATTTGTATAGACAAAAAAACTAACTATTTTGCTGTAAAAATTCTATGAATAAATCACCCTTCAATATGGTAAACTTAGTGCTATAAATGGAGGAACTATGGCTTTTAAAAAGTCTCTTAATGCACTCATCTGGTCAAAAGGTAACGAAACGCTGCGCATAGAAGCATGGGGAAAAGATTCCCTTAGGGTTCGCTCTACACTCAATGCCGACTTTACAAAAAACGACTGGGCTCTTACTGAACCTTTGGCAAAGTTTGCAGGAACTGGTTCGGTACGCATTTCTGTGGACGAAAAAAATAACACAGCAGTAATTACAAACGGAAAACTTTCGGCACAAATAAATCATTCTGGAGTCCTTACATTTACAAAGGACAAAAAGACAATCCTTAAGGAATACCACAGAAGCTACGACCCCGACACAAGCCGTGAAAGCGTATGCCTTAAAGTTACGCCTAGGCAGTTTACTCCAATTACAGGCGGTGCATACAAACTTACGGTAAGGTTCAACTCTTGCGACGACGAGCAGATTTTTGGCATGGGTCAGTATCAGTCACCTTATCTTGATCTTAAGGGATGCGTACTTGAACTTGCCCAGCGCAACAGTCAGATAAGCATTCCCTTTGCAGTAAGCAGTCTTGGCTACGGATTTTTGTGGAACAGCCCCTCTGTGGGACGGGCAACATTTGGCAAGAACATGACTGAATGGTTCAGCGAATGCACCGAAGAAATGGACTACTGGATTACCGCTGCAGACAGTCCTTCAAAAATTGTAGAAAACTTTACGGCGGCAGTGGGAAGGGCTCCCATGCTTTCCTCTGACTATTTGGGATTCTGGCAGTGCAAGTTGCGTTACCGCACTCAGGAAGAAGTGCTTACGGTTGCGCGAAAATACAAGGAACTGGGAATCCATCTTGATGTCATTGTTATAGACTTTTTCCACTGGATACGCCAGGGCGACTGGGGCTTTGATTCAGACTACTGGCCCGACCCCAAGGCAATGTGCGATGAACTTCATGCAATGGGAACAAAAGTAATGGTAAGCGTTTGGCCTTCTGTTGACAGGCAGAGTCGTAACTTTGCAGAAATGTCAGAGAAGGGACTTCTTGTACGCACGGAACGAGGACCTTTGCAGACATACACATGGAGTGGCGACTGCATTACATTTGATGCGACAAATCCAAAGGCCCGCGAGTTCATTTGGAATGTTTGCAAAAAGAGCTATGTAAAATACGGCGTAGACATGTTCTGGCTTGACAATGCAGAACCAGACTACGATGTTTACGACTACGACCATTACCGCTATCAGCTTGGACCAGCACTGGCAGTAAGCAACCTGTATCCCAAATTCTATGCCCAAGCATTTTACGACGGAATGAAAAAAATGGGCAAAAAGGACATTGTAAATCTTGAACGGTGCGCCTGGGTTGGAAACCAAAAGTACGGAACTATCCTTTGGAACGGAGATGTGCAGTCAACATTTGAATGCCTGCAGGATTCCGTTGTTCAGGGAATTAACATTGGCCTTGCAGGAATTCCTTGGTGGACTACAGACATAGGCGGATTCATGTACGGAAATCCTAAGGACAAAAAATTTGTGGAACTTCTGGAACGCTGGTTTGAGTTTGCAGTCTTTACTCCCATCATGCGCCTGCACGGAGACCGCGATCCTCACGACATAGAGCCACTTGAAAAAGTAAAGCAGTGGGGTGGCGGCTACCTGTACACCGGTCAGCCCAACGAAATCTGGAGCTACGGAGAAGAAGCCCAGCACATCATGGAAAAGAACATAAAACTTAGGGAAAGCCTTAAGCCATACATTTCCAAACTGATGAAGGAAGCCCACGAAAAAGGTTCACCTGTCATGCGAGCAATGTTCTATGAATTCCCCAAGGACAAGGAATGTTGGACCTTGCGAGACCAGTACATGTTCGGAAGCGAATATCTTGTAGCGCCAATTTTGCATGCAGGCCAAACAGAACGGGAAGTTTACTTACCACAAGGCACATGGGAAAACATAAACGACAAAAAGAAGTACAAGGGCGGTCAGCGCGTAACAGTTGCCGCACCCATAGACTGCATCCCTGTGTTCAGAAAAAACGCCTAACTTCATTTTGCATGCGCCTCTTATCTAGCGTCCAGTCAGGAGCAAGAAGAAAGCTCTTTGGAGGGTCGCCGGTAAGACGGTGCACAATGCAGTTTTGAGGCAAGAGAGGCAGTGCGGCCTTTAAAAGCGAAAAATATTCATTCCGCTCAAGAAGGGCTACATTCCCTTCCCTGTAGATTTTTTCAAGAGGTGTCCCCTTAAGTACATACAGTGAGGTGATTTTTATTCCCCAGGGTTCACTGTAAGAATTTGTTCCGCTCACAAACCTAACCGTATTTAGCATGTCTTCTTCAGTTTCGTCGGGAAGACCAAAAATTACATGGGTAACAATGTGGATTTTTCTACTTGCAGAATGCAAGCGGGCCACGGCATCAGTGTAGTCGCAGTTGGTGTAGCAACGGTTTATTTTTACGCCAGTATTTTCATTGGATGTTTGCAGTCCAAGTTCAATCTGAACAAAAGTGTTTTTTGAAAGTTCCGCAAGAGATAGAATCATGCTGTCACTAAGGCAGTCTGGTCTTGTTGCAATGCAGAGCCCCTTAACCTCTGGCACAGAAAGTGCATCCTTGTATTTTTGAAGCAGCAGTTTTTCATCTCCGTAGGTGGAAGAAAAATTCTGAAAGTATGCCACATACACACCCTTCCTATTACCGCTTCTTCCCAAAAGTTTTTTCTGTACAAGACGCTTTGCTTTGTCTGCCTGTTCTGCAATGGTCGCCCCTTTTGCTGCAAAGTCTCCGCTCCCTGTAGCAGAACAGAATATGCATCCACCCCTACCCTTTGTTCCGTCACGATTAGGACAGGTACATCCAGCATCAAGAGAAATTTTATACGCCTTACATCCAAAGATGTCCTTGTAAAAATTAGAAAGTGTCTGCATGGTAAAACATAAAAAAAAGGCTGCCCCAGTTAAAGGGCAACCTTAATACGCCTAGTCTTCGTCACCGGCTGCAAGGGCTTCTGCTTCTGACTTTTGAAGGTCAGGGAAAACAGAAAGCATTGGCTCTATATCCTTGCCACGGATTTTTCTGTCCACATAATTTTTTGTAATGCGTGCCACAGTTGGGCAAAGGGCAATAACGCCTATAAGGTTAGGAATCATCATAAGTCCGTTAAAAGTATCAGACAAATCAAATGCAAGGTCAAGACTCATCGTGCATCCGAAGTAAATCATCACGACAAAAATCACCTTGTAAAGCATCTGTGTCTTTTCTCCAAAGAGATACTGCCATGCCGTTGTTCCGTAGTGGCTCCATCCCAATACAGTAGAGAATGCAAACAGGAGGATTGCTATTGCAATGAACTTCTGACCAAAGCCGCCAAAAATTGTTGCAAAAGATTCGCCTACAAGACTTGCTCCTGTGTTTGTAGAAATCATTGTGCCTGTTTCAAGATCAACCTTTCCAGTGCAAAGAACTACAAGAGCAGTAATCGTACATACGATGATTGTATCTGCAAAAACTTCAAAGATTCCCCACATACCCTGACGAACAGGTTCCTTAACATTTGAACTTGAGTGAACCATAACGGAAGATCCAAGACCCGCTTCGTTAGAGAATGCACCGCGCTTGAATCCCCAGGTAATTGCCCTCTGAAGTCCGTAACCTACAATGCCGCCACCTGCAGACTTTGCAGCAAAAGCACCCTTAAAGATTGCCTTGAAGACGGCAGGAACAGTACCAATATGAGTAAAGATGATTACCAGTGCGCCAATGATGTAAAGTATTGCCATAAAGGGAACAAGTTTTTCTGCAACATTTGCAATGCGCTTGAGTCCGCCAAGAATTACAACTGAACCGATTATGACAAGTGCAATTCCAGTTACCCATGACGGAATGTTAAATGCGCTTTCCATGTTACCAGCAATAGAGTTAACTTGACTCATGTTGCCTATTCCAAAACTTGCGAGCAAGCAGAAGCAGCTAAACAAAATTGCAAGGACAGTTCCCACATGCTTCATTCCCTTGTATCCGCCAAGACCGTCCTTAAGGTAATACATGGCACCACCGCGCCACTCTCCGCTTTCGCCCTTTCTGCGGTAAAAAATTCCTAGAACATTTTCGGAATAGTTTGTCATCATTCCAAAAATCGCCATAACCCACATCCAGAAGATTGAACCAGGGCCGCCAAGAATGATGGCAGTTGCAACTCCTACAATGTTACCCGTTCCGATTGTTGCGGCCATTGCAGTACACAGACTCTGGAACTGAGAGATAGCCTTGTTTCCCTTTCCTGTATGCTGAGTTACATGTTTCTCTTTAAAGATTGCGCCAATGGTATTCTTCATCCAGTGGCCAAAGTGAGAAAACTGAAAGCCCTTGTTTACGATTGTCATTATGATTCCGGCAATCAGAAGAAGGGCAATGCCAAATGTTCCCCACACTACGCCGTTTACGGCATTGTTAACATTGGTAACTTTTTCAATCACTGTTTCCAACATTTTTTCCTCCTGTTAAAAAAAAGGCAGGGCCTGTATGCTATACAAGTCCTGCCCCATTGCAAACTGGTTTTATTATCGCCTAAAAGCAAAAATATGTCTAGTCCCTTTACTGATTTACAGCAGGTTGTGCCTCTTCGCCAGTCTGTGAAGGCAACTGAAGTACATATTCTGCATCGCGCTTTTCGCAGTACTTGCAGAGTGACTCACGGCCAGCGGCTTCTGCATCCTGAATTGTTCCTGAGTGGAGGTTTTCGGGAGCAGTGCGACTAAGAGCCTGGCAGTCTTCGTGAGTGTGAAGCTTTGAACCGTACTCTGTCCAGTAAACTGTGTTGGTGGTATACTCCGCAACTTCTTCCGCAGAAATGGGGTTAAAGTCGTAGCTTGCAACACCAGCAATAAGAAGTGCAATAACTGCAGCAATTGTTCCTACAGTCTTTGTCTTCTGATCAGTTTCCTTGTTTGTAAACAGAAGGATGATGAAAGGAAGGAATGCAATTGCACAAACAATAACGCCCATGTTGTTCCACAGCCAGAAGAGGAAGGGATTCTTGTTTGATGCAGGCTTGATGTGGTTAGCTTTTTTCCAAAGCTGAGCACCAATGATAACCAGAATCAGATCAATTACGAGGAAGCCGATTCCCTGATACAGTGGAGGAATGCTTGTAAGGAAAGGAATGATTGTTGCTTCAGTAATTACGCGAAGTGCAAAAAATTCACATACAACTGCACCAATCCAGAGAATCACTGCACCAATGCGAAGACCTACGGTTGACTGTCCGTTAGCCTGAGCCTGTGCAGCCTTTGCAACAGCTTCTTTTTTCTTGTTGTTGTCTGCCATAAAATAAAACTCCTTTTTATAAAATCGGGCATCCCTTGACACCCGTTTTAATCGTGTAAGTAAAAAGCCCCTTTACTTAAGCAGTCCCATAAGACCGCTTACCAAACCAGAAGCTCCAGTTTTACCAGTCTTTCCGTTTGAACTAGATGATGAAGAAGATGAACCGCCAAGAAGTCCGCCTAAAAGACTTGTTACAGAAGAACTTCCTGCAAGACCAGACAGCAGTGAACTGATTGCGCTTGCAGAAGAACCAGAAGTCTGCTGACCAAGCAAACTCATAAAGAGAGGGGCAGCCGCAGAAAGAACGGATTTTGTTGTTGACTCCTCTGTGTTGGAAGCCTTGGCAATTGATTTTGTTGCAGAAGCCGTAAGCAGGTGCGAAAGGATTTTTGAACCGTCTGACAAATCTACATTCTTAAAGAAAGAAGTAAGGTTGGAAGTGTCGGCTGTGGCGTGATCGGCAAGAGCCTGAGTAAAGCTAGCGGCCGTAGAACCGGAAGTCTGCTTGTTTGCTCCCTGCAGAAGAACAGGCACTGCATTTGCAAGAATGCTCTTTACATCAGAAGAACTCGCTTCTGTAGCCTTACTGATTCCGTTAATACTCTTTGTGCTGAGTAATGTGGTAAGAATAGATGATGCGTCCATAAAATCCCCTTGTAATAAGACTTGTACCTAAAGTACAGTTTAGTATAGCCGTTAAAAAGCCAAAGGTCAATCTCTCAATTGAAACGGAACACAAGATAAAGTAAAATTATAATTATGGAAGAAATTATTTTGCAAATAAAAGCACAGCAGAAAATCAACTTTACAAATGTCCGCGAGCAGATTCAAATGGCAGATTTAAAAGCAGTCTTTGACAGCGAAAACAATTCCCGTTACATTTTTCACTACCTTCACTCTCTGGACAGATTTTTCATCAATCCCTGCGATTATGTCTACGAGGGAGAAAAACTTTTTGGCATTCCCGAAAATCTGAGCGTCATTGACCCGAAGCGAGAGGGCTATGTCGCGGACGCTTCCATCGTGATTGAGAGGGGAAAACTTTTGTCCTATCTGGATTATGTGGAAGAAAAAATCAACCTGTATTTTGAAACGCTCACCGCAGAAGAACTCGTGCAGAAACCAAAGGGCTGCGACTACAGCCGCCTTGAGCTGATTCTTGCCCAGTTCCGCCATTTGATGTGGCATGTGGGTCTTTCAAGCGGAATCACCTTCAGCGCAAAAGGCGAATGGAATCACTTTACAGGATTGAGCGCACTGAACAAAAAACTCTTCAAGACGAGGGAGAAGTAATTATGGAAAACATGCTTACTTATAAAATCCTGACTGCTTCAGACTACGACGAGCTTTATGCCCTGTGGAATCAAGTTGAGCAAACCAAGCGGGCCTTGAATCCTGTGGACGACAGCCGGGAAGGAGTCAGCCGCTACATAAAAAGAAATCCCGCGACCTGTTTTGCGGCTCTGTCTGATGGAAGAATTGTGGGAGCGATTCTTACAGGGCATGACGGCAGGCGGGGAATCATCCATCATCTTTGCGTGCATCCTGATTTTCAGCGGATGGGAATTGCAGGCATTCTCGTTTCAAAAGCGGAGGAGGCTCTAAAAAAAGAAGGAATCCAGAAAATCTTCGGACTTGTGTTTAAGGACAACGACAAGGCCAACGCATTCTGGGAAAAGCAGGGATATTCACTTCGCACAAATTTAAATTACCGCAACAAAAGCCTGAACAAAGAAATTCCCACAGGAGAATAAAATGGAAAACTTCATAGAACTTGATTCAAGCTACATCGAGGAAGCCGCTCAACTTTATCGGGAAGCATTTTCCAGCGAACCTTGGAACGATGACTGGAGCGACAAGAAAACTCTCATCGAATACATAAAAGAAGTTTCTGGTGCTTACAATGCACTTAACTTCGGACTTTTAATTGACGGGAAACTTGCGGCAATTTCTTTGGGCGGAATCCGTCACTGGTGGGAAGGTCCAAATTACAACATCGACGAATTTTGCGTTTCAAAAGAATTACAGGGAAAGGGAATCGGCTCACATTTTTTGACTCTGATAGAAAATGAAGTTACGAAACGAGGCGTTGCTGGAATCTTTTTGCAGACGAACATAGACAAGCCATCATTCAAGTTTTACGCAAAAAACGGATTTACAAATCTTGAAAAGCATGTAAGCTTATTTAAAAGCATAAAATCGAGGCAAAAAAATAAATGCTAAAAGAAACATTTACAGAGACCATAAACACGGAGCGTCTTACCCTCAGAAAATTTGAAGTCGGCGACTGCGATTTCCGTCCTAAAAAATTGGGCGTCAGATTCTGCCGCGCAATTAAACTACGGAGAGCCTGTTTACGCGACAGAAGCCTGCAAGTCGGTGATTCAATACGGCTTTGATGTCATCGGACTCCACAAGGTTCAGATATGCGCGCGTCCGTCCAACACACCGTCACGAAAAGTAATAGAAAAATGCGGCTTTGTTTATGAAGGAAATTTAAGAGACTATTTTCTCATGCCAGACGGAACATTTTTGATGAAATAGAGACTTTTTTGCAAGATGTATGGTATAATGAGGCATGGCGGACAAAACTTTTTCCGAACGCGACATCATCTCAAAATATATTCTCCCTGCAATCATGCAGTCCGGCTGGGAGCAGTCTCAAATTCGCGAGGAAGTGACTTTTACCGCAGGACGCATTTTTGTAAAAGGCAGGCAGACCAAGCGCGGAGAGCGAAAGCGAGCTGACATAATCCTGTATTACAAGCCCAACATTCCTGTCGCTGTAATTGAAGCAAAAGATAATTCTCATTCCGTCGGTTCCGGCTTGCAGCAGGCATTGGGCTATGCGGAAACTCTTGATATTCCTGTCGCAATCAGCTCTAACGGAGACGGATTTATAATTCAATATCGCAAAAACTGCGGGAACTTAGATTCAACTCAGCAAGCGATTATCACGCAAGAGCTGGATTTAAACGATTTTCCGACGCAAGAAGAATTGTGGGCTTGTTACAAACGCTATAACGGATTGGACGATAAAAGCGAACAGACGGCTCTTTCCCAGTATTTTTTCGGAAATGGCTACTACACACCACGCTACTACCAGAGAATCGCCGTCAACCGTGCGGTAGAAGCAATTGCACGCGGTCAGAATCGTATTCTTCTTGTAATGGCAACTGGAACAGGCAAAACATATACCGCATTCCAGATTATCTATCGTCTTTGGAAAGCCGGCTGTAAAAAGCGAATCCTTTATTTAGCAGACCGCAACAATCTTATCACTCAGACAAAGAAAGGCGACTTTAAGCACTTTAAAGACAAGCTCACAATCATAAAAAACAAGAAAATTGACAAGTCTTATGAGATTTATCTTGCTCTTTATCAGGGGCTTACAAATTATGATGAAGAAACTGATGCTTACAAACAGTTCAGCCCGGATTTCTTTGATTTGATTATAGTTGATGAGTGTCACCGCGGTTCAGTTGATGAAGACAAGGCCTGGCATAAAATCCTCACATATTTTTCAAATGCAACCCAAATCGGCATGACCGCAACTCCAAAAGAAACAAAAGCGCTTTCGAACATCGAATATTTTGGCGAGCCGATTTACACATATTCACTCAAACAGGGAATTGACGACGGATTCTTAGCCCCTTACAAAGTTCTTCGCGTTGGAATGAACATTGACCTTGAAGGCTACCGTCCTGAACGAAATAAAACGGACATCGAAGGCGAGCTTATCGAAGACCGCCTCTACAACACAAAAGATTTTGACCGCAATATCGTAATAGATGAACGAACGGATCTGGTTGCCCGAAAGATTATGGAATATCTCAAGAATACGAATCCCTACGATAAAACAATCGTATTCTGTGTTGACATCGAGCACGCAGAACGAATGCGACGGGCTTTGTTAAAATATGCGCCACGCGAAATCACTGCAAAGACAGACAAATACATCGTGCGAATCACAGGCGATGACAAAGACGCTAAAAGCTACCTTGAAGATTTCATCAATCCAGAAGAAACCTATCCAGTTATTGCCACAACTTCAAAACTGATGACCACAGGAACGGATGCAAAGACTTGCAAGCTGATTGTTCTCGATTCAATTATAAACAGCCCTATTGAATTCAAGCAGATAATCGGCCGTGGAACAAGAGTTGAAGAAGATTTTGGAAAGTTATACTTCACAATCATTGATTTCCGCAATGCAACAGATAGATTCGCAGACAAAGATTTTGATGGCACTCCAGTCCGCATAAAAGAAGCATCCCAAGACGAAGAACTTTCTGAACAAACAATAGATGAAGGCGAGGAAGAAACTCAGATTGATCCTGTTACAGGCAAAGAGATTGCTTTCCCAGAATACCGCATCAATGACGAATTCGGAAATATTGCCGTTGCGGAACCTAAGCCGCAAAAATTCGAAAGGCGAGAGAAAGTCCGAATCGCAGGCGTTGATGTTCACATCTTAAGCGAACGCAAGGAATTTCTGGACGCAAGCGGGAAGCTGATAACCACAAGCCTCAAAGAATACTGCAAAACAGGAATCCTCACTTCTTACCGCTCACTCGACAATTTCTTGCAGACCTGGAACGATGCAGAAAAGAAGCGCGCCATTATAGAAGAGCTAGAAAATCAGGGAATTATCTTTGAAGAACTGAAAGACGAAATTAAAAATGACCTCGATATTTTTGACCTCATCTGCCACATCGCATGGGATGCCCCGGCCCTTACAAGAAAAGAACGCGCCGAAAATGTACGCAAGCGAAACTACTGGACAAAATATGGCGACAAAGCGTGCGCAGTTTTAGATGCGCTTTTAGAGAAATACGCCCAAACCGGAATCGAAGAAATAGAAGATATGAAAGTCCTCACCGTAGACCCAATTAAAGGAATCGGTACTCCGGCAGAAATCGTAAATCTCTTCGGAGGCAAACCACAGTACCTACAGGCAATCCGCGAACTCGAAGCAGAGATTTATAAGGTGGCGTAAAATACTTGCAATTACTCAAAAATGCGGTTATACTAATTTTTGAGTAATAGGAGTGGTATTTGATTTTTACACGTGATTCATATATAAATCAGCTTATTCAAAAAAAACAAAATGGAATGATAAAGATTGTTACTGGGCTAAGGCGCTGTGGCAAGTCATTTCTTTTGTTCAAGCTATTTTACGAAAAGCTTATTTCTGATGGTACGCCAGATTCTCATATAATTAAAATTCCTCTTGATGATTTGGAATACTCTGAACTGCGGGAGAAAATATCACTTTATAAATTCATAAAATCTAAAATTACTGATAATGACCAATACTACTGTCTTTTGGATGAAATTCAACTTGTAGAAGAATTTGAAGAAGTTTTAAATTCTCTCCTGCATATTCAGAATTTGGACGTATATGTTACTGGAAGCAATTCTCGCTTTCTTGTAAAAGATGTGATTACAGAATTTCGCGGACGTGGCGATGAGATAAGATTATACCCGCTTTCATTTAAGGAATTTTTTGAAAGCCGGAAAGATGAATTTATTTCAGCATGGACTGATTACTACACCTATGGCGGACTTCCCCTTGTAGCAACAATGAAAAATCATAAGGAGAAATCAGATTATCTTTCAAATCTCTTTGCTAAGGTTTATCTTACTGATGTAATTGACCGCTATAAGATTCGGAACAAAGGCGAATTCGAAGAACTTCTGGATGTAATTGCATCTTCAATCAGTTCTCTTACCAATCCTAGAAAAATAGAGAACACTTTTAAATCAAAAGAAAAATCAACAATCACAAACAAAACAATTACATCTTATTTGAATTATCTTGAGGATGCCTTTTTAATTCAGCCTTCAGAGCGATTTGATATAAAGGGACGAAAATATATTGGCGCAAACAAAAAATATTATTTTACTGACACAGGGCTTAGAAACGCTCGGTTGAATTTTAGGCAGATAGAAGAAACTCACATAATGGAAAACATTATATACAACGAGCTTAAAATTCGTGGTTTTAATGTTGATGTTGGAATCATTGAATTCAATTCAAAAGACAAAAACGGAAAAACTCTAAAAACACAGCTTGAATGCGATTTTGTAGCAAATCGTGGAAATGAAAAAATATACATACAATCTGCCTTGGATCTATCCAGCGAAAAAAAGAAAGCTCAGGAAGAAAACTCTCTTTTAAGAATAAACGACAGCTTTAAAAAAATAATTATTCAAAAAGAAAAAATCATTCCACATTACGATGATAATGGAATCTACATCACCTGCCTTGAAGATTTTTTGACAGGAGATGAAATATGAGCGAATGGAAAAAAGTAAAAATTGGTGATTTTCTCACAGAACGAGAAGGTCGATATAAACCCGATGATTCAAAGATTTCAAACTACAAACGCCTCGATAAAATAGATTTCTCTGGAGCAATCCATATCTCAGATAAACCTACAAAAACTGATATGATTATTGTTCATCCAGGTGATTTGGTAATTTCTGGAATCAATGTGGCAAAAGGTGCTGTTGCCGTTTATCAGGGAGATGAACCTGTTTGCGCTACAATTCATTATTCTTCTTATACATTCGATAGTTCAAAAGTTGATTTAGATTATTTCAAATATTTTGTAAAAAGCCCTGCGTTTATTGTTGCTCTACAAAAGCAAGTAAAGGGTGGAATCAAAACTGAAATAAAACCAAAGCATCTACTGCCATTAGAGATTTCAATACCAGATCTACAGACTCAACAAGAGATAGTCAAAAAAATATCTCTACAATTGCAAAAAACAGAACAGCTTTCTATAGAAATTGAATCACAAAAAAACTACATAAAGCAGCTTCGCCAGAACATTCTGCAACAAGCCATAGAAGGAAAACTCACCGCTGATTGGAGAAAACATAATCCTGTGATTAAAGGCAATCCCGACTACGATGCAGAAGCATTGTTTGAACAGATACAGAAAGAACGAAGCAACGAAAAGAAACAAAAACAATTATCTCCAATTACAGATGAAGAAAAACCATTTAAAATTCCTGATGGATGGAAATGGGTAAGACTGGGAGAGATAATAAAAGAACCGCCAAGAAATGGTTACTCACCGAAAGCTGTTGATTTTGAAACTCCTATAAAAACATTGAAACTCGGTGCTGTAACTTATGGTATTTTCGACCCAAATGAATACAAATATATAAATGAAGAAATTCCAAAAGATGCCTATTGTTGGTTGAAAAATGGTGATTTTTTAATCGAACGAAGTAATTCCGTTGAATATGTTGGCATTTGTGCAATTTATACAGGTAAAGATAATGAGTTTATGTACCCAGATTTGCTTATGCGATTTAAAACTCAAGATATTTTATCAAAACAATATATCCATACAGCTTTAATTTCACCTTTCAACCGTTCTTATTTTATGAACAGTGCAAAAGGTGCACAAAAAACGATGCCAAAAATCAATCAGGATTGTGTTGTTAATACAATGATTCCTCTGCCTTCAATTGCTGAGCAAAAAGAAATAGTAATACGAGTTGAAAAACAATTACAAGCTATTTCTAATTTAGATAATCAAATTATAGAACATGAACAACTGACAAAACAGCTTATGCAAAGCATATTAAAAGATGCATTTGAGGAGGAATAAATCAAACTGTTTCCATTTTGGAAATAGTTCACAAGATAGCAACTACTGAGGATTTCTCGGTAGTTCAAATCAGTTATCCTAAAAAATTGGATAACTCAACTATCCGAAAATACTGGATAATTCAACACGCCAAAATGGTGTTTTGAATGACGATTCGGGGCGTTGCGAGGTGCGCTAGAAACTGCGTCCTTACGGACTTGTTGCGAGCACCCCGCAGAAGGGGTAGGTCGTTCGCCAAAGGCGAACTTACCGAGTTTTCTACGAAAACTCGCGGCGAGGGGTATTCGCAACGAGCACGAATGTGCGAAGTTTCGAGCGAGGCTTTCCCCTCCTCAATATAAAAACAAAAGGAGCAGAACAAATGCCAAACATTGGTGGAATTGTAAAGACTTTACAGAATATAATGCGCAAGGATCAGGGCGTTTCTGGTGACGCGCAAAGAATTGAACAGCTGGGCTGGATGATTACGCTTAAAATTATTGATGATAAGGAAGCCGAAATGGAGCTTATCAGCGATGATTATGTTTCTGTGATTCCGGGTGAACTGCAGTGGAGAAACTGGGCGGCAGACAGTGAAGGTATGACTGGAGACGCACTTAAGGATTTTGTTGATAATACGCTTTTTCCCGGCTTGCAGAATCTGGATGTTTCAACAGGTAATAAGCGTGCTGTTTTGATTCGTGATATTTTTGCAGGAACTAACAACTACATGAAAAACGGAACTATAATCCGTCAGGTTGTAAACAAGCTTAATGAGATTGATTTTAATGCCAGCGAGGACCGTCATACCTTTGGCGATATTTACGAAAGTCTTTTGCGTGATTTGCAAAGCGCTGGTAACTATGGTGAGTTTTATACTCCCCGCGCTGTTACAGAAATTATGACCGAAATTATTAATCCCCGACTTGGAGAAAAGGTGCTGGACCCTGCCTGTGGTACCGGTGGCTTTTTGACAAGTGCAATTGAAAATATCAGAAAGCAGGATGTTCATTCGGTTGAAGATTTGAAGGTTCTTGAAGAAACGATTCGCGGTCAGGAGCTTAAGCCCCTTCCTTTTATGCTTTGCGTTACAAATCTTATTCTGCATGATATTGAAGTTCCGAATGTTATGAACATGGACAGCTTAAACCGCGAGTATACAAGCATAGGCGCAAAAGAACGAGTTGATGTTATTCTTGCTAATCCACCTTTTGGCGCAAGCGTTTCGGATGGAGTGGAGACTAATTATCCTGCTGCATTCAGAACTACAGAAAGTGCAGATTTGTTCTTGCTTTTGATGATTCGTTATCTGCGTGATGGCCTGCCTGACGGCAAGGCAGGTGGCCGTGCTGCAATTGTTTTGCCTGATGGTTCGTTAACTGGCGACGGTGTAAAGCAGAGAATCCGCGAAGAGTTTTTGACTCAGTGTAATGTGCATACAATTGTGCGTTTGCCTAACTCTGTTTTCCAGCCATATGCTTCGGTTGCTACCAATCTTCTGTTCTTTACAAAGGGCGAGCCTACTAAAGAAATCTGGTACTGGGAACACAAGCTTCCAGAAGGTCAGAAATCTTATTCAAAAACAAAGCCAATTCAAAAGAGCGAGTTTTCGTCACTTCTTGCGTGGTGGAATAATCGTGCAGAAGGTGAACAGTCCTGGCGGGTCCCTGTAGAAAAGATTGCAGAAAACGGATGGAATCTGGATATTAAAAATCCGTTTGTGAAGGAAGAGGAAGTTACTCATACTACCGCAGAACTGCTGGATATGCTTAAAGAGTCATTCAAAAAAAGCGAGAAACTGTTGGAGGATTTAAAATTGACACAATCATATTCACAAGGATAAAATCATGCGCATAACCCAAATCACCCATAACAAAAAACAATACCTCTCACTCCTCCTTCTTGCCGACGAGCAGGAAGACATGATTGACCGCTATCTTGAGCGGGGAACAATGTTCGTTCTTGAAGATGACGGAGTGAAGGCTGAATGTGTCGTTACCGATGAGGGAAAGGGCATTCTTGAAATAAAGAACATCGCCACCGCACCAGAGAGCCAGGGAAAGGGCTACGGCAAAAAACTGATTGACTTTGTGGCACAAACATACCGCGACCGTTTTTCCGTTCTGCAGGTGGGAACAGGCGACAGTCCGCTCACGATTCCCTTCTACGAAAAATGCGGATTCAAGCGTCATCATGTGGTAAAGGATTTTTTCACCAAGAACTACGACCATCCCATTTTTGAGGCAGGCGTTCAGCTTGTGGACATGATTTATCTGCAAAAGCCCTTGATTGAGGAAGGAGAAAAATGAAGTTGGAAAACGAGCGCATAATCCTGAGCGAATGGAATTCCCTTCTGAAATTCCGCCGGGCAAAAAAGGATGACACGGAAGAAATCGTTCAGCTTTACAAAAATGCAATTTCAAAAATGGACGCGCAGAAAATCAATCAGTGGGATGATGTCTACCCAGACCGGACGACATTGGAAGACGACATAAAGAAAAATCAGATGTTCATCGGAAAACAGAATGGAAAAATCGCAGTCTGCTTTGTGTTGAACGAAGAGTGTGACGACGAATACAAAAAGGCAAAGTGGATTTGTCCCGACGCTCGCTTCTGCATTCTCCACCGGCTCTGCATGAACCCGGAATTGCAGAATCAGGGAATCGCAGGAAAAACCATGAATCATATAGAAGAATTCTGCCGCGGACAAAAGTACGATTCAATCCGCCTGGACTGCTTTACCCAGAATCCTTATTCGCGAAAACTCTACGACAAATGCGGCTACACGGTGACAGGCCATGCCGACTGGCGCAAGGGACGCTTTGAACTAAGGGAAAAGAAATTATAAAACGACGCAACCAAAAGTAACAAAATTGCAACGAACGGTTTCTTGCGAGTCTGAGCTTATTCTGCCATGATGTTTTAAGAAGAAATCATCAGCTTCCGCCTTGAGGCAAATGTGAACACTTATGCGGCATTCATGAACGAGGTTGATTCCACACGCCTTGATTCCCACGACTTCCGCTATGAAAACGGAGCCTACATTTATCATGACACCTATGTGGGAGGAGAACAGTTTGCAGGTGAAGAGGCCGTCTGGAAAAACGGAAAATCAGTTTACGCCATGAACTACATGGGACGCGTGCTGGATAAAGAATTCAGCGGAAACTTTTTAAAAGATGCCCTGCGTCACGCTAACAGGAAGATGCCCTACCGTGGACCTGAATACTATGAGGACGGAGAGTACTGCTACAAGTGCAGCGTGCACGGAGACTTCACCTGGTTCCAAGGATATGAAGAAATTTACTGGAAGGATGAAAAAGTCTACGAGTGTTATTTTCACGGCGGAACAACCAGGTAAGATGCTGAGTCACCTGTCTTCGGACAGGCGTTCGAAATCTCAACACCTTACCGTTTTTTATCTTTCCTCCTCAGCCATTTCCGTATACTTGTATTTTTTTAATCTTGCGCCAAAAACAAGACAGAAGACCGTTCCCATTACTCCCAGAATGAACATCATCAAAGCCGCGCCCGAACAGGCTTACAAGAATTCCGCTGGAAGAAAGGGCTGCCATAAAGGGCTCGCATACAGTGTCCACCATGAATCCGCCGAATACAAGTCCGATGGGTATCGTGAAAAACTGCAATGTATTTCTGCACGCATATACTCGCCCCTGCAACTCAAGGGGAACCACATTCCGCATAATGACATTTTGATTCGCGCCCATCACGGGAACAAAAATCCAACCCAAAATCTGAGCGAGGCACCACACAATCGGATTTCTCGAAAATGCCAGCAGAAAATTTTCCGTCCCCAAAGAAAAGAGCATGGTCAAAAAAATGACCCTTACCCTGTCCTTTGGTTTTGGCATACAAGTTGCGATGACGCTTCCCACAGCCATGGCAATCCCTGAGCAGGAAGTCACGATTCCCAACATGGCATTTCCGCAGCGGGGAATCACTTGGGCAGGAAGAGTGGCGTTAAAAGCTGAGGAAATCAAATTCACTCCCGACATAAAAAGGATTATGTTGAGGGGCATGGGATTGTCCTTTAAAAACCGCAGTCCTTCTTTGGCAAGTTTAAGCACATTCTTTTCCTGATTTTTTTCCGAAGAAAGGTTCTGCAATTTGACAAAAAAACTCAGCGCAATAAATGCCACCGCAAAAGTTGACAGGTCCACAGCAATCACGGCCTCAAATCCGGCAAGCCCATACAAGGCGGCTGCAAGCAGAGGATTCCCGATTGAGATGAGTGAGCGAGACAGCGACTGGAGTCCGCTTGTTTTCTGATAGAACTTTTTTGGAGTTACCAGCGTGTATGCCACTTCAGAAGCGGGCTGCTGTACCGTGTTCATAAGACCAGAGACAGCGTTCACCGCATAGAGGTGCCATGTGAAAAGCATGTTAGTTTTATATAAAACCAACACAAGAACCGTGCTCAGTGCGGCCATGGTATCACAGACAAGCATCGTTTTCTTTTTGTCGAACTTGTCGCTGATGGCTCCTGCAAAAATGCTCATAAGAACATAAGGGGCATAGGTACAGATTGTCAGAGCGGCGGTGCTTAATGCCGAACCTGTTTTTTCATACAGCCAGAGAGTCAGAGCAAAACCCGTCATCGCACTTCCAAGCTGAGACAAACTCTGAGTAATCCAAAGTATATAAAAATTTTTTAAACCGTTTTCTACATGTTTCATTTTCTTTGCTCCTTTCTAATTCTTTAGAAAATTGTGAGCAAAGCCTGAGGAAATCAGTTTCCTCCATGCAGAGTCCTCAAGCTTTGCATGGAGAGATGACAATGCACAAAATCATAATAACCTCCTGTTAAAAAATTATTTTTGATACAAGTATAACACAAGAAATAATTTACTAGAAGACGAATAACCGACATAATCAAAATGAATGCATTATGAAAATACTCATTGTTGAAGATGATGAGACTTTAACTCAAGGTTTATGCAGGGCGCTTCGTTCTCAGGAAAGACAAATTGTCTCGTGCAAAAATCGTTCAGAAGCAAGAACTCAACTTTCAAAGGAAACGCTTTCCCTTGCACTCCTAGACATAAATCTCCCCGACGGTAGCGGACTTGACCTGCTTGACGAAAATGCTCTTTCCGTTACCGTAAATCGTCTTAGAAGCAAACTTTCTCTTGGAGAAAAAATAAAGACAGTCTACGGAATCGGTTATATGTGTGTAAAAGAAAAATGATTTTAACTTCCGTCATTCTTTTTTTAATTTCTGCAATACTTCTCGCTCTTGCATTTTATTTCCGATGCAAAACAAAAAAGACCTTAAATTCTCTGGAGGACATGCTAAATCAGGCGATTGAGGGAAAATTCTCTGCAGAACATTTTGACGAAACAAGAGTTTCAAAACAGGAATCAAAACTTGAAGACTATCTTTCTTCCGCCTCAATTTCCGTTTGCTTGAGCAAAAAAAGACAGAATTAAATCCCCTTATTCAAAACATATGGGAGCAGGCAAAAGAAAAGGCTGCGGTAAAAAAATTAAAATTCATAGTGCAGCAAACAGATGCAGTTGCCAACACAGATTCCAAATGGACGCAAGAAGCCCTCTTTAACATTGTAGACAACGCCATAAAATATACAGACAGCGGTAGCATTACAATAGGCGTGTCAGAATATGACATGTTTGTTAGGATTGATGTTTGCGACACAGGAAAAGGAATACCTCAGGAAGAGCAGACAAAAATTTTCGGAAGGTTTTACAGAGGCATGTCTGTTAGGTCAGAAGAAGGAGTTGGAATAGGACTCTATCTTGCAAGGGAAGGAAGACAATAAGCCTTACAACGAACAGGGACATAGAAGAAACATGCTTGGCAAAAATTTTACACGAATAGGCATTGCATACGCCTACAGTGCCAACAGTACCTACAAATACTACTGGGTCATGATTCTGGCGTAAAAAATCAGTCATCGCCCCAACGGTCGTAGTCACCTCGCGAGTCCTTAGCACTTGACCAGCCAGCGGATTTTTCCTGAAGCATTTCTGCATCCTCCCTGCCCTGCACGGTTTTCCATTGGGCATATTTTTTTGAGGGTGCCGTTTTTTCTTTGTTCTTTTCGCGGAGATCTTCTTCGCCGTTTGCCATAAAACTTTTCCTCCCAAAGAGTTTTTACATATACATATTTTGTCGCATGCAGCAAACAGACCTTTCGACTTGTCTAGGAATTTTTGCTCTGCAATAACATTGCAATCTTGTCTAAAATCAATTCATCAGCTGGCAACCATTTAACGGAATGCAGATTATCCGCCGTAAGCCATGCAGCGTTCTCGTGCTCCAAAAGCTTCAGGTCGCCCGAAACAATCTCGCAGGCAAAGCACTCCATGGAAAGATGAAATGTGGGGTACTCGTATTCGATTGTGGCGATTCTCTCTTCCACGCTGATTTGGGTGGCAAGCTCCTCCCGGATTTCACGAGCAAGGGCAGCTTGAGGCGTTTCACCAGATTCGATTTTCCCTCCGGGGAATTCCCACCACCCCTTCCAATCTCCGTAACCGCGCTGGGTAGCAAAGACGGAGCGAGTGCCTTGGGGTGAGGTGCGGAAGATGAGGGCGGCTACTACGGGGATGGATTTCAATTCGTTTTGCAACACGGCTTCTCCCATCTTATTCCTCCACTTTTACAATCTTTGGCGAATAAGGGCTTATTGCCAGGTTTCCAGAATCAATGATTTTAATTTCACTTGATGAAATATCCACTACCTGAATATTCTTTAGGCGAACCAGATAATAGAACTGGGCTTTAAATGCTTCTTTCGGCTCATAGCCTTTGCCTGTTTTGTCCTTCATTTCTTTCAGGCGGCTGGCAAGAGTTTCGGTCGATACGAGTTCAGTGGATGCAATTTCTGCCGTCCATGGCTCAATGACATATTCTGAAATATTTTTGTGGATTCCAAAATCCGTTCGTGATGCCAGAAAATATTTTACCCTTGCAATGTCTTTATGAAGCGGATAAACATAACCGTCGCGGATTGCATGATAGTAAAAATAGATTCCACTTTCCGAGTGTAAGAAATTTGAATCCTCTGCTGATGACGGTATAAGATGCTCATTTTTCAGCCAGTCATAATATTCATTTCGTATGAATCCAAGCATATATAAGTTTGAATCAGATTTTTTGGAATCAAAATCAACAGGACTATTCTCACTGGGAGACTCAGCAATCATTCTGTCAAAATAGTCGGCGCGTGCATTTCGGCTTGCCGGGTTTGCATTGAATGTAACGACTTCCTTTATAAAATCCTGCACGGCTTTTTCACCTGCGTTGAGTTCCCTCTTATTCACATCGCTTGGGCGGATTGCAAAAGCTCCTACCCCGGGCAGAATCTCTTCGTATACAGAAAAGCGTTTTCCGTCTTTGCTGTCACTTCCGGGGTACAGGACATAACTTCCCACAGTTCTGCGGATTGCGTCATTGTAGGTGTGCATTTTCAAAAGGTCACCGCGCCTGTAGGTGTTCATTACGCTTTCGCCTTTTTCCTCGCTGATTTCTTTATTTATTTCCGCCTCTGATTCTTCTTTATTGATGAACTGGCTCAAATCTTCCAGCCGGTATTTTGCATCAAAATGAATATAGCTTACAGCGCCATCTTCCACGGCCTTATCTTCATCCGCATAAGTCTTTGGATAAATTGCAACAGTGTAATCAGGACGAAAAGGACGGGAGTAGGAACCTTCATACTTTGATTTTTCAAAGTTCTTGTGAGAAAAAGTCCTGTTGTAATATAAATCAATCTTCTGATTCTTCGTCTCAAAATGCTGGACTGATTTCTTATCCTGACAGAGAGAAATTGTAAGGCCGTCATTCTCTTTTATAAAAGCATCTTCTCCATTTTGCAGAACCGGCAGGCAGCCGTCAATTTTTGATATGATTTTTCTAAGCTCAAAGAAAAGCCAGTATTCATATAAAAGAGCGGTATTTTTTGACTCGCCGGAATAGACTTCTTCCTTGCCCTTCCAGTCAAGCTGCAGTGCCAAATCCACCATAGAAAATGCGTTGAAAATCTGCGAATATCCCTCACGTTTTTCCAGAACCTGATTATTTACCGGCATCAAGGTCAATTCCTGTATGTCATCAAAAAAGGAATCCTGTAAAATATTTTCAATCCGCGTTTTTATTTCCCCAGCTTCGGCAACATAAAAAGAATTCGGCTCATTTACATAAGTGATGATGTTTTCGCAAATCTCCAGAAATACATTCAGGGCAAACTTTAAAAAGCGGTTTGCAGGAGTGTCCAGACTTTCGCATTTGTGAGTGACGGCAATTTCAGACGGAAGATAAAATCCGCTGCCAGAATCATTCCAGTTCCGGCCATAAGAAAAGGGATTTGTGAAAAAGCGTTTAGACGGCGCGCCCTGCCCAAAAGACTTGAACTCATCTTCTTCTATAAGAATGCGGTCTGGATTTCTTTTGATTGAAGCAAAAAGACTTTCGATGTTGTCTGAATAGCAGAACTGGCGCAAAAAAATGAACTGCTCCAAGGCAGTTTTCTGCTGCTTTTCCGCGTCCTGAGAAAAAGTAAGAGAAGTCGGGCTTGAATATTCCAAGAGCAAGGCGGAACATTCTTCTGCAATAGCCTGAGTAAGATTTACATAATCACTTTCGTAGCTGATTTTGTCAGGCACAACTTCAAAAGAAAGAGATAACGGCTCATTATCTGTCTCAAAGCACAGCTCGGACTTTCCAAGATAATTTATGAACTGAAAGACAATGCTTTTTTCATCGTCTTTTTCTGTTTTCAAAAACTTGTTGCTTTCATTCTTAAAGTGAAGGTTATAATTTTCTTTTTTATCTGGATTGTCAGAATCTGAAATCTGACACTTATAGCGGACAGTTTCTTTTAAGCGAAGTGGATTTATATTGTAGTCGGAGTCTGTTGAATACTCCACATAGGATTTTTCCCCTGCTCCAGAATCTTTTAAAAGATAAAAGTCAAAGTTCCCGTCAGAAAAAGCTATGTTGTTCCAGTCAATTTCATTGCGCTTTCCTGCGGGAAAAAGTTTTAGAGAAAGGGAATTGTAATGATATATAAAACCTGCAAGATTTTTCATAAAATCTAAGTCTACAATCCTTTTTAGATATGTTAAAAAAAGCCAAATTTTTTAACATTGCGAAACCACTATGTTAAAAAATTTCAATTTTTTTAACATACACCTGATAACATGTATAAAAATTCCAAATTTTTATACATGTTCTTTATACAAATCAGCCTGATTAATGAACAAATCTACTAACTGCTGATTTATATAATAATTGCTGTTTCCAATACGCAATTTCTCAAGCAAGTTATGATCAACTAATTCATCAAGATACTTAGATGCAGTCTGCCTTGTTACTTCCAAATCCCGCATTATATATTCAATCTTAGTATAGGGGTGGCGAAAAAGATTATTCAAAAGTTCATGATTGTATTTTGTTCCAAACAAAGGCCGCATTTTCTGTTTGTAGTCTTGCATAAGATTTTTAATTTCTTGAACTAAAATTACAGTTTCGTTTGCAGTAACTTCAATTCCTTTTAGCATGAATACAATCCAATTTTCCCAATCACTTTCATTATCAGGAGCATTATCCCTGATACGCTGAATCAGTCTGTAGTAATCGGCCTTATTGTGATTGATATAGCGGCTCAAATACAAAATGGGCAAGTCCAAAAGGTCATTTGCCACAAGATAAAGAATGTTGATTATCCTTCCAGTCCGACCATTTCCATCATAAAAAGGGTGAATGCTTTCAAACTGATGATGAATAATCGGAAGTTTTACAAGCGGGTCAAGCTCACAAACAGTTCTGTCATTGATAAATCGCTCCAGATTGCTCATTAAGCGTTCAATCTCGTCTTTTGTCTGCGGTGGCGTATAGACGGTTTCATTGCTGTTGTTTTTAAGTTCTGTGCCGGGAACAGAACGAAAGCCCGCCGTATTTTCTTCGAGTTCCTGTTGAATCTGTTTTATAATGGCATTTGTGAGAAGCTTATTTTTTCGCACTAAGTCAAACCCAGTATGCATTGCCTGTCTGTAACGCAGAACTTCCTTTTGAGCTGCTTTTGTAACGGTCTCTACCATATCCAAATCAGCCTGATACACTTCATCCTGAGTCGTTACGATATTTTCAACCTCGGAACTGTCCTTAGCTTCCTGAAGAACAAGAGTGTTAAGCAAAATGCTTTCATTCGGTATTGTCTTTGCAACGCCTTTCAATTCTGCAAGAGCGCGGGAAGCAAGAGTCAACTGCTTGTAGATTGCAAGAGATTCAAACTTGAATTGCAGTGGAAGGTTTGGAATTTGGTAAATATTACTCATCTACAATACCTCTAACAGTTTAAATAAAGCTTGCATACTGGAAGCGATTCAATTTGTCTTTCATCTGACGTATTTTGGCAAGGCTTTCTTTTAGTTGATTTTCATCGCATAATTTTTCCAGTTCATCAAGGAGACTTCCTATCTGCTTTTTGTTTCCGTGGATTTTCGGAAGGATTTTCTGCAAGATTTGGATGTCCGCAATGTCTGTTGCTATCGGCTTTTCGCCTTCTGCTGTCTTAAAAGCTGCAATTGCATATAGGCGGATTTCTTTTACTGTTCGGTATGCAAATTCAAAGCCGCATTTTTCAAGTTCCTTGTAGAAAGATTCAAGGATTGGTTTTATTCCTTTAAGAACAGTTTGAACTTCCTCTGGAATTGTGCCAGAACGAACCTCATTTGCAAGCTTCATAAAACCTTCGGCTACACCAGGCTCTGCAGTTTTATCATCATCTCCATTGGAAGATTTGAGCAAATTATCAAGAACATCTTCCATTTCCGGCTTAAACTCAATTACATTGGCTCGGTCAAGAACCTTTGGGCTGAACATATAAGTTGTCTCGTCAATGTTTACCGTGCCGGTAATGAAAAGATTTTTAGGCAGCTCTAGTTTGCCGTATCCCGGAATGTCAAAGAAAACTGGCTCACAGTTTTCCTTATAGTCCAAAAGTTCCATCTTGCTCAAAAAGTCAGAAAAATACCGCTCCACATGGGAAAGATTCATTTCATCAAGAATCAGGAAGAAAGGAATTTCTGGATTCTCACCGGCCAACTCAATAAACTTAAAGACATCAGTTTTTTCGTATTTTCCAGCACCGTTGTCTGCAAGCGGATTGTAATAGCCGAGGATTTTTGTGTTGTCCGTCCAGTCCGCACCTACTGGGATAAGAAGATGATTTGAAACATATACCCCTCTTCGTTCTTGCTTTATATAATCAAGTACAAACTTTGCTATTTTTTCGATATGTGTAGTATCCCATGAATATGATTGTCCATCATATAGACCTTGTTCTTGCATATCAGAGCGGACAGGATTACTTGCAATCCCATTTTGGGCATACCAGTCGATATATTCCTGAATAATGCCGAAAGAAATACAAATATATTTATTCTTTGTGTTATACACTTCAACTGCTGTATCAGAAACAGATTTCAGCTTCACACCATTCATATCATAATCATGTTCAAGAATATACTTAAACAAATCCTTTAGAGATTTATTATAATCGGGAATATTGTTATGATAGTATTTAGCAATTTTACAAGCGACTTTTGTTTTTCCTGTTCCTGAATTTCCACTAAGAATAACAAATGGTTTTGCAAGCAGAGAATTAATATATCTTCTTTCAAAATATGATTTACAAAAATTATGCAAATAATTCATACGTACCTCCTCTACAAGGGTCATTGCCCTTACAAAATATGACGAACTGATGCCTGAGTTCCGCTGAATCACTTCAGCGTATCACATTACCGCCTGTTCGTTTACCTTTATGGAAAACTTTGTAATGTAGCACCTTCCCTTACAGAGATGCATCTGTCTTGATCTGGATGACCAAATCGTCCATTTGTAAAACTTAAAAATTTTGTAGTTATCGTTGAAGACGGCTTATCCCAATAAAGCCTTCCATATACATCTCTGAAATAATTATCTCGACCAATATAGCATTTCAACTGCAAGTCAGGATTATCTTTGAAGGCTATACGTGTTCCACCGTCCTTTCTCACAGCACGAATTCTTTGAAGATTTATTGGAGCCAATTCCCTTGTGGAATGAAATCGTTGTGTATTCTCATCTCGATATCCAGCTGGTATTTTCGGGAATTTTCTTTCGTTTCCTATAGCATCTCTTACAGTTCTCTCTTTTTTTTCATGCTCAGGCAGATGCACTTGCCTGTCCAATCTTGTTGCTATCAAAGAAAATCTTCGCCTGTTTTGCGGAATGCCATAGTTCTTCATATTAACCACATCATAAACGCATTTGCCATTTTCTTTGTTTCCATATCCCAGCTGGTCGAGCTTTTGTAAAAAATCATGGAGAATAGTTTCTTTGTTGCTCATAATCCCCGGTACATTTTCCACCAGAACATATCCCGGTTTATAGTACTCAACAAATTTTTCAAAATAAAGAAGCAAGTCTTTTGTCTTTCGAGATTTTTCTTTTGATGACCGGATAATGCTGTAGAATTGACATGGACTGCAACCGACAAAAATCATTTCGTCATCATTGCGTTGTACATTAAATTCTTTTTCAAAATATTCTAGAGGGAGCTTTGTTATATCTTCATTTACAAATTTTGCCGGAGAATTATTTATCTCATACGTCTCTTTCGCTTCTGAATCCAAATCTACCCCTGCGATGACATCTATTTTTGCCTGAATGAGTCCGTTTGTCATGCCTCCGCCACCGCAGAAGAAGTCTATTGCACGCAAGATTTTCCTCCAAAAACAGCTATCCCAATATAACGGCAATCATTATACCATAAAGCAGCCTTTTTGTTTAGCAGTGTTTTTGCTCAGTTTGTACGATATTTTCCAGGCTAGGGATTGGAGCACCTGCCCGCAGGGCAGTTCCGTAGCGTAGCGGAGGAATGAGGGTGACCGAAGTGCGGAAAGCCCGCCCCCGAAGCGATGGGATTGTCGGGTCTAGCCCGACAATGACTGAGCGGAGGGGGGAGCCCCCATAAAACCTCTACCTAAGCCAGTCTTCTTCAAGTAAAAACTGCTCAATTCCTATATATTGAATTCCTTTGTCATCCTGCCAGGGTTCTATGTTGTCTTTTATTACTACAAACTTTTTGAATGAATCGTTTATCCGACAGAGGGAATTGATTTCCTGCTGCTTTTTTTCTTGGTCATCAATATTTAGGGCAGACTGTATATAAAAACGTTTGCTGCCCATATTTGCTATAAAGTCAACTTCCAGATAATTTCGCTGACTTTTTCCCCGCGCATCTTTTGTATTATGCTCAACTACTCCAACATCAACATCAAAACCTCGGATTTTCAGTTCATTAAAAATGATATTTTCCATTATGTGGTTTTCTTCCTGCTGACGGAAATTTAATCTTGCATTGCGTAAACCCACATCTACAAAATAATATTTGAGAGGCGTACTGATATATTTTTTGCCTTTCACGTTATATCGGACTGCACTGTCGATTAAAAAAGCATCCTTAAAATATTCGAGGTAAAGGCTGACTGTTTCTGGAGCAACATTTCTTTTTTTTACAGTCTTAAAAGTATTTGAAAGATTTAAAGGATTTGTTAGAGAGCCTATTGAAGATGAAATTACATTTAGTAATTCTTCAAGATCTGAACTGTCATTAATTACTTTGTGACGTTCAAGGACATCTTTTATGTAAGTACCAGTGAATAAATCCTTAAGATATTTACTTTTTTCTGCTGGAGTCTTTTTTGTCACGACGAGCGGCATTCCTCCGTATGTGTAATATTCACGCCAGGCTTTGCTTTTATCACCTTTATATGCGCTGTAAAATTCGCTGAATGATAAGGGATAGATTCTAACTTCGTCCCCTCTGTCGCGGAATTCCGTTACTATGTCAGATGAAAGCATTTTAGAGTTGCTTCCTGTTATGTAAATATCAGCATTAGGAAGCTTCATAAAACCAAGAACAGTGTCTACAAATGTGATTTTCGCGTCTGGATTTGGAAGGTACGGATTTTGTATTTCCTCAACTTTCTGAATTTCATCAAGGAATATATAATATTGCTTTGAGGTATCAGAAACCAGGGAACGAATGTATTTATCAAGTTCTATTGGATTGCGGTATTTGGCATTCGCAGTTTCGTCAAGCGCAAGTTCTATAATCTGCTCTTGTTTTACTCCATTATTGATTAAATACTGATGATAGATAACAAACAGAAGATATGACTTTCCGCAACGGCGGTTTCCTGTAATAATTTTTACAAGCCCATTCTCCCGTTTTGAGATTAATTTTTCTAAATAACGTGGTCTTTCAATCACTTTCAACCCTTTAAACATTTGCGTAAATACGCATTTTTTTCAGTTCATTATACAAGCAGAGAGAAAATTTGGCAACTTTTAGCTCTGAAATTTTTGCGTATTTACGCATTTTTTTAACACGATATTTTCCAGGCTAGGGATTGGAGCCACGCCACAGGCGTTCGGGAGCGGAGGGATTCCGACTTTTGTCGGAATGACTGAGCGGACGAATGGAGCGCGGTTAGTGCGGAATGGCGGAAAGCCCGACCCCGAAGCGATGGAATTGGCGGGTCTTGCCCGACAATGACTGAGCAGAGGGGGAGC
>ERZ842401.392-NODE-392-length-62793-cov-9.167713_pt1 | contig 62793 bp, 56 predicted proteins | sample MGYA00521270_ERZ842401 | MGnify/ENA primary metagenome ERZ842401 (study PRJEB31892, sample SAMEA3878208) | bioreactor metagenome | biome: Moose rumen | place: Sweden | collected 2011-10 | study: EMG produced TPA metagenomics assembly of the PRJEB12797 data set...
AAGTGAACACGAAAAGAGGCGAACACCTCTGATTAGTGTTCACCTCCTACTCGATCCGCATAGTTCATCGGACAGCACCGACTGCTAATTCTTCCCCATCGCCACTTCCACCTGCCGGCGTACGGAGGCGGGGTCGTAGGGGCGAGGCTGCTGATCGGGCGTGGTGGCGCGGGTGCCGTCGGGGCGGAAGAGGATGTAGGTGGGAAAGTACTCCACTTGGAGGTACTTTTCGAGGGCGGCCTGCTGCTCGAGGGGGAGGTTGTAGTGGAGGCTATGGGGCAGGACGAGGCCGTACTCGGCGATGCAGGAGCGCCAGGCGTCGTCCTTGCTGCGGTTGCAGAGGTAGACGTAGCTGACGGGAAGGCCGGCAAGGGCACTGTGGAGTGCCTGCGTGTGGTGCTTGAGGTCGGCCTTGCAGGGACCGCACCATGTGCCCCATACATCGACGAAGACGACGCGGCCACGGAGCGGCTCGACGATTTTCTTCCATATCTCCTCACCGTCGGTCATGCCCGCAAAGGGTGCGCTGTCTTGCAGGCATCCGGTCTCCTCGGCCTCGGCGAGGCTGGCGGCAAAGCCGGCGAGTTCGTCGCTGCGGCGGAGTATCTGCTGCTTGTAATAGTCGCCCCGCAGGTGGGTGCGGACGAGGCGCTGCATGGCGGGCGAGAGGGGCGCGTGGGTCTGGCTCATCAGGCCGTAGAGCATCGCGCCGATGGCGGGTTCGCGCAGGTCGGCGGGCAGCTGCGTCAGCGTGGCCATCTGCCCGAGGTGCGCCTCCATCATCCGCTCGTCAACGGCGGTGCCGCTGACGACATCGGACAAGACGGGGTCGCCGGCCTGCCGGAACAACTCATTCACCATCTGCAAGGCGGGGTGCGCCTGCAGGGCGGAGTCCGTGGCGGTGGGCAGTATGCGCTCGTAGTCGTCGAGCTGCGTGCGCAGTTCGCTAATCTTCTGCATCCGCTCGCGGGCTTCCGCGTCGGAGCGTGGGGCATACCGTTCCTCGGCTATGTCAAGGGCTGTGCGGATATAGGGCAGGTTGAGGCCGCGGCGCCTGGGCGGGTCGAGCAGGCTGCTGACGTAGTTGGTGAGGACGTAGGCCAGTTCGTCGGTGAGCGTGTAGGGACGCGGCAGCTCGTCGGTGAGCGTGCGGAGGTAGGCCCACAGCGTGCCGTCGTCCTGCCGCACGTCGGGGGAGAGGAAACGGCGTTGCACGAGGTAGGAGGCGGCCCGATTGCGGACGTAGCCGTGGTGCAGTGCGCGGTAGCGTGGGGAGAGGTCGGGATGCTCGGCATAGAGCGCGGCTTCGAGACTGTCGAGGCGGGCTATCTCAGTGCGTGCGGCGCTGAGGGCTTCGGCGTCGGTCTTGGTGTCCATCAGCTGCGTGTCCCATACAAACCCGGGCAGCGGATAGGTGGCGAGTTCAGTGTTGAGCTGCGTGTCGTCGCCTGCAAAGGTGGATGCCCACGTGGCTCCGTCAATGGTCACGTCGTAGGTGCGGCCGGGCTCCAGCACGACCTGTTGCATGACGAGCACGGCGGCGGTGGTGTTTGCCAACTGTGCGCGTACCTCGAAGTGCCCCGTGCTGTCTGGACGGAGGGGAATAGTCGTACCCTCGTAGCTGTCAAGGGGCGAACTGTAGCGTAGGGCAAGGCCTTGGTCTATTTCTTCGGGCGGAATGCCCAGCGCGGCGATGTTTGTGACGCGTCCGCGGACGATGGCCGTGCCGCCCGTGTAGCCGTTGTCGGGGAAGACTTGGGCAGGGAGGGGTTGCGACAGAATCGCAACAAACAGGACGAGGAGGAGCCTCACCCACCCCCGGCCCCTCCCTCTCCAAAGGGCGAGGGAGGGGAGTAAGATGTTCTTTAGGTTGCGTTTCATTGTGCTTGGTGAGTTTGATATAGCCGTTTGCTGGGCTGGAATAGGGTGTTATTGTCTGTCTATTTGCGGGAAAGCGGCGAAGAGTTCGAGGGCTGTAGCGGTATCTTCTATGAGGCGCGTGCGGACGAAAGTCTTGGTTTTCGCGTCAATGACTTCGCCGAGTCCCTGCATCAGCAATCGGGGACTTGCCTCACGAACGAGGGTGGCGCAATGACGTGCATACTCGGCGGCAGACAGCCCCGTGCGCTGGCGGATGATGGCTTCGTTGACGGGCGTTTGTCGTTGGAGGAAGAACCAGCAGTCGAACACGTCGCGCGGCGAGAGCCGTTCGCCCATCGCACAGAGTTTGTGTGCAAACATGCAGGGAAGCGTCATCACGCGGATGTCGGTGCCAGCGAGCGAGAGCGTCTCGTACTTGTCGGGGAACTGTCGGTTGGAGATTTCCACTTTGAGCATCCGTTCGCCCCGGCCGTAGTTGAGCACGAGCAACGAGCCGTAGTGTTTCACGGCCTCGTCGTCAATCGTGCCGAAACGCCGGAGCGTGGCGCGCACTTTCTTGAATACGGCCTGCTCCTTGGCGGGGTCGAGGAGGTTGAAGTCGAGGTCGATGGAGAAGCGGGGCAGACCGTGGAAGTACATCAGTGCCGTGCCGCCCTTGAATCCGAGCAGCGTGCGCAGTTCGGCATCGCGGAAGAAACGCGTGAGGAGTTGCGCTATATAGTATTTGTGCTTGTCCTGGTTCATCGCCGTGAGAGGATTTTGTCCACGCGCTCTGCAAGGCGGGCCGAGCCGTAGCGGGGCAGCAGGGCGGTTATGCGTTTGTGGTTGAGAGGGCGCAGGTTATCGAAGTAGCAGTTCCCTGCGCTGAGATATACCATGTCAAGGAAGGCGCGCTCGGGTGTGGCGATGGCGATGTTGTCTTCCATGCGGATGCCGTCCATCCCCGCCCAGATAGACCCTGCAATTTTTCGGAAGGTATAGTCGCGACCGTCCACTTCCACCGAGCGCGCAAGATAGCTGACGCACGTTACGGCCTCGCTGTATTGGAATACAACGCCTGCTTGCTGTAGGACATATTCAAGGGAGATGTACGACGGGTGGAATAGTGCGCAGGCCATTTCGCGTTCGTCGTAGCCCGCCTTGGTGTAGATGCCACGACGGGGATTGCCGAGACGCCCTTGGCTGACGTAGTAGTGCAGGGATTTAGCCAGCCGCGCACTGTCGTCAGCTCCCGTCAGCAAGGCAAGCGACTGCGTGGTGAACACCGTCCGCGAGGACGTGAGGATGCTTTCAAGTAGTGTTATCTGTGAACTCATAATCCAATATATTTGTATTTACAGTTCACAAAAGTATACCTTTCCTCGCGAACAGACAAGGCTTTTGTGCCTAATCATTCCGCCGACTGCAGTTCTTGTGAAATATCAACATTTGTTCTGAATACACTTATCTATGTTACTCCCTCCCCAGTGCGCGGAGGACGGCCTGTCGGACGAAGTCGGGCTGCGAGGGGCGGGGTGCATCGCTGCGGGCGATGGTGCCGTCGGAGGCCGCGAGTATGTAGGTGGGATAGCCGTGTACGTTCAGGTGGTTCTCTACGGCTTGCTGCTGGCTGCCGGGCAGGCGGAGGTTCACGCAGTCGGTGCCGTTGAGGCCGTAGTGTACGGCGGACTTCCTCCAAAGTTCTTCGGGGGAGTTGTTGGCGAGGTATATGTAGGTTACGGGCAGGTCTGCCAGCGCTTCGTGGAGTGCGGGAAGATGTTCCATTTCCTCACGGCAGGGGCCGCACCACGTACCCCACACGTCGATATAGACCACACGCCCCCGATAGGGCTGCACCAGTTTGCGGAAGATTTCCTGCCCGTCCGTGAGGCTGTCAAGGGGTGCCTCGGCTATGGCCGTGATTTCCTCTTCCGTGGGGGCTGAAAAACGCTCCGTCTTGTTCTCCAGATACCCCGTCAGCATCTCGTACGAATGCGCGTTCAGAGCCCTGCGCAGAAAGGCTTCGCGCTGGGCGGTCATCATCCCGTCGCCGCATTTGTCCAGATAGTAGAAGGTCTTCATCAGTTCCCGCACTTCGTCGGAAACGTCCAGCGAGTCTATCAGCGTGATGGGATAAACGCGCGTGAGTATCTCCAGCCCGATGTCGCCCTCGTCGTCAACTTCAAAGCCGACGAAGCCTATTTGCTTCATCATTTCCAGGTTGATGACGTCGCGAAAGTAGGTGGTGGCATCGGCCGGTATCATCCCCTGCGGGTGGAGCAGTTCGCGGCTCTCTGCTTCGCTCAGCAGGTCAAGCATCTCGCTGGGGAGTGTGGTGAGCCCTTGCGACAGGATTTCCTCTATTTGCTCCGTGAAATGGCCAAACACGTTTTGCGTCATATCTATGCCGAAGCCATAGTCTGCCAAGGCATAGAGCATCTCTATGTAGCCGCGCGGGAGGTCGGGATGCGCCGTGCGGAGCGTGTCTATGCGGTGCAGGTTCCGCTCGTGGATGCTGCGGATTGTTTGCGCCGCCCTCTGCATTGGCATGTCGAACATGTGGCCGTGGAAGTTCTCAACCTTCAGCGGATAGGCTATCTGTGCGTTATGCACCTCGGCGTTCTCGCCCGTGAAGACACAGCGGTCGCCCACGTCGTCAAGCAGGATGTCGGCTTCAGTCCCGGGGCGGCAGTAGAGGTTGAGCACTCCCCACACCACGCCCTGTATCTTGTTGTCGTCCCACAGCTGGATGTGAAGCGGGCGGTAGGCGGGAATCTTCACGCTCCAGCGTCCTTCGCTGTCGGTCGCAGGATGGAGGGTAAAGGTTTCGAAGGTCATGAAGTCGGGATATACCACCGTAGCCGTTTCGCCCCGTGCCGTGCTGGAGAGTTGGAAGTTGATAGTTATCGTGTCGGGCTTCACTTGCGCCTGCGCCGTGAGGGCGCAGAGGGCGAACAAAAGCCAAAGCCCCAGCGGCCTCACCCCCAGCCCCTCGACCCCAGGGGGTCTCACACCCCGACCCCTCTCCGGGGGAGACGGGAGTAGAATGTTCTTACGATTGAGTTTCATTGTTTGGGTGTTGTTTGTGGTTGCTTTGTCATTCAAATTCTATCATATCTGCCAGCTGGAGGAAGTAGCCGTTTGACCAAATGTCAAGCTCGCTGGGGGCGGCACGAAGGAATCGCAGCACGTCCTCCTTAACGGAACTGATGTCGGTCGTTGCCAAACGCTTCTTCAGCATATCCATGAACTCCTGCCGTGTCAGCATAACGCCGTTGAATTCCAAAATGCGGGTCTGAAGATGTTTATAATTCAGGGGAATCCGATTGCGCACATACCATTCAAAGTCGTACCAGTCGCGACCCTTCACTCGCAATTTCCAGTTGCGGAAGACCAGGGCGTGCATCTTCCCTGCAAAGAGATCGGGAAGGGAGACACAGCGCACCATAAAAGAAAACGGTTTGAGTAGCATTTTCTGCTCACAGTTGAAGCCCAAATGGGGACAAGTGTCCAGCTCTATCTTCACCTTGATGTTCTTTTCCGTCTGAAAGGCGATGTCGTAGGCATCCGTATTTTCCTTAAGGAAAGCGGATTCTACCTTTCCAAAAGTTTTCTTGTCTTTTTTCTTGATGACGACCTCCTTGCCTGTGAGTTTGAAAGCTTCGGAGATGTAAGGGAAGTAGGTCTCAAGGTGAATGTTCGCATTCTTCTCGGTCAGCGTGAAGTCCATATCCTCGGAAAAGCGATGCAAGCCGTGGAAAATTCTTAGGCATGTGCCGCCATAGAACGCTGCGTGTTCGAAGAAGCCGCTACGCCCGAGGCCTGCCAGCGTGATTTGCTGCATCACCTCGTGCTTTGCGTTTATCTTCTCGTTGGGCGTGGTGGGAGACAGAGCCTCTACCATTTCGTCAAATATCGTCATAATCTCGTCGCGGCTCTATTGGGAACGAGCCATAATCTTTAATAGGTTTGCCAATACGTTTTTCTTGTTTCCCACGTTCATACATGCCCGTATGATGCTACTGTCCAAATTCCGTATGTCATCAATGTCTATGCGCATGTCTTCCTCAAAGAAAGCCTCAAGGCTTGCTAAGGACTGGGGCGGCACATATCGTTCCTGCATCAGCATATCGCAAAGTGCTTTCTCTGGTGTGGCTATCATATAGGAAATGCCTTCTGAGAGTTCGCTTCTGATGCCTATCGGGAAATAGGCCGATGAGACACCTCGGTAGGAAAACTTCCCCAGTATATTCTCAAACCTGCGGCTGTGCAGGGTCGTTACCGACGTGATTTCATATACTCTTTCTGGTATCAATCCATAGTGGCGTAGCGCATAATGCGCAGAGATATATGAAGGAGCATAAAGATGATTGGCGACCAACTCCATCGAAAGCATTTTGCCACTAATCTCTGGGGATACGACAAACAGCCCACGCTTCAACTTGACGAGCATTCCAGTCCGCAACAGTGCCTGGACTTTCTTGTCGGGTGAACGATAATCGTGAAAAATACTTTTGAGTAGTCCACCGCTTACGGGAACATTTCCTATTTGCTTCAGCGCGTTGAGTTCTTCTATAGGTGTCATACTGCCTGTTTTTGGTGCAAAACTATAAAATCTCGTACAGAAATGGAAGTTTTTCTTCTTTTATTGTACGAAGAAATATAGTTTGCCTCGGACGCGCGCCTATTTCTCGGCTGCCTCGCCCATCAGCTCCGCGAGCCTGGCGTCGAGCTGCTGGGGCGTGTAGAGGTCTTTGTCGAGGGCGAGGAGGATGCCGTCGGGGGCGATGAGGACGAGGGCGGGAATGGTGACGATGCCGTAGAGGTCGGCGGCGTCCTGCCCGTCGGTGCCGGTGCTGCTGGGGCTGTGGAGCTGCGGCCAGGGGCCAGGGTGCAGGCCGAGGGCATCGAGCCATGCCTGGCGGTCCTTGTCGAGCGAGATGCCGAGGATGCGCAGGCCGCGATCCTTGTATTGTCCGTGGAGCTGGCGCATGTGGGGGAAGCTGGCGATGCAGGGGCCGCACCACGAGGCCCAGAAGTCCAGCAGGACGTAGTGGCTGCCGTCAACGTAGTCCGCGAGGCGGTGCGGCTGACCGAGGCTGTCGGTGGCCGTGAAGTCGCGGTAGGGTACGCCCGTCATCGTGCGCTGCTGCTCCTCGCCCCAGTAGCGCGTCCACGGGTGCTGCATCGCGGGATGGTGGGCATAGGGGGCATCCTCGCGCATAAACTCCTGCTTCTCCGATGGACTGAGCGCGCCGTAGTGGACGTGGAGGTAGTAGGCGGGGATGACGTTGTCGAGGTTGCGGCGTATGTTCTGCCGCCCCGTGGCCTCCATGTCGGCCATCGCGCTGGCGAAGCGCTCCAAGTCGGCCGTGTCCTGCGGCGTGGCGGGGGCGAGGTAGCCGCCGTGCATCATTTGGATGGCCTCCTGCCTGTCCTCGTCGAGGCTGTCCCACCAGGGCGTTATGCTGCGTTCGATGGCACGCTGCCGCAGTTGGCACTCGATGAAGCGGCGTTGCAGCGCGCTGCCCGTCATCTCGCCCGTGGCGAGGTTGATGTCCGTAGGCACGTCATCGACGATGAACTGGAGGTCGTTGTCGGCGAAGTCGCCTATTTGCAGGAACGTGTTTCGCGGCAGGCGGCCCTCAAGGCGGAAGCGGCCGTCCTTGACGGGTACGCGCGGCACGAGGCACTGCCTGTAGGGTGCCACGAGAAACCACGCCACGCTGTCGGTCGCGGCGGGCGTGGTGCCGGTGATGACGAAGTCGATGCTGTCCTCCACGACGGGCGTGAAGGTCTGCGCCTTCCCTGCCATAGCGCAGAGGGCGCAGAGGGCGGCGAGGCTGATGTGCTTGAGGTTGAGTTTCATTGTATGTGTGTTGCTAAGTATAATCATTGGTGTCGCCTAAAACTTTCATTGAGTAAACAAATTTGGTAAGGAATAACTCAATCTGTTTCCATTTCACTGCAAAGTTATGTATTTCAAATTTCGTAAGTAGTAAAAATGCCCTGTAAAGGCGACAAGCGTAGCAATGCTGTTTCCCTCTTAGGGCAATCAGGTGAGCAGCCTGTCGGGAACACACGCGGCTCGCGTGAAAAATGATGCAGGCGGGATGCCTACGCTTCCAGAGGGTTGCACCCTGGTAGCTATACCTACGGCACTGATAGGCTTTCACTACTTCCGAAACTTGAATTATGTATATATACGCTAACAGTCAAGGGTTCAGAGGCGTATTCAGGGTTCGGCGAAGTCGAAGCGGAAAGTGCGGCGGAGCTCATCGGGCGTGAAGCGGCCGGTGACGAACGAGACAAACAGGGAGGGCGCGTCCCATTCGGAAGCGGTGTAGTCCTCCACGATGACGGCATCGGAGAGGAAGTCGCCGGAGGTGCGCAGCCATACCTTGAAGTGCGGAAGGAGGATGCGTATCACGTCCTCGTCGCCCCGTATGTCAAGGACTTTCTGCGGGTCGGCACTCTGGAAGTCGCCCTCGCGGACGAGAGTGTCAAGGTCCTTGCGGGCTTCGTCGAAGACGGTGCGCGGCATCTCTTCCTGGAAGTAGAGGGAGAAAGTCTCGAAGCTGCTGGCTTCGGAGCGATTGGTCTTCACGCCCTCTTCGGCGGCGTACTTTTCGAAGAAAGCGGGGAGGGATTGGGCGGAGAGCGGAAGCGTGCAGAGGGCGAACAAAAGGCTAAAAAGGCACACGCCCAGCGGCCTTACCCCCGACCCCTCTCCGACGGGAGAGGGGAGTGAAATGCTTTTGAGATTTTGTTTCATTGTGTTACTTTGTTATGGTTTGGGTTATACTGAATGATTTTGCTGGGAAAGGCTGGGCGGCGCGCCAGTATCTTGCGGGAATACTTATCTTTGCAGCCAAAAGCGAAGATAGGCTGCACCTCAGCAAAGAAATCAAGCAAGGCTGCTTTCGTTTGCATTCGGTTTGCACTATCTTTGCCGAGAAAAGCGAAGATAGGCTGCACCTCAGCAAAGAAATCAAGCAAGGCTGCTTTCGTTTGCATTCGGTTTGCACTATCTTTGCCAAGAAAAGCGAAGATAGGCTGCACCTCAGCAAAGAAATCAAGCAAGGCTTGTGTTCTTTGCATTCGGTTTGCACTATCTTTGCCGCCAGAACAACCACGATTGAGACTATGACTTCTTTAGAACTTTCCTCCGAACTGTTTCGCGAGTTGAGCATCATCTCGCAGGACGAGACGATGATGCAGAAAGCCGTGAAGGCACTGCGTCGCATTACGGAAAAGATGCGGGCGAAGGATGCGACGCGCACGGAACAAGAACTATATGTAGAAGAAAGCCTTACGCGCGCTGTTAGCGAAGTACGGGCGGCCAAGCAGTCGGGTACGACGCTGCAAACTGCCGAAAGCTTTTTGTCTGATATGCAAAATGGTTTTGCGGTATGAGAGTTGCAGCCATTTATGTTTCCGACGAGTTCAGGCGGCAGTTTAAAAAGTTGGCAAAGAAGTATAAGTCGCTGGTAAGTGATTTTGCCACATTCAAGACTTCTTTGGAAGAGAATCCTCTTCAAGGCGTTGACTTGGGCGGCGGAGTAAGGAAAATCCGAATGGCTGTTGCAACCAAAGGACGTGGCAAAAGCGGCGGCACTCGCGTCATTACCCTCAACGTTAAAATCGGACAAGAGGAAGATATAGAGATAACCCTTCTCACAATATATGACAAGAGTGAGATTAGCAATGTTTCCAATGCTTACATTGCCGATATTGTAAAAAGTCTCTGATTTCATTTCTTCGCTTTATATCCCCCTATTATAATTGCCGAATAGGGGGATTTTTCTTGCTATTATTTATTGTCAAAGCGTGGTTCGTGCAGCACGGCTTGCTGCCTTTTGGCTATTTCCCTTCGCTACTCGCTTCCAGCCTACGCCGCACTGATGCGCGGCGGGCTGACGAAGCGGCTCCGGTCAATGACCTTTGGGTTCAAAGCGGTACGAGAAGGAGAGGGCGACGTAGCGGTGGAAGAATTCCCAGCGGTATTCCTCGCGACTGTTGGCACTGACCTCGGCGTAGTGCGGTGAGCCCTGGTTCAGGATGTCTTGCGCCTCGAAGGCCACTCGCCCACGGCCTTTCAGGCATTTCCAAGTGACGGAGGCATTCCACTGCAGGCGGTTGCGGTTGTAGCCGCTGCCCGTGTAGCCGCGGTGCGCCTCGTCGGTGAAGTCGGTCATCAGCTCGAAGTGGCCGAGCTTCCAGAGGGCGAAGAGGCCGAAGGAGTAGTCGTAGAGGTCGTAGTTGTCGGCAAGGCTGTTGCGCTGGCCGGTGTATTCGAGGTTGCCCTTGAGCGCCAGTTCCCATGTCTCGCGTTCGTAGGAGAGCACCGTGCCGCCGCCGAAGCCGTGGCGGCGCTGGCTGTTCAGGCGGAAGCCCTCGCCCGTGTCGGTGAGGTAGGCATAGCGTTTGGCGAAGGAGGCGCGCAGGTGCTGGAAGCGCAGGCGCAGGTGGTCGCCGAAGCCCTGGTCGAAGCTGCCGCGCAGTTCTAACTTGGAGCCGCCGCGCACGTTGGCGAAGGTGGTGTGGTAGGCGGCTGTCAGCGGGTTGTAGGCCACAAGATCCTGCACGGGACTGTATTCGCGGCTGAAGGAGACGCCTGCCGTGGCGACGCGCTGTCGGCGTACGACGTTGGCCGTGTAGCCGAGCGAGGCGTTGAGGGAGCTGCTGTTGCGCAGGGCGGGATTGCCGGCACTCGTGTTGAGCGGATCGGAGGTGTTGAGGTAGCCCACGGTCTTGAGTATGTCGGGCTGCGACATGCTGTAGGAGGCGTTGAGCTCGAGCTTGTTCTGCTTGTCTATCTTGTAGACGGTCTTCACGGAGGGTGCGAGGAGCCAGGCCGTGCGCGTGGCGGTGGTGTCTAAACTGCCGCGCCGATAGTCCATACGCTCTATGTTGCGCTCCACACGAAGGCTCGGCAGCAGCTGAAAGGGCTGGAAGTTCATCGTGGCATTAAGGCTCAGACTGTGGTTCTGATTGGCATCGCGGCGGCGGTAGCTGTTGGCGTTGTCAAGCACGCCGTTGGCGAGCATCTCCTGCTGCGAGTGGCCATTATGGTTGCGATATTGATAGGTGACTCCCGCCAGTACGTTCTTCCCAAACCAGCGGTCGTAGGAGGTGCGGAAGGTGAGGCGCAACTGATGCGAGGGGCGACTGAGCGTTTGCAGATAGTCTGCGCTCGACCCTTCAGAGAGATAGTCAATGTGGCGCGCCGTACTGCCCTCGCGCGTGTAGTTGTCATAGAAAACGTTGGCAGTGAAGTCGAGGTGGCTCTTGTCGGCAAAGAAGTGCTGATAAAGGGCACTGACCTGTCCGCTGCCGCCCTGCTGCTGCGAAGTCTCCCGGGATTGCTGCTGCGACACGGCAGCATCGGCCTCGTCGTAGCGCGTCAGCGTAGCATCGTTGGCCGTGCGCGTCTTGGAAAGGCTGAAGGAGTAGTCCAGCGTGAACGTCTTGGCACTGTCGGGGCGCAGGACGAACTGCCCGGAGACGTTAGGCAGGAAGGCGTGGGAATAGTCGTTGCGGTGTCGACGCTCGCGGCTGAACGCTTCGCCCGACAGGAAGCTCTCTATCGCCGTCTCGCTCCACTGGCTGCGGTCGAAGTGGTCGAGGTGGGCGTTGATGGTGAACGTGCTCTTGTCCTCGCCCTTGGCGCGCGGCATCATCCAGCTGTTGTACCATCCGCCCGCGCCGTAGGTCTGAGTCCCCAAGCCGTAGTTGCTCTCACTTGAGCTTGTGACGTTGCGCCCGAAGCGGCGGCCTATGTTGTTCCAGTCGGCAAACACCATCGCCTGCGTCTTGGTGGCTAAGCGCAGCGCATCGAGCTTTGCCAGCGCGTGAGCAGGCAGGAGGCCCTGCGCCTCCAGTCCGGCGTACCACTTGTCGAGCCAGCCCTCTTTCACCTGCAGGTCGAGTACGAGGTCTTCTTCCCCATCGTCGCGCTCCGCCTTGCGTGCCGCCTCGCTCTGCTTGTTGTAGCCCTTTATCTTGTCCAACGCCTCGGCGGGCAGCTGGCGCAGCAGGTCGGCGGAGAGGCTCTCCTGCCCCTGCACGAGGATGCGCACGGGCTTGCCGTTCCACGTCAGTTCGCCGTCCTTCAGCACCACGCCCGGCAGCTTCTGCAACAAGTCTTCAAGGCGGGCGCCCTCTTCCAGCTGAAAAGCCTCGGGGTGGAACACCACGGTGTCGCCGTGCATCGTGAAGCGGCGCGCCTTCGCCTTGACGACGGCCTCGCTGAGGAGCACTTCGGAGGGCCGCAGGGCGATGTCGCCCAGGGCGAGTGTGTCCTTGCCGTCGGTGATGGCGAAGACGCGCTTTGCGCCGTAATAGCCCGGGCACTCCACTTTGAGCGTGACGTGCTCGCAGTCCGTGCCGAAGGGCATCTCGCCCAGTCCGAGCGAGTCCGTCTCGTAGCCCGACTGCCGGCCGATGCTGACCGCGCCGCCGTAGTCCCAGCGCAGTTCCACTTCGTAGGTTGCGCCCTCGATGGGCTGGCGGGTCACTGCGTCAACGACGCGAAAAGTAATCACATCGGCCCAAAGCGGTTGCCCCGTCAAGGCAACCACGGCCATCAAAGTCAAAAGTATGCGTTTCATAAGCGGATTTATGCGATGCTATGCGCAGATTGCGCGCGGAGGAGAAGCCCCCTCATCTTATATATACGCATACGTCCCACAATTTTTTAGCTCAGGAAACTCTTTTCACAGACTCTTTCTTGCCAAGGCAGACTTCAAGCGGGCTTGGACTGTTCTTATGGCTTAACGAAAAATTCAAAATTTTGTACGCAGTGCGTACACAATTGACGTGGACACATCTTCGTTCAATGATGGCTATCAAAGACCCGCTCGAGTGCCAATTCTATATGGAAATGACACGCATAGAACATTGGGACACGCACACATTGGACACCAAGATAGACGGGCAACTCTACCAACGAACTGCTATAAGCCGTAGGCCAGAAGCCGTTATCAAGCAAGAACTGGATAGCGTCAAGGAAACAAACCAACTTATTCCCGACTTGGTGTTCCGCAGCAGTTACTTGTTGGATTGCTTGGCTTGCCAGACATATATTCTGAAAAGGAACTTGAGTCCGCAATAATTTCTCAATTAGCGGAGTTTATAAAAGAATTTGGCAACGACTTTACGTTTGTGGCACGTCAAAAACGTATAACGGTTGATAGCACAGACTACTATATTGACTTGCTATTCTTCCATCGCGAGTTGCGCCGCCTTGTGGCGATAGACCTCAAACTCGGTAAATTCAAACCTGAGTACGAAGGACAGATGTTGCTTTATCTGCGTTATTTGAACCAAAACGAGCGTAAGGCATGGGAAGAATCGCCCATCGGCTTGGTACTATGCTCTGAGGGCAATACAGAACACATTGAGTATCTGATGCTCGATGAGAATAGTCCCATTAAAGTGGCGCAATACTACACCCAACTGCCCGACAAAAAGGTATTAGCCGATAAATTGAAACGAGCCATAGCCATTGCCCGCGAACTCTATTTGGAGTAAGAGCAGAAAAGTAAGGAAGAATAGTCCTCCTTTTACAGATACGCCGAAAGCTCGTCTATCTCTTCACCTTCTTTTAAGTGTGTCCCTTGCAAAATTTTATCCAGCCACACCTAACTGCACACGCTTCGGCTCAGTTATAGATAAACAGTCAGCTTGTCTATCTCAAAGAGCGTGATGTCGCGGAACTCACGGGGTACTCCCGACAACGGCACGCGGATTTTGTGCGTGTCCCGACGGCGGTCTGCCGTAATGGATGCTCTGAGTTCAATAGTAGTTATTATTATGATGTTTGAAACGTTTCGGGTTCAAACTCAAACTAATAGTCATCCTCGTCGTCGCCGAAGCCGCCGACCTTTGTGTCGAAGCCCTCGTCGCTGATGACGCTCTTGACACCAGAGCTGCCGCATAGCCTCTGGGAGTGTTGAATCTTGAAGACTTCCATCGAAGGCTTCTGATTGTCTTTCTTATTCTACACACTTGAGGCCGTCCGCCACGATGATGCCGCGGATGGTGTCGCCGGCAGGGATGCCGTCGAGGCGGTAGCGGCGGACGGGTGTCTGCCCGGCGGCCTTTTGGCGTACGGCCGTGATGCCGGTCGCCTAACTGTCAAAGACCTTACGTTGCATCGCAGATAGCAACAGATACCTCGGGCGCACCAGTATGCAGTGTACGTTTCTTATTTAGGAGGCTTAGAACTTAAAGCCGAGGGTAAGCATAAAGTTGTTACGGTTGAGGTCGATTTCCTGTCCTTGTAGCTTTGCGCCGAGGTCGTTGTCATACACTTGGAACGCGTAGGCCGTGCCTTTTTGTGCTTGATACTGATAAGCAAAATCGGCATAGAAATTATTGTGTCGGTAGCCGAAACCTACGGTGAGGCGGTTTATCTCGCCGAGGTTGACAAAGTCGGTGCCGCTGGCGTAGTTGCTGCTCTGTCCGTCCACAAGATGATTGAGGAAGGCATCGTCTTTCATCGGTGCGCTGACATAGTTGTAGCCTGCCCGAACAAAGAAGCCAGGAAGGACGTTAGCTTCTGCACCGATGCGTATGGTGCTTTGTCCTTTTAGGCAGGCTTTCATCTCGTCTTTGAGTGCATAGTCGCGGTTGCCGCTTCCGCCGTAGTCGTAATAGTCGTCGTGGTCGGGATATGACACGCTGGCTGTGGTCAGGTCGCTGTATTCGTATTCCACGTCGAGGGCCACTTTGTTGGCAATCGTAGTGGCGGCGGCGAGTGAGAACTTCCACGGTGTGCGCACCTTATAGTCGTAGGGCTGTATGCCGTCGCTGGCTTCGGTGTATGATACTTGGCCTAAATCGTTATAGTTGGGTACGCTGACGTAGTTGTATGACTCGTAGGTGAGATCGTACCACGTGGGGGTGTGTATTGCCAGTCCGATGCGGAAGGGACTTTCGGCGATGGGTCGGAGGATAACGCCTGCTTTCACATCAAAACCTGAACCTTTGAGTTTCTCATCGTTTTGGAAGAGATAGCCCTCGGCGTAGTTGTTTTGGTATTCGAAGTAGTCCACCGCGCTGTGCTGATTTACGTCGTAGAGTCCAAAGGCGAGGCCGGCGTATATTTGTTCGTCAAAATTCATGCCTAAGGAGAAGTCGAACTGTGAGATGCCTCCCCATTGTGCGCGCTTAAACTCGTAGCGGTCGGCTGCGAGTGGTGCATAGTCGGTGACGTTGCCGTCGGCATCGCGCACGGCTTGTATCGCCCCGGCATCGTAGCCCACGCCGGTGAAGAGCGGCACGCTATAATAGTCGTCGTCGTAGTCGAGATCCACGCCGCGGAAATAACCTATGTCGGCCATCGTCTGTGTCTGTGAGAGGCCACCCGTTAGGCCGTTTATGCCGATAAACTGCTTGAAGTTGCGACGCTTCTGATAGTTGAACCCGAAGTTCACAAACTTAAGGCTGTTGCCGTCAACGTTGGTTTTGAACACGATACCTGCTTGGTCGAACGAGGCTCGGCTCTTATCAATGTCCATAAAACTCTCGCCGTTGGGTTGCGACGTGAAACTACCCGTGAGTGAGAAATCGTTGCGCCGATAAAGGCCGATGGCTGCGGGGTTGGTGGCCATTGTGCTGAGGTCGGCACCGAGGGCGTTCATCGCGCCGCCCATTCCCACGAAGCGGGCGGTACCATTGAGGTCTTGGTCGGTGAGGGCTTGCACTTTATAAATGTCCTGTGCGTAGGCTGAGGCTGCAAGCGATGCGAGCAACAGGGCTGCGGGAAGGATTTTGTGTGTCATAGGTGTGTTGATGAGAAAGTATTGGGGTTATATCGTGCCGCGTGGCTACACGGCTTGTGTTTTGTTGAGTAGGGAAATAGTGTGTGAATAAAGGTTTTTGCTTTGGTGATTATCGACGTCCGCCGCGTCCGCCGCCGCCACCGCCGCGTGCGCCGCCACCTCCGCTGCTGTATGAGCCGCCGCTGTGTGCGCCGCCACTGCTATAACTGCCACGTGAGTAGGAGGATGATGAGCCGTAGCTGCGCGATGACGAGGATGAGCTGCGCGAAGAGGAGGATGAGCTGCTGCGGTCGTAGGAGCGTCCGCTACGTGAGTTGCTCGGTGTGGCTTGCTGTGTGCTACTACTGCGGCTTCCCGGGGATGTTTGTGTCTGTTGCTGTCTGCCATTGGAGGAGTTGTAGCCTCTGTTGCTGCCGCTGCTTGTTGACGGGGACGTGCCATAGCTGCGTCCTGCGGCGCGTCCGCTGGAGCCTATGTTGCCGGTGCGGCCCGACGCGCTTCGGTTGGTGCCTTGAACACCTGTGCCGCTTGTGCCGTGTCCTGTGCCACTGCCTTCTCCTGCAATGGTGCCTTGGTTGTAGCCGTTGTTTCCGCGTCCGCGCCCGGCACTGCCAAATCCTTGACTGCCGCTATTGAAGGTGCGTCCGCCACGCCCTGAGGCGGTGTTGCGTCCGCCACGTCCGCCGCCGGCCCAGAGGCCACGGTTGCCGCCGCGTCCGCTGGCACCACGTCCGAGGCTGGCATATCCGCCGCCATAGGGGTGGTGTCCCCAGTCGCCGCGATGGTCGTTCCACCCGCCGTGCCAGCCACGCCAGCCACCGTACCAGCCTGTGTGCCAAGCCCACGAGTTCCAGCCCCAGCCCCAGCTCCACGTCCAGCCCCAGCCCCAAGGACGATACCAGCCGGTGTAGCTCCAGCCGCCGTACCACGGGTCGTAAATGTAGTCAAACCACGGGTCGTAGTACCAGTCGTAATAATAAGGGCTGCTGACATAAACGCCATAGCGGGGGGCGTGGAAACGCACGATGCGCGATGTGTAACTATCCTCCAACCCATCGGCGTAGCCATACATATAGGAGAGGGTGTCAACTACTTGGTTTTCGCCTACGGCTTGTGTGCGACGGTTGTAGGCATCAATATCAAAGCCGCCATAACGGTTGTCGGCCCAGTTGTCAAAGTCGTTCCAAACCTCGTCTGCATCAATGTAGTCGTAGGAGCTTTGTTCAGATTGATTGCTCCGTGCGGATTGTGTCGTCTGTCGTGTGCTTTGACGCGCGGATTGCGATGGTACGAAGTAGATGTCGTCGTCCTGCGCACGGCTTATACCCACTGAGACGAGCAGGGCAAGCGAAAGGGTAAATAACTTTTTCATAGTGCTGATTTTGCTTTGTCCCCACGAAGTGCGGATTTAGGTGTGTCCGAAACTTGAGAGTAGGGGATAGGGTTGTTTCTTTTCTTTTTAGTGTGGCAAACAGCGACTTTTATCGTCTGTTTTATACTGCAAAGATAAGGAAAAACCCAAATAGTTTAACACGGTTTGCGTGTTATCACGCTTTTTACGGTCATTTTTAGATTTTCTTAGTATTCTGTGCCTTTTTATTAACCCAAAATAGGTTTTAAGACAATTAGTAAGGCTCTTGCGGTTTGTTTCTTATTCCTCTTGTCCTATTTTCCTGCGAATGTAGGAGCGTACAATGCGTATGGCGCGCATGTTGTCGCCGCCTCGCGGTATGATGAGGTCGGCAAATTCTTTGGTGGGTTCAATAAACTCGCGGTGCATCGGTTTGAGTACGGCGCGGTAGCGGTTCATTACTGCTCGGGCGGTGCGTCCACGCTCTATGACATCGCGCTCTATAACACGAATGAGCCGCTCATCGGGGTCGGCATCCACGTAGATGCGAAGATCCATCATTTCTCGCAGTTCCTTTTTGTACAGAGCCATAATGCCCTCAATAAGTACTACATTGGTGGGTTCTATATGGATGGTGTTTGGCTCGCGGTCGCACCGCAGGAAGGAATAAACGGGTTGCTCTATGGCGTGTCCCTCACGCAGCTGTCGGATGTGGGTGAAAAGCAGTTCCCAATCAAACGCGTCGGGGTGGTCAAAGTTTTTCTTTTGCAACACTTCAAGCGGCACGCCGGGTTCTGCTGCTTTGTAGTAGGAGTCTTGTGGGATAACGGAAACTTGTTCGGGATTGAGTTCGTCCATAATTTTCTTTACGACGGTGGTTTTTCCTGAACCGGTGCCGCCAGCAATACCAATGATGAACATAGCGCGTGGATTTTTGAGGTGGGGAAAATGTAGTTTTTTGTAGCGGCGTAAAAGCCGATATTCACGCCGACTTACGCTAACGAGGCAAAATTAGGTAAAAAGTTATAACGGATTATTTTTTGCCTCTTGTTTTCTTACTCGGTGCGTTCCTTTCTCCTGTAGGAGCGCAGGCGGCTGGGAGGGCAGACGGCTCGCCTGCACCTTTTTGTACGCGCGCCGCGTGTGGTCCGTCAAACTACTCGCCAGCGTCGTTTTGCAGGCGGGCCGCGAATGCTCCAACAGGCGGCTCGCCTGCTTGCCCTGCAAGGGCTACAGCCATCAGAGCGGGGCATCACCCTGGGTTTGCGGCGGGAGGTTTTTGCGCTAAAAGAATGAACTATACGGGGCTTTCTACAGGAATCGCAAATAGATGTGAATGTTTATTGGGGCGAGATAATGACATAATGCTTTCAAACTTTTTGCGCAAAGCAATAATAATTTTCTTCCTCGGACAAAGAATTCAAAGTGTGACTATATTTATACAAACATAGCCTATACGTGTAAAAACATAGTCTATATTTGTATAAATATAGTCACACTTTGAATTATTCATCCGAGGAAGAAACAAATCCCTCCCACCTCAATTAAAAGTATTCAGGTTTCGTATGTAATGTAAAAGCCCTGCAAGGGCAACGGCGTAGCAATGCTGTTGCCCTTACAGGGTGCAATATCGTAGCAGGTGGGGATGTGTGCGGATTATTGGCATCCGCTATGAATATGAATGCCTTAATATCCTATTCATAAAGCCATAAATAGGCTTCTTTGACATTATTTTTGCAAAGTAAGTGCCTCCTTGCGTGTTATTTAGCGTACTGCAATAAATATGATGGGGACGGCTTAACGCTAATGTGCGATTTGTGATTATTGTTTCGCTGCGAGGCGTTTCAGCCCTTGTGCCATACGCTGTAAGCCCTCTTCTAATCGGCTTCGCTGTGTAGCGATGTTTATGCGCAGGAAACCCTCTTGTCCGTAGAGTGTGCCGCTGTTCACCCATACATGCTCCACTTCTTTGAGCGAGGCTTCAATCAGAGCCGTGGGTAGTTGGAAGGCACGTACGTCAAGCCAAGCCAGATAAGTGCCTTCTAATGGTGTGAGTTTGCAGTTCGGTAGTTGTTTTTCTACAAAGCGTTGTAGTGTGATGAAGTTTTGCCAGAGGTAGAGATTGAGTTCATCGAGCCATTCGCCACATTGGTTATAGGCTGCGATGAGGGCATCGATACCGAAGGGGTTGAGGTCGCACGTTTCGTGTATGTTGATGGCGCGTACGATTTGTCGGCGTAAGGTGTCGTTCGGCACGATAATGTTGGCCACTTGGAGGCCTGCGATATTGAAGTTTTTGCTTGGCGAGTTCATCACGATAGCCTTACTTGCCTCGGTGTTAGGCAATGTGGCAAAGGGTGTGAAGGTGTGTGCGGGCATGATGAGTTCGCAGTGTATCTCATCGCTGATGATTTGCACGCCGTGGCGTTGGCAGATATCTCCGATGTGTGTAAGTTCTTCGGGTGTCCACACACGTCCTGCGGGGTTGTGGGGGTTGCAGAGGAGCATAGCGGTGCATCGCTCGTCGGCGGCTTTCGCTTCGAGGTCGGCGAAATCTATGGTGTAGCGTTGGTCGTGTCCGATAACGAGTGGGCTGTCGCACACCTCGCATCCGGCGTTGCGAATGCAGTAGTAGAAACAGTTATAGACGGGTGACTGAATGAGTACTTTCTGTCCGGGGAGTGTCACGGCGCGCAACGCGGCGGCGATGGCCGGTATTACGCCGGTGGTGTAGATGATATGGCTGCGCTCGATGGTCCATCGGTGGCGGTTTTGAAACCAACGGACGATAGCGTCGTAATAGGCCTCGGGTACCTTGGCATAGCCAAAGATACCGTGTTCAACGCGGCGTTGCAGGGCTTCTTGTATTGCCGGGGCGGCGGCGAAGTCCATATCGGCCACCCAGAGAGGGAGCGTCTCCTCGGCAGTGGCATCCCATTTCACACTCCCGCTGCCACGGCGTAGCGTGATGTTGTCGAAATTGTAAGGCATAGGGGGCTTGTTTTGTATGTGGACGGTTTAATTGCGTTTGTGTTATGCTTTTTCATCGTACGGCAGCCGTTCTATGTCACAGTCGGCGGGGAGTTTGATGTTTTCGTCGAGAATGATTTCGCCGTAACTAAAAGCGCGTATGGAGCCGTGGCGTGGGTTTTTCACGCTATGGACGTGGCTTCGAATGGTGGCTTGTACATCGCTATACTCAAAAGCCAGGTCGGCATCTGGGTCAAAGGTGCAGTTTTCGAGAACGAGGCCGTCGCAGTAGCACAGTGGTTGCTTGCCGCGAATGTGGCAGCACACGAGATGTAGGTTGCGGCTGTTCCAAGCGAGGAACTCTCCGTTGATAAGGCTGTTATAGACGGTGCAGTTTTCTGTTTCCCAAAAGGCATCCTTGGTGTGGAGTATGGAGTTGCGAATGGTGATGTTCTTGCTATATTGAAAGCCGTAGTTTCCGTATAGGCGTAGGTTGTTGATTTCTATGCCGTCGCAGTACATCATAATGTAGTCGGCGTTGTTGGCTTTGACATCTTTGAGGTTTATGTCTCGGCAGTGCCAGAGTGTTTCTTGGGCGTTGGTAAGTTCTACGCGCTCGAGATGGATGCCCTGCATATCACGAAACATCTTGGGTGCTTCAACAAGTGTGTCGGTCATGTTCAAGTTGCGTGAGTACCATAGTGCGGCGCGCGCTGTTTCTTTGAACGTGCAGCGGTGTACTTGAAAGTTGTCGGTGTTCCAGAGCGGATACTTGCCCTCAAAGGTACAGTCTTCGCAGCGGATGTTTTGGCATTCCTTAATGCCGCTCTCGCCGGCGTGGATTGTGACGCCTTTGAGGTGTAGGTCGTGCTGGCAATAAAGCGGTCGTTCGCCGCCAAACTCTTTGTTTTCTATTAGTGTCATAGTGTTGTGTAGTTTATCATTTATTTTGTTTGTTGGCATATTTGCAAGGCATCCCATCCTCGCTTTTTGTGTAACATTTTATAGGCGAGGCGCGTCAAGAAGATGAGTCCGCGGAAACAGAGTTCCACGCACATTGCTATCCACACGCCTTTTAGTCCGAGTGCGGGGGCGAGTAGGGCAGCGAGAGTGAGACGCACCGCCCACATAGAGCAGAGGTTCATCAGCGATGGCTTGAACGTGTCGCCGGCCCCGACAAAAACGCCATAGCTCACTATGGCGGCGGCGAACATAGGTTCTGCCCAGGCCTCTATACGCAGGCACTCCACGCCGAGTGTTTGTATTATTGCTACGGGCGTGAGGAGCGACATCATTATCGGTGCACAAATGTACATCACGATGCCCATCAACGTCATTACAACCATTCCCAGCCCCACGGTGACGAGTGCGAAACGCTTCATCAGTTCGGGGCGTTGTGCGCCGAGGCTCTGCCCTACGAGTGTCGTGGCGGCATCGCTCACTCCATAGCCGGGCATATAGCACAGGCTCTCGGCGGTGATGGCGAAGGAGTTGGCGGCAATGGCGAACATACCGAGCGGTGCAACGATAACGGTGGTAAGTATTTGTGCGAGACACATCACGCTGTGTTGTAACATCATCGGCACGCCTATCTTCGTGGCTTTGCTTAATACGTCTTTTGTAGGCTTAAACGAGCCTTTTTCGTTAATGAGGCGTAGTTCTTGTGAGCGTGTGAGGAGGTATGTGGTCATTGCAGCGGCACTGATTGTGAATGCCGCCACGCTGCCCAGTGCGGCTCCTGCCACGCCGAGTCCTAAGCCAGGCATTGTAAACTGATGTCCGAGCAACGATAGGGTGCGTGTGGGGTAGATAAAGAGGAAATTCATCACCACGTCTAAGGCGCACGCTCCCACGCCGAGTATGCCGGGGACGAGCATATTGCCACTGCATCGAAGCATTGCTGCCGAGAGGTAGAAGAAGTGAACGAAAGGTATGCTTAACGCGAAGATAAGGAAATAGGTCGTGGCATCTGTATGGAGTGCTTTTTCCGCTCCGAGCCAAGAGGGGAGGAAGGGTGCGATGCACGCCCCTATTAGTGCGAGAGACAATCCGAAGAGAAACACCGAGGTGAAAGCTTGTCGCAATACGTTGCGTGCGCCTTTGTTGTCGCGTGCACCAACACGGTGTGCCACCTGAACGCTGAATCCGCTGGCTACTCCGCTACACAATCCGCCGAACAACCACGTTGTGGTGGCTACCAGCCCGATGCTTGCACTGGCCTGTGCGCCGAGGCTTCCCACCATTGAGGCATCGATGTACTCCATCACAATGGTAGATAATTGTGCCAGAATGGCCGGCACCGACAGCGACGCGGCCAGTCGCAGTTGCTGCATACCGCTGAGGGGCTGTCCGGTGCGGACGAGGGAGAGGAGTTTGTTTTTCTTCATCTCTGTGGGCGGGGAGGCGATGGATATAGGTGTGTGCTTTAGATTATTCGGGCTTCGGAAGTTGTGTTAAAGCCCTGTACGGGCAGGGCTGTTCTTTGTGCGCTATATCTACAACACTGATATGTTTTCATTACTTCCGAAACGTGGATAGATAAGCCGGCCACACCTATAAATAATAAGCGGAGGCGACAATCGAAATAGTTCAATTGTCGCCTCCGTGTCGGAGAGAGGCGACTCGAACGCCCGACCCCTACGTCCCGAACGTAGTGCGCTACCAACTGCGCTACTCTCCGTGTTTAACCCAAATCAGTTGTTCAACCGCTAAGAAGTAATGCTTTACGTGGTGAAAACTCTTTTTATAGGATGGCGGTAGTGGAGCATTTTGCAAAGTGTGCCGTTTCGGCGTAGCGAGCTACACTTTCATCGTCGGTCTTTATAAGTCTGCTCCAGGCAATAACCGCTCTTCCATAAGTTCAATGACCGATTTGGCTTAAAAAAGCGGTGCAAAAGTATGAATTAGTTTTGAACCGATATACCTTTGCGCCGCTTTTTTTGTTGTATGTGTGGTGTTTTTGCTGTTTAGTTAGTGCTGTGGGCAGCTACATTTGTCGTACAATGCCGTTCTTGGCGTTTTCGATAAATGTCGTGATATAATCAATTTCTGTGCTTGGTGGCACTTGGTCTTTAATCTGTAGGATAGCGTCCTCAAGTGAGAAATTTCCCATATACACCAGTCGGTAAGCGTTGCCGATGTGCCTCAAGATTCTATCATCGGTGTTTGTCTGCTTAAGGATTGTGGCGTTTACACCTTTATAGCCCGGTGGATTGCCCCCGAGGACGATGTAGGGCGGTACGTCTTTTTGCATACGGCAACCACTCTGTATGAGTGTGTAGCGTCCGATGCGCACACCTACTTGGCAGACGACGCTGTTGCTTAATATGGTGTTGCTATCAATTTCTACACGGCTGGAGAGGATGGTATTGATGCCGAGTACGCAACGGTTTTTGATGTGTACATCGTGGCACAGATGGGCGTGATCCATCAGGCAGTTGTCGTTGCCGATAGATGTGCCCTCTGTGTCTTCGTAGCCACCTGCGATGACACAGTTCTCGCGGATAATGTTGTTGTCGCCTATGGTGACACGTACCGGAGTGCCCACCTTGAAATGGAAGCTCTGGGGCATAGCACCTATCACGGCGTTTTGGAAGATTTGGTTGTTCTTGCCTATTTTCGTGCCGGCAAGGATGGAGGCTTGGGGATAGATGATGCAGTCGTCGCCTACCTCTGCGCCATTTTGTATGTAAGCAAAGGGAAAAACCTCAACGTTTTGGCCGAGTTTGGCATCGGGTTCTACGATGGCTTGCGGGCTTATCATATAGTTGTCAATAAATTAGGAGTGAATGTTTGTGTGTAAAAGGAGTGTGGTGCGCCGTAAGTGACATTTTGTCTGTGCGTGACATTTTGTCTTTGCGGTGGTTTTCCGATACGATTAGTGCATGTCTTCGCGTCCGCCGCCCAGTGCGCAGTAGAGGTTTATTAGTGCTTGCACGCGGTCGTGGTTGGCATTGATGAGCGAGAGTTGGGCGGAGAGCAGACTTTGTTCAGCGGTGAGTTTCTCAAGATAGGTGGTGCTGTTGCCGTGGGTGAATAGTGCGGTGGTTTGATCGCGTGCGGTCTCGAGCACCTGTACTTGCTGTGTGTACCACTCTGTCTGGTCGATGGCTGTTTGATAGTCTTTGAGATAGTTGCTTACTTCTTGTCCGGCTTGCAAGAGCGCGTCTTCAAAGTTGAGCTGTGCACGACGTTGCTCGCTCTCGGCGATGCGCAGGTTGGCATTGAGTTGCCCCTTGGCAAAGATAGGCTGTGTGATTTGTCCTATCATACTGGCGAGTACTTTGGCCGGGTTGGTAATTCCCATTCCTCCGCTGTTTGTCCACCCTACGGAGCCATTGAGCGTGATGCTGGGATAGAAAGCCGCCTCGGCCTTGTTGCGACCGTAGAAGGCGTAAGCCATTTGCAGCTCTGCGATACGCACATCGGGGCGGCATTGCAGCAGTTGGAGCGGTACACCTACACTGAATTGCTCGGGTAGCCCCGAGGTGTAGAACGTCTTGGCGCGAGCGATGGGGTGGGGAGCTTCGTGCAGGATGTAGCATAGTGCGTTTTCGGCCTGTGCGATGCCGGCTTCCAGCTTGGGTACGCCGGCTTGCAGACTTATGAGGTTGGCTTGATACTGAGAAACGGCTGCGGCGGTGGCCATTCCGGCATTCTTCATATAGCCCATCACCTCCACGTTCTTCTGCCATATCACTATGGTTTCGTTTGTCGTGCGCAATTGTGCGTCGAGCATAAGGAGCGTGTAGTATAGATTGGCTACGGCGGAAACGATGTTGGTGCGCACAGCTTGTTTTGCCACACGTGTTTGCAATACGGTCATCTCCGACTGTTTCTTGGCATTGCGCAGGTTGCCGAAGGCATCAATTTGCCACGAGGCACCGATGGGGAGCGAATAGGTCTTGGTGGCTTTGGCAAAGTCAAAACTTGACACCGTGCCTTGTGGCGAGAAAGCCACGCTGGGCAAGAATGCGAGTTTTGACACTTTCAAACCCTGCTCGGCTTGGTAGATCGTTTCGTCGGCAAGCAGTATGTTTGTGTTGTTGTCTAAGGCACGCTCAATAAGATCCATAATATACGGGTCGTTGAAAATGTCGCGCCACGACATATTGCCAAAGCAAACGGTGTCGGTAAGGGGTAGATATCCCTCGGCAGAGAGAGCGGTGTCGCGAAACAGACTGTCGATAAAAGTGGGTCTGATGGTATCTTGATAGTCGGAGTAGAGGCGTGTTCGTGCTTCTTTTGCCGACTTACAGCCTGTCAACAGCAGGGCAACAAGTACTATATATATATAGGAGTGTTTCATTTTCTTTCTTTTGAGGAAACGGGTGGGAAACAGATTGGGTGGTTGCGTGGCTCATAAAGCATTTTAGGCATTATGAGTTTCTACGCTTATTCGGCGTATTGGAGGAGGTCGGCCTTGGTGTCTTCATTCTCTGTGTCGTCCCATTGCATTGGGCTGAACTTTTCTTGTATGGTTTGGAAAATGATGAACAGCACTGGTACAACGAATATTTGGAACAACATACCTATGAGCATACCACCGATGGCCGTTGTGCCGAGGGCGCGGTTACCGTTACTACCTACACCGAAAGCAAACATCATAGGCAGCAAGCCGATAATCATTGCGAAACTCGTCATCAAGATAGGACGCAGACGGGCGGCAGAACCGAGAATGGCCGCCCACTTGATGCTCATACCCATCTTGCGACGTTCCAGAGCGAACTCAATGATAAGAATGGCGTTCTTCGCCAACAAACCCATAAGCATAATGAGGGCGATCTGTACGTAGATGTTGTTGCTGGCAGAGCCGAGCAGCGATACGTGGATAACACTTTGGATAAGAGAGTCGATGCCGCCCATTCCTTGGATAAACAGGAACGAACCCATTAGTCCGAACGGCACACTGAGCAAAACCGCCCACGGCAGCACGTAACTCTCGTACTGTGCGCTTAACAGGAGGTAAATGAACACGAAACAAAGCAGGAATACGATGGCTGTGGTGTTGGTGCTATTGGCCTCTTCGCGTGACATAGAACTAAACTCGTAGCTATATCCTGTCGGCAGGTTTTCGGCGGTTTCTTTTACCGCTTGTATGGCCTGCCCCGTGGTATATCCATCGGCGGGAGTGCCGTTGATGGCTATAGCGGTGTACATATTGAAACGGTTAATGTTGTCAGGGCCATAGACGCGCGATATGTTAATGAATTGAGTGATAGGAGCCATTTCGCTACCATTTCTCACCTTAATCTTTTTGAGGGATTCGATGTTGGTGCGTTCGGAGCGTTCGGCTTGTATCATTACGCGATACATCTTACCAAAGCGGTTGAAGTTGCTTACGTACATCGAACCGATGTAGCCCTGCAACGTAGTGAGAATATCGCTCGGCGAGAGGCCTGCTTTCATACATGCTGCAGCGTCAATGTCAATCATATACTGCGGGAAATTGGGGTTGAACGTGGTCTGAGCACTTTGTATCTCGGGTCGCTTCTGTAGTTCGGCCATAAACGACTGAGCCACTTCAAAGAACTTGCCCAGGTCGCCGCCAGTACGGTCTTGTAGGTTCATAGAGAAACCGCTCATAGCACCATAGCCAGGTATCATCGGCGGGGTGAAGAAAAGCACCTGTGCGTCTTTAATCACATCGCGACATTTCAGATAGAGCATTCCTGCTACAAAATCGGCGCGACCGATAAGTCCACGCTCGTTGAAATCTTTGAGCTTAATGATAAAAGAGCCGTAGCTACTGCCTTGTCCACCCATCATAGAATAACCCGAAATGACGTTGTGTACTTTTACGGCGGGATTGGCAGCAACGAGGCTATCTACTTGTTTGATTACTTTCTCAGTACGATCTTGCGAGGTGCCAGGAGAGAGCGACACGGCACCCAGCACAGTGCCTTGGTCTTCAGTGGGTACCAAAGAAGATGGCGTTATTTGCATCAACCAAACCAACAATCCGATACTGCCTATGACAAGTATCACAGACACTACTGGTACTTTGGCTAAGCGCTCAACATTCTTCTTATAGCGATTTTGTAACTTGTCGTAAAAACGGTTGAAAGCATTAGCAAAGCGTTTGCTGAATAATCCGATGAAAGCTATGATTGCTATGGCATAAGCAATTATGCTTAGCGTAACATTTTCAAACGTGAATGCGCCATAGACCATCAAAGCGACGGTAGCGATAAGCAAAATTACGGTGATGAACGGTGGCCAACCGATAGAAAACTTTTTAGGCTTGTACTTTTTCTTCATTTGTTCGGCGGCCTCGCTGGTGGCTTCTTTTACGCGTTCTCCGAGCGGTCGTTCGTCGTTGTGAGCCTTGAGGAACACTGCGCAAAGTGCCGGCGAGAGTGTCAGGGCATTGATGGCTGAGAAGAAGATAGCAATGGCCATCGTCAGACCAAATTGACGATAGAAAGTTCCGCTGGTACCCGACATAAAGCTTACGGGAATGAATACAGCCATCATGACAAGCGTTATGCTGATAATGGCTCCGCCGAGTTCGCGCATAGCATCAATACTTGCAAGACGTGCAGACTTATATCCTTGGTCTAACTTCGCGTGTACGCCTTCCACTACCACTATGGCATCGTCCACCACAATAGCGATAGCGAGTACTAAGGCGTTGAGGGTAAGGAGGTTTATGCTGAAACCGATGGCGTATAGCACAAAGAAAGTACCAATCAATGCTACGGGAATGGCTATGGCAGGTATGATGGTGGAGCGGAAGTCTTGTAGGAAGAGGAACACCACGAGGAACACCAAGACAAATGCTTCAATAAGCGTCTTAACCACTTCTTCTATTGAGGCGAAAAGAAAGTCGTTGGCGTTCATTAGTGTGGCAAGCTTGAGGCCTTCGGGTAGGGTGGTTTCATTTTCGGCTAAAACCTTCTCCACATCTTGAATAACTTGTGTGGCATTAGAGCCAGCCAACTGCATAATCATACAAGAGACTGCCGTGTGGCCATTTGCCAAACTGCCCCAAGCGTAGCTTATACGTCCGAGCTCTACACGAGCCACATCGCGCAAGTGAAGCACCTCGCCATCGGATGTGGCTCGTATAACGATGTTCTCAAACTCACTGACTTCAGTGAGACGACCACGATAGCGTAGTACGTATTCAAACGTGTTGTCCTCGCGTTCGCCAATAGTGCCTGGGGCTGCTTCAATGTTTTGCGTGGAGAGAGCATTGCTGATGTCGGTAGGCATCAAGTGGTATTCAGCCATACGTTCTGGATCCATCCAGATGCGAATGCTATAGTCACCACCCATAACCATTACATCGCCCACACCATTGATGCGTTGTAGCTGTGGCACGATGTTGATTTTCGCATAGTTCTCAATGAATGCCGTTTCGTAAGAATCTGTTTCGTCGTAGAGGGAAAATGCCACGAGAAATCCTGTCTGGCGTTTCTGTGTGATGACACCTACACGCGTTACTTCAGCAGGCATTAAGCCTTGTGCCATAGAGACGCGATTTTGCACGTTTACCGCAGCCATATCAGGGTTGGTGCCTTGCTTGAAAGTTATGTCGATACGCGCCGAGCCTGTGTTTGTGGCTGAACTGCTCATATAGTCCATGTTTTCCACACCGTTGATTTGTTCTTCAAGTGGGGCAATCACGGAGTTGAGCACTGTTTGTGCCGACGCACCGGAATAAGTGGTGCTTACCGACACGGTGGGCGGCGCAATGTCGGGGTATGACGTAATAGGAAGGGAAATGAGGCCGAGTAAACCCAGTATTACAATAAACACGGAGATTACCGTGGAGAGCACAGGCCTATTTATGAAATTGTCTAAGTTCATTAGTGTGCTTTCGTTTTGCGTTGGGAAGTTAATGATAAGCTGTCGCGTTGCAACGTACTGTGCTTGCTGCGTTGTACCGAGAAAAACTATTTCTTTCAGGATTGCGTTTTCTCACTTCAACATACAAGTAAGCTCGTCTGTGTTCGGTTAATGAAAACGCTTTCTTTTTGTTATAGGTATTTACATCCTTCCGTTTTTAAGGTCGTCGGCAGCCTTTGCACGGTTTGAGGCTGCTTGCGCTGCGGTGATGGGTTTGATAGTCATACCATCTTTTAGCGTCAGCACAGCATCGGTTACTATACGTTCGCCAGGCTGCAGACCGCTGGTCACTACATAGTTGCTACCATCATTCTGAGCCATAATTGTAATCTCGCGCGACTTTACGGTATTGTCGGAAGCAACGACGTAAACAAACTTTTTATCTTGTATCTCATAAGTACACTTCTGCGGAATGATCATAACCTGAGTTTGGTGCGTGGGGAAGAGAATGGTGGCGGAGCCGCCGCTGCGCAATATGCGGTCTGGGTTGTCGAAGAGTGCGCGCATAGACACCGAACCGGTAGTCTGGTCTATTACACCGCTGGCGGTGGCCACAGTGCCGCGCAGACCATATTCGCTGCCATCGGCAAGTTTTAGACCTACACTGGGCATATTGCTGATAGCTCCTTGTATGCCGCCGCTTTGACGTGTTAGGGCGAGGAGGTCTTTCTCCGTCATTGAAAAGTACACATACATAGCACTGATATTCGAAATCGTAGTAAGTGCCTGCTGTGAACTGGCACTTACCAAGCTTCCTAACCGATAGGGAATACTACCTACTACACCGCTTACTGGCGAGGTGACGTTGCAATAACTAAGGTTGTCACGAGCCGCAGCGAGGGCTGCCTGCGCTTGTTGCAACTGCGCTTGTAAACTTTTTAATGTGTTTTGCGCCATTTGTAAGTCGTATTGACTGATAATCTCGTGGTCGAAGAGATACTGCTTGTTTTGTATGGTGAGTTCCTGCGAGGAGATGTTGGCGCGAAGCACGTTGATTTGTGCCTCGGCCTGGCGCACTGCTTCTTGATACTGTACATTATCAAGAACAAAGAGTACCTGTCCGGCACGCACGGCTTGACCTTCGTCCACGCAAACGCGTGTGATAAATCCAGAGATTTTAGGACGAATTTCAATGTCCTCTTTACCGCGAATGGTGGCAGGATAACTCGTGTTCATTTCAGCCGTGGCGTAGTTTACAGCCTCTACCACATACTCGTTGCTGGCCTCGGGCAATCCCTGGCTTTCCTTTTTGGCGCAACTTACTGCAAGCAATGGCAGTAGTGCGAAAATCAACATCTTTTTCATTGTATATCTTGTATCTTCTTTGTTACCGAATTAAGTGGGAAACTCTGCCTTAACATATTTTTCTAAGACATAATTGCCGCTCACTATTAAGTAGCGCACAAAATTAGAAAAAAACCAATGCGAAAAAAAAGGTTTTTCTTGAAATCTGCGATTTTCATACTTTTATACTTATTTTTTTTCTGTAAAAGCCGATTTGCTATTTTGGTTTGTCAAAGTGAACTTTTGTAAACCAGAGAGAGAGTATGTAGTGACGGGAAATGGGTGATGAAGAAATGCTATAGTATGGGCTTAAAGGATGTATTATTTGATAAAGATAGAAATGCCTTATACTACATCCAAAACTTGAAAGTGTTTATGTCTTATTGCTGTAAGCAGAAAGAAATGCCCCCGCTGACATTCCAAAAGCGGGGGCAAAGAGAGCAACATAGCATTTTGTCAATCGTTTCTCTATCAATTGACACTGCAAAAATACGCTGCTATGATGTGCGTTTGCAAATCGTGGCAGCGTTTCGGTATGAAGCAAAGGGGTTTCGGTACGAAATGGTGCGAGCTATTTCGCTTTTGTGGTATTTTTTATCTTTTCTATCACCGTATCGCGTTGTGCCAATGGGGATAAAGTGCCGTCTATCCAGTTGATTGTTACGCCTCGTCGCTCCATTCCACGGAAGTATGTCATTTGACGTTTGGCAAACTGGTGGATAGCAATTTCAAGGGTGCGTTGCATTTCTTCGTACGTAGTATGTCCACAAACGTACTCCGTGACGTATTTGTACTCCAGTCCGTAATAAGTAAGTTGTTGTTCGGATAGTCCGCTGTCTAAAAGATGGCGCACCTCGTCAATGAGTCCTTCGTTGAGGCGAGTGTTAAGTCGGCAACTGATACGCTCACGGCGAACTTCGCGCGGCACATCAATTCCTATCACCAAATGGTCAATGGTTGGAAATGGACGATTGGGCAAGGGGTGACGTTGGTTGTAGTCGGCTATTTCAATGGCTCGGATGGCGCGTGCGGGAAGGTCAACATCAGTAGTATTGTGTAGTGCCTTGTAACGGGAGAGTATCTCTGTGAGTTCTTTCAGGCTCTTGTTGGCCAATTCTTTTCGCAATGTCGGATTTTGTGGTACGGGCGAAAGTTGATAAGCTCGTATTACGCTCTCAATATACAATCCGCTACCTCCGCAAAGTATAGGCTGGTGGTCGCGCGCGATAATGTTTTTGTAGGCCTGCAAGCAATCGTGCTGGAAAGCGAAAACTGTGTAATGATAGCCAGCGGGGTGAATGTCTATCAGATGGTAAGGCACGGCATTGTCGCCTGTGCCGTATTCCGCAAGGTCTTTTCCCGTGCCGATGTCCATACCGCGATATACTTGTCGGCTATCTCCGCTGATGATTTCACCGCCCACGACGCGAGCTACATCGCACGCTAAGCGTGTTTTGCCACAAGCAGTGGGGCCGAGAATCGTCAGAAGCATTGAGATGGTAAGATGTTAAAAATTGAAGAGAAAGGATTGCTCGGTTGGGTATGAGGCGTATTACTTCTTAGTAAGGCGAAGAGTAAAAATCCTAATTTATAAGAATAGCCCTTAACTCGGCTGCCATTTCCTCTTGTAATTTCTGAGCGGCGGCAGCGGCAGCTTGGGCGAAGCAGGGTGTGTTGTCGGCGTAGATAATGCTGCGGGAGGAGTTTACCAATAATCCGCAGTGTTCATTCATTCCATAGCGACACACCTCGGCAAGGGAGCCACCCTGCGCTCCTATGCCGGGTACAAGCAAGAAGTGGTTGGGTACGAGGCGGCGAACATCTGCAAAGCGTTCGCCTTGTGTGGCACCTACTACATACATCATCTGCGAGGCATCAGCCCATATCTGCGATTTCTGCAATACACGCTCAAAGAGCGGTGTACCAGTAGAATCCTCGGTGAGCTGAAAATCTGCAGAACCTTTGTTGCTCGTCAGTGCGAGGAGTACCACCCACTTACCTGAGTAGCCTAAAAAAGGCTCCACGCTATCGCGTCCCATATAGGGTGCTACGGTGATGGCATCGACATCAAGGTCTTCAAAAAATGCACGTGCGTACATCGCAGAGGTGTTGCCAATGTCGCCACGTTTAGCATCAGCTATTATAAAGTGGCGAGGATAGTTCGTGCGTAGGTAGCATACGGTGTCTTCAAAGGCCTGCCATCCCCTCACACCATAGGTTTCGTAAAAGGCGAGGTTGGGCTTATACGCCACGCAGTAGGGGGCCGTTGCATCAATGATGGCTCGGTTGAAAGCGAAGATGGGGTTTTCATCTTGCAAGAGATGTTGCGGCACTTTACGCAGATCGGTATCAAGGCCGACACAAAGGAAACTACGTTGTTCGCAAATAAATTGGAAGAGTGCTTCGTATGTCACGGGGGGAGAGTAAAAGGTTTAGGTGGGTTCTATATATATGCTCTGAATAGCTCTTAGGTTATTTTCAAGCATATTTTACTTCAAACTTATCGAAGCGTAGTGAGTTACGGTTCAAGAGATTGGAGATTTATAGAACACACAGTTTAGATTAAGGAAAAAGAGGTGGTAAGCGTTTTAGGAGGTTTTGCTTTTTGCTCGTTAGTGGCTAAGCACTGCAAAAGTACTACATTTTTTGCTACGTAACGTGCGTAGAAAGTGCAAAAAAGCTGGTGTACGCCTTGAATATAAATCCTTTTCGCTACTTTTGCGCAGTTCTTTGGTACGAAGCGATAATGATAGAACGCCACTTTTTACTTGACGAGGCCGATCCTACGTTATTTTATGGTGTAGGCAACGCCAATCTGCGTATGCTCCGCTCGCTACAGCCTAAAGTGAGGCTTGTGGCGCGTGGCGATGTAGTGAAAGTGCTTGGCGATGAGGCTGATGTGGCTCGTTTTGAAACTCTTTTTGACCAACTGAAAGCACACTGTATTCGCTATAACGCTTTGAACGAGGAAGACATTCTGGCCACAGTCCGTGGGTTGAAACCGCACGATGATGGTGGCACGGCGATAGTATATAGCACCACAGGTAAACCTATCACACCACGAACCGCTGGACAGCGACGCATAGTAGAAGCCTTTGAGAGCCACGACCTATTGTTTGCCATTGGCCCTGCTGGAACAGGTAAAACTTATGTAGCAATAGCCTTAGCCGTGCGTGCTTTAAAGCAAAAAGAGGTGCGTCGTATCATTCTTAGTCGCCCAGCAGTGGAGGCTGGCGAAAAGCTCGGTTTCCTACCAGGCGATATGAAAGATAAAGTAGATCCTTATTTGCAGCCGTTGTATGACGCATTGGGCGAGATGATTCCCGCGCTAAAGTTGCAGGAGTATATGGAAACAGGTGTGATTCAGATAGCACCATTGGCCTTTATGCGTGGGCGCACGCTGAGTGATGCAGTGGTGATACTTGACGAAGCGCAAAATACCACGCGGGCACAACTTCGTATGTTCCTCACACGCTTAGGTCACGGTACGAAAATGATTGTCACTGGCGACGTGACGCAGATAGATTTACCCGCTGTAGGTCGTAGTGGACTCGTGGAGGCGAAGCACATACTTGGCAATATAGACGAGATAGCCTTTGTGCAACTCAATGAAACCGACATTGTGCGTCACCGCCTCGTTACACGTATCGTTAATGCCTATGAAGCTGTGGGGCAGGATTAAGGTGTGCTATATTTCTAAAACAGTTATTACTAAACAATTAAGAAATAATGATTGCTTTAACCAAAACCGATTTGCATCTGCCTGGACAGACATCCGTTTATCACGGTAAGGTGCGTGATGTATATACTATTGGTTCCGATACGCTTGTGATGGTAGCTACCGATCGTATTAGTGCCTTTGATGTGGTGTTGCCAAAAGGTATTCCTTATAAAGGCCAGGTACTCAACCAAATCGCCGCCCGTTTCCTTGACGCTACCTCCGACATTTGTCCTAACTGGAAGCGAGCGATGCCAGATGCTATGGTCACCACTGGCGTGCGTTGTGAGGGATTTCCTGTTGAGATGATTGTGCGCGGCTACCTTTGCGGCAGTGCTTGGCGTGCTTATAAAGCCGGCAAACGCGACCTTTGTGGTGTGACGCTTCCTGAGGGAATGTGCGAGAATGAGCGTTTTCCCCAGCCAATAGTTACTCCTACGACAAAAGCAGAACTCGGATTGCACGATGAAAACATTTCTAAAGCAGAAATCTTGAAACAAGGTCTTGCCACGCCCGAAGAATATGACATAATGGAGCGTTATGCTCTCTCACTCTTTGCACGTGGCACGGAGATTGCCGCGAAGCGCGGTCTTATTCTTGTTGATACGAAGTATGAGTTTGGTAAACTCTCTGACGGTACGGTATGTTTGATGGACGAAATTCACACGCCTGATAGCAGCCGCTACTTTTATAGCGAGGGCTATGCCGAACGCTTTGCACAAGGAATGCCACAGCGTCAACTATCAAAAGAATTTGTGCGTGAGTGGTTGATGAGTGCTGGTTTTACAGGACAAGCCGGACAACAAGTACCCGAAATGACGGCTGAAGTGGTGGAAAGCATTTCGGCACGCTATATAGAACTATATGAGCAACTCACGGGCGAGACTTTTAAGGCTGAAGCCGATACATCCGAGGCACGCATTGAAAATAACGTAATTCAGTGGCTCGCACAGCTTTAGATACTATTATATTATCTTGCTATGGCAGAGAAAACAAAGAAAAGTTCGCTCTTTGCACAAGCCAATTCCTACGCTATGTTGCACGGCTTATATTTTGGGCTGATGGGAATGGTGAGCGTGGCAATGTTTCGCATAGGCATAGTGTACAATTGGGTAAGTATGCTTGGTTATATCCTTGTGTTGGCTTCACCTTTTGTAGCGGTTAAACTCACCCGTCGTTTCCGCGATGAAGTCAACCCGCCCGGCTATGGCTTCAGCTATGCTCGCGCCTATGTACATTCGTTGCTTATGGGTTTCTACGCGGGCATTATCGTGGCGGTGTTTGTGGCGGTGTATATGACGTGGTTTGACCAAGGAAGCGTGTTTGATGCTTATCAATCCGTTCTCGCTCGTCCCGACGTCGTGGAGACAATGAAAGCCAGCGGTATGGAGCAACAGTTTAAGGCAGCCACGAGCGGGAAAACGATGACGCAAATAGTGGAGGAGATGCGGCAAGTGCCACCTGCGAACTATGCAGCGAGCATCATTTATATGAATCTCTTCGTGGCACCCGTGATGTCGCTCATTGTAGCAGCTTTCTGCCGTAAGTCGCCTAATCCCGAGGCCTTGTAGTAATACAGAACAACTATACCTATATATATAAGGAATAAGGACACCAATGGAAACAAGACCCAAAATATCTGTGGTTGTTCCACTATACAATGAAGCAGAGAGTTTGCCCGAGTTGTATGAGTGGATAGTGCGTGTGATGCACGAAAACAACTATACGTACGAGATTCTCTTTGTGAACGATGGAAGTACCGATGAATCGTGGCAGGTGATAGAACACCTTGCCACAAAAGACACAAACGTTCATGGCATTAAATTTCGCCGCAACTATGGTAAGTCACCCGCATTATACTGTGGGTTTAAGGCTTCACGCGGTGAGGTAGTGATTACAATGGATGCCGACCTGCAAGATAGTCCTGATGAGATACCCGAACTTTATCGTATGATTTCCGAAGAAGGTTATGATTTAGTGAGCGGCTATAAGCAGAAACGCTACGACCCGCTGTCAAAAACGTTACCTACTAAGCTTTTTAATGCTACGGCACGTGCGGTGAGTGGCATACATAATCTTCACGATTTCAATTGTGGTCTTAAAGCCTATCGCAGCGAAGTCGTGAAGAATATTGAGGTGTTTGGGGAAATGCACCGCTTTATTCCTTATATGGCTAAAAACGCAGGCTTTAACAAAATTGGTGAGAAAGTGGTACACCATCAAGCGCGCAAATATGGCAAAACAAAGTTCGGTCTCAATCGCTTTGTGAATGGTTATCTTGATTTGCTTACGTTGTGGTTTCTCGGTACGTTTGGAAAGAAGCCGATGCACGTCTTCGGCTTCCTCGGCACGTTGATGTTCCTTGTTGGTTTTTTTGCAGTGCTTATTGTTGGTGGCGTAAAACTCATACACATTATAGGCGGAACGCCTGCACCATTGGTGACCAACTCTCCCTATTTCTATATCTCTTTAACGATGATGCTACTTGGCACGCAGTTGTTTCTGGCAGGCTTCATCGGTGAACTTATAAGTCGTAACGCCGCAGCGCGAAATGAATATCAGATTGAGAAAGAGTTTTAAGCCATTATGGCTTGTTCTTGCTATGGTAACCATAGTGTTGCTCGGCAGGTGTTCTGAAGTGGACTGCCCGCTCAACAACGTTGTGGCTGTGAAGTATGGTCTATACAATTATGACGGAGAAAGTCAAACGTTGCAAGACACGCTTACTATCTCTGCCATAGGCACTGATAGTATATTGCTCAATAAAGCGCAGGGCATATCCTCTTTCCTCTTGCCCGTACACTACACGTCAGACAAAGATAGCCTTATCCTGCGTTTTTCTGATACCGAGGGCGATGAGATGATTGACACGCTCTGCATCTCCCACACCAACGAAGCACATTTTGAAGCGATGGACTGTCCTCTCTGTTATTTCCACACCCTTACTGACGTGACTTGCACAAACCACGCCATAGAACGTGTGGAACTGGTAAATCCTACCGTGAATTATGATACGCAAGAGAATATTTGCATTTATCTGCGCAGCTTCATTGAGTAGCATTCTATGCTTCTCATTTGCTACTGAGCCAATGATGCCACCAAACGATACATTACGTATGCGCGGTGTCTTTGGCCACTTTGTGGATAGATTATTCCCTTCTGAAACGCCGCTATTTTGCGGTGTGGCAGTGGGTGTGAATGCGTTGGGTAGTGGACTTGCGGCATTTTCTACTTATGGAGAGTATGGAGCTATGGTGCGTTTAAATCTTAAGCAAAAAATCTTTCCTGTGTTTGAGGCAGGCCTCGGTGTGTGCGACCGCACAGATGATGCTACAGATATTCACCTAAAAGTCTCTGCACCTTATTATCGTCTGGGCTGCGACTACAACTTCTTAAAAGACACACAAAGTGGCAATCGTGTGTTTGGCGGGTTACGCTTGGCTTACACCTCTTTTTCCTATGATATCTCCGCACCTACGTTTGTTGATCCAGTGTGGCACGACCCCACGAATTTTGCCTACAACGATGTGAAGAGCAATATGTTCTGGGCAGAACTTGTGTTTGGTGTTGAAGCCAAAATATGGCGTAATTTCCATTTGGGTTGGAGTCTTCGTTATAGGCGTAGATTGCATCAGAAAGTTAGTGAACCAGGTCAGGCATGGTACGTACCAGGTTTTGGAAAGAACGATAGTAGTACGTTTGGCGGTACCTTTAATATCGTTTTTGATATATGAGCCACGAGCGATACATAGTAAAAACTTCAAAAAGGAGTCGCTTTCGCACGGTTCTTTCCGCCACATTTTTGCTTTTTCTTGTGGTTGGTACTATATATATAATACGTCGCCACGTTGCAGATGCTTGGTACGAACAAGAGGGGGCTGTGTTTGGAACATACTACCACGTGAAGTATCGTGCCACTGCTGACCTACACAATCAAATTCAAAGAGAACTAACGCGTATTGATGCTACATTTTCGCTCTTCAACAAAGAAAGTCTTCTCTCTCAAATAAATGCCAATAGGACAGACACTACTGACACTCTTTTTCGGACTGTTTTTTCTCTTGCCCAAGAGGTAAGCCAAGCAACTAATGGTGCTTTTGATATTACAGTAGCCCCATTAGTAGAGGCTTGGGGTTTTGGTCCTGCTGGAAATAAAACACTTCCTACAGATGCAGTGATAGACAGCCTGCGTTCGTTTGTAGGATTTAAAAAAGTGCAGATAGTTAAGACGCACGTTGTAAAACAAGATCCACGTGTACAGTTAGATTTTAGTGCCATAGCCAAGGGACTTGCTGTGGATGGTGTGGCAGAAGTACTCCACACAGCTGGCGCAGAAGACTATATGGTAGAAATAGGCGGTGAGGTGGTTACGCGAGGCAAAAATCCCGAAGGAAAGCTCTGGACAGTGGGTGTTGTGAAGCCTACTACAGAGGACGCTACTATAGGATTACTACAAGAGGTTCTTTCGCTTAGCACTTGTGCTATGGCTACGAGTGGAAACTATCTAAACTTCCATAAAGCAGGTAATACGCAGGTGGGGCATACCATAGACCCACGTACAGGTCGCCCCGTATCCCACAACCTCCTTTCGGCCACAGTATTTGCTCCTACCTGTGCCACAGCTGACGCCTATGCCACGGCCTTTATGGTAATCGGACTTGATAGTGCCCGTGCCATCGTTGAAAGCCACAAAGACATTGAAGCGTACTTTATTTATGAAGACGCTTCGGGCTGCCATCAAGTTTGGCGGTCAGAGCACATGCCGAAAAGTGTGGCAGGACAATAATCTGATAGATATAAATGTTTACAATCAATATCAATTATGAAAACCATTCTCGAACGCTTTCTTGCGTACACCCAGTTTGACACTCAATCAGCTGAAGACGCTGGTAAGACACCCAGCACTGATAAGCAAATAATTTTTGCTCGTTTTCTTGCCGATGAATTACGTGAGGTAGGACTTGAAGACGTAGAACTCAATGACGAGGGGTATATTTACGCCACACTTCCGGCCAATGGCAAATCAGAGGCTCCTACTATTGGCTTTATCTCACACTATGATACCAGTCCAGACTGTTCTGGGGCGGGTATTAAGCCTCGTATCGTGAAAAACTATGATGGCACAGACATTGTGCTTGATGCCGAAGCAGGAATTGTGACCGATGTTGCCACCTTTCCAGAACTCAAACGTCACATCGGCGAGGATATCATTGTTACCGATGGCCACACACTTTTAGGTGCTGACGATAAAGCCGGTATTGCCGAGATTGTGCAGGCGATGGTTTATCTACAAGAACACCCCGAAATTAAACACGGAAGAATCCGTGTAGCTTTCAATCCTGACGAGGAAATAGGTCTCGGTGCTCATAAATTTGACGTAGAAAAGTTTGGTTGCGAGTGGGGTTACACGATGGACGGTGGTGAAGTAGGCGAGTTGGAATACGAATGTTTCAACGCTGCCTCTGCCAAGTTTGAAATTAACGGTGTGAGTGTTCATACGGGTTATGCCAAGAGTAAGATGATCAATGCTGGTCGTATTGCTGCTGAACTTGTGAGCCGTATTCCCTATACCGAATTGCCCGAAACCACCGAAGGCTATGAGGGATTTTATCACCTTTTGCTTATTGAGGGCAATTGCGAGCATGCTACACTCTCTTTTATCATTCGCGATCACGATGCTCGTAAGTTCCACGACCGCAAGCGTTTTATGGATCAGTTAGCCGAGGAACTTTGTAAGAAATACGGCGATGGAGTAGTGAGCGTGGAGTTGCGCGACCAATATCGTAATATGCGTGAGATGGTAGAACCAGTGCCTCACGTGATAGATATGGCCATTAAGGCGATGGAGCAAGCCGGTGTTTCTCCTCGTGTGCAGGCTATTCGTGGCGGTACTGATGGCGCACAGTTGTCGTTCCGTGGTCTGCCTTGTCCGAATATCTTTGCCGGTGGCTTGAATTTCCATGGCCCGCACGAGTTCCTCCCCGTTCCATCGTTGGAAAAGGCTATGCAAGTCGTGGTTAATCTCTGCGAACTGGCTGGAAAATTTAATGACTAAGTATTGGCTTGTTCTTTCTCTTTTCGGCATCTTTGTATTCTTTTCCGTGAACCGTAACAGGTTACGCTTCATTCCGCTTGAAGTCAAATATACTTGAAAATTGCCATAGAGAAATCCAATGCCCATTTATAGAACCCACACTTTTTTTAATTGCTAATACCTATGCGCATAGCCCTTTTTGGCAACGTCCATCAAGCCAGCAAGAGTTTCTACGTGTCGCGTGTGCTTAACGCCCTGCAGCAGGCAGGTTTTGAGGTATGTATAGAAAAACGTTTTGCTCGTTTCGTTTCAGACACACTGCAAATACCGCTTCAAGGTGTTGACATCTTTGAGGAACGAGAGATGAATGCCGAAATGGCTGTGAGCATTGGTGGCGATGGCACTTTTCTTAGTACCGCAGCAGCTATTGGTACACGAGAGTTGCCTATACTTGGTGTGAATACTGGCCATTTAGGTTTTCTTGCAGATGTAAATCCCGAGCGCATAGAAGATGCGTTGCAAATGCTTAAACAAGGTGTTTATACCATAGAACACCATACGCTTGTGTCTGTTTCTGTAACTACACATTCGGTTATTCATCGTGACAAACAAATTCCTCCTTTTGCACTCAATGAGGTAGCTATACTTAAACACGACAATTCGTCGACGATTGACGTAACTACCTATATAAATGGGCAGTTGCTGACAAATTATACCGCCGATGGTTTGCTCGTTTCCACCCCTACGGGTTCTACCGGATACAACCTGTCGGCAGGAGGGCCTATAATAGTTCCTAATACCGCCGCATTTTGTCTAACACCTGTGGCTCCACATAGTTTGAGCGTGCGTCCCGTGGTTCTTTGTGACGATGTTGAGTTGCGCCTAAAGGTGAAGAGCCGCAGTGGAAACTATCTGCTTGCTATAGATGGCAAGAGTTTAAGTATAGACACTGGAACGGAGATAGTGTTGCATCGTGCAAGCCATAAGACAAAAGTTGTTAAGATTTTTCACACCGAATATTTTAATACCCTGCGCGAAAAATTAGGATGGGGAGGTAGCAATCAGTAATCCTATGACTGCAAAGATCAGAAATATACGTGCGTTGTCTGGTTGGCTGTGGCGTGCATGGCAAGGTCATCGCTTGCAAGCGGGGCTTAACGTGTGTGTGGGTTTTGCACAAGTGATGACCGAATTGGCACTTGTATGGGTTACAAAGCTCACGATAGATGCCGCAACAGGACAGAGCCAACGTATCACTGTGATGATGGGCTTGGGTTTAATGGTGGTAGCTATTCTTACGGAGATGTCGCTCGGTATTTCTTCCCGTTGGATTCGGGCGGTGCTTGGTGTAAGAGCGCAAAATTTGATGCAACGTACCTTCTTTGAGCGTTTGCTACGTAGCGAATGGGTTGGACTACGTCGTTTCCATACCGGAGACCTCCTCAATCGAATGGTACGCGATGTGGGCGATGTAATCCGTTTCCTTACAGAGTCATTACCATCCCTGTTGATAGCAATCTTCCAGTTCTTAGGTGCTTTCTTGCTCCTTTATACAATGGATAGGCGTCTGGCCGTTATTGTGGTACTCATCTTGCCGGTATTCCTTATTATGAGTCGTCTTTATGTGCGACGTATGCGTTCTATCAGCCATCGTGTGCGCGATCTTGAAGCCCGCGTACAAAGTATAGTACAAGAAAGCCTGCAACATTCTCTCTTGCTGAAGTCCTTAGTGCGTGGTCGCGAGATGGAGATTAAGTTGGAAGACACTCAGCACGAACTACGTCGCCAAGTGGTGAGCCGCACTAAGTATGCTACCATCTCGGGCGGTGTGATGAATTTAGGTTTTGCTGCAGGTTATATATTTTCTTTTTCGTGGGGTGTGCTGAGCCTGCAACAAGGTGTTATCACCTATGGTGCCTTGCTGGCTTTTGTGCAGCTGGTGGGACAAATCCAACGTCCAGTGCGTACGCTCACGCATTTTATCCCAGTGTTTATCGGCGCATTCACAGCTACGGAGCGTTTGATGCAACTTGATGATATTCCTACGGAAGAAGAACTGCCCAATAAACCTGTTACAACTCCTGTGGGAATACGGGTGGACAATGTACATTATACATATAGCGATGGCATACGCAGTATTATTGATGGACTTACTTGCGACTTTGCGCCGGGCAGCGTATCTGCCATTTTGGGCGAAACGGGTGCAGGCAAAACAACGCTTATTCGCTTAATGTTAAGTGTGCTATCGCCAACAAGTGGAACGTTATCGCTCTATAACAAAGAAGATGTTGATGTTTCCCTTTCTCCTGCTACGCGTTGCAACTTCTCCTATGTGCCGCAAGGAAACACATTGCTTAGCGGTACGATACGTGATAATTTGCTATTGGGAAATCCCTATGCTACCGAGGAGGAGATGCGTGATGCGTTGTTTGCCGCAGCTGCCGATTTTGTGTGGCATCGCCCCGAGGGGCTTGACACACGTTGCGGGGAGGTGGGCGATGGATTTAGCGAGGGGCAGGCACAACGTATCAGCATAGCTCGTGCGTTGCTGGCAAAGGCACCGATTATACTTTTCGATGAGGCTACATCATCATTGGACACACAGACAGAGCGCGAAGTGGTGCGCCGCATTGTTGAGAGCAAAGGCGATGCTACGCTCATTTTTGTGACACATCGTCCTGAAGTGCTAAAGTATTGCACACAGACTATCACATTGGAGCGTACAGATAGAAAACCTCATACAACATAGACTTTTTCCTAAGGTGGGTCCTATTAATTCCCTTTGTCCGATTTCTGAGCTATCATTGCTTTCAGTCTGTCTGTTGAAGAGTGAGTGTAGCGGGCTACAGGACTGATGAAACTTACAGACGGAAGCACAAAGAGCCATAATGATGACAAAAGGTTAAAGCCCCATCAATGTCAAACTTAACCGTGGAATTTAATAGAACCTACCCTTAATATGAATACCTCTGTCCTATATGGTTTAGTTGGCCACCCACTCGGACATAGTTTCTCTGCTGCTTATTTTGCTGATAAGTTTACACGCGAACGTATCAATGCCGAATATCGTAATTTTGATCTTATCTCAGTAGAGAAATTGCGTGAGTTTGTAAAAGAGCATCCTAACTTGCGCGGTTTCAATGTCACAATACCCCATAAACAAGCTGTATTGCCGATGCTTGACGCGATTTCGGAGGAAGCAAAGTCAATCGGCGCAGTAAATGTTGTGAAAGTAGAACGAAATGGAAGAGCAATCAAACTCCATGGCTATAACACCGATTGTATCGGTTTTAGCAAATCGCTGAAACCCTTATTGCGACCATGGCACACGGAAGCACTCGTCTTGGGAACGGGAGGAGCCTCAAAGGCCGTTGTTTACGCTTTGAAAAAACTGGGTATTAGCGTGAGCTTTGTAAGTAGGCAGGCGGGTGAGGGAAAAATGGCTTATGCCGATATTACAGCGAATACAATAACTACTCACACGCTGATAGTTAACACCACTCCTTTGGGAATGCACCCTAATGTGGAAAGCTGCCCGCCGATTCCCTATGATTGGTTAAGCACACGTCATTTGCTCTATGACTTGGTTTATAATCCGCTTGAAACTTTGTTTATGCGCAAGGGACATGCGGCGGGCGTGTATAAGGTGAAGAATGGCTTAGAAATGCTTCATTTACAAGCAGAGGCTGCGTGGCAGCTTTGGGCTTAAGTTTCTTTTGCTCTGGGGTGTGCCTTGGCGTATTGTTCCTTTAAGTCGCTGATGCTCACATGCGTATAGATTTCAGTGGTGGCCATGTTTTCGTGGCCTAACAATTCCTGAACGGCACGAATGTCTGCCCCGTGGTTGAGCATTACAGTGGCAAAAGTGTGGCGCAAGGTGTGGGGAGTGCGTTTACGGATAGATGATACAGCACTGATATGTTGTTTAACGATTTGACGGATTTCATCTGGCCGCAGCGGTTTTTTATCTTGTCGGGGGAATAGCGGACCGAGTGCATTACCATACAACGCCAGACGAAGTGGGAGATAGGCAAGTAATGCTTCGCGTAGTTCTTGACCAAAAGGCACGATGCGCTCTTTGTTGCGCTTTCCTAATACTTTGATTTCTCCTTTCTCTAATCCTACATTCTCTACGTTCATATTTGCTAATTCAGAAAGGCGTATTCCCGTGCTACAAAGCATTAGCAGTAGCAAGCGATTTCGCTGTCCCTCAAAGTCGTTGGTATAGGCCAACGAATCAAATAGCGCGTTCATTTCATTTTCCTTAAGGAAATCGGGTAGGCGTTTTCCTACTTTTGGGTTGGAAAGGAGGTGTGCCGGGTCGTTCTGTACACGTCCCATGCGGAGTAGGTAGCGATAGAAAGAGCGTACAGCAGATAGCCGCTTACGCATGGTGCGCTTGTCGAGTCCCGAGAGCAAGCATGAGGCAAGCCAGTTACGCAACATATCAATGTCAACAACATTCCAAGCCACTCCTTCGCATGCAGTGTCAAGATAATGTCGGAGCGAAAGGAGCGAATTATTGTATGTGGAAATAGTCAATGGGGAATATCCACGTTCAGCAGCCAAGTAGTCAAGAAAATGCTTTATTTCGTCCATTCTAAAAGCAAAATTACATCGTAACGGGCAATCTTTCCCAAAAGTTATGCCTTTTTTGTGGAAAAAAGGTTGGGTAAAGTGTTGTGTGTGGCGATTTTTTATAACTTTGCAGCCCAAAGAAAGAATTTAATAACCAATCAATAACACCAACAATGATCATTGTACCCGTAAAAGAGGGCGAGAACATTGAACGCGCCCTAAAGAAGTTTAAGCGTAAGTACGACCGGACCGGTGTCGGCAAAGAGCTGCGCCGTCGTCAACAATATGACAAACCTAGTGTGCGCAAGCGGCTTGCTATGGAGCATGCTGTGTATGTGCAGAAACTCAATCAGAAGGAAGACTAAACGCACTTAGACTTCTTTATCGCGATAAGAGGTTTAAGAAACAATTAAGAGGTTTAAGGCTTAACGGATAGAAAACGTTGCCTTAAACCTCTTAAGTTTTGAAAGCCATCTACTTTATGGGAACAATGGAAGAAGTTGTACTAAGCTTTCTGGGTTTTTCCAAGTCCACCAGCGGTCGGCCATCAAATTGCGAAACTCGCGTTTCTTGTCGGGAGCGATGTGTTTTTTCACCTCACGTTCAATGGCTGGAAAAACTTGCCCCTTGATGCTGAAGAAATACGTATCGCACAAGGGGTAGCCTTCGTCGCGATCAAAAATGTCGTAGTTAGCGAAGAAACTTCCGCTCATACTAAGGAACGCCATTGCTGTGGTACGATTTGTTTCCTCTGTGAGAATGTCGCTGTCTACCGTGGTGACGCATAGTAGGTTGTTGTAGTTCTCCGAAGCTATCACACGCCCCATCACCATTCCGTCCACGCGCATATATATATGTATGCTGTCAAATTGTACGCCGAGAATGCTGTTGTTGCTCGGTGTGAAGATGCTGTCGCCTTGCATATAGACGAAACTGCCGTTGTTGATGGCGATATTAGCACGCTCCACTTCTATATGTCTGCCAAACGTCTGCATCACTTTAGCGGGGCGAAACTCAGGAAAGAGAAATATCGATTTGCTGCGGCGTACTTCCACATTCTGTGCGGACGCGAATAGTGCAGCAAAGACGAGGAGAATGAGGATATACTTCTTCATACTAATTGTTGTTTTTGTTTAGTATGGCGTTACGCCTTTTTTAAGAATGATGTTTCCGTATTTAGCCGTTTCGCCGGTTACCACCACGGCATAGGCACGGCGGGTACGTTCGTAAAAATCAAAACGTGCTTCTCGTGCAAAGGCTTTGATTTGTGGGTTTGTAACTTGTATGGCTTTTAAGTATGAGGCCTCCACATCTGGGTCAAGCGTATCGCCGGGTACGGGTGCCATAGTTATTGCGGGGTGGGCTACATAATCATCTAACTCAAAGAGTGGCAGGATGGCACGTAATAGGTCGGCGATGTGTAGCCCGTCGGCACGTAATACATTGCTGTTGAACGACTCGGCAGGAAAGTGAGCATCGCAAAGAACTATCTCGTCGCCATGTCCCATTGAGGAGAGCACTTTGAGTAGTTCGGGACTGATAAGCGGGGAAATGCCTTTGAGCATATTACTATTTGCCAATAGCCTTTAACCAATATCTATTAACCAAAAATAAGGGTTAATAGATATTGGTTAAAGGTTAATTTCTAAGAACAGAGGAAAAGTATGATGGCTTGAGCACAGAGGATGCGCAGAAACATAGAAAGGGGATAGACCGTGCTATAGCCCACGCTCGGAGCGTCGTTGTTAGCCACTTGGTTGGCGTAGCCTAAAGCTGGCGGGTCGGTGGTGCTGCCTGCTATGAGACCCATCAAGGTAAAGTAGTTGAATTTATAAATCTTTCTGGCGACAAATCCCATAATGAGTATCGGCACCACGGTGATAATAAAGCCCGTCCATACGTATGTGAGTCCGTCGCCCTGTGTCACCGTTTGCCAGAACGTGCTTCCTGCTTTGATACCTACTGCGGCAAGGAATAGCGAGAGTCCCAACTCGCGTATAAAGAGGTTGGCACCGCTGGTCATATAGGTGTTGAGATGGAACTTATAACTATAAGCACCGATAAGTATGGCTACAATCAGCGGGCCACCGGCTAAACCCAACTTCAATGGAACAGACATTCCAGGAATGGCAAAAGGAAGCATGCCGAAGATGATGCCTATAACAATTCCCAAAAACACCGCACCGATGTTGGGGTGGTCAAGGCGTTTCACGCTGTTGCCCAATACGTGTTCTACGCGATCTACATCATCGGCACTGCCTGCTACCAGCAAACGGTCGCCGATTTGTATGCGCAGGGAGCGATCGGCAAAGAGTTCCATACCTTGACGTGTGATGCGGGTGACGTTGACACCGTACATACTGCTGAAATGCATTTGTCCGAAAGTCTTACCTTGTACGTTGGCTTGTGTAACGAGGATGCGGCGCGAAACAATAGGGGTCTTCTCTTCTTTCCAGTCGAAGTTTGGAATGACTTCACCTATCAGAGCTTGCACGGCCTCGGCATCGTCTTCGGCACAAACTAAGTTGAGATAGTCGCCATAGCCAACAATAGTGTTATGGCTCGGAGTGATAAACTCATTGTCCTTTTGCAGACGTGTGCAAACGAACGTGCGCCCCAGAAATTCGCGTATCTGCGAGAGTTTCTTGCCGTTGATACTATGGTTGGTGACCTTCAGTGTCATACGATGGGGCTTTGCATGCGGGTTTTCCTCTTGTTGTTTACGGATTGCCTCCTCCTCCTCACTCAGCGTGATGCGGCAGATGAAGCGTAAAGCTATCGTGGCACCAATTATACCTATGACACCTAAGGGGTAGGCGCAGGCGTAGCCTGAGGCAATGTTTAGCCCGCCCATATCTAAGTTAGGAAAGGACTTGAGAGCTTCTTGTGCAGCACCAAGGCCTGGGGTGTTTGTCACGGCACCATAGAGTACACCGACCATCATCGGCAAGTCTTTGGCTTCGCCACGTGGGGCGAATATAATATAGTATAGGCACAGCATAGTGGCCACGTTGAGTACAACGATGCCTATGGCGATATAGTTCATCTGCAAACCGCCACCCGTTTTGAAACTATGAAAAAAGCCCGGCCCTACCTGTAGACCTATGCAATAGACAAAAAGTATTAGGCCGAAATCTTGAACGAAATTCAGAACTTGAGCTGGTGCGGCGAGATTTTCCTCATTGGCCAGACCCGTGTGCGTGTAAATATGGCCTATGAGAATACCTACAAAAAGCACAAACGTAGCACCGAGGGCTATGCCGCCGAACTTAACTTTTCCCAATGCCATACCGCAGGAGATAACTAAGGCAAAGAGTAGAATGATGTGTGCCAGAGAGGAGGTGTCTGTGACAAGGTTTATGAGCCAATCCATAAAAAGGTAATTTTAGCGTTTGGTTTGTATGCGGAATGTCTTAACGGTGGTTCTTCCACCATCAAAACTTACTTTGAATTGAGCGATGCCATCCTTAACTTTTCCTCGCGTGGTAATGGCTGCTTTGTAGCGTACACCGCGTCCACTGGGCAGGGAACTGATAATAGCGGTGGGTGAGATAACTACGCGGCGGTTGTCGCACGTAATGGTGGGAGCCACCTCAAAAGCATCAGCGGTGCCTTCGTTGTATATGTCTAATATAATGTACGCACGCTCTTGGCTGTCAAGGCAGCGGTTTCCGTTCTCGTCGTTAAAGGTGACGGTGCGTACCACAATGCGATTATAGTTTGATGCATTATATTGACGGCGCGGCGAATAGTCGTAGTCAACGTAATCATCCGATGGGGCAAGGTCGGTATGTGCTTGGTTTTCTACGGCTGCTGCCGCTATTACCCCGCCAGCCACCATACCAACAAGCGTACCAGCATCAGAACCGCGAGGACCGCCCATCAGTCCGCCAATGGCAGAACCAAACATACCACCTATCCCGCTACCTGCTGCAATATTATAGAAGTCGCTGTATCTGCTACAGTTATAAAAAGCAAACAGAGCAATCAAAAACAGTATGGAAGACTTCTTCATAAGTAAAAAACGTGATGCTTGGTTAGAACTTATTTCACAAGGATAACCAAGTATTTGCTGGTACTCCAGAACACTTGAGGATTGGTGATGCGTAAAACGTATTGCTTCTGAGCGTTGCGTTCCAGCACGTAAGAACCTGCGGGGTGGCTTGTGAGCAGCTCTGCTTTCTTGGAGTAGAGAGGTATTACTTTTATAGTGCGTATGTCTATCTTTGTGAAGTAGTCGCGGTTGAAGCCCGAGGAGCGCAATACGTCACCGCCTGAGAGGATGTTTTGCTCCTTAAGTTCTTTTTTTGTGCCAAAGGCATAGTAGGCGGTATTCATCTGGGCATCTTGTTGTGCCAGTTGTTGTGCTTGTTGCGCCGAGGCACGCTGATTTTCTTCGATGGTTTGCTGTTGTTGCTGAATTTGTTGCGTTTGCCGACTTGAACTTTCTTGCAAATCGTTGATTTGCGATTGTTGGCGTTGATTAGCGGTGTTAAGGTCGCTGATTTGTCCTTGTTGCTGCGCTATGGTGGCGTTGCGCTGTTCAAGTGTTTGGCGAAGGGCTTCAATAGTTTGTTCTTTCTCTTCTAATTGACGTTGGAACTGTGCTACCATATTCTCAAACGTGCGGCGTGTGGCTTCATCAGTTTGTGTGGACTTGCGCAGCTGGTCTTGTAAGTTGGCAATGAGTTCGCGGTTTTGTTGCAAGCGTTGTTGCAGAGAGGCCATTTTTGCTACGATGGAGTCTCTATTTACTGCAGCACCTTCGGCACGTAATTCCGTAACTTCACCCTCGGCTTCGCTGATCATACGGAAGCCTTCTTGGATAGCATCAACGGTGCTCATTAGGTCGCTGGACTCGTTCTTTGATTCGCTAAGTGCTTGGCGCAGGGAGTCAATAGTGGCTTGTGTGCTGTCGTTTTGTTTCTTCGGCTGGCAGGAGAAAGCCAGCACTGCGGCAAGTACTGCAAGGAGAATGTGAAAAGATTTCATAGCTTGTAAGTTTAGTCGGTTGTTAGAGTTTTTTCTACTATGTTTTACTTGAATATATAGGGTTGTTGCTTTCGCTTATTGTTTCGCTCCTGCCACACAGACAACGATTTCTCCTTTGGGTGGAGTGGCCGTGAAGTGTTGGAGGAGTTCGAAGAGTGTACCTCGGCGTGTCTCTTCGTGGAGTTTACTTATTTCGCGTGAAACGCTGGCTCTGCGGTCCGGTCCGAAAGCATCGGAGAGCTCAGAGAGTAGGCGTGTAAGTCGGTAAGGTGATTCGTAGAAGATGATGGTTCGCTCTTCTTGGGCGAGGGCTGCAATTCGTGATTTTCTGCCTTTCTTTTGTGGGAGGAAGCCTTCAAAACAAAATTTGTCGCAGGGTAGGGCAGAGCATACTAAGGCCGGCACAAAGGCGGTGGCTCCAGGCAGGCATTCAACGGTGACACCGTGTGCTGCAGCTTCTCGTACCAACAGGTAGCCAGGGTCGCTGATGGCGGGGGTGCCTGCATCGGTGATGAGGGCCATCGTTTCTCCTGCCGCAAGGCGTTGCGTGAGCATTTCTGTTGTTTGGTGCTCGTTGAATTTGTGATGAGACAGGAGGTGTGCCTTGATACCGTGATGCCCCAACAACATTCCTGCGCGCCGTGTATCTTCCGCGAGTACGAGAGATACCTCGGACAATACGTGCAAAGCACGTAGCGTGATATCTTCCATATTGCCAACAGGCGTCGGTACAAGATAGAGCTTGCCCATCGTTTGCTTTGTTTTGCCGCAAAAATACTAATTATTCTTATGTAGGTGACGGTTGCGCACTGATTTTGATGTACTTTTGCACATATTCCTTTGTTCATTGAGTGTTTAACTTTCAATAATGAGTTGTATATGTGGCGTGGCGAAATCAATTTTGACCGTTTTGTTCGTGGGGCTATCTTCTTGAGTGTCGTGGTAGCGGTTTGCTACTTGATAGGCTATCTGAATAGTGTGCTACTGCCTTTCTTCGTGGCTTGGTTGTTGGCTTATATGCTCTATCCCGTGGTGCGTTTTTTTCAATATACGTGCCATCTTCGCTTCCGATTGTTGAGCATCATTATTACGGTGTTGCTTCTTGTGGCTGTACTCACGGGCATAGGCTATCTGTTTGTTCCGGCATTTATTGAAGAGGGGGTACACATCAAGGAGGTGGCGATTTCGTACATAGAGGACGGTGCAAACAACGCTACTATTCCACCTATAGTCCAAGATTTCTTAACGAAACACGCTAACGAACTGCAAATTGATAATCTGTTGCACCAGACCGATGTGCAGAGTGCGATAAAGACGTTAGTACCTAAGTTGTGGGATATGCTATGGAGTACGGCTGGTGTGATAGTGAGCGTGGTTTCATCGCTTATTGCGTTGCTCTATTTGTTTTTCCTGCTTATGGACTATGAGAAGTTCGCCGAGGGATGGCTTGACTTCGTGCCTACTCGTCATCGCACGTTTGCCAAAGGTTTGGTGGCCGATGTGTTGCAGGGCATGAGCCGCTATTTCAGAGGGCAAGCACTGGTAGCACTTAGCAATTGCGTGATGTTTTCCATCGGATTTGCGTTGATAGGTTTTCCGTTGCCAGTGGCATTGGGCTTGTTTATTGGAGTGATTAGTTTTGTTCCTTATTTACAGCTGTTGGGGTTTGTACCTGCAATGGTGCTGGCGTTGCTTCATGCGGTAGAAACAGGCGAGAACTTTTGGATGTTGATAGGCGGGGTGGTGCTGGTGTATGTGGTGGTGCAAATTCTGCAAGATGTTATCTTCACCCCGAAAATTATGGGCTCGCTGATGGGACTTAATTCTGCCTTTGTGTTGCTATCGCTCTCGGTGTGGGGCTATATGTTGGGCATTATCGGTCTTATTATTGCATTACCAGTTACTACACTGATTATTAGTTACTACAGACGCTACCTGGCTATGAGTAGTTAAGGTGGTCAAGGTCGTTAAACCGACTGTTGTCAGATAGTTATAGCCCGTCTTAACTACAATAACTGTATCTTTTCCAAACGTCTTAGCTCTTGTATATTTTTTAAGTTTATCCCTATGAAAAGCCTTCGTTATCTTTTTCGCATTGGACACGGTCCGAGTAGTAGCCACACTATGGGGCCTCGTCGTGCAGCCGAGAAGTATCTGGCTCGCCATCCCGAGAACTGCCGTTTTCAGGTGACGCTCTATGGTTCGCTCGCCGCCACGGGGCGCGGCCACTTGACCGATGCCGCTATTCTTGATGTGCTTGGTGCCGAACGCACCACCATCTGTTGGCATCCTGAGATTACTCCTAACTTTCACCCCAACGGTATGTGTTTTGAGTGTGTGGGTGACGACGGAAAGACCTACGCCCCGTGGGTGGTTTATAGCGTGGGCGGCGGTGCATTGCGTATGGAGAACCAAGAGGTGGCCGATGTCCCCGATCTTTATGAGCTTGACCACCTAAGCGATATCGCTCGTTGGTGTGACGAGCGTGGTATGAACTATTGGCAGTACGTGGAGGCCTGCGAGGGAGCAGAGATATGGGACTATTTGGCCGAGGTGTGGCAGGTGATGCGCGAAGCGGTGGAACGTGGGCTGCAAACCGAGGGAGTCTTGCCCGGCGGGCTTCATCTGAAGCGTAAGGCACCGCACTATTATGTGAAAGCGATGGGCTATAGCCCCAACCTGCAGACGCGCGGCTTAGTGTTTGCTTACGCCCTTGCCGTGAGCGAAGAAAATGCCAGTGGCGGACGTGTGGTCACAGCACCTACGTGTGGCAGCAGCGGTGTGTTGCCAGGTGTACTCTATCATATCCAGCAGAGTCGCAATTTTCCTGACATTCGTATCCTACACGCCCTCGCCACAGCAGGCTTGGTGGGCAATGTAGCCAAGACACGAGGTAGCATCAGCGGTGCCGAGGCCGGCTGTCAGGCCGAGGTCGGCGTGGCGTGTGCTATGGCCAGTGCTGCCGCTAACTATGTATTTGGTGGTTCACTCGCCGCCACAGAATATGCCGCAGAGATGGGGCTGGAACACCACCTCGGTATGACCTGCGACCCTATTTGCGGCCTCGTGCAGATACCCTGCATAGAGCGCAACGCCCATGCCGCCGCACGTGCCCTGGACGCTAATATATATGCCACATTGGCCGAGGGAGTACACCGAGTAAGTTTCGACAAGACTGTAGAGGTGATGCGACAAACCGGGCTTGACATCCCGAGCCTTTATCGTGAGACGAGCGAGGGCGGGCTGGCCAAGGAAATGTCTATACTGGACAAAGACTTTGGCAAGTTTATGATTTAAGGAGTGTCCTATAAAATCCGCGTTGTTATCTGCCGCCGCAAAGGATGTTGGTAAGTTTGGGTAAGCTACGCGACATCATTTTGTAGATTATAACGCATAACGCCGTTGCTATTATAGGCTTGGATAGGTACAGCAGAAGAGCAGCGATTTCTGTGGTTGGCTCGCCAAATAGCGTGGGTAGAAGTTTTGCACTCCACGACAAGGCTCCGATATAGTCTATCGAGTGGGCTACATAAATGAAGAACGAGGCGGAAGCCAGTATGATTAGACTTTTCGCAATAACTACGCAATTTTTCCGACGTTAAAGTCTATTGTAGGCTTTCCGAAATCGAACTGCACACGCCAAACATTCGTTGCCTTCCTTCGGCTTCCGCGCAACAAACCGTTACCGAGTATGCATATTCGTTTCGCTTACGCTACGTTTTTCGCTTGTGCGCGGCAAATTTTTTCTTTAATAGGACAAAGAATTTAAGTTGTGACTATATTTATACAAATAAAGCCTATACGTGTAAAAATATAGACTTAGTTTGTATAAATATAGTCACACTTTATAGAATTCATCCGAGGAAGAAAATATCCTTAGGCTTCAAAAAAGATATGCGATGGGTATGTGTTTGTTTATACCAAAGCAAATCCGCTTGCAAAACATAGCGTTTCGCAAGCGGATTGCAGTAGGGTAGGAGGGGTGTTGTTATTCCTCCTTGTTCTGTGCCTCGAAGTCGGCGATGAGTTGGTTTTGAAGATCGCCGGGTACACTTTCATAACTTGAGAACTTCATCACGAAACTGGCGCGTCCGCCGCTTAGGCTACTAAGGCTGGTGCTGTAGCTGGCCATTTCCTTGAGAGGCACACGTGCTTGAATCTTCTCGTAGCCGTTCTCGCTACCCATTCCGATAATCATACCGCGACGCCCTTGCAGGTCGCTCATCACGTCGCCCATAGCATCGCTCGGCACAAATACTTCCACGTCGTAGATAGGCTCAAGGAGTTTCGGTCCGGCATCTTTAAATGCTGCGCTGAAAGCGTTGCGCCCGGCGAGCATAAACGATAGTTCGTTGCTGTCCACGGGGTGCATCTTTCCGTCGTACACCACTACGCGCACGTCGCGAGCATAACTACCTGTGAGCGGGCCTTGTTCCATACGGCTCATAATACCCTTGAGAATAGCCGGCATAAAGCGGGCATCGATAGCACCGCCTACCACGCTATTTATAAATACGAGTTTGCCGCCCCATTCCAGGTCGATTTCCTCGCGTCCTTTGAGGTTTACGCGGATTTCTTGGTTGCCGAACTGATAAGCCGTGGGATCTTCCATTCCATCTTTGTAGGGTTCAATGATGAGGTGTACCTCGCCAAACTGCCCGGCACCTCCGCTCTGTTTTTTGTGACGATAGTCGGCACGCGCTGTTTTTGTGATGGTCTCACGATAGGGGATACGCTGTTCGGCAAACTCCACGGGGATTTTGTCGAGGTTTTCCAAACGCCACTTTAGGGTGCGCAGGTGGAACTCGCCTTGTCCGTGTACTAATGTTTGGCGTAACTCCTTGCTCTGTTCCACTATCCACGTGGGATCTTCTTGACGCATACGGGTGAGGGCAGCCATCATTTTCTCGGTGTTGCTCTCATCTACAGCCTTGATAGCACGGGTGTATTTAGGATTGGGATACTCGATGAAGTTAAACTTGTTTTCACAATCTTTTTGGTTGAGCGTGTTGCCCGTGCGTACGTCTTTAAGTTTTACCGTGCAACCGAGGTCGCCGGCGCAGAGCATATCGACGTTCTGACGGTTGGCACCGGAGCAGACATAGATTTGTGCGATACGCTCCTTTGAGCCGCGGTCGGCATTTTGGAGTTCATCGCCGGCATGTAGCGTGCCGCTCATCACCTTAAAGTATTGCACCTCGCCGATATGTGGCTCAACGCCCGTCTTGTAGAAATAAATACTTGTAGGTCCGTTGGGGTCGAGTGCCACTTCTTCGCCGCGTGTGTTGTGAACGGCAGGCATCTCGTCGACGAAAGGCACTACATTGCTCAAGAACTCCATCAAGCGGCCTACGCCCATATTCTTCACGGCGCAAACGCAGAAGATAGGGTAAATACTGCGTGTCACCATACCTTTGCGAATGCCTTCGCGCATTTCGTCTTCTGTGAGTTGTTCTGTTTCAAAGAATTTCTCCATCAGAGCCTCATCGTTTTCGGCGGCTGCCTCAACGAGTACTTTGTTCCACTCGGTTGCCTTGTCCATTTGGTCGGCGGGAATATCCTCTACCGTTGCTTCACCACCATCGGGTCCCCAGGTGAGTTTCTTCATCAACAGCACATCTATCACGCTGTTGAAGTCGGGGCCTGTAGCAATAGGATACTGAACGGGAACGGCCTTTGCGCCGTAAACGCCTTGGATTTGTTCTACCACGTTGTCGAAATCGGTTTTCTCATCGTCCAGCTGGTTTACGAGGAAGATTACGGGCTTCTTCAGCTTCTCGGTGTAGCGGAAATGATTTTGTGTACCCACCTCAAGACCTACACTACCATTGATGAGCAGCAGGGCGGTATCGGTGACATTGAGTGCGGTGAGAGCAGCACCCACAAAGTCGTCGCTGCCCGGGCAGTCAATGATGTTGAGCTTCTTGTTGTTGCGTTCCACGTGGAAGACGGTGCTAAATACGCTGTAACCATAGTCCTGCTCAACGGGAAAATAGTCGCTTACGGTGTTCTTCTGCGTGATACGCCCGCGGCGTTTTATCTGGCCGCTCTCAAAGATTAAGGATTCGGTGAGGGTGGTTTTGCCCGCACCGTCATTACCCAGCAAGGCAATGTTCTTGATGTCGTGTGATTGGTAAACTTTCATGGAAAAAAGTATTAAAGATTATTATGTATTCTGTATAAAGGATTGACGCTTTTGTTTGGATTGCTCGGAAGATTGTCAGTAGGGAGTGCGTAGGCATAAAACCTATAAAATTTCTTCAACCTCTTTCCAAACAGCGCGAAAGTTATACTTTTTTACATTTGTAGCCAAGATAATAAGGCTTTTTTGCTTATTCGGCTTTTGAAAATACGATGTTTTGGGTGTGTTCGTGCCAAAAAACAAGTGTTTGTGTCTGCCTGGAGCGTGAAAAAACCTTATTTTTGCAGTGATGTTGTAAGTATTTTATGCGGTGTGAAAATCATTTGTCACAACGATAAGTCCTATAATCTTATTAAAGGAATTGCTAAATCCTCTAAGAATTGTCTTTGGCTGCTCCCGTTTCTTTTCAGTTCTTTTCTTTCAACGTCTTGAATCGTAGCTTGCTCCGTTTCGCCGGGTATAAAGAAATTATGCTTGAAAAGGTCTAAGCGCAAATCAAAGTTATTTTTATAGACTTCTCCTAAAACCTTTTTTTAATTCACTCTAAAGAGTATGTCAGCACTACAAGCGTTATGCGCTGTTTCGCCGATTGACGGGCGCTATGCTGTGAAGTCAGAGCGTCTATCTACGTATTTCTCCGAATATGCCTTGATACGTTATCGTGTAAAGGTGGAAGTAGAGTATCTTATTTGGATGTCCTCCCTTGGGTTGGCGCAACTACCTGCCCTGAGCAGTGAGCAACAGGTGGCATTGCGCAGCATCTATGCCGATATGCAGCCCGAATGTGCACTGCGCGTGAAAGAGACAGAAGCCGTGACGAACCACGATGTGAAAGCTGTGGAATACTATGTGAAAGAACGTATGGCAGATATTCACGGCCTGAGCCGCTACACCGAGTTCGTTCACTTTGGCCTCACCAGCCAGGACATCAATAACACGGCCTTTCCGTTGATGATAAAAGATGCCCTGGAACAGGAATATCTGCCTGCTTTGCAAACGCTCGTTTCTAAGCTAAAAGATATGGCCGGCCAGTGGAAGGACGTGCCGATGCTGGCACGCACCCACGGTCAACCGGCCTCACCCACCGGCCTCGGCAAGGAGATAAATGTGTTTGCCTATCGTTTGGAACAGCAAATACAAGCCTTGCTTCAAGTTCCTATCAGTGCGAAGTTTGGTGGTGCTACGGGAAATCTCAATGCCCACACAGTGGCATATCCCGACAAGGATTGGCCTGCGCTCGTAACGGGTTTTGTGAAAGACGTGTTGGCGTTGGAGCGCGAGCAATATACTACGCAGATAAGCAACTACGACAATCTTGCATCTTTGTTCGACGCTCTTAGGCGCATACACACGATTCTTATAGATTTGAGCCGCGATGTTTGGCAATATATTTCTATGGACTACTTCAAGCAGCGTATCAAGCCGGGCGAGGTGGGCAGTAGTGCTATGCCCCACAAGGTAAACCCCATTGACTTTGAGAACGCCGAAGGCAACCTCGGCGTAGCCAACGCACTGCTGCAATTCTTGGCACAAAAGTTGCCAATAAGTCGTTTGCAGCGCGACCTCACCGATAGCACAGTGCTTCGCAATGTCGGAGTGCCGTTTGCTCACGCGATGATAGCTTTCAATAGCCTGAATAAGGGATTGAACAAGTTGGTGCTTAATGAAAGGAAATTGCAGAGCGACCTTTCTCATAGCTGGGCTGTTGTTGCCGAGGCCATACAAACTATTTTGCGGCGTGAGGGCTATCCCGAGCCTTACGAAACGCTCAAACGCCTTACCCGAACCGGTGGCGAGATAACGGAGTCAATCATTTCCGATTTTATTACCACGTTGAACGTGTCAGAAGAGGTGAAAGCAGAACTTCGGCAGATCACTCCTTATAATTATATAGGAGTAGCACGCAGATAGAAACTTTACAGCCGCGAGGCTGAGCGACATTATCTTAATATTCATTTTTTTACTAACAAAAAAGCCAACACAACTATGGCAGATTTTAACGACTTCGAGAAGAAGTTTGAGTACACTGCAAGCGGCAGTGAGAACCAAAGTGGCTCGCAGAGCGAAAACGACAAAGACTACACAGGCGGCGAGCGTTCCTATCAGAACAATTACGAGGGCGGCTATCGCTCTTATGGCAATCGTCAGGGCGGTTATAATCGTAACACTGGCAATCGTCAGGGCGGTTACAACAATGGTTATCGTCAGGGCGGGTATCAGTCGCGCTACAATCGTCAGCGCAATTACGACGCTGACCAGCACGGCGAGCAATCCACACAGCACTACGGTCAGAATTATTACGGCGAGCGTAGTTATCGTCCGCGCTACAACAATAATGGTGAGGGCGGCTATCGTCCGCACTACAATAAGGACGGCGGCCAAAGCTATCGTCCGCGCTACAACAGTCACCAAGACGAGGAGGGTGGATATCGTTCCCGCTTCATAAAAGGTGGCTACCATCAGGGGGGCTACAACAACGGCGGCTATCGTCAAGGTGGTTTTAATCGTGGTGCAGCCGGCCGGGGCGGTTACCAGCAACGGGGTGGTTTCAACAATCGTTACAACCCCAAGCGTCGTACTGCTTTCCCCGAAAATGTGGCAGACCCCAACGCTCCGCTGCGCTTAAACAAATTCTTAGCTAATGCCGGGGTGTGTTCCCGACGCGATGCCGATAAGTATATACAGGCAGGTGTCGTAAAGGTAAATGGACAAGTGGTCACAGAACTCGGCACTAAGGTGTTGCGCTCCGACGAAGTGGTTTTTCACGACCAGCTGATTAAGCCTGAACTCAAAGTCTATGTCTTGCTCAACAAACCTAAAGGTTATGTCACTACGAGCGAAGACCCTGAGAATCGTAAGACGGTGATGGACCTCGTGAAAGGTGCTTGCCCCGAACGCATCTATCCCGTGGGACGCTTAGACCGCAACACAACAGGCGTTTTGCTCCTTACCAACGATGGTGAGATGGCTTCTAAACTTACTCATCCCAAGTATCTGAAAAAGAAGATCTACCACGTTTGGCTTGACAAAAATCTTAAGCAAGAAGATGCACAACGTATTTCCGATGGTATCACACTGGAGGACGGCGACATTCGTGCCGACGATATTCAATATGTACGTGCCGACGACCGCAAACAAGTAGGTATTGAAATCCATAGCGGACGCAACCGTATTGTACGCCGTATGTTTGAAGCTCTCGGCTATCACGTCATAAAGCTCGACCGTGTGTTCTTTGCCGGTCTGACAAAGAAAAACCTCAAGCGAGGGGCTTGGCGCTTCCTCAGCGAACAGGAAGTGAACTTCCTGCGTATGGGGGCTTTTGAATGAACTTAAAAATACAAACCTCAACCAATGAAACGAACGAAGATAATAGACCTCATACGACGCACGGACTACGGTGCAAAAGTGGTGGTGAAAGGCTGGGTGCGTACGAAGCGTGGCAGTAAAGCTGTTTGCTTCATCGCCCTAAACGACGGAAGCACCATAAAGAATGTGCAGGTTGTGGCCGACATTGCCGACTTTGATGAGGAGCTGCTCAAACAAATCACCACGGGTGCTTGTCTTTCTGTTACCGGCACACTTGTAGAAAGCCCCGGCGCCGGACAGTCCAGCGAGGTACACGCCACGCAGATAGAACTGCTCGGCACTTGCGATGCCGACTACCCGATGCAGAAGAAAGGACAGAGTTTTGAGTTTATGCGCAAAAACGCGCACATGCGTCTGCGCACAAATACGTTCGGTGCTGTGATGCGTATTCGTCACCAAATGGCCTACGCCATCCATACCTATTTCCACGAGCACGGCTACTGCTACTTTCACACGCCGATTATCACCGCCAGCGACTGCGAAGGAGCCGGCGAGATGTTCCAAGTGACGACAAAAAATCTTTACGACCTCAAAAAAGGCGATGATGGCAAGATACTTTACGACGACGACTTCTTCGGCAAGCAAACGAGCCTAACAGTGAGCGGCCAGCTGGAAGGCGAACTCGGTGCAACAGCACTTGGGGCTATCTATACCTTTGGTCCCACTTTCCGCGCAGAGAACAGTAACACACCGCGCCACCTTGCCGAGTTTTGGATGATCGAGCCCGAAATGGCCTTTATTGACTTGGAAGAGTTGCAGGATGTTGAAGAAGACTTCATCAAGTACTGTGTGCGCTGGGCGTTAGACCACTGCCAGGACGACCTTGAGTTCCTCAACAAAATGATAGATAAGTCTCTTCTTGAACGTCTGCAAGGCGTATGCACAACGGAGTTCGTGCGCCTTGACTACACCGAAGGCATTAGTATTCTTCAAGATGCCGTGAACAAAGGCCATAAGTTTGAGTTCCCCGTGTCGTGGGGTATGGACCTGGCCAGCGAGCACGAGCGATACCTCGTGGAGGAGCACTTCAAGAAACCTGTCATTATGAGTGGCTACCCCAAAGAGATAAAGGCTTTCTATATGAAGCAAAATGCCGATGGAAAGACGGTGCAAGGCACCGACGTTCTCTTCCCGCAAATAGGCGAGATTATTGGTGGTAGCGTGCGCGAGGAGAACTATGCGAAGTTGATGAGCCGTATAGAGGAACTTCATATCCCGATGAAAGATATGTGGTGGTATCTTGATACCCGACGTTTCGGCTCGTGCCCACACGGAGGATTTGGACTCGGCTTTGAGCGTCTGATGCTCTTTGTGACGGGTATGCAAAACATTCGCGACGTTATTCCCTTCCCCCGTACCCCTGGACAGGCGGAATTCTAATTCATATAAACTTTTTTAATCTAAAGAAAATGCTCGAAGAAATTCGTCGCGTCAGAGAAAGCCTTGCCAGTGTCGTGGCTGCTAACGAACAAGAACTGGAGGCTCTCCGTATTAAATATATAAGCCGCAAAGGTCTGCTCAACGACCTTATGGCACGTTTTCGTGAGGTACCCGCCGAACAGAAACGCGAAGTGGGCATACGCATCAACGAGCTGAAAACAGCGGTGCAGGAACGTCTTGAAACGCTGCGCACACAGTTGGCCAGTACCGAAACCGTCAGTGCCGACATAGACCTTACCCGCACACCCTATCCCCAACCACTCGGCTCACGCCACCCCATTACCCTCGTGCGCGATGAGATATTGCGCATCTTTGCTCGGTTGGGCTTCAGTGTGGCTGAGGGACCCGAGGTGGAAGACGATTGGCACGTCTTCTCATCGCTCAACTTCGCACCCGACCATCCCGCACGAGATATGCAGGACACGTTTTTCGTAGAACAACAGCCCGACATCGTCTTGCGTACACACACCAGCTCGGTGCAAAGCCGGGTAATGGAAAAGCAACAACCGCCTATTCGTGTGGTTTGCCCAGGACGTGTGTATCGCAACGAAGCCATCTCGGCACGTGCCCACTGCTTCTTCCACCAGATAGAAGGCTTGTATATCGACAAAGGGGTGTCGTTCACCGACCTTAAGCAAGTGTTACTGACTTTTGCTCGCGAACTCTTTGGCGAGGATACGAAGATACGCCTGCGTCCCAGTTACTTCCCATTCACCGAGCCGAGTGCCGAGATGGATATCAGTTGTAATATCTGCGGCGGAAAGGGCTGTGGATTCTGCAAACACACGGGGTGGGTTGAAATTTTAGGATGCGGTATGGTTGATCCCAACGTTCTCAAGGCTGGCGGCATCGACCCCGATGTTTATAGTGGTTATGCCTTTGGCCTCGGTGTGGAGCGTATCACTAACCTCAAGTATCAGGTGAGCGACCTACGGTTGTTCTCTGAAAACGATGTGCGTTTCCTCGACCAGTTCGTGGCAGCACACTAATGGGTTGAGGTGTGAAATGTCTTATTTTTGCAGCAGGTCTCGGCACGCGCCTTCGGCCTCTCACCGACACGATGCCCAAGGCACTCGTGCCAGTAGCCGGTAGCCCACTTTTAGACATTACACTACGACGCGTGGTGGATGAAGGAGCAACGGAAGTGGTGGTCAATGTTCACCACTTTGCCGAGCAAGTGAAAATCTTTCTTGCCACACACGATTATGGCATCCCCGTTCATTGCAGCGATGAGCGTGCGCGCCTCTTAGACACCGGCGGCGGTTTGCGTCAGGCACTAACGCTTTTCACCACCGAGCCCGATGCACCTGTGCTTATCCACAACGTGGACATTCTCAGCAATGCTTCATTAGCGCAGTTCTATCGCGCGTGCTGCGATTACGATGCGGCCTTGTTGGTGAGCGAGCGCAATTCTTCACGACAACTCTATTTTGACACCGCGATGCGCTTGCAAGGCTGGAAAAATCTTTCTAATGGGCAGTTGCGCGGCTTCACACACGCACAACGCTCCGACTGTGCTTTCCGTCCAGAAACTCGATGTCTTCCACGTGCGTTTAGTGGAATACATCTTTTCAGTCCACGCTTAGCCAAACGCTTAGCGGCATACGGTGAGTGTTTCCCCATTATGGATTTCTACCTCGGCGAGTGTGCCACGGCAGATATCCGTGGATACGATGTGCCTTCGCTACGTTTGCTCGACGTAGGGAAAATTGATACCATCAACACGGCGGCTGCCTTTCTGAAAACACTCAATCCTATTTAGGATTTAGCTCGTTGGATAGGTCTTAGCACGTTGGTTAGGTATTAGCACGTTGGAACACACTGACTAATCGTTAGCCCTTGGGAGCGCAGGCTCTGGGAGCGCAGGCGGCTCGCCTGCTTTCTCTTACACGTGAGTCGCGTGCGCTCCGGCAGCCTGCTTGCCCTAAAAGGCTATAGCCTTCAGCCCGGGGCAGCACCCTGGGTATGCGGCAGGAGGTATATGCGCCCTGTAAAGGCAACAGCATTTCAACGACTAAGCGCTGTTGTCCTTACAGGGTGATTATATAGGACGCACGTTCCCTATGGCGTTGCCTTAGGCTGACCGCTTGCCGCCCTAACAGGGCTTTTACACTGTTTCCCTCTTTGTTTTTGCTATTCAAAGAAAGACACGACTGTCTCAAGAAAAACAAACCCCCCGCCGCTACTCCATATTATATATAAGGAAGCGGGCGTTAATTCCTCGCTGGCGTAAACCACTCCCCAGTGCAAGCCTTTGTCTGTTCTCGGACTGGTTCAAAATAACCTCCGTTAAAATTGAGCGGGTCAAGAAGCGTCTGCGCAAAAGTAATGTCTTGGCGGCTTTTCGCCACCGTTTTGTAAAAAAACATAAAAAAGAAACCGCGTAATTGTTTCATTTTATTATACGCGCTTTAC
>ERZ842401.393-NODE-393-length-62765-cov-9.303078_pt1 | contig 62765 bp, 71 predicted proteins | sample MGYA00521270_ERZ842401 | MGnify/ENA primary metagenome ERZ842401 (study PRJEB31892, sample SAMEA3878208) | bioreactor metagenome | biome: Moose rumen | place: Sweden | collected 2011-10 | study: EMG produced TPA metagenomics assembly of the PRJEB12797 data set...
CCAGCAGCAAATCACTCAAAATCATTTATACAACTACATTTTTGCCTGCTTGAGTAATTTAAATTTATCTCGGACAGTAGTGCCTCGTTGGGGCGAGGGAAAAGGCAAGCAAGAAGCGCAAGCCTGACATCAAATGACCTATTATTGACTTTTAGCATAACCCGAGGGATCTTTATCCAACTAAATCCCCTCGGGCTTTTCTTTGTTTGTCGTTACAAAAAACTTTCGGCAAAGTTAATTATTAAATTTATCTTAATTATTGCTTAATTGGTTATCTTTGTAATATAATAAACTTATATTATTGTATTATTAATTGACGAGGGATAATGTAATGACTAGATTTGATTGCGGAGAAGTTATAACAGCAATGGTTACACCTATGAATTCAAAAGGTGAAATTGATTATGACAATGTAGAAAAATTAGCAAAACATCTGATTGAAAATGGCAGCGACGCTTTGCTTGTCGCAGGTACTACAGGAGAATCTCCAACTTTAACCAATGATGAAGAAAGAGAACTTGTCAGTACTGTTAAAAGAGCGGTAAGCGGTAAAGCAAAAATTATTTTGAGTGCAGGTTCAAATTGTACAAAAACTGCTGTCAATTTTTCAAAAAATGCTCAAAAAGAAGAAGCTGATGCTATTCTTTCTGTTGTTCCTTATTACAATAAACCAAATCAGGTTGGGCTTATAGAACATTATTCTTCTATTGCAAAAGCAACCGATTTGCCGATAATATTATATAACATCCCTTCAAGAACAGGGATTAGTTTAGAACCTTCGACAGTTGCATATTTGGCTTCTACATTTGAAAATATTGTCGGTATAAAACAAAGTTTTGGTGATATGGATAAAGTGACAGAAATAAGAAGCCTTTGCCCTGATAATTTTGCAATTTATTCAGGTGATGACAGTTTGACTCTGCCAATGTTGTCTTTAGGGGCAAGAGGGGTTATATCAGTTGCTTCTCACTTATTTGGTAAAGAAATAAAATCCATGATAAGAAACTTTAAGTCAGGTGATGTTTTGGCGGCAAGAAATATGCACAAAAAACTTTATCCTGTATTCAGGCAGTTGTTCATGGCTCCAAATCCGATTCCTGTTAAAGCAGCTTTGGAATATAAAGGGCTTATTGAGGAATATGTCAGAAGACCTTTGGTTACTTTGAATGAAGACGAAAAAATTGTTTTGTTCAGAGTAATTGATCAGGTAAAAAAAGAGCTTGATGAAGGTGAATAGAATTTAAAAGTTGATGTAGTAAATTATATAAGAGGGTAGAAAATTGAAAAACAAGTTAATCATGTTTTGGGTAATTGTAGCAATTATTATTGCATCAATAATAGTTATTACAAAGATCCCTACAAAGTTGGGACTTGATTTGGTTGGCGGTTCAAGAATCATGCTTGAAGCAAAGACAACCAAATCAGTCACAAAAATTACTCCTGACACAATGACAAGATTGCAGACTGCAATTGAAAAACGTGTAAATAAATTAGGGGTATCAGAAACAAGTGTTGCTCAGGTAGGCGATAAAAGATTGTTAGTTGAAATCCCGGGGGTTATGGATTCAAAAGAAGCAGAAAAAATTCTTGGTAAAACTGCTCAGTTAGAATTTAAACAACCTGTATTGGATAAAAACGGCTTACAGGCAAGAGATGAAAAAACAAAAGCTCCTTTGTGGGAAAGTGCTGATCTGACAGGTGAAGATTTGAAAGATGCAAATATCGGAACAAATCAGGCAGGCCAATGGACAGTATCTTTAGAATTTAACTCAAGAGGGGCTCAAAAATTCGGCGAATTAACCGAAAAATGGGTTGGCAAACCAATGGCTATATACTTTGATGGTGAAGAAATTTCTGCACCGGTTATCAATGAGCCTATCTATGGCGGCAGAGCAGAAATCTCCGGTGGCGGCGACAGCGGTTTTTCTCCTGAAGAAGCTCAAAGTATGGTAAGCTTATTAAAAGCCGGTGCTTTGCCTGTCCCTTCTGAAATTATACAGGAAAATACCGTTGGACCTACTTTGGGGGCTGTCAGTATTGATAAATCAAAAACGGCAAGTATTATCGGTATAGCTTTAGTTATGATATTTATGCTTTTGATGTACAGATTACCGGGTTTGATTGCTGATATTGCATTAGTAATATATGGTTTAATACTGTTTGCTTTATTCAAGGCTTTCGGTGTTGTTCTGACTCTTGCGGGTATTGCAGGTTTTGTTTTGAGTATAGGTATGGCAGTTGATGCTAATATCCTTATATTTGAACGTACCAAAGAAGAACTCAGAGCGGGCAGAAACTTGTTTACTGCTATTAATTCAGGTTTTGACAGAGCATGGACAAGTATTATTGACTCAAATATGACAACAATGCTGACCTGCGTAATTTTGTATTTCTTGGGTACAAGTGTTGTTAAAGGTTTTGCTTTAACTTTGTTTATTGGTATTATTGTTTCTTTATTCACGGCTATAACAGTTACAAGAAACTTTATGCATTTAATCTTCGGTACAGGAGAACTTAAATATCCTGCATTGTTTGGTTTAAGAAAAGAAGAAATCGGACAGGCTGCTGTATTTGAAGAAACAAAAAGAGAAAAAGCACGTTTTGGTATATTAGATTAAGGGTAATAAGAGGTAGATAAAATGTTTAATTTTAATAAGAACGGAATACATGTTGTTAAGTATAGAGTTCTATGGATGTGTTTATCAGCCGTATTACTCATACCGGGTATAGTTGCAATGATTTATTCAATGATGACTTATCCGACTCATTCACCAGTAAAAGTCGGTATTGACTATACCGGCGGTTCAATTTTGCAATATGAAACAAGTGCAAATGTTGAACACAAAGATGTTGGTACTATTCAGACAAATTTAACTAAAGCCGGAGTGCCAAGTGCATATGTTCAGGTGCTTAAGGGGACATCAAAAGATGACAAAGACAATGCGACATCTATGATTTCAGTAAGAACTAAGTTCATTGATGAAGGTTCTGATACTGCTGATAAAATTGCCGAAATTATAACAAAAGATTATAAAGATGCTAAAATGGTTCAGTTTACATCTGTCGGACCTACATTGAGTTCTGAATTGTTTAGGATGTCATTTATCGCATTACTTGCCGCAATTATTGGTATAATTGCATATATTTCCTTTAGATTTGAATTTAAGTATGCAGTGAGTGCCATTTTTGGCTTGATACATGACGTATGTTTTGTAATGGGTGTATTTTCACTGTTGGGATTGTTCTTCAATGTCGAAGTTGATGGTTTATTCCTGACGGCGATGCTTACCGTTATAGGTTATTCTGTTAATGATACGATTGTTGTTTATGACAGAATAAGAGAAAATTTAAGATATAACGGCAAGAGAATGTCTTTTGGAGAAATCGTAGATGCATCTGTTCAGCAGACACTGACAAGAAGTATTAATACATCAATGACTACATTTTTGGCATTGGCCGCATTGTATTTCTTTGGCGGTGTTACTACCAAAGACTTTGTACTTGCAATGATGCTCGGTGTATTGATAGGTACATATTCAAGTATCTTCTTCTGCTCAATGTTAATTGATTTCTGGACAGAAAAGGCAAACGCTCCGAAAAAGCCTGCAATTGCAGAATAAATATGATTATATGTTAAATATAACTAAAAAAGGTTTAATTATATTGAACCTTTTTTATATTAAGTTATGTAAAAATGGTTTTTGTAAAATTATCAATTTTCAATAAAAAAAATACTTTATAAAGAAAGAAAGTAGTTTATCGAAAGTTGAAAGGGGTAATTTTATGAGTATTGCAAAATTGGGTTTTAGTGGTTTGAAATATTTATTTGGTAAAAGCGGTAAAGCAGTTCAAAAAGCATTGCCAAAAGTGACAAATAAAATTTCTTATCCGCGGTCAAATATGGATTTTATAAGACAAACAAGTATTTATGATCCAAATTGTCCGGATTTCATTCACAGAATGTTTTAGTTGTTAAATATAATCACCAATAAAAAACGAAACTTTTAAAGTTTCGTTTATATATATATATTTTGTTTGTTGTATAATAAAACTAATCAAGAGTTTTGATTAGAGGATATTATGCAAATTATAAAGTTTGAGGAGACTGACTCTACCAATACTTATGCAAAGCAAAACATTACCCTGTTGGAAGACAGGTGTGTAGTGCATGCTCTCAGGCAAACAGCAGGACGTGGACGTTTAAATCGCAGCTGGATTGATTTGGGCGGCGATAATTTATTCTTTTCTATTGTTCTGAAACCTTCAGATTCATTTTGCCATGTATATTCTAATCTCACTCAGTATGCTTCTGTAATTTTATGCCGAATTATAGAAAAATATGGTGTAGTTGCAAAGGTCAAGTGGCCTAATGATGTTATGATCGACGGGAAGCGCAAAATTTGTGGAATATTATCGGAAACAGTCATAGAAGGCGGAGTTTTAAAAGGAATAATCCTTGGTATAGGTGTTAATTTAAATGCATCCCAAAGTAATGTTGATAGTATTCCTGACAAAGTTGCAACAGCTTTAAATCTGGAAATCGGGAAAACTGTTGATATGGATTCATTTTTGAATGAATTTATATGGGAATTCTTTAAAGGTTATGATGAATTCTTATCAAAAGGTTTTGAATTTATAAGGAATGAATATTTGAGTAAAAATTGCTTTTTGGAAAAAGATTTGCAGGTTCAGGTATTCAATGATGTAAAATCCGGTTATGCAAAAGGGGTAAACGCCAATGGCGAACTGATATTACAAACACAGGATGATAATGATTTAATTTTAAACATAGGAGATATATTATGAACAATTTAGAAAACGGACTGGCTTTATTGCTTATAGGTATGGGAACAGTTTTGGCTTTTCTTACGGTTTTGATTTTTGCTATGGGCATTATGTCAAGAATAGTAGGTTGGCTAAATAAAATTTTCCCTGAAGCAGTTGAAGAAGTAAAAACTACAGCCCAAAAAGTTGCTTCAAATGTTGATGAGGCGATTGCGGTTGCTATAGCTGCAATTATGGCAAAAAGAGGTTAATTAAATAATTATAACGAAAGGACAAATATATGAGTAAAAAACTTATTAAAGTAATGGATACGTCGTTTAGAGACGGTTTCCAGTCAGTTTACGGGGCAAGAGTTTTTGTTGATGATTTTATTCCTGCCTTGCAATCTGCGGTAAAAGCAGGTTTGAAACATTTTGAAGTTGCAGGTGGTGCGAGATTTCAATCCCCGATTTTTTACTGCAATGAAAATGCTTTTGAAACAATGGATAAAATCAGAGCAGCTGTCGGACCAGATATTAATTTACAATCTTTATCAAGGGGGGTAAATGTTGTAGGTTTGGATTCTCAGCCAAGAGATGTTATTGATTTGCACGCAAAAATGTTTGCAAAACATGGTGTTACCACTGTAAGAAACTTTGACGCATTAAATGATGTAAATAATTTATTATATTCAAGCCAATGTATTAAAAAGCATGGTTTGAAGCACGAAGTTACAATCACAATGATGGAACTTCCTATCGGTTGTCAGGGAGCGCATGATGTTGAATTTTATGAAAGAGTTTTACGTTCAATATTAGATGCCGGAATCGAATTTGATTCATTGGCGTTTAAAGATGCATCCGGAACTTCCGCTCCTAGAAAAGTTTACGAAACTGTAAAACGTACAAGAGAAATTTTAGGCGAAGGTGCAGATATTCGTTTCCATTCGCATGAAACTGCAGGTACAGGTTTGGCCGCTTATCTGGCAGCTTTAGAAGGCGGTGCAAACTGTATCGACTTATCAATGAAACCTGTTTCAGGCGGTACTGCTCAGCCTGATATCGTTTCTATGTGGCATGCGTTAAAAGGAACAGAATACGATTTAGGTATCGATGTTGAAAAGATTTTGGAAACAGAAGAAATCTTTAAAGAATGTATGAAAGATTACTTCCTGCCTCCTGAAGCAATGGCTGTTAATCCGATGATTATTCAATCTCCATTACCTGGAGGTGCTTTGACTGCTAATACTCAAATGCTTCGTGATAACAATTTGATGGATAAATATCCTGAAGTTGTTGCGGCAATGAAAGAAGTTGTAGAAAAAGGCGGTTTTGGAACATCTGTTACTCCTGTTTCTCAATTCTATTTTCAACAGGCATTTAATAACGTAATGTTTGGTGCATGGAAGAAAATTGCTGAAGGATATGGTAAAATGGTTCTTGGCTATTTCGGAAAAACTCCTTGCCAACCGGATGAGCAAGTCGTTAAAATTGCTCATGAACAATTAGGTCTTGAACCAACAACTGAAACGGTTGTAGATTTGAATGATAAAGATCCGAACAAAGGATTGGAAGTTGCTAAAAAACGTCTTGAAGATGCAGGATTGGAAGTTAATGATGAAAACTTATTTATATCAGCAGCTTGTAAAGAAAAAGGTATTTTATTCTTGCAAGGTAAAGGTACAATTGGTGTTCGCAAGAATGAAAAATCCGCAGAATCTAAAGCATCTGCAGGAAACGATACAAACGGTTATACCGTAACGATAAACGGTAAAAAATATGCAGTTGCTCTTGAAGGTGATAAAGCTACTGTCAATGGCAAATTGTATGACTTTAATGTTAAAGAAGGTATTGAAGCAAAAGCTAATGTCGGCGGAGAAGGTACTCCTGTAAAGGCTGCTTTACCCGGTAATGTATTAAAAGTTCTTGTTTCTGAAGGCGACAGCATTTCAGAAGGTGATGTAATCGCAGTTGTGGAAGCTATGAAAATGGAAACAGAAATTAAATCCCCTGTTTCAGGAACTGTTAAATCGGTCGAAATTGAAGTCGGTAATAAAGTCCAAAACGGACAAGTATTGGTAACAATCGGTTAGGGGGTTTTGGATGGAAATTACAGATGGTTTAGTTAATCTGTGGCAAAATACAGGAATTTACAACCTGATATTGTCACCTGATCCGAAACTTAGCGGAATTGAACAATTCCTGCATGTATTCGGTCATCCTATAATGCTTTTGATATGTTTATTCCTTTTATGGCTGGGTATCAAAAAGCAGTATGAACCTCTTTTGATGGTTCCTATCGCATTTGGCGGTATTTTATCGAATATTGCATTTTTAGATCCAAATGAGGCAATTGCCGGTCCTAACGGATTTTTGGGTATTATATTTGCCTTTGGTATAGATAAGGGTTTGTTCCCGTTAATTATCTTTATGGGCGTTGGTGCAATGACTGACTTCGGTCCGTTAATTGCCAATCCAAAAACTGCGCTCTTAGGCGGTGCGGCTCAGTTTGGTATATTTGGTGCATTGCTTATGGCATTATGCTTATTTGGGTTTACGCTTCCGCAAGCAGGTGCTATAGGTATAATCGGTGGTGCTGACGGTCCTACATCTATTTATGTAACCCGTTCGCTTGCTCCTGAATTGCTAGGGGCAATTGCTGTTGCGGCTTATTCATATATGGCATTGGTGCCTGTTATCCAGCCTCCTATTATGAAATTATTTACTACAAAAGAAGAACGTGTTATTCAAATGGAACAGTTAAGACCTGTTTCTAAAAGGGAAAAAATTGTATTTCCATTGATTGTTCTGTTTATGTGTATAATTTTGTTACCGTCTGCCTGCCCTTTGGTTGGTGCTTTCACTTTCGGTAACTTATGTAAAGAATGTGGTGTTGTTGATAGATTGTCAGACACTATGCAGAATGCTTTGATCAATATTGTTACGATTTTCTTAGGATTGACAGTCGGTTCAAAATTATCTGCAGATCATTTCTTAACAGTCCAGACATTATTCATTCTTGTACTTGGCATTTTGGCATTCTCATTTGCCACAGGTGCGGGTGTATTAATGGCAAAATTGATGAACTTGTGTGAAATAATTGCAGCTAAAATCGGTAAACGTGAACCTAAACTTATTAACCCGTTAATCGGTTCTGCAGGTGTTTCTGCAGTTCCAATGGCGGCAAGAGTATCAAATAAGGTTGGTTTGGAATACAATTCTCAAAACTATCTGTTGATGCACGCAATGGGACCTAACGTATCAGGTGTTATCGGTTCGGCTGTTGCTGCAGGTATTTTACTTGCATTATGCAAATAATTGAAAAATGCATAATATATTAAAGGGAGGTTTAAACCTCCCTTTATTTATTTGTTTATTGCCATAAAGAAATTGTTTAATAATAGGGGGATATATTTTGGCGGCAGAGCAGAAAAATCAAATACAAATTCATTTATTCCCGCATTATACAGCTCTTCAATATTATCAAAATCCTGCATAACCGTATCTTCAAACATATGCATTCTGCAAAAACCATCACATGTGAAAGGAAATACCTTATCTAATGATGGATCTTTCAGGGCATAAGTTCCGTTATGGCAAGGAGCTTTGCAGGATAATCTTGATACCACTGCGCTATCGTTATTCAATGGACATAATCCCATGCTTGAAACTCTTTTATTTCCGCCTATTGTGTATTTTCTGTTTGGTATTTCATTTTTAATTTTCTTCAAAGTTTTAATTGCTGAATTTACATCAGGAAAAGATGAAAAATCTACCGTTTCAATTCTTGCCAAATTGTTTAGACATTTAATTGACATACTGTTTAAAAGGTTTATCCCCTGACCGATTTCAAACGGAATATCATTGATATCAGAATCATTGATAAATGACCAGAAATATCCGATGTTGTTTATAATTAATGAATCAGGATGCGGATTTGATAACAAAAGTTCTTTTTCGTATTCATAAGTTCTGTCAAAATCACGTTCAATAAGAATTTTCGGAGTAGAAAGTTGGAATATTATGCCGTATTTTGAGCAGAATTTTTTTACTTTTGTTATAACCTGCGGAAAGCTGTTTTTTGAAAGGTCGCAGGTAGAAACAATTTCTCCGTATTCGATTGAATAAATCGGATTATGCCCTATTTTTTTTATATAATTTTCAAGTTCTTTAATCTGTGAGAGTCCTGTCAAACGTAAGTTTAATCTGTATTTGTTTGTAAACTTTAAATCTTTTGGCGTCTGAACACGTTTTACATCCCAATCAAAGTTTTTGATGTTTCTGCTGAATTTAAAGTCTTTTCCTTCTGCGCTTACTACATCTCCCGAAAAATGATTTGTTTGATAAATACATTGTCTTGTATGTTTAAAAGGTAATTTCTGTTTTTTAAACATTTTAGGTTTTTCTAATATTTTTTCAATTAATTCAATACCTTCAAGAATATCCTCAGATTCTTTAAATTTCCCTTTTATGACAACATAATCTATTGCATTTAGTTTTATAATATCTTCTGCGCACCAAGGTAAATTATCAGAATCTATTGCAAGTGAAAGGTCTGTAAATTTCTTAATTTTCTGAATATTTTTCAGATAAATTTCTTCTGTTATGATGATTCCGTGTACTTTGTGAAAGCTGTTTATAAAATCGATTCCGGCTAAGTTATGTATATCAAAATACGAATCTGCCATAACTTTAAATGGCAAATTGAAAACTTTTATAGCTTCAAGAACGGCAAAGCTGTTTATATAAATCCCTGTTATGTCAGTTGTTTTCAGATATTTAAGAAACTTTTTAATTTCAGGTAATTCTTCTTCTGTGATGTCATGTTTAAAATTAATAAAAAATTTCGCCCCGCAGCTTTTCGCCGCTTGTAAAAACAGATTAACAAGTTCAAAATTCCCATTCATGAACCTGTCATAATAGCCGTAAAATCTGCGACAATGAGTATTTTTACAAAATACAGGTATATCTTCAGGTGATTTTACAGGCGAAATAATTTTAATCTCATTCATTCCTAAATTATATCTTTTAAACGTTTTTTATAAAATTTATTTTAACATTTCTTAATATTAACTATAAAAAAGGCAATTTAAAAATACAAAAATACTTTATCTATATATAGGAAATTACCTGATTTATTAATTTCAGGAATAGGATGATTCAAAAACAATAGGATAATAGTCAAAATCTATAGGGAGGACGCTACCAATGGGTATAGGCGCAGAAGATTACATCGATAAGATGCTAGTTCAAAAGTATCAGGAAGAAAAAGTTGATAACCACGACAGTATGGAATCAATGATTGATCCTGAAAAAATGCTTGATGCAATGAATGAATATGCTTCAACATTAAAAAATATGGTTGAGTTAAGGCAAAGGTTGAATATTGCCTGCTATGCAATAAATGCAAGAACCGCAAGATATCAAAGATCTCTGGGTCAAAGATAAAAGTTTTTTCTCTTTAAGTTTTTTTGGTAAAATATCTTTATCAATCAAATTAAGGAGAACAAAATGGGAAAAATCATCCTTGCTTCTTCATCTCCCAGAAGAACAAGTATTTTGAAGAAAATGAAATTGGATTTTGACGTAATACCGTCTGAATATGATGAACCTCATACGCAGACGGTTTTCTCTTACGATTTTGTCGAAAAACTGGCATATAATAAAGCTCTTGATGTTGCTCAAAAAATGCACAAACAAAGTATAGAAGCATTAGTTATAGGAGCAGATACTATTGTGGTTACAGATAATCAAATTTTGGGTAAGCCCCAAAATTATCAGGAGGCTTTATGTATGCTCAACAGGTTATCAGGTAAAACTCATTTTGTTGTAACTTCTGTTGCAGTAGTAAATTCTGCAAATTTGGAGTACAAAATAAAATCTGATACAACATATGTAACATTTGAAAATCTCGGGGAAGATAAAATAAAATTTTATCTGGATAATTTTAAACCGTTTGATAAAGCCGGCAGTTACGGGATTCAGGAATTACCTGACGGATATGTAAAATCGATAGACGGTCAAATCGATAATGTTATCGGTTTGCCGTCAAAAGTTGTGGAAGAACTGTTGGCGTAAATGTAATATTTTACGCCAATGTTCTTGTATATATAATGACGCAGAATAAATTCTATACCATACCTTCTTTAACTGCTTTGACGGCAGCCTGAACTCTGTCATTAACGCACATTTTTTGTAAGATTGAACAAACATGTGCTTTTGCGGTATGTACACTTACTATAAGTTCTTTAGCTATTTCGGTGTTGCTTTTCCCTGAAACAAGATGTTTAAGAACTTCTTGTTCTCGGTCTGTTAAAGGAACTTTTATTTGAGATGAAGCACTGTTACCGACAATTGAAGTATCTTCTATTTTGGGTATTGCCTTCAATGCAAGATCTGCCACTAAAGGATCAATCCAACAGACTCCATCTTTGACATCTCTGATGACTTCGGCAAGTTTTTCCGGATCAATATCTTTTAAGCAGTATGCGTTTGCACCGGAGCTTAGTGCTGCAACAACTTCTTCCCTTCTGTCGTGAGATGTTAGTGCTATAATTTTTACATTTTTATCAAATTCTCTTATTTTTAAAATTGCTTCAATACCGTTTATTTGCGGCAATCCCAAATCCATTAAAATTACATCAGGTTTGCTTTTTTCTATTTGTTTAAGTCCTACAATGGCATCTTCGGCTTCTGCAACAACATCAATGTCAATATTGGAATTTAGAGCACATCTCAGTCCGACTCTGGTTAATTTGAAATCTTCAACAATAGCCACTTTAATACTTTTTTCTTTAATCATTACAAATCTCCCTTAATAACTAGTGTATCTTTTATATGTTTTATAACTCTAACCAATATTTAATTTATTACTTTACAATATTAAAACTATTAGCCGAATGGGTAATAGTTGCTTGTTTTCAATAAATAAATTTAAAAATTATTTTGATATTTCAGGTTAAGTATTTATACTCTAAAATATTTGCACTAAATCAATAATCATATATAATATCAATATGATTACTTTTATTTTGGGTATTGTAATATTATTTGTCGGTTATATATTTTATTCCCGTTATGTCGATAGGGTATTTTCTCCTGATGACAGACCAACGCCTGCTCACAAAAATAAAGACAATGTTGATTTTATGCCTATGTCTAAAAACAGGAATGCGTTGATTCATCTTTTAAATATTGCAGGCATGGGACCTATTATCGGGGCTATTCAAGGAATTTTGTTTGGCCCGATTGCATTTATTTTAATCCCTTTGGGGTGTATTTTGGCAGGCGGCGTTCATGATTATTTTGCAGGAATGCTGTCGCTGCGTAATCGCGGGGCTCAAATTACAGGGCTTATTCATGTGTATTTAGGTAAAAAAGCTTTTAAAATCTTCATGGTAATTGTTGCAATAATGCTTTTATTGCTTGCAACGGTTTTTGTTTATACCGCAGGAGATCTTTTTGTTGAAAGATTTTTGGGTGTTAAAGATTTTGTAATATCTGATCCGAGGGTTTTGATCACTTATATCGTAATTCTTTCATATTTTGTAGCTGCTACTTTATTTCCGATTGATAAAATTATCGGTAAATTTTATCCGGTTTTAGGTTTAATGCTTATTATCGGTACAGGTTTTGTTTTGGTTGGTTTTATGATAAACGGGGTAAATTTGCAAAATTTAAACCTCGAAAATTTTAATATACATCCTGATAATATACCTATAATTCCGATGTTTTTTATGACGGTTAGTTGTGGATTGCTTTCAGGTTTTCATTCCACTCAAGCAACTATTATATCCCGAACGCTTGATAAGGAAAAAGACGGAAGACGAGTTTTTTACGGAATGATGTGTTTAGAATCATTAATCGCAATTATTTGGGCTGCTGCTGCAATGGATGTATATAGTTTAAATCTTGTACCTCAAAATATAGTAGGTACGGTAAATGTTGTAAATATAATTGCGAATAAATTTGTACCTTTAAATTTAGCGTTTTTGGTTACTGTTGCAATTATTATCCTTCCCATAACATCAGGCGACACTGCTTTGAGAGGTTTGCGTATAACAATTGCGGAAGCCTTAAATCTGGAACAAAAAAGCATAATAAAAAGATTAGCGATAGTAATTCCTATCGTAATTTGTGTTTTGGCGATTCTTGTATGGGCAAAAACAAACGCTAACAGTTTTTCATTAATATGGAGATATTTTACCTTCTTTAATCAACTGATTGCAATTCCGACATTGTGTTGTGCTACAGTGTATTTGGCTATAAATAAGAAAAATTATTTTATAACACTGTTACCTGCCTTGTTTTATGTCTTTATAACAATGTCTTTTATTTTCAGTGAAAAAATAGGGTTTAATCTTCCGTTAAAGTATGCGCAGATAATTGGTTTTGTCCTGACGCTTGTTGTATTATTTTATTTAATAAAACACATCAGAAACAAAGGTAATCGTTCATTATAGCAGGTTTATTTATAAGCTTTATCTGTTACAGGTTCTAATAAGTGTAATATTTTTATTTTCTGTGTATAATTTAAAGTGTTATAAGTTAAGTTTATTGATTAATTTTTTAACGACATAGACGTATGAAAATTGCGGAGAGAATTGATGAATAATTTGGTATCAGTACTAATCCCTTCATATAATCATGAAAAATATGTTCAGGAAACGATAAAATCAATTATTGATCAAACTTATCAAAATATTGAACTCATAGTCGTTGATGATGGTTCAAAAGATTCAACTTGGCAAAAAATTCAAGATATGAAAGATGAATGCGAAAAACGTTTTGTTCGTGTGCATTTTGAAACAAAAGAAAATGAAGGAACTTGCAAAACTTTTAATCGACTTCTTGATTTATCACAAGGAGAATATGTTTATATAATCGCATCTGATGATATGGCAAAACCTGAGGCTATAGAAACAGAAGTAAAATTCTTGTCAAAACACAAAGACTATGCTCTGGTTGTTGGAGATAATGAAATTATAGATGGAGAAGGGAAAAGAGCATATTGGGATAATGAAAGAAATTTAATTTATGACAATAAACAGGCCATTTTTTTAACATTTGCAGATTTTTTAAAGGCAGGCAGACCGGATGTTGATTTTAATTCTGATGATTTTGGTTCATATGTAAGTCTTGCAAAAGGAAATTATATCTCTAATGGTTATCTTATAAGAAAATCTATATTTAAAAAAACAGGATATTTTACCCCTGAAGCACCGTTAGAGGATTATTGGCTAATGCTTCAAATATCAAAATATGCAAAAATGAAATATACTGATAAAATACTTTTTTCGTATCGTTGGCATAGTGCTAATACTATAAAAAATAGGGATAAAATGCTTCAATATGGTAATATTACTCTTGATTATGAAAAAAGATTAGTAGATACATTAAATATATGCGAATTTAATGAAGATACAAAAATGTATTTTAAGTACGGGGAGAGATATTCACAAATTAATATTCCATTTATCTTGCAAATTGATAAGTGTAGAAAAAACGGTAAGAAAACAAAAATAATTAAATTCTTTAATTTAATTCGTTGTTTCTTCTAATGCATCTTTGGAGGCTTGCAAATATGTATAACAATATCTTTCAGCAGGTTCAAGATGTTCACTTTTTACCTTTTCGGGCCTTGTATTTACAAATACGAATTGTTATAAGATTTTTTAATTTATTATTCATATTTTATTATCCCTTCAAATATTTTCTTTGCCGTAGTTAATGAAAAGTTTCTTTGTATAAAATCTTCCGATTTTGCAGAAATTTCATTCAATTTATCTGTATTGTTATACAAATCAACTATTGCACGTGCAATTTCTTGCGCAGTATTTGCGACTGTTATAATCTTTGATTCGTTATTAATGCCTTCGACCCCTATATCAGTTGTAATTACGGGTATTCTGTTCTGTATTGCTTCTATAATTTTTCCTTTTACACCGGCACCGAATCTTAACGGTACAACAGATAATCGGACATCTGTATATAATTTATCAAGTTCCTCGTCTGATAAAAAGCCGGTAATTATAATGTTGTTATCTATTAATTCTTTTGCATATTTTTCATTGTTAGAACCTACAATATACATTTTTATATCAGGGATATGAGATTTTACCTGTGGCAATATATCTTTTACAAACCATTTCATAGCATCTAGATTTGGGGTATGTGAAAAGCCTCCGACAAATACCAAATCCTTTCTGCTCTTTGCATCATAATTGTTTTTTGAAATTTTATCTTCGTATAAGTAAAGAGGAATAGAAAATGCTTTCGCTTTTGGATTAACTTCTTTGACAGTGTTGATTTCCTTATCTGAATAATAGAATATATAGTCAGCATTATTCCAAGCATCATATTCCTGAATTTTGCTAATCTCTGATTTTTTCAACTGTTTAGGATTATTTTCCATGCGTCCGGCTCTACTTTCTCTTAAGTAGTGGATATCATGTCCTTGGTACATGGTTATAGCTTTTGGACAATAGCTTTTATAAAATTCTTTTTGTTTATCCCATACATGCGGTCTGTTTACAAATATATAGTCTATATATTTTCCATATTTTTTTATCCAGTCATTAAAATATACTGCAGATATGATTTCAACTCCCATCTGTTGAATTAAATCAGCATATTTCTTGTCATTTGCGTTAAAATCATTATATGTATATGATTTGGCAATAAATTTAACATTTAGTCCCATGTCTGCAAACATTTTTAAATATTGAAATGCTGATCTGTTTCCACAGTTTGTATCAGGTTTTAACAACCATTCATCACTAAAGAGTAAAACTTTTTTGCCATAACTTCTGTCTTTTGCAAAAAACTTATCTGTAGGATGGGCTGATTGTTTTTGTAGTTCTTTACTCCACTTTTTGCAGAATTTTTTTCTATTTATATCCATTAATTCATTGTGAGATTCTTTTAGAGAAGCAGATTCGAAATGAATTATTTCGGATTTAGGTTGGTATATAACCTTAAGTCCTTTTTGTCTTATTCTAAAGCATAAATCGGTTTCTTCGTAATATGCAGGAGCGAAATATTCATCAAATCCGCCTAATTCTTCCCACAATGTTTTTTTTATGAGTAAACTGGCTCCGGAGCAATAATCAACTTCTTTTAGATAATTATATTCAGGTTTGTTGTAAAAATATTTATCTCCTCTGCCAAAATTAGATCCGGTTGCATCTGAATAAATTATTCCGCCTGCTTCTTGAAGTGATATATCATCAAAAATTAGCTTTGAACCCACTGCTCCTGCATTTTTACAAGTTTTGAATGTCTCTAGGAGTGATTTTAGGCTTCTATTTAAAACTTGAGTATCATTATTTAAAAACCATAAGTATTCTCCATTTGCATATTTAGATGCGTTGTTGCAATTTTTTAAAAAACCGGAATTCGTATCGGTTTTTATAAATCTGATATTTTTAATATTTTTTTCTATATCTGCAGTTTCATCTGTAGAACAATCATCCGCTATAATCACCTCATATGGAATATCTTCTACAGTGTTCAAAATAGAATACAAACATCTTGCAGTATATTTATATTGATTAAAAGTCGGGATAATTATTGATACTAACGGTTTTTCAAATACAGGAAATGAAAATCCCGTTTTGATATCTTTGATAATTTTATATTTTTGGGGTATTCTTCGCTTTATTATTTTTAACCCTAAGCACCTGATTATTTTGCAATTTTTGTCGTCTGAATTTTTTATTGAAAAAATATTATTAATAATTCCTTTACTTATATCTTTAAATGATAATTTCTTTTCTCCCATTATTTTACCTTTCATTTTTAACATCCATATCATAATCAACTATGCCGGTTCTTTGAGTCTTTTCTTCCCATGTTGTTGATATGTCGCAAACAGAAGTCCCGTCTTTTTCTATAATATGTGTGTATTGTTTTTCAATATCTGTTTTATAAGTTGTGCAGGTTAATGTATCTCCTAAAAAAGTTTCTTTATTAAATCTTATATTCAGACTCTTTAAAGTATGTTTGCTGCGGAATTCGTTAGTAGAAGTCATTTCTGCAAGATTTATATAACTTTTATTATTGACGTGGTTATTAAAATCAAGATCTGATAAGTTGTTTGTGTGTTTAATTTCTCGAATCTGTTCTTTTGATTCCGGTAATATAAATTTTTTGTGTTCCCCAAGAACCAAATTATCAATGACGTTAAATCTTTCAGCGACAATGTCAGTTTTTACCGGCCGTTTTGTGTTTCTGTCAATTATAAACCAGAGAGCATTGCCCTGAGCAAATGTTTTATTTTTGTATTTGATTTCATAGTCTGTATAAATTTTTATTTTAGAAATCTCTGATATCCAAATACTTACTTCTATTTCTTCCGACCAAAAAGGCAAATTGTCAATAAAATCTATGTTAAACTCTGTTACTATCCAATATTGGTTTGGTTTGAATAAATCATAAGCGGCCATTTTTTTTGTCGCACAAAATCTCGCAAAAGCATCTTGAAGGTACATAATAACAGATATTGGTCTTATTGTGTATTCGCAAATATCCATATTATCCAAGATTACATTGTATTTTTTTGTATATATGTCCAATTCTTACCTCAATTATTTCTACTTATTAATCATCAACACAGGTATATAATTTTTGTGTTTCTACGAAACTTACAAAATCATCAATGCGTGATTTTAATACCCATATCGAGATTTATTAAATAAGTAAAAATACCTTAACTTTAATTCATAATACTCTCTGTTTTTAAATTAACATGATCATATGTATTTATCAACTTTTGAAAATGTAATAGGAAATTTTGACTTTTTAGTTTATAATTACAAAAAATAACGAGGATAAGTATGCAAAATAATGTATTGATGCCCGGAGATGCCGCAGGTAATTATGATGAAAAGTGGACAAAGACTTTTGACTTGAAATTTTTGATTTTATGGTTAATTTTATTTGTTCTTTTATTAAGTTGGACAATTATTTTTGAACCAAGTTTATTTAATGCAAAAGCATTCTTTTTAAGGTCTTGTATAAAACTTTTTGTAATGATGGTGTTAGCTCTGGGGGGCGGTATGTTGTGCCGTCATTATTGCAATACCGATGAGAAAGGTTATATAACAACATCTAAAAACAATTGGTTTAAGGTAAATTATACGAGAAAAATTCAGCATTTTGCGGCATATCTTGTTCCTTTGTTAAGTCCTCCGACAGCACCGTTAGGAATACTACCACATTTGTGGGAATCTTTATTTGTACTTTTTATGTTTCTTGTTCTTATAAAACCTATAAGAGAATTTTCAACATTTTTTATGCTTCAGTTCAATTCAATGGACAGAGTTGAGGACAGACCGAATACTTTAAAATGGATAGTATTGGGAAATATGCTTCCGGGACTTTTAATAATTACAATATTTAAACAATTATTTGAAACGTATTTAAATTTGCCCCTTTTAGCTTCTGTGGTTGTTCTTACGGTTGCTATCGGTGATGGTTTGGCTGAGCCTGTCGGAACATATTTAGGTAAGAAAAAATATGTAGTTCCTTCGTGGAATTTAAAAAATCGTTATGTAAGATCTTATGCCGGCAGTGCTTGTGTGTATATCGCAGCTGTTGTATTTTTATTATTATTTAGTGAACAGTTCGCAAATCCACTTGAATTTTGGACTGCAATGATATTGTTCCCTCCTGTGATTACATTATCAGAGGCTTTTGCTCCACATTCAATGGATACTCCTGTTATGATGCTGATAGGATTTTCTCTGTTGTTTGGAATTTGTGCAGTATTTTAAATAAAAAACAGAGTTTGCTTTATGATTTTTGCGGTTTGTATTTTGCAACAATAGAGCCAATCCGGTTAAGTATTATACCCGAAATTATACCTAATATTACTGATTTAGTGCCTGAAATGAGTCTTGTTGCTGAAACAATACTTACTAAAATAGCTCCGGCAACCGGTATCCCTGATTTTAGCATAATTGTATCTCTTTCATCAGGATTTTTTGTTTTCCCTAATGCTCTGATAATCATTGCAGAAGATATAAGGATTGTTAAAATATATGTTGGAGCAGAACCAATTTCTAAATCTCTCAGCTTGTCAAACATGAGTCCGGTTTCTATTTTTATGGACTCATCAAAAGATTTGACTGCTTTTTTCATACTATCAAGTGCGCCGGATTTAGAAAGCTCAAACGGAGCAATTCTTCTGTAAATATTCAGCATATCCTGAATTTCTCCGACGTCCGTATCACTAACAATTTCTTTTATTAATCTTATATTTGTTTCTTTGTCTTCTAATTGAATTTTTGAGATATTTTCATCAAAACTTGTTTTAATTTTATGTTTTTCAAGTCGGTTTGCTTCCTGTATAAAGTTCTCTTTATGGTTTTCTAATGGGGTTGAATCTTTTACATACCATTTAAGGCGCTTAATAATTTCTTTCCCTTCTGAATCATCAATAGGAATTATATTATCAAGATTTTTCAAGTATTCTGAAATATATAATTTCTTTCCCTTCTGAATCATCAATAGGAATTATATTATCAAGATTTTTCAAGTATTCTGAAATATATGATTTCTTTTCCAAATCAGTGTATGATAACACATTTCTTGCGTAAGCTGCTTTTTCTGCAAGATTAGTTTTATTTAATTTAATTTGCTCTGCAGCAATAAAAGTTTGCCACATTTCTTTTCTTTTAAATTTATTTTCTTTACTCCAGAAACCTTTGAACGATTCATTCCAGAACTTTGAATATAGTTCTGATGTTGAATCTTTCATATATTTGTATCTTGTGTTTTGAGCATCCGGAGCAATAAAATAGTTTACAACTAATTTGATGCTTTTTCGAAAATCTTTGGCTCTGCCTACAAGTTCCTTTTTAGTTAATTTCTCTACTTTATTTAAATTTTCATTTTTATATTCTACAATTTCGTCACCATGGTGTTTTATAATATATTCATCTAACATATCAAAATTTTTGTATGTTTCATTAAATTTTTTTTGAGTTTTTTTATAGGATTTTGTAATTGTTTTATGAGATAAATATTCGAAAAATTTAGAAATTCCCTGATGTATCTTTTTTGTAGGATTAGTTTTATACATAAATTTCATAAACAAAATATCTTTTAATGAGTTGAAATTATTTATGCTGTCTGTTTTCTTTATGGATGAATTAATTTTATCGATTGCGTAATCATAAAAAGATGTTTTAATATGTGAATCTTTTAAAAATGATTTTTCTGCTTTGTTTTCCAAGTAATCTTTTATGTTTTCTAAAGTATGTTTCGATTTTCTTTGAACTCCTTTAGAAAGGAATAATAATCCAAGTCCCGCAAACAAAAGAAAAATTTTATTATTTCGTTTATCATTGCTTTTTAATTCTGATTTGGAATCTGCTGTTGCAGAACTATTCAGCCAATATCTTTGTGTAGAAATAATATGCTTATTGGTGTAAGAATTATTTTTATATTTTGTAAAATTTTGATGCAGGGTAAAATTTTGCATTAGGTTACAACTTTCCTTGTTATATATCCTATAATATATATAATAAACATTATAAAATGTCTAATAATATTTTTTTGCTGTTATTAATTTAGAGTGTGTTCACACAAAATTTTATAATATTGTCATTCTGAGGCTTTAGCCGAAGAATCTCAAAGCTTTTAAAATTTATGAGATCCTTCGCTAACGCTCAGGATGACGATTTGTGTGAACACATCCTAATTACAACTAATAACAGCAAAAAATATTGTATAAAATTAATTTTACTTAATATTTCAGACAAATATAGCAAAAAATTTTTTTACGGTATTTCTTACACCATATAGTATGTAATAGAATATAAAATGAGGAATTTCGTTATGCCAATATCTATGAATCATCGTGAAAATATTATACCTGAATCAATGAGAATATTTACCTTTTCGGATAGAAAAAATCCTGTGATAAAACGACAATATCAGTATTATGAAGCACAGTCAGCAAATCCGAAAAGAAGATCAAATTCGATAGTTTTAGAAGAAATTGGGGCAAAAGATAATTATATCCTTAAGTCTGTTGAATATGATACCAGGTCAGGGGAAATAAGCGGTATTGGTAAGTTTATTAAAAAAGGCAAAAAATATGAATCATTATCTTATACCCCATATCAGTCTAATGGCGTAAATCGTGGTTCTGTTACTATTGCTGATTTTTCTGTACCTGCTGATAAAGCAACTACTCCAAGACGTGCAGGTCTTACATACATAATAGATGCGGAAGGTAATGTTAAGATGCCTACAAAAGCAGTAAATAAATGTGAATATAATGCCTTAGAGTGGATTGCAAAGAATATTGAAACCTATGCACCAAGTACCAAAGCAATGCTTAAAAGAATTTTTCACATATAGTTTGTATTGATATATATACATGTTAGAATTTCGCGATGAAAAGAAGATTACTTTATATTTTCATTGTGTCTGTTTTAATTTGTTTTGTTTCGCTTTTATTTTGGAACATAAATAAAAAACAAACTGTTGCGTTTATTGGTGCAATGGATGATGAAATAAGCGTCATTTACGATAATTTGAATAATAAAAAGGCGTTTAAAAAAAATAATTTTGTTATAATAACAGGTACATTAGGAAATAAAAATATCGTTTTGGCAAAAAGCGGTGTTGGTAAAGTTGCATCTTCAACGACTACGCAATTTATTATTGATAATTATAAGCCTGTTTATATCATAAATACAGGTATTGCAGGCAGTTTGTCAGAAAGCCTTAAAGCAGGAGATATAATTATTGCCGACAAAATGGTGCAGCATGATTTTGATGTTAGTGCATTTGGTAATCCAAAAGGCTATATTGATAATTGATTTGAACCGGACAAGCCTACAATATTTTATTCCGACAAAATACTTGTAGAAAAATTTAAAAAAGCGTATGATGTGAACTCAGGAGCTGATATAAAGCTTGCAACAATCGCAACAGGCGATATATTTGTTAATAAAGAAAAACAAAAAAAATGAATTCTCAGCCGATGCAATAGATATGGAAAGTGCTGCTATTGCACAAACTTCACAAAGGAATAATATTCCTTTACTGGGGATAAGAACAATATCTGATTCTGAAAACGATTCCACCTCTGAGTATAAACATAATAAAAAAAACTTCGGCTGCAAAAGCTTCCATTATGGTTATTTCTGTTTTAAATAAATCAGATTAACTTATTAAAATCTATATAATTTGATATTTTTATTTATAAATAGTAATATTATATTATTTAAGGGGAAAGCATGTTGATAAATAATATAATTAAAAAATGTTTAAAATATTTATTTGTATTTGTAATTTTGCTTTTTAGTATGCCATCTTATTCAAACGAAATTTCAATTTCTCATGATAATGGTATATATCACATTGTTTTAAAGGGCGAAAAGGTAAAAAAGAAAATAAAATTCATATCAAGTGAGGAATTAATTACAAATAAAGAAGCACATAAAAAAGCCGGTGCGAAATTAACGGTTAATGCCGGTTTTTTTGATCCGAAAAATTCTCAGACAATATCATATATTGTTACAGACAGAATGACTTCCGCGGATCCTATATTCAACAAAAGTCTTCTTGCAAATCCGTTTTTCAGAAAGAATATGAATAAAGTGCTTAACAGGTCTGAGTTTAGAATTTTACAGTGCGGAAATAAATTCAGCTATGAAATTGCACCTCACAATGCAGGAGTTGAATTTGGCTGTACTATTATTACATCTGCTCAGGGCGGTCCGCTTATTTATCCCGAGTTAAAACTTGAAGAAGAAGGCTTTATTGTTAAAAATGAATATGGAGATGTTATTCGAGAGTCTGCATCTGTGTTACACAAGACCTCCCGAACAATAATAGGTCTAAAAGGGGAGAATGAATGCCATATTCTGATTATTACTGATGAAAATCCTATGGATATGTATCAGGTCAGAGATTTGTGCAGAAAGCTGCAATTAGACAGGGCAATGGGCTTTGATGGCGGAAGCTCAACCTCTATGAATTATAAAAAAAGTATTGATGTTGTATCACTAAAAGGTGATGGTGCGGGCAGAATGTTAAAATCTTTTATGGTCGTTTATTAATTGTAAATAAATGTAACAATTACGCAATTTTGGCACATAAAAATCCTTTGTTTATATATAAGAAATAAGGGATTATTGTGGTTAATTTCAGAGTATTATCAGAATATGATTTCACACACGGAACTTCCGATTATGCAAGGTCTTTGCGTGCAATATATGGTGATGACGGTTATCAAAATTATGCCGCAAAAATAAACAGTATAATTGCGGAAGGTAAAGATAAGCAATCAAACCCATTACAACAAAGCAATACCGCAAGAATAAATTATCTGCAGAATGCATTAAGACAAGCAGTGACATTAAATAATAAAATGCGTAATGAATTCAGAAATTTCAGAACTAAACTGTCAGGCATGATAAAAATAACATCAAACCAGCAGGCCGATTTATTATCAAAACAACTGGCATATGGTAAATCAGATATGAATGAAGATTTATTACGCAGTTCGCTGATGGATGCTCTTAATAGTCAAGGTATGTATTATAACGCATAGTATTTTGAAATTGAACTATTTATAATAATTGCACAAAAATATTATATATATTTATTGTTTTTTATAAAATTAATTATTTTGGATTAATGACGAATTAAAAGATTTATTATAAAATAGGTCTGTATAGTAGAGAGGGTTATTTTATGGCGATTGACAATGCATTGGTTATGATTTTAGCAGGCGGAGAAGGGAAAAGATTGTATCCCTTAACAAAGGACAGAGCCAAACCTGCGGTCCCGTTTGGAGGTCGTTACAGGATTATAGATTTTGTTCTCAACAATTTTATAAACTCCGGGTTCTTTAAAATTAAAGTCTTAACTCAATACAAGTCAGATTCATTAAATAAACATATTACAAGAGGTTGGACTTTATCTCCGTTTTTAAACCAATATGTAGATTTGGCACCTGCACAGATGAGAACAGGTAATGACTGGTACAAAGGTACTGCAGATGCAATTTATCAGAACATTTTTCACATAACTGATGAAGATCCTCGTTATGTCTGTATTTTTGGCGGTGACCACATTTATAAAATGCATGTTAATCAAATGCTTGATTTCCATAAAGAAAAATGCGCTGATTTATCTATTTCCGGTATTCCTATTCCAATAGAGGAAGCTTCGGAATTTGGAATTATGGAGGTTGATGAAAATTGGAAATTAATTAATTTTGTCGAAAAACCTCAGTACAGACCAAAATCTATCCCGGGAAATCCTAACATGTGTCTGGCATCCATGGGTAATTATATTTTTGATAAAGAAGTTTTACTTGATGCGCTAAATAGGGATGCCCAAAAAGCTGATTCGGCACATGACTTTGGGAAAAATGTTATTCCGATGTTGTTGTCTGAAGGTAAAAATATTTATGTATATAATTTTGCACAGAACTCATTCTCGGGTATGACAAAGGCTGAACAAGGATACTGGAAAGATGTAGGAAGCATAGATGCTTATTGGCAGGCTAATATGGATTTATTATCATATAATCCTGAGTTAAATCTGTATTCAAAAGAATGGCCGCTCAGAACATTTAATTATAATTACCCGCCTGCAAAATTTGTTTGGGAAGAAGGCGACAGAGTTGGTATGGCAACGAATTCTATGGTTTCAGAAGGTTGTATCATATCAGGCGGCGGCTTGTCACATTGTGTGTTGTCTCCTAAAGTAAGAATAAACAGTTATTCAAGTGTTACAGACAGTATTCTTATGGAAAATGTTGAAGTTGGCAGATATTCCCAAATAAGAAAAGCTATTATTGATAAAAATGTTGTTATCCCGCCGCATACTCAAATCGGTTTCAATCGGGATGAGGACATCAAACGAGGCTTCCATGTTTCGGAAGGCGGAGTTACTGTAGTTCCAAAAGGTGCAATCTTATAATATTGTAAATTTTTGTGAATATCAGATTATTTTAATAGCAATAAAGCCATTATATATTTTTTTATATAATGGGTGGAAGTGTGTATGTCTAGCCTTGGAATAAAACCTGTTTCAAATTTTGCCAGAAGATCTGCAAAGTGGGTCTTCAATAAATTGCCGTCTTGGGAACTAAAGAACGGCAAAATTCTCAATGGCATAAAATGGGCAGGACAACATATTTCATCCCCCCAAAACCGTTTAATTTTAGGCGTGACTGCCTTGATGAGCCAACCGTTTATAGACTTACACAACCGTCATGTCGATGATGAAACAAAAAAAGTTTCTGCTGCAAGAACTGTTGCAAAAATTATTGCAGGAACAACAACCGGCTTTTTCGTCCGGTATTATTCTATCAAGGCTGTAGAAGCATTTACAAAAAAACCTGACAAGGCAGTAAAAACTCTTGAATCATTGTTATTCCCTAAAGGAATTGCACACACTACCATAAAAGGAATGCAGCAATATAAGCTGGGTATTGGTACTTATCTTTCGCTTGCTGTAATGTTATTTACAAATTTTGCTATTGATGCTCCTTTAACAAAAGTTTTGACAAACTTTTTTGTAAAAAAAGTACATGAACGTGAACAAAATAAAATGATGAATAATCCTGTATTGCCTCAAAATCAATCTGATCGCAAAACACCTGATGCAATATATAAAACTAACCGGCCCAAAATGGATGTATTCTTAAATCATAACAGAAAGGAGGCTAAATAATGTCAAAAGCTAAGGCTGAAACTTCTGTTCTGGATTCATTATATAGAGCATATCATAAAGATGCCGGGAAAATGCTTATTCATACCGGTACAATAGGGTGGGTATTATCTTCTACTGCACAAATAGCCGGCATTATGATGAATGACAAACTCCCTAAGGAACAAAAAATGTTCCTTATACCGCAGGAATTTATGGATGCCTGTGTTAATATTTTATCATTTTATCTTGTTACAAGATCTTTTACATCTGTTGCAAATAAGCTTACAAAAACAGGCAGATGGATTCCAAGTAATGTAAAAAATCATCTCATAAAAAATGGTTTTAAAGACAGAATAGGTAAATTTGATTTTAATATATTCAAAGATGTAAAACTAACAGGCAGACCAAAAAGAAGTTTTGAATTATTTTATAATGGTTTAGGTGTTGTGGCAACAACAATAGGTACAGTAATTTCGTGTAATATAATTACTCCTGTATTCAGGAATTTATACGCTTCCCATAGACAAAAAACAACATTGGCAAGTATCAACAATCCTAATCCGAGCCTTCAAAATCCGCAAACAACAAGGGATAAAGCAAGAGCTGCTATTCATCATACTTATATGCAGGCATTTATGAACAGAGGCAATTTAAAAATATAGATACACAAAACCGCTGACAATCGCAAGTATAATAATGCAAAACAAGATTATTATATTTCTGAAATATGTAGTATTATAATCAGAAGATTCATTTAAAGCGGATACAATATTTTTCGAATAGTCAAATTTTGTATTATTTTTTGTCTTTTCAAAAGCAGAGTGAATAAGTTTTTGGTAATTATACATCGATTCAAGTTTTTTTCTGGCTGACGGGTTTGAAATGGTAATTTTTTTAATTTTTACATTGTCAGTTGTATCAAGTTCATTATCTATATATGCAGAAAGATTATTTATAAACTCATGGCTCAAATTTTCATTTTGTGTCTTATAATTTTTGCTTTCATATTGCGATAAAACATTTTTTAACTGTTCAATTTTTTGTCTGCATTTTGAACATTTTAAAATATGTTCATCTATTTCAGATTTAAGTGAAGGTGCCAGTTTCCCTTCGATATAAAAATTTATAAGTGCTTCTACCTGATTACAATTTAAGTTTATATCCATTTAATTTAACTCCTATGTGTAATTTTTTAAATCGTTCTGAAGTTTAATTCTTGCTCTTGATATGCGTGATTTAACAGTTCCAATGCTTGCATTTGTAGTATTTGCTATTTCTTCGTAAGAAAGTCCCTGAAATTCGCGCAGAATAATTGCGATACGGAAGGCATCAGGCAGTCCGCGGATTGCTTTTTTTACCTGATGCTCACATTCGGCAGTGATACATTTTTCCATAGGTTTGCTGCGCTTGTCAGGTATTTCTATATTTACATCTGAATTTGTACTTGGACAGGAATATTCCAAAGGTATGGTTTCAGGTTTTCGTTTCGTTTTTCGCATGTAATCATAATAAGCATTTGTGGTAATGTGATTCAGCCATCCGCGAAAACATTTTGGGTTATTAAGATTTTTTATGTTTCTTGCAAATTTCATAAGCACATCCTGTGTTAAATCATAAATATTATCGTTACTTTTTAACATATACGAAAGCGTTGCAAATACATCTTTCTGAACCTTTTTAATAAGTTCTTCAAGCGCTTTAAAGTTATCTTGTTGTGACAGAATGACAAGATTTTCCAAATCCATTTTTTTATATTCTAATTTATCAGACATGGCTTTTCTCAAAAATATTAAAAGAAAATTTAGTCTGAATTATTGGTAATATTTCTGTATTTTAGGATAATATTATATTTATTATTATTGAACTTTAGATTTGGATTCTTTAAGATATTGTTCAAAAATTTCAACGCTATCACCGACAAGTTCAACACAAGGTCGTTTTTTGTAGTAATTTTCAGTTCTCGGACTCGGTTTAGGCTCTGATGAAGATTCTATCCCTTGTAAAAGCTCTCTGCAAATTATACTTCCGTTTTTATCTTTAAATCGTTTTGCAAGTTCCTGAATCCTTTTATAATGCTCTCCTTTTTCGACAGGTGAATCACTCGCAGATGCAAACGCAAGACCTGCCGCCATAAACATTCCGCTAACGGTTCCGCAAACTTCTCTCATTCGTCCCATTCCGCCTCCGAAAGATGATGATATTTTCATCGCTGTTTCAAAATCCAATCCCAATTCTTCACAAAACACTCCCAGAACTGCCTGTGAACAATTGTAGCCGGATTTAAATAGTTCTTTTGCTTTATCTGATTTGTTGCTCATAATTTTACTCCGTTATTCTTACTCCATATAAATTATTGCATAATAAATTTAATTCTTTGACTAATTTTTTAGCATTATTTGAGGATAAAATTATTTTATCCACAATATCTATTATTGGTTTTTGTTCTTCATATTTTACATCGGGAATCGGTATTTGCTCAATGTGCGATTTCAAAATTTTAACTGATTTAAATTTCTTTTCAAAATAAAATTGTACTATATCTGAATTTAAAATGCCTAAAATATATTTTATATCAAGTCTTTTAATCTTCGGGATAAGAATATTGCAGCTGTTGAGGGTCAGCGTTTGTTTATCGTCATAAGCAAAGACAGGGCTTTTAGATATAAATTTATATAATAATTTTTCTTTTGCTCTGTAAATTTTTTCAGGGGCACACTGCTGAAAATCCGAAGGAGTAAAAAATATATAATTTTTGCAATTTTTAATCTTAAATTTTTCTATATCTGAACCTTTAATTATTTTTTCATTATTTGATTTTTTATGATTTGACAAATATTTTTTGTTATCTCCTGTCACGATACCTAATGCAAATTCCGCGTTATTTTTTAAAGTGATTTTGTTTGGGATATTTTCAATTTGCTGTAATTTTTTGTATTCTTCATCATCACAGGTAAAATTAAAAATATCAGGATTTATATTTCTGTCAGTTCGGATAATGAAATTTTTATTTTTAATCTTAACTTCCAAATCTTTTGTATTAAAAGGTTTTTTATTGATGCAGGTCATTATGATACTCGGGCATTGAACACCGTCAAAAGTTTCTCCAAGATATTCAATATATTTTATTGAAGCTTTGTCCATTATGTATTTTCGTAAATCTTTGTGAGCTTGTACATTCAAAACAGATTCAGGTAATACAAATGATAAAATCCCATTTTCATTTAATTTATTTAAAGCTTTTTCAGTTACAACATCGTAGGATTCAATATTTGTTTTTTGTGCGGTTTTATATTCTTTTTGTAAAAAATCTTTTTCTTTGTCATTAAAATTATATGCCCAGGGCGGATTCCCTATTATATAGTCATATTTTTCAGAATCATCAGATGTTAAAAAATTCTGAACTTTAATATGATTGTATAAAAAATTTTTATCATAAATATTATATTTAAGAGCAAAATTTATTCTTGAAATTTTTACGCTTAATTCATCTATATCAGATAAATATATGTTTTTGTATTCTATTTTATCAGGCAGCTGGAGCATAAAGTTTCCGCTTCCACAGCAAGGATCCGTTACGGTACCGCATTGGTATTTATCAAATGTTTTTGAAATTAATTCATTTACAACCGGTGTCGGAGTGTAATAGGCTCCCTGTGTTTTTCTTTGATCGATATTTTTCAAGGATAAATAAAGTAACCCTAATATATCTGTATTTTTTTCGTAGGTAAAATTAAAGTTTTTTAATTGTAGGTATTTATCGAAAATATTTGGGCTTGTAGATATATCATCTGCCAGATATTTATACAAATCATAATTCTTATCACTGCATTGTGCCAGGAGTTGTTTTGAGTAATATGCAATTATCTGTTTAAGCCCTGACTGGTCAAAATATATGGATTCTTTTGAACAGTACTCAAGTAATTTCTCTGCAATGATATTATTCTTTGAATTTGACGGAATATATGTTTTATACATTCCAAACCCTGATTTAAATGCTTTATTGCGTCTGCTTTTCAGCTTTCCGCCTTTGGGGTTATTTAATTCTTTAATTATTTTTGAAATATAATCTGATGTAAAAAACGGGCTGCCGTTTTGAGTATGCTGTGGAACTATCTTCCCCAGCTTAAGCCAGTTCTTCCCTGTCGCAGCAGAAATCGATAGCTTCTGACATAATTCCTTTAAACTTAGCATTTTACTCATCATTAAAAGTATATCAGATTTTTACTTTTTTAGAAAGGACTTTATTCTTACGGACAAAGACTTTCCCAATCAGGCTCGTCTTCGTCTTCTCCGGGTTCTGCTATGTGCTCGTTGTTTTCAAGCATTACCATTAGTGATAATTTTAATTGGCGTTTATAATTTTCTCTTGCTCTTGCTAAAGTTTTGGCACAAAAAGTAAAACTTGGGATTTCCTTAATTTCTATATACCAATAAGGATTTCCTTCAAAATCCAAATCCTGTCCCTCTATTAATGTCCAATTCAAATTCAAATAATATTCTAAATCTTTATTTTGTTCTTTCATACTTTTAATTTTCTAACGAATTATCGCCCAATGGCTGGGATAACATTATTCCTTCTCCGCCTATAACATCGGCTTTATGCCCGTCTATATACAAATATACCGGCAACTGAGAGTTCAATTTTACTGTTTTTATAAGTTGATATAATCTTTTATAAAGACTATCAGCTCCCCCGCCATTTACGAATGATGAATTTAAATTTACTATCACTCTGTCGGATTGTTCAGAGATACTTATTACCTGAGCTGAATTTGGAATTTCAGTATAAACTCCAAGCTGTGTTTCTTCCGGTTTTGGACCTCCGATAAGAGCATAAACGGCAAATTTTATTCGGGAACCATCAACATCACTGCTATATGTTCTTCTGACTGCTTTATAAACTTCTTCATCATCAGAATTCTTACCTATAAAATAGATATTCACATATTCTTTGGTTTTTAATTTTGGATTCTGAGTCGGCAATTCTTGTTCCTGTACATTACGCTTTGATACTTCAATATCATCAGGCTTGATTTCAGGTTTAGGCATAAGTATATTAAGCAATACTACAGCAATTACAGCGGTAATAAAAACTCCGAAAATAACCAGAAACGCTCTTTGTTTTTTGTTCATATTTCAAACCTTTAATCTTTAGGAATAATAATTACACCATCAGTTATTATTATATTATTTTTTATCGCAATGTTTCTTATGTAAACTTTTGCATTCTTATTATCAAAGATATTTACTGAAAAATCAAGCGGATTTAGATACTGCATTAAAAAATCTATCTTTTTTAAATCAAGATTAAACGAATTTGATGAAAGTCTTGTATTTTCAAAATCTATCTGACCGTCTTTTACATTTAAGTCTGCAGTTAATTCAATTTTTCTGTCTTTCATAAACGGAATACTTACATTAAAAGAATAATAAAACTTATTTCCTCTGATTGAAGCTTCGGTGGAAGAAACTTTTACTCCGCCAAGGCCCAATTTATTGACGTTATTTATTATTTTTTTATACTTTTCTGATTGCATTGAATTGTTGATGTCATCTGCAGATATTTGCATTTCAAATGACATTGGGAAATCTTCTTTAAAAGTTAAATTTCCCTTTTTATCATATTCAATATAATTGAATTCACATAATGATTTTAGTTCTAAAGAAGAAATGTAGATATTATCTATGCTGATATTCTTTCCGGAAATTGTCAGTGATTTAAAAATTCCGTTGGCGAGATCTTTTGCACTGTACGAACCTATATTTACATTTAATTTCCCGCCCTTTACAGAATTATTTATTGTCTTTTTTATTACGGCTTCGGTAATTTTTGTTTTTGTAAAATTTAATCCTGTTATGCTGCTGATAAAGGAAGAAAATTTGTTATTCATATTATATTTTTCAACGCATGTATAAGAACATTCTGCCCCGTAAGAAGCTGTGGAAAAACAAATTAATAAACCTAACAATAATAATACTTTTTTCATAATACCTCAAATACTTTCTTTACTTTGATTTTATTCTCATTTTTAATCCCAACTGCAATCATTTTACCACCATAAACAAGAAATACAATATCATTATCGGAAAGATTTTTTTCTTTGGCCGTAAAACTCATCCCATGCAAAACTTTTTCTCTTTCCGCATCATTTAGGTTGTATTTTTTCTGAGGTAGAACCTCTAAAGGATTAATGATATTTTTTTCTGCATCTTGGATAGATTTGATATTTTCAAGTTTTATGGCTGATTCAACCGAAAACATACCTGCTTTTGTTCGTTCCAGTGCAATCAAATGCCCTCCGCATTGAAGTTTTTGTCCGATATCATATGCAATTGAACGAATATATGTCCCTTTAGAACACGCTACAATAATCTTTGCAATCTGTTCTGTTTCATTAAAGTCTATCAATTCAATTTTTGATATAAATACTTTTCTTGGTTTTATCTCAATATCCTGCTCGCTTCTTGCGTATTCATAAAGTTTTTTGCCGTTTATTTTTATTGCGGAATATTTGGGCGGATATTGTTCAATTTCTCCTTCAAAAGTTTTGAGAATTTTACAAAACTTTTCTTTATCTGCAGTTTTGTTGTATGTTTTTAGGATTTGTCCGTCTAAATCATAGGTATCAGTGTCGCAGCCTAATTTTACCGTTGCGATATATTCTTTATCATCAGGTAAATACTCAATAAGTTTTGTAGATTTGCCTATACAAACCGGTAAAACTCCTGTCGCAAAAGGATCAAGCGTTCCGCTGTGGCCAATTTGCTTAATATGAGTAATTCTTCTCAAAACCGAAATAACATCAAATGATGTCATCCCTGCAGGCTTATAAACATTCAAAAAGCCAAACAATTACTTAATTTCCCCTCTTGAAATTTTATTTAAAAGATCCACAACTCTTGAAGATTCTTCAAGACCATTGGTATATACGAATTTTAATTCCGGAGTTAATCTCAGGCGAAGCTGTTTGCCGACATTATAACGAATTTTTGGAGTCGATTTTTCAATAACTTCCTTTGTAGTGTTTATATCTTCTTCTGAACCTAATACACTGTATATTACTCTGGCAAAAGAATTATCATGAGAAACTTCAACATCAACAATAGATACAACACCTTTGAGTCCTCTGATTTCTTTTCTCAGAATTTCAGAGATATCACGCATCAGTTCTTTTCTTACTCTTTCGTTTCTCAATGTCATAAATTCACTCCTTGGCTACCCACATTATAACATGAAAATCGAATATTTTGACTTTTGATAAATAAACATTATAAAAAAAATATGAAATGGAGTCAGATTTTAGGATTCAGCAAAGAATGTCCGCACGATAAAGTTCCTTTGGATGCGGAATATTATTATTGCCCTGATTGCGGGAGATTAATTGAAAATCAATGGTATCTTGTCAGATGTGCTTCATGCGGATTAAAAGAAATAGCAACGGTTAAAAACGGAGAGATTGTTCCGCTTGACAATTTTTGCCACAACTGCGGAGGTAAAGATTATACCGTAGAAAGACTTGAAAAAATTGACTGCATAAACATAAACTATGCCGTACTTGTAAAGACAATAGTCAAAAATGAAGCGGAAGAATATTCCCAAAGTTGGGTAGATGCTATCCAAACATCAGGTTACATACCCAAACTGCTGCAATAATTCCGACTAAATCAGCAAGTAATCCGACAATTAATGCATATCTGATTTTGGATATTTTAATCGCCCCAAAATAGACGGCAAGAACATAGAAGGTAGTTTCGCTGCTCCCGACCATAACAGCGGCGAGTTTTGTTGCATAAGAATCAGGTCCCAAATTGTTTGCAATATCTGAAAATACCCCCAAAGCAGCTGAGCCTGAAAGTGAACGCACAATCGTCAAAGGCAATACATCTGCCGGTATATGCCACGATTTTAATAGCGGCGCAAGAACATTTGCAAGCATTTCTATTGCTCCGCTTGCTCTGAGCATAGATATTGCAACAATAATTGCTACAAGATACGGAATAATATTTATTGCCACTTTAAATCCGTCTTTAGCACCGTCTGTAAATTCTTCATATACAGGAACTTTTCTGATAATTCCGACGGTTAAAACAAGTAAAATCAACGCAGGTAGTGCCCAAAGCGATATGAGGTTCAGGATTTTAGTCATTCTTCGCCTCCGCACCAATTAACCCATCTCCCTCTGGGAGAGGGTTAGGGAGAGGGTCATATCCCTGCCCTTTCCACACTTTTTGCAAAACCTTTGATAATACAACCGCAAAAGTAAACGCAATAATCGTAACTAAAAGAGTCGGCGCAATTATTTCCGTCGGATTTTTGTACCCGATACCGACCAATACTGCAAGAACTGTTGTCGGAATAAGTTGAAATCCTGCGGTATTCATACCCAAAAACAAACACATCGAATTTGATGCCGAAGTCTTGTCTTTATTTTCTTTTTGTAATTCTTCCATTGCTTTTATGCCAAAGGGTGTAGCAGCGTTAGAAAGTCCAAAAGCGTTTGCGGTAAAGTTCATTGCAATATCGCCAACGGCCGGAGATTGCGGCGGGATTTCGTTAAACAAAACTTTTGTTATTGGTTTTAATATTTTTGATAAAAAGTCTATGATACCTGATTTTTGGGCAATTTTCATTATCCCGAGCCAGAATGCCATAATACCGATTAAAGAGAATGCGACTTTAACTGACAATTCCGCACCGCTCATAACAGCATTAACAACATCTTGTAACTTGCCGTTTACCGCCCCGATTATTATTGAAATTACTATAAGAAAATAAAATATGTAGTTCATACGCGAATTATCTCATTAAACCCCTTTTAGGTCAACTTGAAAAAGCCAAAATTTGTAGTATAATTTGTAAATAAGATTAGGGAGAAAAAAATGGGATATAAAATATTATCAAAAAAGGAAATTTGTCCGAATCAATATGAAATAACAATTGATGCGCCTTATGTTGTACGCAATGCGAAAGCAGGGCAGTTTATAATTTTCAGAGTTGAAGAAGAAGGTGAAAGAGTGCCTTTGACCATTGCTGATGCCGATAAGGAAAAAGGAGTTTTAACACTTGTATTTATGGCTGTCGGTTATTCAACCAAAAAACTTGCACAATTAAATGCAGGTGATGAAATAGTTGATATCGTAGGACCTTTAGGAAAACCTACAGATATTAAAAAATACGGTACGGCAGTTTGTGTTGCCGGCGGATATGGTGCAGCTCCCTGTTATTTAATATCGAAAGCCTTAAAAGAAGCAGGAAACAAAGTTTATATGATTTCCGGTGCAAGAACAAAGGATTTACTTTTCTGGGAAGACAAAATGAAAAATGCCTGTACTGAACTTTATATGACAACAGATGATGGATCTTACGGCATAAAAGGTTTTGGTACAACTGTTTTGCAGCAGATTATTGATAGGGAAAAGGTTGATTATGTAATTGCCGTCGGTCCTATGCCTATGATGAGAGCGGTAGCGGAACTTACAAGAGATAAGGGTATTTATACTGAAGCAAGTATGAATCCTATTATGGTTGATGGAACAGGAATGTGTGGCGCCTGCAGAGTTACAGTCGGCGGGAAAACAAAATTCGCATGCGTAGATGGTCCTGATTTTAATGCTCACGAAATTGATTTTGATGAAGTTATTAACAGAACTAAAATATACAAAGATCAGGAACGTAAACGTGATGAGAATTGTAATTTGCTGAAACAGGGAGTATAAGGAGAGAAATTATGGCAGAAATGAAAAGTTGCCCTCTTACAAGTATCGGAACCGGTATTGATATGGTTTGTTCCGGAGAAAAATGCGCATGGTATGTTGCAAGTGTAAAAAAATGTGCAATGTATTTAATGGCATATGATGCGTTGTTAAATGCAAATCAAAAACAACGTGAGGCCAAAAAATAAGGTAGTTGTAGGCGAGAGCAACGAGCCGTACAAATACCTTATCCCGAACTTGTTTCGGGATCCCTAACAAAAGTATGGTATAATCGAGTGTAACGAGCCGTACAAATACCTTATCCCGAACTTGTTTCGGGATCACAATATTAAGGAGTTTATATGTTAAAAATTGCATTGTGTGTAAAACAGGTTCCTGATACAACAGATATCAGGTGGACCGAAAATAATACAATTCAGCGTGAAGGAGTTGAAAGTGTAATAAATCCTTACGATGTTTATGCTGCTGAATTTGCTCTGAAAATTAAAGAACAACTTAACGATGTTGAGATTACTGTTTTTACGATGGGGCCAAATCAGGCGACTGATATGCTTCGTAAACTCCTTGCAATCGGATGTGATAAGGCGGTGTTAATTTCTGACAGGAAATTTGCAGGTGCTGATACCTATGCTACGGGTAAAACTATTTCGTCAGCAATTAAATCTGAACTGCCTGATTTTGATTTAATTGTTTGCGGTCAGTTTGCGGTTGATGGTGATACTGCACAAACAGGTCCTTGTATTGCAGAGTTTTTAAATATTTCTCAGGTTACATATACTCAAAAATTTGAAAAAGTTGATAAAAGTTCTATAGAGTTAAAAAGAGTTTTAGATGATGGTATTGAACGTGTAAAAACGACTTATCCTGCACTCATTTGTGTGTTAGAAGGTAAATTTGAACCAAGACGGCCAACAATAAACGGTATTAAATTTGCATCAAAACAGGAAATAAGAATTTGTGATGCCCAGGCTATAGGTCTTGAACCTGAACAAGTCGGATTAAAAGGTTCACCGACTTATGTAAGCAGAGCGTTTCGCAATATGTCAAACCATAATGCTCAAAAATTTGAGCTTTCGGCAGATGAAAGTGCAAAACTTTTAGATGAAAAAATAAAGAGTATAATGTCGGCATAGCAATGCCGACCTACTTATGTCGGAATAGCATTTCCGCCATATTTGCCCCTTTTTAGGGGGAAAGGGGACCATAAATTGGATAACGAAAAACAAAATAACGGAATAATGCTCTATGCACAATTAACACATGATAACTATATTCATACGGTATTTTTTGAATTACTTGAAAAAGCACATGAATTATCTAAAAAATTAGGAGGGGTTGAAATTAGTGCTGTTTGTTTTGCATCTCCTGATTCTATTGAAGGCTTTAAAGATGCTTTTATGAATATGGGCGTAAGTAAGGTTTATTACTTTGAGGACAGCCGTCTTGAAAAATATTCAACCGAATATTATTCAAAGCTTTTTGTAAATTTGGTAAAAGAAGTAAAACCTGAGATACTTCTTATCGGAGCTACTAATCAGGGCAGAGATTTGGCACCGAGAATATCAAGTTCATTACATACAGGATTAACGGCTGATTGTATAGAACTTGATATAAATGAAAAAGGACAGCTTGCGGCAACCCGTCCGACTTTTGGAGGAGAACTTATGGCTACAATTTTGTGCAAAAACTATCCGCAAATGGCGACTGTAAGACCAAATGTATTTAAAGTCCACAATGTAGATTATAATGTGCAGACCGAATTTATTAAAAAAGATTCATCAATCATAAATGATTTGAAAAATCATGTTGAAATTCTTGAATTTAAAAAGACTATTGAGAATGAAATAAATAATTTGGATAATGCTGATATTGTAGTTGCCGGCGGAATGGGTCTGAAAAACGAAAAAGGTTTTGAATTGTTGCAAAAATTTGCAGACAAACTCGGCGGGGCTGTCGCAGCTACAAGACCTGCCGTTGAAAACGGATTAGCTCCGCATTCTGTTCAGGTTGGTCAAACAGGTAAAACGGTAAGACCGAAAGTTTATATCGCTTGCGGAATTTCAGGTGCAATTCAGCATACTGTCGGAATGGATAAGGCTGAACACATAATCGCCGTAAATAATGACCCGGGTGCTCCGATTTTTGACATTGCAGATACGGGAATTGTCGGCGACTTTTTTGAAATTATCCCAAAATATTTAGAATTACCGTGCTAAATTTGTGATATAATGATTTGTGAGGCATTTATGGTTTTAGATAATAAATTAGGAATTACAAATTCGGCAGATTTGGCAAGAGAAGAAGAACGAATTAGTAAAATAAAAGCAATAGAACTTTTTGAAACCGGTTTGTTAGACAACCTTGAAGCAGGTAAATTTGAATCGCTTTCAAAAATTCACAGATATCTTTTTGGGGAAATATATCAATTTGCAGGAGAAATCAGAACCAAAAATATTGCAAAGGGAAGTTTTCGGTTCGCACCTGTAATGTATTTAAAAGCATCTTTGGAACATATAGATTCTATGCCTCAGTCAAATTTTGAAGAAATTATTGAAAAGTATGTAGAAATGAATGTAGCTCACCCTTTCAGAGAAGGTAACGGACGAATTACAAGGATATGGCTTGATTTAATATTAAAAAAAGAGATAGGTAAAGTCGTCGATTGGAATAATGTTGATAAAGAGGATTATCTGCTTGCTATGGAAAGAAGCCCTATCAAAGATATTGAAATAAAAGAACTTTTAAGAAAAGCCCTGACTTCTGACATAAATGACAGAGAAGTTTATATGAAAGGAATTGACGCAAGTTATCACTACGAAGGGTATAACATATTCAAATCTGATAACTTGAAATAATTTGTTTCGAATGCAAAGTAGATTTTTAAGAAATTGGTTGTACAATATTTACATAATATTTGTATAATTCTTTGTTTCTGCATTTATGTTATATGCAATTTCGTTTAATAAATCTGCATATAATTTTTTATCATTCTTATTATTAGTTTTCATATTTAGTAGTAAATATTTCAATCTTTTTATAAATATCAAAATATTTTGCCGTATATTTTCTCACTCTGAAATTAAAAATTCTCTTTGCATAGTTTACCTCTATATTAAGTAATATTATATGATTATTTCCTATTTAGGAAATTTATTGCTTTAATAATAAATTAAAATTATCATATGTTACCTTATTTGTCAAGAAATTTCTTTATCAGTATAATTTTGTTATGAAGTTGAAAGTTAAAGAGCAAGTAAAAGTTTTATTATCACAAGAGGGAATTAAGCAGAAAGAACTCGCTGCTATTTTGTCTGAAAAAACAGGACATTTTTATTCAGCAACAAACTTATCTCAAAAACTTGGCAGGGGATCATTGACTTATAATGAATTTGTAGAGATAGCAGAAATATTAGGTTATGAGATTCAGCTTGTCAAGCAAGAATAATTGCAAAACATTTATTTTAGAATTACACTAAAGCCTGTAGGTTAAGCTTTCAGCCCGACAATAAACTGTGTTGGGGTAGAAACCCCAATTACAATTTAAATTAATCCGGAATATAGCTGAATAAATCTCCCGGAGTGCAATCTAAAGCAAAACAGAGCTTGTTCATTGTTCCAAACTCTATACCCTTAGTTTTGTCACGATACAGGTTATCAACAGTGTTATAATCTAATCCTGCCAGTTTCGCAGTTTCGGATTTTGTCATTCTCTTTTTACCAATCAATGTTGAAATATTGTTTACTATCATAATTGAATTTTAATATTTTTATCATTAAAAATTGACATATTTGAATATAAATAGTAATATATGCGTATATTAAGTATTTTTGGTAATATTTGTTAATAAAATAAGGACAATTAAGTATGACGAAAAATAAAAGTGATAAAGAAAATAATATTAGTTTAATAAATGATGCATGTACAGTAATCAGAAGTAATGTGTTACTGGCACAAAGTTATATTGACAGTCACGAAGAAATAGAGGGTTTAGTTCCGATATATTTTGCTTTGGAGCAGATTGAGCTTGCTTTGACAAAAATAGAATCAGTTTGTGATACATTTGCATACAAGTAAGTTTGCAAATGTAATTTTTTAGTGCAAAAATATTTTTATGATTTACACTAAAGAAGAACGAAAACCGCAAATATGGTTTTGCGGAGGTCATTTTATAAATGATATTTATACCGGATTTTTAAATCCGATTATGCCATTTATTGCTGAACAGGTGAAGATTTCTATGCCTGTTGCAACAATTATTCTGAGTTGTTCTCACATATTTTCATCTTTATTGCAACCGTTTTTTGGTTTTTTTGCTGATAATATGCGTAAAAGGGCATTAATCTTTTGGGGGTTGATATTTACATCTGTGTTTATTTCGTTTGCTCCTGCAAGCAGGAATATTTTTAATATGGTCTTGTTTATAATGCTTGGGAGTTTGGGCTCAAGTCTTTTTCACCCTCAGTCATTGGGCTTAATATCAAAATTCTCAAAATCAGATATTGTAAGAAATATGGGAATATTTATTGCTTGCGGTACATTAGGTTATTCAATGGGACCGTTGTTTTCGTCAGCAATTGCTCAATATTTTGGTCTTAATAAAATGCCTTTTCTTGCATTACTCGGTGTTATTTGGGCAATAACTATGTTTTGTATGGTGCCAAAATTTTCAAATGAAAAAACTCCTAAGCCTAATATAAACTTTGTAAAAGCTCTAAAAGATATTTTATTAAACCGGAAATTAAATATTTTAAATATAATAGCAATGTTGAAGTCGTTGATGACAACCTCTTGTTCTATATTGCTTCCCTTTTTGTGGAAATCTCAGGGATATTCTAAATTTCAGATTGGTTTGGCATTGTTTTGTTTTATATTTCTAGGTGGTATCGCATCATTATTAAGTCCAAAATTTGAACATAAAATCGGAACTGCAAATGTTTTTTATTTTTCAATGATTACAACATTTCCTCTTATGGTTTTATTTATGTTTACATATAAAAGCATGCCAACATTATCATTTGTAATTTTCGCCGTCATGGGCTTTGTAACTATGTTTGCAACTCCTATCACAATGAATCTGGCTCAAAATGTAATCCCTGAATATAAAAGTATAATCGGGGGATTTATAAACGGTTTTTCATGGGGAGTTGTTGCAATAATAATGTCCGTTGTAGGCTTTATAGCCCAATCAACAAGTATAGTTCCTGTATTGACCGTGATATCCGCAATACCTGCAATATGTTCATGCTTAGTTAAAAAATTATTCAGTGAAAAATTAAGCAAATAAATTAATAAGTTTCCCTATAATTGAATTAGAGGAAGTTTTTGCCGCATTAAAATCCATGTTCTTAGCAAAAGACTGACCGCTTATATCGTTCAGATAATGATTTACATAAGGCTTAATCTGAGCCTTTTTAATATCCGCATTGGCAGAATTATTCGCCCTTTTTAAGTATCCGATTGAATCGACCAGCATACTTCATACCCCAACTTAACTACCCTATTAGTGTAACATAAACAATTATATTCAACAAATTTATTTACTTTTATTTACAAATTGTCAAAAATGTTGCTAAACATCCGGTAAAAAGTTTTTTAAATAGTTTATTGCCAAAGTTAAAATGGCATGATATTATGTATTCAGTTCTATACAGGTGTTAATTTTGTTCCTACATTTTATTAAATAGGGAGAGTTAACTCCGTCGAGATTGAAGTAAACCCGCCGATATTATATCGCCAGCGGGAAACGGATTACTCAGGGTTCTCACCCACCTGTTGGAGATCAGCAGGTAACAAAATCCGCCTGTATAGGACTTTTTTATATTTTATGTTAAAATCAGTTTATGGAAAGAAAAGATTTTATCAAAGCGCAAAGAATTGTTATTAAACTTGGCACAAATATTTTAAGAAATGATGAAGGGTTCATTTCGCTGCCAAGAGTTTATACTTTTATTGAAGACATTGCAGATCTTGTAAAGTCAGGAAAAGAAGTTATCGTAGTAACTTCCGGTGCCGTAGGAATGGGTAAAAAACGTTTGAACTTACCCGATACAAAAGGTATTGCGCTAAAGCAGGCATGCGCTGCTATTGGGCAATGTAAATTGATGTCTGTGTATGAAAACGGTTTTGATACATATGGTTTAACGGCAGCCCAAATCCTTTTGACAGAAGATGATTTTTCTGTAAGAGAACGTTATTTAAGTTTGCGTACAACATTTAATAAACTGCTTGAATTAGGTGCTGTTCCGATTGTAAATCAAAATGATACGGTTTCTACAATAGAGCTAATTGCCCGCGCACCGGAAATTGAAATGCAGGTTAATTTTTCCGATAATGATAAGTTGTCTGCACTTGTGGCAAGTGAGCTTGGTGCAGATTTATTAATAATTTTATCCGATGTAAATGGCCTTTATGACAGTAATCCAAAGGATAATCCAAACGCTAAACTGATAAAAGAAGTTGATGAAGTTAATGATGAAATTATATCTTTGGCTTCAGGAGTTTCTGACGGCGGGCGCGGCGGTATGGAATCAAAACTGTTATCCGCAAGACTGGTAACAAGATTCGGCGGTAAAGTATTAATCGCAAACGGCAAGGAACCGTTTATTATAAAGAAAATTTTTAAAGGAGAAGATTTTGGTACGATGTTTTTACCGTCAAATGAGAATTTGTCGGATAAAAAACGCTGGATAGGATATGCAACAAATATTATTGGTAAAATTGTGGTAAATGATGGGGCTAAGAGTGCACTCATTCATGATGAAAAAAGTTTATTACCAATAGGTGTTGTCGAAGTAAAGAATGAATTTAAAAAAGGTGACGTTATCTCAATTTTGGACGCAAAAGGTAATGAATTTGCCAGAGGAATTGTAAATTATGATTCTGATTCCTGCAGAAAAGTTATTGGCTGTCATTCGGACAGTATTGTAGAAATTCTCGGCTTCAAAAATTATGATGCGATAATAACAAGAGATAATATTACAATATTATAAACCCTGTAATAAAAAAGAGCCGTCTTATTGTAATAAGACGGCTCTTTATGTAAATTTATTTTATAATTATGTTCCTGTTACGTTACCATGAATTGAAGGGCATTTTATTCTGAATTCTTCAGATGTAATTTCAATTCCGTTTGCTCTGTAGAATTTAGCATCTGCACCTTTGCCAACGGCATAGTACCCGTTATTGCCAAATGTTACAGGTTTTGAATGTGCTCCATCAGGCAATTTTGAGTATGTCTTCATCATATATTGTAATGTCGGGACGTCTAATTTTGTTAAATCGGCGTTTTTCTTGATTGAGCCATCTTCATTGAATACACTAGGGTTTTTACGGCATAAATCTTTCAGTAATGCAGCTTTTCTTTCTCCGCTCATAAAGCCTGCACCTTTAGTTTTCAATAGTGCATTCATAACTTGAACGGCGCCGACAGTTCCGTTGCCTTTAGAACCTTCATTTTGTCTAAGTTGTGATTCGGTTAAACCATTGATATCCCCATTTTTATCTGAAAATGCAGGATAAAATCCTTTTGGTACCGGCTTGCGCTGAGGATTTGTTCTATCAACGTTACCTAGTAAATATGTCATTGATGGAATATCCAATTTGCCCAAATCCGCATTAGGTTTTAATGACCCATCAGGATTAAATACGCTAGGGTTCGCTTCAATAATCATTTTTCTGACTTGATTTTTCTCTAAAGATGTTTTAGCAGTTGCTGACTTTGTGCCAATAACAGCATCTGCTGTAACACCTGCAGGGTCTTTTGAATCTTTAATTTTTTGACCTTGATTAGCTAAAATACCGTCTTTCCCTGTAATGGCAGGGTTAGCATCACTTGTTGCAGGGTACCATCCTTTTTTAACTTTGTGCGGTGATGGTTGAACTAAATTCCTATCATCCGGAGCCGCCGCCGGTTGAGAAGATCTTTCTAATGTTGTCCCTGCTCCTTGTGGCGTAGGGTTGCTTGGATTCCACAATGGAAATTGTGTTTGTTGCTGTTCCCATGGTTTAGAAAACTGCACACTTTGTTGTTGCCCTTGTAATGGATTAATTGGGTCAATAGTCATAGTAAACTCCTTTCAAGTTACTCTTTCTCTATAAGCACACATTGCTTTTATACTCTTAATCATGTAAAAACATTTTGCTTATAAAAATTGCAGAAATCTTAATAAATTTTAATATGTTTTAATACACATTATCGTATATTTTCTTATTATATCTGGAATTCAACCTTTTTGGCAGTAGGTTAATATAACTTAATAATTGTGTATGTATTCTATAATTTTATTTAATTTGCGGTATGCATTGCCATAATTTTTTGTAAATGGTATTTTTGAGCTTTACAAATGGTATTAAATTGCAAAATTTTGTATAATAATTCAGGTGTAATTCAAGGAAATAATATGTCAGAAAGACCAAATTGGACATCAAAATACGCATTTATCGTTACAACTGTCGGTTCTGCTGTCGGGTTAGGTAATATTTGGCGATTTCCTTATATTATGGGGCAAAACGGTGGAGCTATATTTTTAGCTGTCTATATTATATTAATTTCTACGATATGTTTTATACCGCTTATAAATGAGCTTTATATAGGCAAACTTACAAAAAGGGAATGTATAGGGGCATATGAATCCATTAATCGTAAATTTAAATATTTAGGCGTGCTAAATCCTGTAACTGGAATTCTTATTGCGGCCTTTTATTTTATAGTTGGCGGTTGGATTATAAATTATATATTAAAAAGTATTTTAAATTCGCAAATAAGTGATTACGGAGAATATTTTTCAAACTTTATTCAACAGCCGGTTTATCCTTGTATTTTGACCCTTTTATTTTTATTTACATGCGTATTTGTAACGGCAAAAGGTGTTAAAAACGGTATTGAGGCAACAAATAAAATTTTGATGCCACTGCTTGCATTTATCTTGATATTTCTTGTAATTATTTCAATTAATTTACCAAATTCTAATATCGGATTAGAATACATGTTTAAGCCTGATTTTTCTAAATTAAATTCTCATATGGTTTTGGCTGCACTCGGACAGGCATTTTTTACGTTAAGTATCGGTATGGGTGCACTATTGACATACGGCAGTTACATAAAAGAGGACAAGTCTCTTGTAAAATCAGTTTATACAATAATTTTATCTGATACTGCATTTGCAATTCTTGCAGGAATAATGATTTTCCCTGCGGTATTTTCTTTTAATATGGAGCCAAATTCGGGAGCAGGTTTGGTTTTTGTAACTTTACCAAAAATTTTCTCTCAAATTCCTTATGGTAATATTGTTGCTCTTGCATTTTTTATTCTTTTATTATGTGCGGCAATTACATCGGGTATAAGCATTGTTGAAGGACCTTGTGCTTCTATGGTTGAAAGATTGAAAATAAGCAGAACAAAAGCTTGTACAATATTATTTATTGTAATTTCTGTCCTTGCAATCCCTGCGACTTTATCATTTGGGTATCTTAGCGATTTTAAAATATTTGGTAAAACAATTTTTGAATTTTTGGATTTTCTGACCTCAAATCTGATGCTTCCGTTAAACACTTTGTTTTTGTGTCTGATTTCCGGTTGGTATTTAAAAGTAAAAGGTATTAATATAGTAAAAAATAAATTTTTTGCATTATTATTTGATGCGGGATTAAGATTTGCAGTGCCAATTGCTTTGATATGCCTGATGTTTATGGGTTTAAAATAAAATTAAGCTTTTGAAATCCTTGCTTTTATATTTACTATCCCATTTGGAGTTGTGTCTTCTATTTCTATAATTGTAATTTTTAGACCTCTGTTCAGTAAAAGTTCTCCTTCACTGGCAAGTCCAAATATATCTAAATAAGTTGCTCCGACGCCTTCGCAGATCTCTAAATCCCAATTTACATTGCAGTTCCCAAATGCCCCTTCAGATACAGTTGTTGACATAAATCTGTCATTTATGAAACTTTGACCTTCAAATGACTTTATTTGAGTTAATCTGTCATAATACTGGGGATTTGTTAGTGCTTCTTTCAGTGTAACTTCATCTGCGAACTTTAAATTGCAGAGAATTGCATATGAATCTTCTCTTTTAACTTTTATCGGTTCTTTTAAAGGGTTATTTGATAAAAATTCCTCAATGGCATTTCCTTCTTTTATCAAATGTCTCTCCTGAATTAAGTCACTCATATCTCCTTTAAAGCATTCAAGTGCATATTTTTGGTCATGGGTTGGTGAACTCAATAAAGAATGTTTTATTAAATTTGCAATTTGGTCTTGGTTATCACCAATTTTGGTATAACGAACAGCAGATTGACGTGTTACCGCGCGACATCCGTACGCGACATCAAGATCTTTCATGATATTTCCTGAATAAAATGAATCAATATATTTACCTTTTCCAAATAAATAATATTCCATTAAATATTCAATGTCATAACTTCCATTAATTAATTTACTGCCCCTTCCAAAGCCACTGTGTTCCCCGTATTTTGCAACAAATTGCTGCTGATTCATATTCGGGTATTCTCCTGCTTTTAATCCTTTTATCCAGACTCTTCCGTGCCTGATTTCTAAATCTAATTTATCTAATTCTGATTGCATTTTTTCAATTAATTTATTTACTTTTTCATAATTGCCATTGCATTGTTCAAGCAAAAATTCCGTATCGCTATAATCAATATTCAGTTTTTTAAATTTTACCGATAATTCAAGAGCGTTTTTATCAATTTGACCGTCAGCATTTGTTGCTAATTTTATAAGTCTTTCATCAGAGCAAATCTGTTTTGCCTGCTCCATTGTTAATAAGTGATTGTTAGTGGTTTCTGTATTTGTATGTACTTCAGGTGTTTTATCAAAGCCTGTCTGATGTATATCAAATGTAGAAGCCGTATATTTTGAACTGTTAAAATGCTTTAATCCTCCGCTTTCTGTTTCTATACCGGCTCTTAGAGAATAAAGAATCTCTGTACCTGATTTATGTGAAGCTAAATCACTGCTTACCATTAGGTAAAATACTTCAGGATTGTCAATGTTTGGGTATGTTTCTATAAATAGTTCAAAAACTTCTTTTATCCCTTCAGCATCAGAATTTAATCTGCTTTTTGTGTGGCGTAGCATATCGTTGATTTTTTCTAATTGCCGTTCTGAGAAGTTTTCTCCTCTTTTACAAAGTTTTAATAGCCCTTCAAATAATTTGAATCTTGTTTCCAAATCAAATGATTCAATATCGATTGCATTCATATTATTCAGCAGAAGTTCCGCACTTGGCTCTACTCTTCCAAATTTATTTGTGCACAATTTCAATCCCATTTCACGATATTCTTCTATAGTTGCAGGAACATTATTGTTATTTATCAACCCATCTCTAAATGCGTTGTATGCGGAATGATTATGCGAACTCGAACCGGCACCAACTCCCGGGATGAATGTTGCACCTAATGTCCCTTCTGTTTTTCCACCGGCAAAACGGAACTGGCTTGATGTTGCACCATCCAAATCGGAATATTTTTGTTTAAATTCACTGTTTTTAATACCCTTTGTTATTTCTTTCAAATTACCATTTGCATCAAATTCAAAACAATCATATTTTGCACTGCTGAATGCACTTACTTCTGATTCAACTTTTAATATTTTTGTGCCGTCCGCTCTGGTGTATATATCGCCGCCAATAGTTGTTTTTCTCAATTTTGCAATAAAAGCATCATAAGATAAGTTTTCTGCAGGCTTGAAAGTCTTGTCAGATATAGATGGTTTTGACTTAGGATTTATATTTCCTGTTATATGCGCAAATCTTGACATGATCATTCCTGAGGCAATATCAATTAGTGCGTCTCCTGTACCGTATTCTCCACCTGTTGCTCCTACTAAAGATGCAGAACCGGCAGAATTTAATACTTGTTCTGCTATTTCATTAGCCAATGCACTATCTGTAATTCCTAAAATTTTTACAAGCTGAGGTGCGGTGATATTTGAGAGAGTTCCAATTCCTGCAAAACCCATATTCATAAGTATTTTTTCTTTTATACCTTCTTTTGCAGCTTCGTATTTTTTACGCCCTTCTTCTGTGTTTAAATCAAAATCTTTTGTTAATAAATTTGAATAATCTATTATCGCAGTACCCGTGCCTGTATTAACTAAAGATGCCGCCATTTTTACGTTATTATTTGTCTGTTGTATTTTTTGTGCCGCATGTGCCATTTGAGAGGTTTGTTTTAATATGTTTTCTGCTTTAGCGCTATATTTAGCCAGATTTGTGAAATTTTTTAATTTATTTAATCTGGTGCCCCATTTTGCCATGGTTGCAGCTGTTTTAGCGGCTGCCCATTCACCTGCAGCCGGAACAAATGATAGCGCAATTGTCATCACAATATCGAAGCCCATTTCAGTTCCGAATTCAGTCATTGCCATGTTTTCATCGAAAATTCGTTCATCTTTCAAAATATCACTTGTTCCGAAAGCCCCTCTTGCAGATAATTTTACATCATTGCCAAGTTCAGTAAGAGTTTTTCCATCGCATGTTTTTTTATATTGAGCTTCCAGTGCAATTTTTTCTTCTTTTAAATATGCTCTTAGAGCATCTATTTGTACAGATTCATTATTTACATCTAATATTTTGCCATTATGAGTTTTTGCGAATTCTTCTGCATAAGTTAATGTTATGCTTTGGTAAATTGCTTGTCGTTTATCTTCAGGAATATCTTTGAGTGCGGTTTCGAAATAGTTTTTTACTCCGCTATGAGACAGAGCAGAATCAATTGCCTGAATGGCGCCTCTTTCTCCAAGTGCCGCTTCATATCTTTCATTAGCGGCTTTGTAACCTGCTATCTTTTGCGGATCAAAAGGTACATCAAATATTTTTTGATATGCGATTTTTAATTCTTCCTCACTTTGGCAGGAAATTAATTTTTCTAAATCTTTAGCAGATATATTAAGTTTATCTTCCATTTCACTTACTGTTGTGCAACCAAACAGACTGCAAATATGATCTCCCACCCAAGCGGCCCAGCCTTCTTCTCTTCTTGAAGTTTCAAATTCAGATATTGCCTGTTGAGTTTCTTCGAACATCAAATTCAGTAATTCACTTTGAGCTTCGGTATATGATATTTCTTTGGCATTTGATGTTTTACTGATAATACATCCGCGTAAAAAATCAACAGCCTTTTCCATATCTTTTGTATTTATTCTGCCTATTTCGTTTATAAATTCTTGCTTAACACAAAAATCAAAATCCTTTTGAGCTTTATCAATATCAACCGGATCAACATCTGCATTTTGGGCTGCTGTTTTTAAGTAGCTAAAAACTTGTTCACATAACTGCTTTCTTGATTCAACAGTTGCTCCTGTTTCACTGCAAATTGAATCAAATAATGAGGTGTCTGAGCCCTTATCTATTTTGTCATAGGCATTTAAAAAATCCATTATGTTATTGTCGTTTATTGGGGTTTGAGCTGACGGAGAAAAGAATTCTTCTCTTAATTTTCTCATTGATATGTTGCCTGTATGATTATCTACAATATCATAAACCCGTTTGGCATAAGCTTCATATTTTGCTTCTGCATTCGCAATTTCTGCTTCTTTTGCCTGATTTGCAGCTTTTACATAATCATTGCTATCATGTAATTTTATTTTAATTTTACCTGTTTTTATACAGACCCCATTTTCATCAAAAAATCCGGGATTATCTCTCATTATAGCGTCATATCTGTAGCCGTATTCTGCAGAAGGGATATTATATAAATTTTCTGATTTGTATAATGAATGCAAAAGCGTATCTATAGTCAATTTACCAACATGTTCAGGTCTTATTGTCGCAGAACCGCTTCGCATTTGGCTCTCTTTGGATTCAAGTGTAGCATAATACTCAGGGCTTACAGCAACTTTTAATTTCCCGTGTGGTATTTCTTTATCTTCATTCAGGGTTTTTAATTGTTTTACTCTGGCGCTAAAATCTGATTTTGCGATTTTACCTTCATAGCCTTCTCTGGTGTATAAAAGATTTGCCAAGTCTTCCCAGGTATTGACATTAGAGTAATTAACATACTGGGTCATTACAATACGTTTATCAGCTTCGGCTTTGGCTTGTTCATTAATCTGTGCCTGCTTTATACGGATTTCTGTTTGGTGTTGCCTGATTTCTTCTCCATTCATTCTTGAAACAATTAATCTGTTGTCAGGCATTAATTCCCCGGGAACAAGAATTCTTTGACCTGCTTTTAATTTCTTCAAATCAAGGTCAGGATTAATTTGTGCTAATTCTTGTTTCGTTACATTGAACAATTTGCAAAAATCTTCTATTTTTTCTTTTGGCTGTAAGGTTACATAAGTGTGCCCTTCTCCATCGTAATTTGCGGTATATTCTTTCCCTTTTATTACATATTTACATTCGGTCATGATATCACTATTATTTGATATAATTTCAGCAGTATCCCCGTTTTTATATGTCTTTGTTGCTTTGAAACCATCCTCTGTTGGAACTTTTGACTCAGTATAATCGGATGTAGTTGTTTCCTGATTAATTAATGTATCCCCGTCTTTTACAATAACAGTTCGCATTTGAGGTCTTGTGATTACTTCGGTTAATATTTGCCCGGAAAGAGCATATTCATGTGTTTCTTCTAAAACAGCATGACCTTTATTTAATATTTTTTTGAATAAGAAAGGATTTTCTCCGTTTTCATCATAAATATATTCAGAAACAGAAGTCCCTTGAGTTGTGGTTTTTGATATAGGTTTTTCGTTCTCAAAGTTTATGGTTTCTGTGGTATTATTGAAATCTATGGTTTGTTTTATAAGCTCATCATTTTTATTTTTAAGATTTTTTATTATTTTGCCGTCTTTTAATGATACTGTTTCATAAGAGTTATCAGGGAATATGATTTTTTGAGAATATTCAGAATTCTCTTTGTAATTTATAATAATTCTTTTATCAGGATCTTCTCCCTGAATAAAAACGGATTCAACATTCTCTGTGGCTTGATTCATATAAGCTAAAAATTCTTCAATGTCATTTTTGCTTAAGTTTTTTAAATTTTCATCACTTTTTAAAAATAATTTCGCTTCTTTGTTGCTTATTTCTCCATCCCCATCTGTATCTATAGCTGATACAAATCCTTTTAATTCATTATCATCTATGATGGTATTGTCATCTTTATTTATGGCATTAAAAATTGTCTGCATTTTGAGTTTATCCTTTGGTACAGATTTTTGTTCAAATCCCGGATGCAGATTATTTAAATTTGTTTCACTTTTTTTAATTTTGTCAAATGACATGATAAAACCTTGCTTTCAATACCACACTTATATTGTCGGAATATATCTTGCATTACTTTAAATATATTAATATTTGTAAAGCAAAAGCCTTGATTTTAATTAAAATCAAGGCTTTTTGCGTGATATACCCAATTCTTAATTAATATTAAATAATTATCTTCTGCTGTTAAGTTTGGCAAGTAATTTGAGAATTTCTATATACAACCATACAATGGTTACCATAAGAGAGAGTGCGCCGTACCATTCCATATAATTTGGAGATCTGCCACTAAATTGATCAATAAAATCAAAATCGACAAGTAAATTGAAGGCTGCAATTGCACAAACTACTATACTAAAACCAATTCCTATTGGCGAATTGGAAAAGATTTGAGGGATTGATGCGTGAATAAACGTCAAAACCCATTGCAAAATATAAATCCCTGCGACGGCAAAAGTTGCGATAAAAACAGTTTTCCTTAATGTATCAGTTACTCTGATAATTTTTACCGAATATGCGATATACATGCCAAGAATTGTCAGCATCGTTCCCACTATTGCTTGTGTAACTATTCCCGGATAATATTTGTTAAAAATAGCAGAAATACCTCCTAAAAATAGTCCCTGGCACAACGCATAAATTGATGCCGTAATAGACAGATACTTATTTTTGGGACCAAAGCAGGCAATAAGTACTGCAATAAATCCGCCAATGAACCCGGCAGTCATTAGCATATTCGCTTTATCCGCAAAATCTGCACCAACAAGATACCATGTATAGAAAGCACTCATTGAAAGCAGACCGCCTAAAAACAGAGTTTTAAGTAATGTGCCTGCTTGAGTCATTGATTTTTCAACACCAAGAGCATCAGAACTTATATCCTGAGAATTAAAAACTTCTTCTCTTAAAGTTGGATTTGCCATAATTAACCTCCTTATAAATATTTATCAACCAAATTATATCATATACTAATTATTAACTCAATTACCTGCTAAAAAATAAAAAGTACTTTACAAGAAAAATTTTTTGATATATACTTTAAATATAAGCCGAAGTCAGATCGGTTGATGGTAATCCTCAGTAGCTCAATGGCGGAGCATTCGACTGTTAATCGAAGGGTTGCTGGTTCGAGTCCAGCCTGGGGAGTTTTTTCTTAGAAAGGCCGTTTTTAATGACGGCCTTAAATATTGGATTAGGCTCTATGACTATTATAAATAGACTATATTTTCACTATTATTTTTTGAGCAGTTTCAGAAATCGAGACAGTTTAGGAATTTTGTCTGAAATGCTTGTTATTATTGGATTTTAATATATTTTCACAGACAGTGCGATTTCACATTTAATGCGATATTTTTATAAAATTTCAAACAGGATAAGCATTTTGGCTTATCTTTTTTGTTGAGAAAAAATATCATACCATTTTGAAACTGTCTATTTTATGTCCGTCAATTTCTATACCCAGGACAGTCGTTACAGCAAGGTTTCAATAGAAAATATTGATTTCACAAATAAAGCGATATTTTTTATTTTTTTTTGAAGTCGGAAATTTGAATTTTGAACATGGAAGAAAAGTCAGAAGAAGAATTTTAAACCAAAATATTTTTATTTGAAATTTTATCATTCGGTTTGAATTTTATTCTCGGAAATCGTGAAAAAACTTGTTTTAGCAAAAGTTAGCAAACGATTTAAAAAAGGTCAAAAGTACCTTAAAATATAGATAAGAAGTTAATTTGAGGTACTAAATGGCAGACAAAAAAGACAAATATATAGATATAAATTTAGTAGCAAAATTAAAAGGTTACACGACAAACCGCCCTGTTAGACAGGAAATAAACAAAGAAAATTCAAAATACACCGCCCGAAAAATTAAAGTTCAGGGCGGTTTTAGTTATGAGATATTATTTTCTACTCTTGAACCCGAAATTCAAGATAAGATTTTAGATGAAGAAATCAAATCAAAAAGTTTAGTTCCTATTAATAATAATATAGAACCAACATACGAATTTAAAACCGAAAAATTAAGGGTTGAAGCATTAGCAAAAATCGACCTTATTAAATCATTTGAAAGGTTTGAATCAAGATATTCAAGCAAAAAACAAGCCGAAGAATTATTTTTAGATTTGTATAATTCCGGAGAATATTTAAAAGATATTTATAAACAATTAGGCAAAATTTCAAGATCATCATTATATCGTTGGACAGTAACTTATAAAAAATACGGAACGGTAGAATGTTTAATCTCAAATTATAAATGTTCCAAAATCGGAGAATATAACACAAGTTTAACCCCCGAAATGATTGAACAATTTGAAAAATTTTTATTTCACCCGAACAAATTTAAAATAGCAAAAGCCATAAGTTTATCAAAATACTGTTTAGAACAGAAAGGTTTTGAAAATTTACCCGCCGACATAGCATTTAGACGATATGCAGACCATATTAAAAAGGTAAAATATGACAAATGGATTTTATTCAGAGAGGGAGAAAAAGCATTTAACGATAAAGTTATGCCATATATTGAAAGAGATCCAAATTTATTAGATGTCGGAGATGTACTTATAGCAGACGGACATGACCTAAATTTTGAAGTTAAAAACCCATTTACAGGAAATCCAACAAGAGCAACACTTGTTGGATTTTTTGATTGGAGATCAAACGCACTTGTCGGATATGAAATAATGATGAGTGAAAGCACACAATGTATTGCTTCCGCACTTCGTAACTCAATAATAAATTTAGGTAAAATTCCAAAAGTAGTTTACCAAGATAACGGCAGAGCATTTAAGTCAAAATACTTTCAAATAAAAAATTTAGATGAAGCGGGTTTTAACGGAGTTTATGCAAATTTAGGCATTGAGTCAGTATTTGCAAAAGTCCGAAACGCACAAGCAAAAGTTATTGAAAGATTTTTCCTAGAATTTCAAGAAGAATTAGAAAAAATGATGCCGTCATATATCGGAACAAGTATTGAAGATAAACCCGCAAGACTACGCAGAGGAGAAAACTTGCACAAAGCACATTATTTAAAAACAACAGGCGGTACAATTCCGACAGTAGAGCAAGCTATAAAATGTATTGATTTTTGGCTTTATAACTATCATTTTAATAAACCAAATCCGCATGATCCAAATATGACGATTAAAGAGAGTTTAAATACTGTTCAAAAAGAACATATTGATATTTCAAAATTAAATTATCTGATGATGAAAACCGAAGCAAAAACAATTCACAGAAACGGCATAAGATTTTTAAATCAAAATTATTATAGCGATTCTTTATTCGGACTTAAAGAGCAAGTATATATCCGCTATTCACTTTTTGATTTAACAAAAGTGTTAGTTTACTCATTAAAAGGCGAATTTATATGCACCGCAAAACGAGTTGAAAAAGTTCACCCAATGGCTAGAGTATTGGGAACTGTCAAAGATATGGAAGATGTTAAACAGAAAATTAAAAAGAAAACCCGACTCAAAAATAAAGCGGTTAAAGAATTTAAGAAATATTTTGACATTGAAACAACTGGTATTTTAGAAATTACACCCGAAGGGGTAAATGAAAATAAAATTGAAGAATTTAAACCACAAAAACAGAAAAAAGAAAAAAAGAAAACGGTTCGTGAACAACAAATGAACAGACCTTATTTCAAAGATAATTTTGAAAAATACGAATGGTTATTAAAAAACGGTTGCACCTGTCAAGAAGATAGGCAATTTATAAAAGCATTTAAACAAACAGATGAATATAACTTAATTTATGGAGGTACAAATGAATAAAACTTTTATCCGAACAAAAAATGTAGTCAATTTTGTTTCTCTTATGAACGAATTGCAAAATCTTCCGCCGAACATTCCTAAAATGGCACTTGTCTATGGCGATTATGGTTTAGGAAAATCAGAAACAATAAAATGGTGGACTTTCAAAAATGATTGCGTATATGTAAGAGCAACACAGGGAATGTCTGCAAGGTGGTTATTATCAGAAATAGCCGAAGAATTAAATGTAGAATCCTATTGGCATATAGATGATACTTTTCACGAAATTGAACAAGCCCTATTGCAATATAGAAAAACTATTATAATCGATGAAGTTGATTATCTGATAGAAAAGAAAACTATTGAAACTTTAAGAGATTTGCACGACAGAACAGGTTGTCCCCTCGTTTTAGTAGGAATGGATCAAGTTGATAAAAAACTTTCAAGATATCCACATTTGGTCGATAGAATTTATAAGAAGTTCCATTTTGAAAACTATGATAAAAACGATGTTAAAAAAATATTGTCGGAACTTTCTGAAATTACAATAACAAATGACGGAATTGAATATTTAGCAACAAGATCAAATCAGTTCCGGCAGATAGTTAAACTTGTAAATAAAGTTGAAAAACTTGCCAAAACAAACGAAATAGCAAAACTAAATGAAGAAAATTTAAGAGGTATTTTAAATGAAAGACAAAATATTATTACTTTGTAAGAGATTAAACAAATTTACTATTAATGAATTAGTTACTATCACTGAAACAAAACAAGATATTATACAAAAAATAATAGATGAACTTGTCAATGACGATAAAATATACAAAGACGGAGATAATTATTGTTATAGGAAGTTAATTGGTACAAATAATAATAAAACCTGTCTTCCTGTTATGTTCCAATATCATTCAAATCAAGAAATAGACTTTATAATTAAAGGTTTTTGTTCTGATATTGAAGTAAAAAAAATGATTAATGTTTTTGGTATTGGAAAATTTGTAATGGATAGATTTTATTCATATTTGAGAACAAGATTATATGATAAACAAATGACCGAACTTTTAAACCATTTTGAAAAAGAACCGAAAATAGGACAAGAGCGGGAATATATGACAGCAAAAGTTTATTTATATTTGTACGATGACAAATTATTTGTATCTGAAAAACTTTTAAAATCAAATAAAGCAAAAAAACACACCGAAGAAGAAAGACTAACCATTAAGAATATATATTTAAGAAGTTATAGAAAGGTTTTAAGTCGGGCATATACACACAAGTTTCATTTACACCTATCAGAAGAACTTTGGAAATGGGGTAAAGAATTTAAAACACAATATAAATTATTGAATAAAATCTTATATTCTTAACATTTCTTATAAGCGATTAACAAACTTTTCTTAAAATCTATCCAATTAAAATAATTATTATATTAAAGGCATATTTTTTTATAATTTTTGAAACTGAAAAACATATATTTTTCGGTGAAAAAGTTTACTGAACAAATTTTCAGCCTATTTCAAATAAAAAGTAAATCTATATAATAAAAATTATGGGGTGATTTTGCAACAACCAAAAGGCTATGTATCATTGAAAAATAGCCCAACTTGGTTATGCAAAATCAGTCAGGTGTCCTATACAAAACACCTAAAAAAATATTAGTCATGGTTATGTAGCCCCAAAGATTAGCCATGAAAGGAATAGAAAATTATGATGAACTGTGCATTTTGTCAAAAAAAACTAACGATTAAATTTATTTTAAGTATTTATGGCATTTCAGCAACTGAAATTGCTAATGCGGTTCATTTGTCTAAATCTATGGTTTGGAAGCACTTGAACGGTGATAGTTATAACGAAAATATAGATATTTATATTGTTCAGAAAGTTTTCGGATTAAATTTTGAGGGTCATAATCATGACCGTAAATAATACACTCCCAAAATGGATATCAGAGGAAACAGCTTGTGAATTGTTGAATATAAAGCCACAGGCACTAAAACTTAGATGCAGAAACGGTGTTTATAGTTATAGAGCAAAGAAAATTGATAATAAAACTAAATATCTAATAAGTACAAAAACATTTGAAAATGTTCTTCTTAAAGATTTAGAAACAGAAAAAGATGACTATAAAACTGAAAAATCGTATTCTGATGCTCCGGAATGGGCTAAAATTCAAGCAGATAAATACATAATAATTATAAATCAATCAAAAAATCTTAAAGGTAATGATTTAAAAAATTTTATAAACGAATGGAATATTAATAATCCCGAAAATAAAACATCATACCCACATTTTATGAGAATGAGAAAAAGATATTTAGAAAGCGGTATAAGTGGACTGCTTGCTAAATACGGACATAGAAAAGGTGCGTGTAAATTAAATAGTGAATTTTATGAATATTTTAGAAATTTATATTTAAAAGAGGGTTCGCCGTCATTACAAACTTGTTGGGATATTACGCTTGGTTATGCTATTAGAACCACAGGAATTGATAAACAATATTTTCCAAGCCGAATGACATTTTTAAGACGACTTGAAAAAGAATTATCAAAATCTGAAATATATTTGGCTAGAAACGGTAAAACAAAATGGAATCGTAAGTACGGATCATATATTGTTCGTGATTATTCTGATATTTTATGCGGTCAAGTTTGGGTTTCAGACCACGCACAAATTGATATTGCTTGTTTAACCGAAGACGGGAATGTTGTTTTTCCGTGGGTAACGGCTTGGAGAGATTTCAAATCAGGGAAATGGCTTGGTTGGATTTTACAAACAGGAAGCCCAAATTCTGATTTAATTTTCCAAAGTTTTTACTATGCGGCTAATGAATGGGGTTTACCAAAAGATGTAATTATAGATAACGGAAAAGATTACCGTTCAAAAGATTTTGCGGGTGGCAGAAAAAACAGAATAAAAATTGATACAAACGAAACAAAAACAACTTCTATGCTTGCAGAATTAAATGTAGAAGTTCATTTTGCACTACCATATAACGCACAAACTAAACCTATTGAAAGAGATTTTTTAAAAATAAAAGGTTTATTATCAAAACATTGTGTTGGTTATCGTGGCGGAAATGTTGTTGAAAGACCCGAAAAATTATCAAAAGAAGTAAAATGCGGAAAAATTTTACCATTTGAAAGATTTAAAGAAGTTTTTGACGATTTTATTATAAATGTTTTAAATAAAAAACCGTCACAGGGTAAAAATTTAAACGGACTTTCTCCGGATCAATTATTTGATGAGGAATTTAATATTATTGAAACACCGTCAAAAGATGCCTTAAAACTGTTCTGTATGAGAACATCAAAGACTTATACTATCGGCAGAAACGGTATAAATGACCGTCAATTAGGAATTTTCTATTGGGCGGATTGGCTCATAAATAATACTGGTTTAAAAATTTATATGCGTAGAGATATCCAAAATTATAAAGAAGCGTGGGTATTTAGAGCGGATAATGACGAATTTATTGGAAAAGTAACGGCAGTTAAAGCAGTTGCGGCTTTATATGCTGATAAAATTTCAAAAGAAGAATTTAAAACCGCTATGGCAAATAAAAAGCGGGATCTTAAAATTGCACAAGAAGCAATTAAACAAACTCTTGAAATTCCGATTGAAGAAATTAACGAAAATTATAAAGCCGCATATAAAACCGTTGAAAGAACAAATAAATCAAGGGTTTCAAAAATTGCTAATACAAATATGGATAAAGTTATCCAAAAATCAAAAGAAATGGAAAAAATCGGCAGATACGATATGACAGCATTTAATTATGAAAAGCCGACTAAACCAACTAAAAAATTATATCTGTACGAAACAGACAAAATTCTTGATGAAGAATTAAAAGGAGTTGCTTATGGATCTTAAATATCAATTATTGGATTTAATGAACAGAAAAAATTATAGTACGGCATTTGTAGCCAACGCAACAGGCATAGCAAAATCAACTCTGTCAATGTGGATTAATGGCAATTACAAAGGCGATAATTCAAAAATTGCTGATAAAATCAATAATTTTGTTCAATTAGAAATAGAAAGAAAAGGTAAAAGAGAATTACCAATATGCGATATTTCAATTCTTAAATATATTTTTGAAATAGCAAGAACAAGCCATACACAAGGAACAATAGGTGTATGTGTCGGAGAAGCGGGATTAGGTAAAACTATTGCCGTAAGAGAATATGCAAAACAAAATCTTAATGCAATTTTAATTGAAAGCGATTCTACTTATAAAGAAAAGGCATTATTGAAAGAAATTCACAAAAGATTAAGTCTTTCGGGGAAAGGTAGCCGTTATGATTTGATGTGTGAAGTTGTAAACAAATTAAATAATTCAGGCAGATTACTAATTATTGATGAAGCCGAAAATTTGCCTTATGGAGCATTGGAAATTGTAAGAAGAATACACGATAAAGCGGGAATTGGGATATTTCTTGTTGGCAGAAACATACTTGTAGAAAATTTAAGAGGTGCTAACAAGCAATACGACCAACTTTATTCAAGGGTTAATAACTATAAATTTTTAGACCGCTTAAATGTAAATGATATTAAAAAAATTTTGTTGTCAGTTAATCAAAATCCCGATTTGGCTGAAGATTTTTTAACTCATTCAAAAGGTAACACAAGAAGATTAGAACATCTTATATTGCACAGTATTTCTGTTTCCGAATTTAACGGAACAGAGGTCGATAATACTGTAATAGAAGAAACTTCCAAATTATTAATGGTATAGGGAGGTTAGTATGTACGAATGTAGAAATGCCGGTAATAAATTCCGACCCGTTACCTCCATTGTTGAAAAGGCATTTTATGTTTTTTTAATTGCCCTATCCATTTTTATTTTGGGAGTCCAAATAGGAATTAAACACGGTCGGGAACTGCAAAAAGAGGATATTTGTATAGAATATGGCTACTGTTTACCAAATTAAAAAAATTCACGCATTAAAATCGGTTGTCGGTCTTGATGATGATTTATATAGAGATATGCTGATGTCTTTTGATGTTCAAACTTCCAAAGATTTAACTTTTACGGAAGCAAAAATTTTAATTGAAATTTTGGAAGAAAAGGCAATCGCTATGAAAAAATGGGTAAAACAGCCGTTAAAATATTCCGATTTAGACAGAGAAGAAAAAATGGCAACACAAGCACAACTCCGAATGATAGAGAGTATGTGGCGGGAGATTTGCTATTTTGATGATGATAAATTTGCAAAAAAATCATTGAGAAAATTTTTAAAATCAAAATTTAAAACAGACGATATTATGTTCTTGACTAAATGCAAAGCGGTTAAAGTAATACAGGCAATTAAGAACATACAAAAAAATCTTAAAAAAAGTGCGGCCACACTTTAAGTAACAGTAGAAAATAAAGGAGAAAAAAATGAACAACAAAGAAATGCAAAATGACGGTATGGGATCAATGTCAATGATGAACAACAGTTTTTTCGGAGAAGTTTCACACGAAAATGACGAAAAAATTTCAAAAGAATGTGCGTTTATGGGTTTAATTAAAAACCATAAACTTATTCTTGAAGATGAGTTGAGAGAAGCAAAATTGAAATTTGCTGATGTTGCCCTAGAAAGAGAAAATTGGTCGGGCAAATATGAAAGAGAAATGGCTTGTAAAGTTATTGAGGGTCAAATTTCAATGTTAAACAAATTAGAAACAGACTTTGAATGTATGATTACCCCGCCCGAAAATAAACCAGTTATGGCTATGTCGGCATAACAAAAAGGTCGAAACGGTCGGATAACGGTGCAATCTGACCGTCTATGTGTTAGGCACATACTGACGAGACCACAATTAAATAAGAGGAGATTAATGGAATACAAAGAGTGGATGAAAAATGTCACACCCGAAGATATGCCAAATGACGATTTAAAATTTATTGCCTGTAATGCAGGATTAAAATCGGCTATGGCATTAATTTTACTTTGTCCGGGGGTAACTGTAACCATTCCGAAACACGCATTAAACGCACTCAAAGAAAAACATATTATAAACCATTATGACGGAACAAAATTTACTCTAAATAAATTGGCGGTTGATTGTGAATTATCCCAAAGATATGTTTATAACCTTATAAGACGGAATATCAACAAAAAGGATAATAATGACAGTTCAAAATAAAATTATGAAAAAGATTCATCACTTCTTTACTGTAATGTTCAAACCATTACAGTTTTTCTTATATTTATTAAAACCCTGTTATAGTGCTAACTTATGCTACAATTTTTACCCAAAAGACTTTAAAAATGGGGGTTCTGCTTTAAAATGTGGGTGTACTAAAAAATAAGGAGGTCAATATGACAGTAAAAACAAACATTTCAGCACAAGAAGCACTCAAAAACACAGTAAAATTCAAAGAATTTATTGTGGAAGCAGACAAAAAACCTTTTGAAGAAGTATTAAAGGATTATCCAAACAACTCTGAAATCCTTTATATTATGGACTTAACCCAAAAGGTAGAAACTTATCACAACGCAATTAGCGAATTAGACGGCAGAAACCCATATATAATTTGGGTAGTTACAAATCCGAAACCCGAATTATTAAAATATGTTCTTTTCTTTAACAGAACAAGAACAAAAAATGTAGGAATTTTCGTATTCAAAGCAAGTTTAAACGAGGATCAAATGCAGTTTGAATGTATATTAAAACCTAATAAAACATCAAAAATTTCAAGCGGAGAAGATACAGAAAAATTTTATTTAGACCATTGGAACAGATATGTTGAAACTTGTAAGCAATTTGATATCTTAAATATGATAGTCAAACCAATTCCGAAAAGATCAACATTCGTAAGTATCGGGAACGCAAATGTAAAGATAATGCAGACCGTAAGTAAAAAATCGGGTTTTGTATCAAGCGAATTATACATAACCGATAAAAACATATATGATTTACTATTTGACCAAAAAGAAAAAATAGAAAAACAAGTCGGAGAACTTGAATGGTTAAGATTAGATGATAAAAAGGCATCAAGAATAGTTAAATATTTCAATATAGATGTTGAAGCAGATCCCGAAAGAGCCGCACAAGAACATATTAGATCCGCTCAAAGTCTTAAAGAAATTTATCAAAAATATATAGCACCTTTTTATAAAAAATCTTCAAAAAAAGAATTAGACAATAAGGTAATAGACAATTAGGCAATATCAAAATAGGATTAAAAAATGGGTAATTATAAACTAAAAATCGCACACAGAAGAACCCGCCAAAAGCGGGTTCTGACTCTGGAAGAATTTAAAAAAGAATTTAACTTACAGTTAATTCAAGGAATAAATACATATACGGAACACAAGAAAAGTAAATGTTTTTTACCGCCATTTATGGATCATAACGATTATAAAGCGGACTTTTATTTTTCTCTGCAATTTAATTTCAACAATTATTGTATATGTGATTGGTATATAGAAAGAATAGTTTAAAAGCCGTTTCAAACGGCTTTTTTAATTAGAAAGGACAAAAAATGAGAAAATTAAAAAACGAAGAAAATTTATCATACGGAACAAAAGTTTTTGATTTTAATAAAAAAGCAGTAGCATTAATCATTAAAACTTGGGATAACACATTTTGGAAAAATGGCGGTAAAAAAATAGATATCCGATTTGCCACTTGTGTTGATATAGAGGGTAAAAGATATAATACCGAATTTAAAAACTTGACTCCGCTTGAAAATTTATCAATAGGAAGACAAGTTGAATTAGGTATTTTAAAACCGAAAGGGGCAGAAAATGGCAACAATATTTAAAGTTATACCAAGTTATAAGGAATGGGAAGAAATGGAAGAAATAAACAATATAACAGGGGTTGAACCTTTTGACACAGATAATTGGTGCGATAAGGATCAGTTTGATTTGCACCCCGAATTAAAAAAATATGTAACGGAAGAAGAATTTGAAGCAATAAAAAACGGACAAACCGATTATATCGCTTTCAGAATAGACGATTAGGGGGTAAAATGATAAACAAATTAATTCAAAAAATTAAAAATTTTATATATCCAAACCAAGAAAAAACAGTATATAGGCGGTTTGATTATATAAACCATTCAAAAAAATCTGATATGACATATATAGGACAAAAAGCCGTAATTGATGATGCCACAAGATTTTATCATGAGCATTTTACAGATGAAGATAATTATGACGAAAATTGGGAGGTAAAAACATTTGAACAGGCATTAGAATTTTGGGAATGTAACGGATATGAAATCCGCTAAACAAAAAGACTTCACCCATAAAAGTGAAGTCTTTTTTTATGTAAATACTCAAAAATAAATTAGGCTCTTAAATCTTTTGCCGTTTCAAGAAGATAATTTGCAAAAGTTTCTATTGCAGAAACCCCTTGATTAAAACAATAATCATCAAGTTCATTCGGGGTTTCTTTTATTTTATTTTTGAGTCGGTAAAGACTATTTATTGCAGGTTCTGAATATTTTGCCAAATTTTCATACAATTTTGTTATGGTATTTGGCACATTTTTTTCAAGTAATTTCTTTACAAAAGGCTGAATTAAAGCCCAAACAAAACTAAAATCTTTCCAATTTTTAATAAACGCTAACAAATTCATAGGTATTTCCTTTCTTTTCCAGTTTGTACTTTCCGTCTTTA